>Ga0224508_10001152_pt1 | contig 23970 bp, 17 predicted proteins | sample SF_Jan12_sed_USG_4_FD_170157 | JGI IMG/M metagenome (GOLD analysis project Ga0224508, IMG submission 170157) | Sediment microbial communities from San Francisco Bay, California, United States - SF_Jan12_sed_USGS_21 | ecosystem: Environmental > Aquatic > Marine > Sediment | place: USA... | reverse complement strand
GGTTGCGATGGCTTCCTTGCGGCGCAAGGTTTGCCTCTTCGACGCCGATGTCAGTCTGGCCAACGTCGACGTCTTGCTCGGCTTACAGCCGCGCTGCAACCTCTCGCATGTCGCTCGCGGCGAGTCCGACCTGGAAAGTACGGTATTGAATGGGCCGCACGGCCTGCAAATTGTACCGGCGTCGTCCGGCAGCTTCTGCATGACCGACCTCGCCCCGGCCGCGCAAGTGGGTATCATCCAGGCGTTCAGCGAGCTCAAACAGCAGCCCGACGTTCTCGTCGTGGACACCGCTGCCGGCATCGCGCCGGGCGTTGCTCGTTTTGTGCAGGCCTCGCAGCATCCGATCGTCGTCGTTTGTGATGAACCGGCGTCGCTTACGGATGCCTATGCGTTGATCAAGGTATTCAGCCAGAACTATCAGATTCCGCGTTTTCATATCGTAACAAACCAAAGCCGGTCGCCTGCCGCGGGTCGCAAGCTCTTCAACAAGCTGGCCCGGGTGAGCAATGCTTACCTCGACGTCGTAGTTCGCCATCTTGGCGACATTCCGCACGACGAATACCTGGTGAAGTCGGTGCAGGAGCAGCGTGCGGTGGTCGACGCCTACCCGAGAAGCCCGTCGGGGAGCGCGTTGCGGAAAGTGGCGTCCAGCATAGCTGCGTTACCGGACTCGCAAGAGATGAGCGGCGGCATTCAGTTCTTCTTCGAGAGGTTATTGATGGCCGATCAGCATCGCCGGGGGATGGTCGCATGAATACCTACAGCAACCTGGCAGCAAGCAACCCGATTGCGGATGACGAGCTCGTAACACAGCACCTGGACCTGGTTAAGCGTATTGCACAGCATCTGATAGCCCGCCTGCCATCTTCGGTCGATATCGATGACCTCATGCAGTCCGGCATGGTCGGCTTGCTCGAAGCTGCGAACAACTTCGATCCTTCCCGGGGTGCGAGTTTCGAGACCTACGCAGGCATTCGGATACGCGGTTCGATGCTTGACGACATCCGAAAACACGATTGGACGCCGCGCTCGGTTCATCACAAGTATCGCCAGGTTGCGGAGGCCATTCACTCGATCGAGTCGGCAAGCGGCCGGCCCGCAAGGTCCGAAGAAATTGCGGCCAGGCTGGGCATCTCCGTCGATGAGTATCACAAAGTACTCGCGGACAGCGCCAGCAGCCGCTTGTTCAGCCTCGAGGAAACACTGGATGAACCGTCATTACACAGGGCGCCGCCAAGATCGGACGCGGCCTCGCCGGAGCAAGAGCTATACAAGTCGCAGTTTCGCGGCAGGCTGGCAGACGAGATCGAGCAGCTGCCGGATCGCGAACGTCTTGTTCTCTCGCTTTACTATGAGCGTGAGTTGAATCTCAAGGAAATAGGACGGGTGCTCGATGTTTCTGAATCGAGAGTTTGTCAAATACACGGCCAGGCAATGGTGCGCTTGCGCGCAGCCGTGACGAAATGGTGACAGAGGAGGCGGACATGGCAGATTTCGTTGGCGGCATAAAACAGATCGGACCAAGCTATCCGGTCAGACCCGTGCAACCTGCACAGAAAGACCGTGAAACCGATAATCGCCGCAAGAAGCAACCGGAACCGGCAAGTGAAAGGCGGGATGACGATGATAAGCCCAAGATTGACGAGCTCGTATAATGGCTATTAATGATGTATCAGCGCTGCAACTGCTGCTGATCGCCAATGCGGCGCTGCTTGCCGCCGCGGTAATCGCGATCATACGTTTTCAAAGGTTGTTTAATCGCTTCGAAAAGTTCTGGAGCAGTCCGACCGGCGTCGCTCTCGTTGACCATACGCCTGAAGATAAACAGCCTCGGCCGCAGGCAAATCGGCACCTGGAGCGGCGTGTTACAGAACTGCAGAGTGTCGTGCGGACACTGGCAAAAAACAGCCCGGCGGTACAGAAATCGGCCGCGCCGAAGCTGCCGATCGAGAACGCTGTCAGGATGGCGCGGCACGGGGCGACTATTGATGAACTTGTGCGCAGCTGCGGCCTCAATATCGGTGAGGCACGTTTGATGCAGAAACTCCACGGCAAGGCCCAGGCTGCAGCAAAGGCCGTCTGAGTTACGAGAATGACCGACAACAACGACGAGTTCCGCTTTGTCAGCCTGCTGGCCCTGGAGCTTGAAAATGGTGACATTTCGTTGCCATCCCTGCCTGACATTGTCATCAAGATTCGCAGCCTGCTTGAAGATGAGAATAGCAACTATGAGCGCATCAGCAGGGCGGTCAGTATGGATCCGGCACTCGTATCGCGGCTGTTCGTGTTCGCCAACTCCGCCTATTACAATCGCGCCAATATCGAGATCGAATCGCTGGAAACGGCGATAAGCAGGCTCGGGATCGAAGTCGTTCGCAATAGCGCCATGTCAATGGCGATGCAACAGCTGTATGCCGCCGACAAGTACAGCTATGCCAACAAGTTCTTGCGTACAGTCTGGGCGCGCGGCATGAAGCTCGCGTGCATGGCGTTTGCGGTGGCACGCAATGCGCCGTCTCTCAATGACGAAACCGCTTTTCTCTGCGGGCTGCTGAACCAGGTGGGTAAACTGTATATCATTACGAAAGCGAAGGAATTTCCGGCGCTGATGGGCGATCGCGAGTCCTTCGAGAATATACTGAGCAAATGGAACTCGCAGATCAGTAAGAGCATCATCGAGTCATGGGGCTTTGCGGATGAAGTTGCGGAATCATCCTGCCCCGAAAACTATCTCGGTCATGATCCGAATAGTCCGGCGGATTACGTTGATGTCGTGTTCGTCGCAAAATACCTGGTCGATCACGATCAGGACGAGGCTTTGCCGCTGTCGAAAGATCTCTCCTGCAAAAAACTGGGTATCAACGACGAAAATCTGCCAGGCGTGCTGCTCAGGTATCGGGACAAGCTAAAAACGATGCAAAAAGCACTGCTTTGAGCAGCGGCTGTTACATATCGCTCGATTCGATTTCCAGGCGGCGCATGCGCAGCGTCTCCGATTCGCGATTGAACATGTGCTGGATGAGGATTTCTCGCTGCGCTTGCTTCATGCCGATGAATTCCACGGCAATTCCGTACGGGAGTAAATCCGTATCGTTACCTGGAGGCGGATCGGTATGGCGCACAACACGACAAAAAGTCTCTACGAATCGATTATCCGCGGATAACAAAAACTGCAGGTGCAGTTTGGTATCGACCTCCAGTCGTTCTTTGTCCGGAAATACGAGGCCGTCTGCGCTGACTTCGCAGTTTAGCGGCGGCGAATTGGCAAGCGACGCCTTGGTCTGACGCAGGCCGGGCAATTGCTCGATCACAACATTGAGTTTGTCGTTCAGCAGCGTCATACACCGCCCGACCTGCTCGGATTCGGCGTTCAGCCTGTACATCGCCTCGCCAAGCCGAGCTTCGATGTCGACGAGCAGCGCCTGCGCGCCGTCGTCCTGACCAAGGCGTATTTTGCGATGCTCTATACCGCCGTGAAACTCCAGGTCGGTCAGGATCTCATATTTCACGTAAACGGATTCGTTGATCCTGAACGAGCGTCGGTTTTCCTGTCCGTCCTTCATGGCGTAGTTTCCTCATTGTCGGCAGCGATGGGCGGCGCGTCCTCGCTATTGGTGATGGCTTCAGTGATGCTCATACTGCGCAGCTCATCGATCTCCTTGCCGCGAACGATGCTCACATCGACACGCCGGTTCTTGGCACGGTTCTCGGCCGTTGTATTGTCGGCACGTGGGCGCGTGTCGGCATGGCCTGTCACGGTGATGCGTCCCGCATCGATCTTCGACCGTTTCAGGAACTCATGCGCCACGGACACGGCACGCGACGTCGACAGCTCCCAGTTGGAGCGGAAACGCGCATTGCGTATCGGTACGTTGTCCGTATGCCCGGATACCGTAATTTCGCCGCTGTTATTGTCGATAAGGTCCGCAATCTTGTTTAGAACCGGAATGAATTCCGGCCGCACGTCGGCATAGCCCGAGTCGAATGACGCGTTTTCCATCAGGTGCACGATCACTTTCATGCCTTCGGTCTGAATGACGACGCTACCTTTCTCGATTTCCTCTTTGAGCGCCAGCCGCAGTTGCCGGGCGTGCCTGCGAGTTTCCTTGATCTCCTGCAGCTCGCGCTCCAGGGCATCCAGCGTGTTTCTGTTTGAATCGATCGTGAACTGGCGAATCTGGTTCAGCGCTGTCGGCTCTGGTTTGCCAGGGCTGAATTCCTGCGCGACGACGCTCGTCCCCTTCGGAATGGTCTTGACCTCGATTTCAGACTGCACACCAAAGGCTTCTTTCATCGATCCAGACAGTTGCTTGAATTTCGCAACGTCCATTTCCGAAAAAGACAGCAGCAGCACGAAGAAACACATCAATAGCGTCATCAGGTCGGCGAAAGTCATTACCCATGCCGGTACACCTCGTGCTGCTTCTTTTTCGGGGGCTGCTTCCGCCATGTGCGATACGCCGCGACCTGATTATCAGGCCGCGTCGTCTTCCTCTTTGCGTTGTGAGCGTGGCAGGTATGCCTCGAGCATGCTTTCGATAACGCGCGGATTCTGGCCCCCCTGAATGCTCAGCAGGGCATCGATAATCAGCGACTTCGTATTGTTCTCCTCGCGGCTGCGAACAGCGAGCTTGTCGGCAATCGGCAGTGCGAACATATTGGCCAGGATTGCGCCGTACAACGTCGTCAGCAAAGCGACTGCCATGGCCGGACCGATTTGCTTGGGATCGTCCATATTGGCCAACATTTGCACGAGGCCGATCAGCGTACCGATCATGCCCATTGCGGGGCCGACGTCGCCGATGGCCTTGAAGATATCCTGGCCGTCGCTGTGCCGCTTGAGCGTCTGGTTGAGGTCTTTGATCAACATGGAGCGCACGGTCTCGGCCGGATGCCCGTCGATCAGCAGGCCAAGCCCTGTTTTCATGAACGCGTCAGGAATTTCAGCGTCTTCCAGCGCCAGCAGTCCGCCCTGGCGAGCGGTCTTGGCCAGCTCGACAGCATTCGCGATCAGATCTTCGGGCTTGCTGGGCTGGTACAGGAACGCCCGGATGGCAATCGATGCGGCGCCAAGGAATTTCCCAAGGCTGAACTTCATCATCGTGACCATGATGGTTCCGCCGAGTACGACGAGCAGTGACGGAGTATTGACAAATGTGCCGGCGGACCCGCCGAGTATGATCGACGTCAATACGATACCGAACGCGCCGATAAGCCCGATTAGTGTCGCCAGATCCAAAGCTACTTCCTCCGTTCAATCGGACAAGATGGCATGCGTCCTTTATTCGTTATCGGCAGACAGGGCCCGTGCTTTAGGTATTCAGGGTATCGAAGTGCCCGTTTTTTCAATGATTTAGTGCGAATCCTGCTCGTCCGAATGTAACAGCAGGCGCGCCGTGTTACGGCCGGCAGCCTTGGCCTGGTAGAGCGCCCTGTCAGCCCGCTCGATCAGGCTGGACACCGTGTCGCTCGCGTGAATCTGCGTATACCCGGCCGAGCAGGATACCGGCGCCGCTGCTTCTGCGCCGCTCACCCTGATTTCGTTGGCAGAATGCAGGAATCGCTCGATCAGCCGGGCCGAGTTCTCGGCCGACGTATCGTTAAGAATGACCGCGAACTCGTCACCGCCATAGCGTGCGACCATGTCGCCCTTGCGAATAAACGCGCGCGCGAGGCATTCGCCCAGTGCCCGCAGTACCTCGTCGCCGGCCGCGTGACCATAGCGATCATTGACCTGCTTGAAGTTATCGAGGTCGATCATCACGAGCGTAACCGGCTGATTGAGGATGAAGTGCATGTTCAGGCTCTGCTCGATGGCCTGATCAAACCCGACGCGGTTGTAGGCATCAGTTAGCGCATCCCGTTTCATCTCCTCGCGCGCCGCGACCAGGTCCTGTCGCAGGCTGGACATGCGCCTGTTCAACTCGCCGAGCTGCGCTTCGTAGTTTTTCTTTTGCTCCGCGAATGTGTCGGTGACCTGCCTGATAGTCCGGGCAATGGCCTTCTTGATCTCCGGCAGGGCTCCAGTCCCAACCGCAGATTCGACCGCGTTCAAACTCTCCCTGATGCGGCCCTCTGTTGCCTGGTCGCGCTGGCCGATCTCGCGTAATCCGGCGACGAGGTCTTCTACGACGCCACGGTAGTTGTACAGTCGTTCGGTAACGAAGGTCTTCTCCGCGTGCCGGCGGTCGGTGAAAAAGCGGCGCACCTGCGTCCATTCGCGAGCACCGTCGGGCGACTGTGCAATATCGAACGCCGGAACGGCGGCACCGTTTTCGACATGACCCGCAAACTGGCTGCAAACCTCGCCAAATATCGCGGTATCCGCTTCGTACTCCAGCGGAAACGATTCATCCCCCATGACGCGAATGACGCTACCCAGTGTATCCAGCGCTCCGTCAGTGACTGCGTCGAAAGCGGCCGGCTGATCGGACGCATCTTCCCCGCCGCCCGTAGCGGCGCCCATAAGCCTGGTCATCAGTCGCATAAATCGGTCTCGTCTGGGTGTGTGGCAGAACAGCGGTTTTGCCGAACGTCACTACCGGTACTGCCGTTATCGGCCGCAATTGCGACTTCTTGAGCACAGCGACGATCTTCCAGGCTGAACGCCGGACAGTGCGCGCTGCAGTCGTTTTCGAACCAACATGCGCAGACTTGCTGATAAAAGGAAAAAAAGACCATATATAGATGATAAATACTATCTAATTGTAAATATGGGTAAATAGAAATACTTTTGGTCATCCATGGTTGTTGTGGTGCTGTTTTTGGTTTAAATCGCTCATTTATATGCCTTCACTACTCGAATCGCGGCTGCCACGAATACGAACGGCGGCACGTACGGATGTTGCAGCTCGCTGCAAGGGCAGGCCATGAGCAGCAGCGAATCGGTCATTCTCGTGGTCAATAACGGCGACTCGGCCGCACTGAATCTGAAGGACCTGATCGAGTTCATGGACACGCCGCACGTCCAGATTGCCGCTCCCGAGGAGTGGCAAAGCAAGCTCGGTGAACGCCGCCTTCAGGCGCTGTTTGTTGGCCCGGACATGTCCGATGAGGAACTCGACAAGCTGCTCAGCGATATTGGCAAACTGGATCCGAACGTGCCGATCGTCATGATGAATCAAGGCGAGGCAACGTGAACCCGACCGCGCTGCAAAAGCAGTTTCCCTGGGCGCGCCTGCACTCGCTCGACTATCCGGTGCGGCTCGATGCGCTCGGCGCGGTTCTCGAGGAAATCCATGCCACGCACAGTCACGTTCGCGACGAAGCTCACGGGGAGCAAGGCGGCCAGCTCATCGGTGACAGCGACGATATGCAGCAAGTGCGCCGACTCGTAGAGCAGGTCGCGCCATCGATGGCAACGGTCCTTATTCATGGCGAGTCCGGTACTGGCAAGGAGGTCGTTGCCCATCAGATCCACGAGCTATCCGCTCGCAAGGGTCCGTTTGTGGCGGTCAACTGCGGCGCGATTCCCGAGCACTTGCTGGAGAGCGAATTATTCGGCCATGAGCGGGGTGCGTTTACGGGCGCAGTGGCCGCGCGGCGCGGGCGATTCGAGCTGGCCAACGGCGGGACGTTCTTCCTCGACGAAATTGGCGACATGCCGGCCGTCATGCAGGTCAAATTGTTGCGCGTGCTCGAGGAGCGCTGCATCGAACGTGTCGGCGGCACGAAGACGATTCCCGTCGATGTGCGTGTGGTAGCGGCAACACACCGTGATCTCGGCGAACGCATCGAGCAGGGCAAGTTTCGCGAGGATCTTTACTATCGACTCAGCGTATTTCCGATCGAAATTTCGCCACTGAGAAGTCGTCCCGATGATGTCGAGCCGCTGGCCAACGAGTTCATTCGGCGCCTGCAGAGTGACGCGACGATCGGCCTGGAACTGACTCCGGAGGCGATGCAAGTCCTGGAGGAATACAGCTGGCCCGGTAACGTGCGCGAGCTCGCCAACCTGATTGAGCGACTGGTGGTTATCAGGCCGAACGGCGTTGTCGCTGCGAAGGATCTGCCGTGGCCTCTGGTGGAGAGGGCAGACGCTGGTTCGGGCTTACCCGAGGTGCTCGCTGCGAGCATCGCCGCGACTGGTGGAGATAGCGGCGTGACCTTGCCCGCCGAGGGCATCGATCTGAAAGCGTACTTGTCGAAGATCGAGCGGCAGATGATCGATGAGGCCCTGTCGGAATCTGACGGCGTCGTGCAGCATGCCGCCGAACTACTCGGCATCGGCAGGACAACCCTCGTAGAAAAAATCCGCCGTTACAAAATCAAACATTAAGCGGCCGCCCGATTATTACGGCAGGATCTCTTTGCAATGGGGGCACACGGCGCGCTTTGACGCCTTGTGCAGTGCAGCCTGGACGGACCCTGCATCCAGTATCTGGCTTGCCGTATGTTTGCCGAGGCCGAGGTCGACACGCAGCGACTCGAGCTGGCGTATCTCTTCGTTGGTCAACACGCCGTCGTCCAGCGCCTCGTTCGCCATGTCCTTATATTTTTTCGTGCTGAGCTTGAGCTGCTGGCTATAGCCGGATGCAAGAATACTGGTCGGCAGCGCGACCATGCCGATACCGACTACCGTAATCATGGCGCCAAAAATCTTGCCGCCCACTGTGATCGGTGTTACGTCGCCGTAACCCACGGTGGTCAGCGTTGCGAATGCCCACCACATCGCGGCTGGAATGCTGCCAAAATCCTCCGGTTGGGCCTGGCGCTCGAAATAGTACATGCCGGACGCGGCCATCAGCATGATCGTGATCAGGATCAGGAATGACGCTGCAAGCGCGCGGCTGTTTTCCTTGACAGCGATGATCAACATATTCATCGCGGCAAAGTAGCGGGTCAGCTTGAGCACGCGCACAAGTCGCACCGCGCGCAGAAAGCGCATGTCGATATTGCCGAATACGCCGAACGCGAGCAGGTAGAACGGCAGAATGGCGAGCAGGTCGATGATGGCGTGAAATGAGAACATGAAGCGCAAGCGGGCCAGTAGCGGCCGGCGGGGATCCGGAGATTCGATCTCGACACAGCTCCAGATGCGCAGGACATACTCGACAGAGAATACGGAGATCGTGAAAACCTCGAACCAGTAGAACTGGGTCCCATAACGGGCCTCCAGAGACGTCATCGATTCGAGAATCACTGCGACGACGCTGGCGATGATGAGCGTGACAAGTCCAATATCGACGATGCGACTGGCCGTATCATCATCCGTTGCGGTCTCGAGAATACGAAACACGGTAAGGCGCAGGCTCGGCGCAGGCTCCGTGCGGCGCGGCTTGGCGGCGGTTGATACGTTCTCGAGCAAAGTGCTCACCTGATGCTGGTGACACCTTGTATTAGCGGCCTGTGGCGGCGATTCTTTAGATTTGGCGGGCGCGTGGCTATTGGCACGGTGCCATTGCGGAACAGCCTCGCCACAGCACGTGGCGTTTTTCAGGCGCTCAGAGCAGCTTTGTTTTCGACCTGTTCCGGGAGAGAGGCGGGCAGGCGCACGAGTATCGGCCCGAGGTTGGCCATGACCGACAGGGCGCGGAGGAAGCGCTGCCTCGAGTGTTCACGCATTTTGCGCACGAAAGACGGCAGGCTGGTTGGCGCAAAAACCCGCGATGCGTCGAACTTGACATTGCCGGAGCGCAGCAGTTCTTCCGAAGCCGGGCTGGTCAGCAGAATGACCGGGGCGGGCAGGTGCATCCTGTCGCGGGCAATCTGCTGCAAAACGGCAACGGTGCGCTTGTCGGGCGCCGAGAAGTCAAGCATGACGACATCAGGCGCCGCATCGGCGCTGCAGGGCCCATTCCGGCCAGCAACAGTGATCGCGCCTCGACCCGGTTCGACTCTGCGAATCTCACCGCACAGCCCTTGCTGCTCCATAAGCTGGCGCAACAGCGCCGCCTTATCGGACTCCGCCGAAATCATCAGCACGCTTATTGTCGTCTGGTCTTTGCTTTGCATGTCAGTTGCCGCTCCCCCTTGGTATCGTGCGCTAATGGTGAAAGCTAGCTCCGAATACGCTGTCGATACTCTACTAATGCAGCAAGCGTGCCAATTTGTCCGGCGCGTCCTGCTGTCGTGATTTTACGTAATAAAGTCATATAGTTATCTAAGTTCTTGTTGTCTCATCCATTTCTGCGTGAAGCCTCGCGCCTACGATATTTCGAGCAAAGTCGCGAAATATCGTGACTTTGAGGTGTCGATCAGCGTAAATATGACGCTTAGCCGCGGAAATCCACTGTGTATAGAACCTCTGCATGCTAGGAACAACCGTCTCTTGCCGCACGGAGCGTCGGCGATGAACGTGACCGCTGCTGAGATGACCCGGTACACAATCGATCTGTTCATCATGAGCTGCGGATTGGTTGTACTTGTCTTCGCGGTAATGCGACCGAAGCTGCGGCAGCAGGTATTTCCTGCCAGTGGCGGCGTATTCCTGATCGCCGGCACGGCCGTGTTCGTGATCACGCATTGGACCAACGTTATTGCGACGGCACTCGTGAGTGATTTGGGCGCGCTGGAAACCGGTATTTTCCGTGACGGAATTCCTGACTGGCTGGTCTGGGCACTGACGCGGCTCGCCCTGGTATCCATTCTGGTCGGACTGTCGATATTCATACGGTCGCGAAAGCGACTCGAGCGGACCGTCTCAAGCACAACCGACATGATCAGGCATGCCCAGGACAGAATTGCACGGTCCGAGGCGCGCTTTCGGCATCTTTTCGAGACGACGTCAAACTCCATATTTTGCTATGTGTTCGAGCCTCCGCTACCGGTGTCGCTACCGGTAGACGAGCAGGTGCGGCGCAGCCACGATGCCGTGCTGACCGAGTGTAATGCTGTGTTCGCCAGGCAGCTTGATGCCGATGAACCGGCCAGGGTAATCGGCAGCCGGATGGGAGATCTCGACGCGAACAAAGACAGCAAAGCGCATTACGATTACTTCAGATCGTTTATCGAGAGCGATTACCGTTTGACCGATTACGAGCTCATTTACAGAACGCCGGACGGAAAAGAGTCCGCTATCCGCTCTAGCTTGACCGGCATTGTCAAAGACGGCCTGCTGCTCCGCTTCTGGGGAGCCGAGAGCAACATCCTTGATATTCGACGGACGCGCGCGGCGCTCGAAAGCCGCCGCCGCTACCAGGAATTGCTGGCGACAATTTCGTCACGGCTGGTCACAGCGCCGGTCGAAAAGGCCGATGAAGTGCTCGAACAGAGCATGCTTGAGCTTTGCAGGTATGTTGGCGCCGACCGCACTGCTCTCATGTGGTACGACCAGGAGAGCAAGCACGTTGATCTCGCGCACAGTATTACGTCTGCCGGCGAGCGATTTGAAGCGCCGATTTCATTGTCGTCGTTTCCACTAAGTACCGAGCAGCTGCGACAAAACCTGGTAGTTCGGGTAGACGATGTTGACAACCCGCCGGCCGAAGTCGCTGGAGACTGTGAGCATTTCATCGGCCGCGGCCTGACATCGTTCATCGCCCTGCCGCTGGCGATTGACGGCGAGGTGCACGGTGTGTCGACATACGTGTATACGGGCAACAAGAGAACCTGGAAAGATCAGGAAATAAATGACCTGCGTGTCTTTGCCGAGCTTTTTGGCAGCTTTGTAATGAGATGCCGGTCGCGGCATGCGCTGGACGAGGCATTGCGCAAATTGCGGACAGCGACGGATAGACTCGAAGCCGAAAACGTTTATCTGCGTGAAGAAATCGAGCGCAATCAGGGTTTTGACGAAATTATCGGGCAGAGTGATCCGATGCTCCGTTGTCTGCACATGGTCGAGCTCGTCGCCGATACGAGTACGCCCGTGCTCCTGCTCGGAGAAACCGGTACCGGCAAAGAACTTATGGCACGGGCGATTCATGAACACAGCGAGCGTCGCCATCGCCCTCTGGTCAAGGTGAACTGCGCTGCGTTACCGGCAAATCTCATTGAGAGCGAACTGTTCGGTTATGAAAAAGGCGCGTTTACCGGGGCCGATTCCGCCAAGCGAGGTCGATTCGATCTGGCAAATGGCAGCACCTTGTTTCTCGACGAAATCGGTGACATTCCGCTCGAGCTGCAACCGAAACTGTTACGGGCGCTGCAGGAGGGTGAAATAGAGCGGCTCGGCGGCAGCAAGGCAATCACAGTGGATGTCCGTATCATCGCAGCGACGAATCGAAATCTCGCGGAGGCCGTTCGCAATGGTGAATTTCGTTCGGACCTTTTCTATCGTATCAATACGTATCCGATCGAGCTGCCGCCGCTGCGAGACCGGGGCGATGATATCCAACTGCTCACGAATCACTTTGTCAATGTCCACTCAAGAAGTCTTGGCAGAAAGACTGTCGCAATTTCTGCCGAGATGATGCGGCAGCTCCGCAAATACTCCTGGCCCGGAAACGTCAGGGAGCTCGATGGTGTGATACAGCGCGCACTAATTTCTTCGTCGTCACCCGTGCTGCAACTTGCTGATCCGCTCAATGGCGATGCGGCCGAACAGCAGCTTGAGCTGCCGCAGGTGTTGAGCACGACGATCGCGGATTTGCGAGTTGTCGAGCGGCAGCACATCCTGTCGGTGCTCGAAGAGACCAACTGGAAAATCGCTGGCGGCTCAGGCGCCGCGGCGCGGCTCGGATTGCCGCCAAGTACCCTGCGTTCAAAAATGAAAAAACTGTCCATCGCCCGGCCGGACTGAAAGACGTCTCACGTCACATCCGGAGCGGTATGTCCGAGCTCTGTTAAGAGATCTCTCGCTTGACAATATGCGCAAGCAGCGGTCGTGTTTTCCTGGTCGCAGCCCTCGGTCGTAAAGGCGTGGCCACTGTGAGCGACTTCACGATGAAACCGTGAAGTCATTCACAGTTCCGGCATAAATACGCCGTCTGCCGTGCGCTGATTAAGTAAATCCCTGACAGTCCGTGCATGTCCCGCAATGACGCGGAGGCAGCGCTTTACAGCGCCTAATTTGCCAGCAAAGGAATGAACCTTGAGGACGGCAAGTCAGCGACGCGCGTCCGCGCTCTTGCGGATGTGCGCGACAGCATGTGCATGTGCGACGCTCGCGCTCTGCAACCTGGCAGCGGCTGCGGGGACGCCGGCCGGAACCGTCATCGAGAACACCGCGACGGTCAGTTTTGATCTCGGCGATGGGCCACTGTCACTCGATTCGAACACGACTACCATCACTGTGGTCGAGCGACTCGACGTGGCGGTCACGCTGCAAAGCCCGCAAACGCTGGTATCGGCGGGCGACGCGGATAGCGCTCTGCTATTTACGATAACGAATACCGGCAATGGCAGCGAATCTTTTCAGCTCGCTATTGACAGTCTGCTCGCGGGTGACGACTTTGATCCGGTACCGGCTGTTCCCGCTATTTACTTCGACACCGACGGCAGCGGTGATTTCAATGTCGGCGATCAGGCTTACACAGCCGGTGTCAACGACCCGCTGCTGGCGGCTGATGCATCAATCGACGTATTTCTCGTTAATAACATTCCGGGCAGCGCCACAAATGGCGACTTGGGATTCAGCCAACTGACCGCGACTGCGACGACCGGCACCGGTGCACCAGGCACTGAGTATGCGGGGCAGGGCGACGGTGGTGTCAATGCCATCGTTGGCACTTCGAGCGGTAGCAGCGCCGCGATCGGCGAGTATTTCGTCTCTGAAGTACAGATCGATATCGTCAAGACGCAGGCGGTGACGGATCCGTTCGGAGGGAGCCAACCGGTTCCTGGAGCAACGATTACGTACACGATTACCGTCGAAGTGACGAGCGCAGGAACCGCCGCGGCAAGCGTCCTCGCCGATCCGATCCCCACCTACACGACGTATGTGCCCAACAGCATCACCTTGAACGCAAGCGCGCTGTCGGACTCGGCTGATGCGGATGCGGGCGAATTCGATGTCGCCACGGACCCGATGGTTGTCGTGCGGCTCGGAGACCTGACATTGGCCGATGGAGTTCAGTCCATCGTGTTCCAGGTAACGATTGATTAACTCGACAACACCCCAGGAGCGATAAGGAGGGAAATGAAATGAAAAGATTGATTGGTTTGATATTGACGATGTCCGCATTGACCGCGCATGCGATTGCACAAGAGCAAGGACATCTGAATGTAACGACGTTCGTGCAGAAAGAAGAAGTATCTGTCAATACGGCTGGCGAGGCCGAGACGCAGCTCGTTGAAGCCACAACCGTCGTGCCGGGTGACCGTGTCGTCTATACGATCACTTTCCGGAACATCAGTGATGATGCGGCAGAAAACGTTGTCATTACGAACCCTATCGCCGCATCTCTGACCTATATCGACGGCTCGGCATTTGGTCCTGGAACGGAGATTCAGTTCTCGGTTGACGGTGGTAACAGTTTCGCTGAGCGAGGCGCTCTGACAGTTGACGAGAACGGGGACGTTCGACCGGCGGAGGCAAAGGATTTCACCCACATTCGTTGGGTGATGCAACAGGACCTGGCAGTTGGCGCGCAAGGAATGGCCCGCTTTTCTGCAGTTCTGAATTAGGACTTAAGACTTAAGGAAGAAGGAGTACCGTGATGGAAATCGTAATCAAGAGGGCCAGTCTGTTTTTCAGGCTGGGATTGACGGCCGCCACCTTGTTGCTGGGGCAACAGGTATTGGCTGCCGGTACCACGGCGGGAACAGTTGTGTCGAACCAGGCGAGTGTGGATTACTCAGTGAATGGCGCCGACCAGACCGACATTCTCTCTACGGCAGCAGGATCGGCGCCAGGGACTGGCGATCCGACCACGTTTGTAGTTGATAATCGAGTGGACTTCTCGTTGGTGACCGCTGACGTCGCGTTGCAGACGACAGGACTGGGCCAGACAAACGTCCCTACCAGGTTTACGTTGACCAACGAAGGCAACTCGGTCCAGGATTTCAGGCTTGATGCCGGCAACCTGCCAGACACCACCGCGGACCCGTTTGGTGGTGGCAATCCCGATAACACGGATATGGCAGCCCTCACGGCCTACGTCGATGATGGTGACGATACCTGGAATCCGGCAACGGATACCGCTCTGTACGTGGATGAACTCGCTCCCGACGCGACTGTGACAATCTGGGTGGCGGCCACCGGGCCGGCGACAGGAGTGACCGGCGACGTCGCCGTGATTGACCTCGATGCGACGGTCAGAGCCGGCGGGTTGGTCGGCACGGAAGGAGGTCCCGTCACGCAGGACAGTGGCGTTGCCGATGATCCGGACGCAGTTGAGGTCGTTTTCGCCGACGGTGTTGGCGGCGGACCCGGGCTGGGAGACGGTGTCGAAACCGATCAAAGCGGCTATCAGGTAGCAACAGCGTCACTGGAGGTCACTAAAGACGTAACAGTCGTGAGTGATCCATTCAACGACACGGTAAATCCCAAGGCGATTCCGGGCGCTATCATCGAGTATTCGGTGCAAGTCACGAACGGTGGCACCCAGGCCGCCTCTGGTATCGTGGTTACAGATGCGATCGACGCGTTGGTAACGTTCCTTGCGGATGCATACGGCGCAGGTCAGGATATCCGCTACGACATCGATGGCGGCCCATTCTCGTACTGTGATGCATCCGATGGCGATGCGACAGACTGCGATCTTGCCGGCACAACGCTGACGGTCGGCGGTGCTGGCCTTGTTCTCACCGTCGCGCCGACGGAAACGCTGACCGTGAGCTTTAGGGTCCAGATCCCGGCATCCTGAAGTTTCACTCAGCGATCACGGTGCTTCAGGGACGGTGCATGTTCGATGGACGTCGAGTCACCCGCAAGGGTGACTCGCGTCTGGTCGCTCAATGGTTGGCGCCACCGGGTGCAAAGCGTTGCAGACGTGTACAGCAACACCCTCGGGGGGAACAGGAGTTCCCCCCGAGCCGCTTATGGCAATTCTGGAACCCTGTGCTGCGCCGCCGACTTATCGCAATTCTTGCGGGCTTTTGCGTAGCGGGCGGCGTCTGGGCAGCGCCGCCAGGCGCCACAATAGCTAACCAGGCGACGCTGGATTATCTCGATAGAGCAGGCCTGACCGTCAGGGTAACAAGCAATATAGTCGAGCTGACCGCTGCCGTCGCACGCAGTCCGGCCAACATTGATTTCACCCGTGTTGTCGACGCTGGCAATAGCGAATACCAGGAAACCGTTGGGCCATCGGCTTGTTATCAGGACGGCGAGTTTGTCGTGCTGGCGGACCCGGTCCTGGTCGGTGGCAGCAACATAGATCCGAACCAGGTGCAGGACATTAGCACCACGGCGGCTTACAACCTCGGTGAGCCCGCCTTTGTCCGCCTGGACGATAGTGATCAGAATCTTGATTTCCAGGTGATCGACTACGTAGTGGTGACCGTCTCCAGTGCAGAGAGCGGCGACTCGGAAGCGCTGCGACTTGCCGAGACGGGCCTCGATACCGGCGTTTTTGCGGGCTACATCTCGACGCTCGGCGGCGCGGCTGTTGTCGGTGACTGTGTATTGCAGGCCGGTAATAATTCGACGCTGACGGTCAGCTATACAGACCCGATTGATAATATGGATTCAAGCGACGCATTCGCGGTGCTGGATCCCGTACAGCGCGTTTTCGAATCGCGGACCGGAACCGCCGTCAGTGGTGCAGAGATTGAGCTCGTCCATGCCGGCACCGGATTGCCAGCCGTTGTGTATGGCAACGACGGTGTCAGCCAGTTCCCGTCCACGATTATTAGCGGCGGTGCGACGACCGATAGCTCTGGTACTTCCTATGTCTTCGGACCAGGGGAGTATCGATTCCCGGTCGTGCCTGACGGCGAGTACCGACTCGTTGTCCGGCCGCCCGCGGACTACGTCGCCCCATCGACTGCCACGATCAGCGAGTTGCAGAGTCTTCCCGGCGCACCCTACACGCTCGCACCCGGGTCATTTGGTGCCGAATTTACAAAAAGCGGAGAATTGTCGTTTGCCGTTGATATTCCAGTCGATCCAGCGCCTTCAGCACTGTTCCTGCAAAAACGCACGCCCACGACAGTCGCCGCACCAGGCGACTTCGTACGCTACGAACTCGTGCTCGAGAATACGTCGGCCATCGGCGCAGTCACCGGCGCGCAGATCGTCGACCGGCTTCCGCCCGGCGTGCGCTTCGTGCCAGGATCGGTTGATGTGAATGGCGCTGACGCGCCCGATCCCGTAATCAGCACGGATTTGCGTACGCTGGAATTTCCGGTCGCGACGCTCGCAGTCGCTGAGCGCGTCACAATTTTCTACGTCGTCGAGATTGTCGGCGGCAAGCAGAATCAGGAACTCGTCAATCGTGCGACCGCTGTCGCGAGTGGCGGCTTGATCTCGAACGAAGCAACAGCGATGGTGCGGTTGCGCGAAGACCTGTTTCGGTCAACCGGGACAATCATTGGCCGCGTCCTCGAAGGCGATTGCAGCCAGGCCGCCTTTGGGGAGGACCAGGGCGTCGCGAATATTCGTGTTTACCTCGAGGACGGTCGTTACGCCGTTACCGATCAGGGCGGCCGCTTCCACTTCGAGGGAGTGAAACCGGGCACCCACGTTGCGCAGCTTGATTCGTTTACGGTGCCGGCATCTTTCGACGTTGTAGGTTGCAGCGATACGCCCGGCTATGCGGGCCGTGCAGAATCACAATTCGTCAAGCTTGCAGCGGGCAGCCTACTGCGCGCAGATTTTTACCTGCAGCGGAAGCCGGCGCCCGAAGGCCGTATCGATCTCGAGCTGCGCAACCTCGGTACCGACAGTGCCGAACAGGTGGCGTATGAGCTAAAGCTCAACGGGGTCGGCAATGTAGAAATTGCGAACATCGATCTGATGTTCCTGCTGCCGGAGGGCGTAAGTTATGTGCCCGGGACGATGCGGGTCGACGGCATTGACCTGGGCGAGCCGCGCGTCACCGATACGGTAGTTTCAATGGCGCTCGACGAGCGCTTTGGAAATTGGAACAGCGTCGTTCGATTCGCTGCTGATATTGCCGACCATGTTGATGGCGAACTTGTCACCAAGGCCATCGCCAAGTTTGATACTCCGATCGAAGGCGGACAGAAAACTCCGGTAGCAGAAACAAGGATGATCCGTGCACCGGCCGTCGTGAAACAAGAAGGCTATGTGCTCGATCTCAAGTTTGCCGTACTGTCGGACGAGTTGTCTGTTGACGACAAGCTGCAACTCGATTCGTTGATCCGGGACTGGAAAGGTGTCAGTGGCATTCAGATTGGCGCCACCGGTCACACCGACAGCCAGAGGATCGCGCAGCGTAATCGTCATTTGTTCGCTGACAATTACGCTCTGTCGCGGGCGCGCGCCATGGCGGCCGCGTCTTACATTGCCGAGGCGCTCGACGTGCCTGCTCAAGGTATCCAGATCGAAGGTCGCGGTCCGGATGAACCGGTAGCAAGCAATGCGTCCGCGAGTGGCCGACAAGCGAACCGCCGGGTCGAGATGGTGCTGAGTGCCTTGCGTCCGAGCAAGCCATCGTTCCTCGAGGTAACCCAGGAATCCAGCGGCACCAAGATTACGCCGACCAGGGGCGCCATACCAGGCATGGAGAAACAGGGATCCACGCGGGTTGGTGATGTCGATGCCAGTGCCGGCCTGCCAGCGTCACAGATCGAGCCGCCCATCGACACGCTCCAGCCGGGTGTCGCGCTGTTGCTGCCGAAAGCATCCTTTCAGCCGGCTATTCCGTCAACCAAGATCTCGGTGCAGCATAAACCGCGGCAATCCGTCAGGGTATACCTGAACGACAGTCCGGTTAATCCGCTCAATTTCGACGGCATGGCGCTGAATGCCAGTCGCAGCGTCGCGGTATCGAGGTGGAAGGGCGTCGATCTGAAGGACGGTAACAATGAAATTCGTGTGGTTGTTGCCAATGCGGATGGCAGCCAAGCGGATTCGATTGTGCGAAAAGTTTATTACTCCGGCCCGGCCATTCGCGGCGAATTCGTAGCAGAGTTATCGACATTGGTCGCGGACGGCAAGACGCGACCCGTCATTGCCGTACGTCTCTTTGACCGTGCCGGCAAACCCTCACGTGCGGGCACTGTTGGTGGCTTCCGCATCGACGCGCCGTATCGCTCCTGGTGGGATGTCGAGAATGATCGTAAAAATGAACTGGTGTCTATCGGTGCACGCGAAGCCACGTATCGTGTTGGGCCGGATGGGGTTGCACTGATCGAGCTCGAACCGACCAGCCAATCCGGTGAGGTCACGCTGAACCTCAAATTCGAGAACCTTCGCGAACAGGAGCTGCGCACCTGGCTCACGCCGGCTGCACGCGACTGGATATTGGTTGGCTTTGCGGAAGGCAGTGCTGCTTACAACACACTTGCCGAAAATTCGGTCGCAGCGATCGATGCAGGACTCGACGATGGCTATTTTAACGAAGGCCGCGTTGCTTTTTTCGCCAAAGGCAGCATCCGCGGAGAAACCCTTCTCACGCTCGCTTACGATTCGGATCGCGATCGCAGCGAGACGCGTAATCGATTCGAGACCATGGTCGATCCTGACGCCAATTATCCGTTGTATGCCGACACCAGCGAACAGCGCTTCGAAACACCGAGCCAGCGCAAGCTCTATGTCAAGCTCGAACGCAAGCAGTTCAATGCGTTGTTCGGCGATTTCGATACCGGCCTTTCTGTGACCGATTTGTCACGCTATGAACGGCGCTTCAACGGCTTCAAGAGTGAGTACCGTGGCGATACTGTTGGTTACACAGTATTCGCTGCCGAATCCAGCCAGGCATTTCAACGCGACGAACTCCGCGGCGATGGCACCTCGGGGCTGTATCAGCTGAGTAACGCGCCGATCATTGCCAACAGTGAGCTGGTCCGGATCGAAGTACGCGACCGATTCGATAGCGGCATTGTGCTCAGTGATACGAAGCTCAGCCGATTCCTCGACTACAACCTCGATACCTTGAAAGGCACGATCTTCTTCAAGAAACCCGTGCCGAGTCGCGATCTCGATTTCAATCCCGTGTACATCGTTGTCGAGTACGAATCAGCGTCGACCGGCGCCGAAGACCTCGTTGCCGGCGGCCGTCTTTCCGTAAGCTCCCCGGGCGATGCGCTGGAGATTGGTGTAACGCATATCAATGATGACACCGGGGGTGCGGAAGCCGATCTGACCGGTGCCGACCTGCGTTGGCAAGTGAATGAGCAGACACTTGTTACAGCGGAGTATGCGCAGTCGAACGCGACAATTGCGGGTGTTAAGCAGGACGGTATTGCGCACGCTATAGAGCTCGAACACAACGGCGAGAATATCGATGTTCGGGCTTACATGCGTGAGGTCGGAAACGATTTCGGGCTTGGCTACCAGTCTGCAGCCGACAAGGGTTTCCGTCGTCTTGCCGTGGAGGCGCGGGGCCGTGTCAGCGAGCGGCTGACGGTCGAGGGTGAGGCCGGGTGGCAGCAGAACCTCGTCACCGAGGATATCCGTAATCTTGCTCGTGCACAGCTTCGTTACGACCGGAGCTCGTTTTCCGCGTCACTGGGGCTGACGCACGCCGAAGATCAGTACGAGGGTGGGGTGAGCCGCAGCAGCGATCTCGGCGACATCACCGTCGCGCAAAAACTTTTTGCCGGCAAGCTGACGCTACGCGGCAGCAGCAGTACGAGTTTCTCGGCTACCAGCGACAACTCCGACTTCCCTTCCCGATATGTTGTCGGTGCTGATTACAAGGTCATGAGCGGTGTCGATCTAGTCGCCGAATACGAGCAAGCAAGCGGCAGCGGAATAGACACGACAACGAGCCGCCTGGGCGTCAGGGCAACACCATGGAACCGTGGCCAGGTCAATTCATTCCTGACCAACGAAGTCACGGAATTCGGTCCCCGGCTGTTTGCCAACGTCGGGCTGATCCAGGGATTCCAGCTCAACGATCGATGGATCCTCGACGTCGGTGTCGACCAGTCGAACACGCTCGTCGAGGAAGATACACAGATTTTCGATGCCGACCGCGACCTGGTGTCCGGGTCCCTGAACGAGGACTTCCTCGCGGTATACACCGGCGCCATGTACAGCGCAGACGAGTGGAGCGTGAACTCACGAATCGAATACCGCAACGCGGATTCCGAGGAGCGAACTTCGTTGCTGCTAGGCTGGTATCGGGAACCGACGGCAGGCCACGGTCTGTCTGCAGGTCTGACGCTGCTGCAGAGCGACACCATATCCGGCAATGAGACGTTGACGGCCGATCTGAAGGTCGGCTGGGCTTATCGCATGGCTAACAGTAGCTGGGCTTTCCTCAATCGCAGCGACCTGACCTACGAAGATGCAGTGCGCGGCAGCGAGGCGCTGAACAGCTGGCGCCTGATCAATAATTTCAATGCCAATCGCCGCTTCAGCGCCGCAATGCAGATGTCCCTGCAGTACGCGTTCAAATACGTGCGCAGCGAGTTCGATGGCGATGGCTACACGGGCTACACCGATCTGGTCGGCTTCGACCTGCGCCGTGGCTTGCGCGGCCGCTGGGACATCGGCGCCAGTACGAGCCTCTACCACTCCTACAGGGCCGGCGTAATCGACTACGGCTTCGGCCTGGACGTCGGCTTCAATCTGCGCGACAACATGTGGATCACGCTCGGCTACAACGTCAGCGGCTTCCATGACGACGACTTCAGCGCTGCGCGTTACACAGCGCAAGGACCGTATCTGCGCTTCACGGTCAAAGCCGATCAGCGCACGCTAAAAAACATCGCCGGCCAGCGCTAGCAAACCTTGCCTGCGGCGTTCCCCGCAGGAGGCGGCCATGCTGGCGACTTCCAGACAGAGGGAGAGGCATCCAGCCGCGATCTGATCACCTTTGGGCGGCCCGCGACCGGCATATTCCTCTCCCTCATGGCTCGCCAGGCTGCGCTTTACTTCGGTCGAGGAACATCCCGCCCGCGGCCCGCGCGGTGCTGCCGGAGAGGCGTGCTGTCGGGTGCCGCTGGAGGGGCGTGGTGTCGGGTGGTTGCTCGCGCGTCGTGCCGAGGCGAGCGACGCAGGACGCCCAAGCCGGCGAGGCCCGATCTGAGCTCGCCAGGGATGGCGAGCGAAGTTAAGCGCGAGCAACTACCCGGCAGCGCGACCCGGGGGCTCGGGGCTACCGATCGCGGCTGGAAGCCGCTCCCACGGGTCGGGGAGCGCTGGGCGGAGGGATGATCGCACCGAGTGCATGTGGGTAAGCGAAGGGCGATTATCTCTCCGCCGGGCGCGACGTTGCGGCCAGAGGCCGCTCCCACAATCAGGAAATCGCCGGCATGGCCGCGTTCATCATAAGGTCAACGCCAAACGAGTCGCTTGCGCCGGGCTTTTCGCATAAACGCCTGCGATTCGCTGTTCTGTTAATCGATCGTGATGCGTGTAATCTTTGCGCGGTGACCGATCTTTCCGCATTTTTTGGCGAGAACAGCCCTCTGAAGAAGCTGCTGCCCGGTTTTCAGCCGCGGGCCGGCCAGGCGTGGATGGCGGAGGCCGTTGCCGAGACGCTGGCAAACCTCGACAAGCTTGTCGTCGAGGCCGGCACGGGCACCGGCAAGACGTTTGCCTATCTCTTGCCGGCGCTCTTGAGCGGGCGCAAGACGATCATCTCGACCGGGACCAAGGCGCTGCAGGACCAGCTGTACCATCGTGACCTGCCGCTGATCGGCAAAGCCGTAGGTCGGCCGGTGACAACCGCGCTGCTGAAGGGTCGTGCCAATTATTTGTGTCTGCAGCGCCTCGATCATGCGTGCGATGTGCCGGTCGCGCTAGTCGATGATCTCGATGCTGTAAGCCGATGGCGCCACTGGACCGACAGTGGCGATCGTGCCGAGCTTACCGAGGTCGCTGAAGACTCTCCCGTCTGGCCACTGGTGACCTCGACTGCCGAGAATTGTCTCGGTCAGAAGTGCCCGGAATATTCGCAATGTCACGTCGTAAAGGCGCGGCGCGCGGCGCAGGAGGCCGACCTGGTCGTCGTCAATCACCACCTGCTGCTCGCCGACCTTGCGATGAAGGAGGAAGGCTTCGTCGAGTTCTTACCGGGCGCGGAAGCGATCATACTCGACGAGGCGCACCAGATTCCGGATCTTGCCGTGCAGTTCTTCGGCGTGTCGCTCGGCAGCCGCGAGCTGGAGAAACTGGTTGACGATGTGCGCGCGGAGACCATCTCCTTTCGGCAGCCGGAATTGCAGCGACGCATCGACAAGCTGCAGACCGCGATTCGTGCATTGCGCTCCGAATCTCCGCGTAAGGAAGGCCGGTATCAGCTCGCGGAGGTCAATGCCGAGGTCGCCGCGCCGCTCGATGAGCTGCGCCTGGCACTGCGCGAGCTGCAGCAGGCGACGGGTGAGATCAGCGATGCGTCGGCCGAACTCGAACAGCTGCATCTGCAGCTCACCGGTGCGCTCGAACGCCTGGCGCTGCTTGCCAGCGACGACGCGTGGGACGGGCTGCGCTGGCTCGAGGTCAACCCGCGCAGCCTGCGCTTCAATCTGACACCGCTCGATGTGTCGGGCACGCTTAACGGACTCATCGATAATGTCCACCAGGCCTGGGTCTTTACATCCGCCACGCTGGCGATAGGCGAGGACTTCTCGCACTTTGCGTCGCGCATGGGTCTCGTCGACGTCAAGGGGCTCACATTCCCAAGCCCGTACTCGGTCGAGCAAAACGGTCTCGTCTATTTGCCTCCGGGCTTGCCGCAGCCATCCGACCCCGACCACACTGCGGCGATGATGGAAGCGGTGACGCCGCTGCTCGAGATGACAGCGGGCGGTGTGTTCTGCCTCTTCACTAGCCATCGCGCGCTTAACGCTGCCAAAAAGTGGTTCCGGTCGCGTAATAAGCGGCTGGCGGGCCGTCGGCTGCTGGTGCAAGGCGATTCGCCGCGCGATGATTTGTTGCGTCGCTTTCGCGACGCGGGTGACGCCGTGCTGCTCGGTACCGGCAGCTTTTGGGAAGGTGTCGACGTTCGCGGGCAGGCACTGACTGTTGTAGCGATCGATAAACTGCCGTTTGCCTCGCCCGCTACA
>Ga0224508_10001151_pt1 | contig 23990 bp, 22 predicted proteins | sample SF_Jan12_sed_USG_4_FD_170157 | JGI IMG/M metagenome (GOLD analysis project Ga0224508, IMG submission 170157) | Sediment microbial communities from San Francisco Bay, California, United States - SF_Jan12_sed_USGS_21 | ecosystem: Environmental > Aquatic > Marine > Sediment | place: USA... | reverse complement strand
CAGCAGGCCGGAGAGACCGGAGATGTCGGGGCCGTCGAGCGTGCCGTCACGTTCGATCTCGGTGACGATCAGCGCCTCGACGCCGGCGTCGGCGAGCTCGCGGGCCACGTCGGTGATCTGTCGGCCACTTCGTTCCTGCCAGCCGCGGACGGCGACCTCGCCGCCTCGGCCATCGAGCCCGACGGCGACGCGGTGCGTTGCGGCGACCTCGCGGACCAGCTCGGGAGACTCGAGGGCCGCCGTCCCGATGACCACCCTGTCCACACCGGCGTCGAAGAGTGCAGCCGCCGACTCAGCCGAGCGCACGCCCCCACCGGCCTGGATTCGCACGTCGACGGCCGCGGCGATCTCGCCGATGACAGCTCGGTTCGTTGCCGCGCCGGTGCGGGCGGCGTCGAGATCGACCACGTGGATCCACCGTGCGCCCTCGGCCTGGAACGTCAGGGCCTGGGCGATGGGATCATCGGAGTACACCGTCTCCCGATCGAAGTCCCCCTTGTACAGCCGGACGCACCGGCCGGCTCGCAGGTCGATGGCCGGATAGAGCTCGAACCCGACGTGGGTGGGGTGCGCCGTCATCGGAGCGTTGCGACGAAGTTCGAGAGCAGTCGCAGCCCGTTGGCGCCGGACTTCTCGGGGTGGAACTGGGTGGCCCAGACGTTGTCCCGTGCCACGGCGGCTGTCATCGCGCCGCCGTAGCTGCAGGTGGCGACGACGTCATCGGTGAGATCGGCCACGAACGAGTGCACGAAGTAGACCCACGCGTCGTCGAGCCCGTCGAGCATGGGCGTGTCTCGGATGACCTCGAGCCGATTCCACTGCATCTGTGGTCGCCGGACGGAGTCGGGCAACGCACGGATCCGGCCACCGAGCAATCCGAGCCCCTCCGTTCCGGGGGACTCGTCGGAGCCTTCGTAGAGCATCTGCATGCCGATGCAGATGCCGAGGAATGGCCGGCCCGATGTCGCCGCCTCGAGCGCGACCTCGTCGAGCCCGCACAACCGGAGCTCCTCGAGACAACGACCGTAGGCACCGACGCCGGGAAGCACGACGCCGGCGGCCACGTCCACCACGGCGGGGTCGGCGGTGAGCCGGGCGTCGGCGCCGACGTGTTCGAGGCCCTTCTGTGCGGAGCGGAGGTTCCCGATGCCGTAGTCGAGGACTGCGACCAGGGGTTCGGTCACAGTGTTCCCTTGGTGGACGGGATCGCACCGCTCGGGTCGTCGACCCGGCTCGCATCGCGCAGCGCCCTGGCCACGGCCTTGCAGGACGCCTCGATGACGTGGTGGGTGTTCTTGCCGCGGATCATCGTGAGGTGCAACGTGACTCCGGCGGCAGTGGCCATCGCACGCCAGAACTCCTCCATCAGCTGCGGGTCGAACGGCGGGTCGGAGAGGATCTTCTCGCCCGGGGGTTCGATGTCGTAGACGAGGTAGGGCCGACCCGAGAGATCGAGGATGCACTCGACTGCGGCCTCGTCGAGAGGCACACGAATCGACGCGAACCGGCGAATCCCGGACTTGTCGCCGAGCGCATCCCGGAGCGCTGCGCCGAAGAGGATCCCGGTGTCCTCGACCGTGTGGTGGGCGTCGATCTCCAGATCACCGGTGGCATGCACCCGCAGATCGAACCCGCTGTGTTTGCCGATCTGGGACAGCATGTGGTCGAAGAACGGCAGCCCCGTCGAGACGCCGACGCTTCCGCTGCCGTCGAGGTCGAGCGAGATCTCGATCGAGGTCTCCTTGGTCGTTCGAGCCCGCGTCGATGCCCTCATTGCAGTATCTCCTCCAGTGCGTCGAGAAATCGATCGTCTTCTGCCACTGTGCCGATGGTGACCCGCAGACAGTCCTGGAGCCGGGGCCAGGATGCACAGTTCCGAACGAGGATCGACCGGTCGAGCAACTCCTGCCAGAGCTGGTCGCCGGACCGATCACGGGGACGGAACAGCACGAAGTTGGCCCCCGACGGGAAGACGTCGACGTCGAGGTCGCTCAGGCGCGTGATCAGCCGGCCGCGTTCCTCCACGAGGGCCGCGACACGAGCGTGCATCTCATCGACGAATCGCAGTGCGATACGACCGGCGGCCTGCGTCATCACATCGAGGTGATACGGCAGCACGACCTTCTCGAGATCGGCGATGAGCCACGACGGTGCGACGACGTAGCCGACCCGGACACCAGCCATGGCCCAGATCTTCGAGTAGGTCCTGGTGACCGCAAGCGCGCGGTCGTCGCGCACGTCGGTGAGCGCGCTGTGGGGCGAGAATTGACCGTACGCCTCGTCGACGACGACGAGGCCGTCGTGGTCCGCGACCGCTGCGAGCGTGGCCTGGACCAGATCGGGCGGGTCGACCGTGCCGGTCGGGTTGTTCGGCGAGCACAGGAAGGTGATTGCCGGCCGGTGTTCACCGACGATGCGTCGCACCTCCTCGGCCGCGAGCGTGAAGTCCGCACGGCGCTGGCCCTGCACGATGTTTGTCGCGGTCGCCCTCGCGATCTGGGCATGCATCGCGTAAGTCGGCTCGAACGTCGCCGCGCTCCGGCCGGGCCCGCCGTAGGCGAGCAGGATCGCCTGGAGGATCTCGTTGGAGCCGTTCGCGGCCAGCACCATGTCGGCAGGTACGCCGTGATGGGTGCCTATGGCCTTTCGCAGATCGATTGCGTCGCGATCGGGATAACGGTGCCAGGGTGTCGTGGCGAGCTCGTCGAGGAGCGCCTCGGTGAAGTCTTGCGGCGGCGGCACCGGCGACTCGTTGGTGTTCAGGCGGACATCGACCGCGACCTGGGGGGAGTGATAGCCGGGGATCGTCGCGAGATCGTCGCGGACGCGCGGGCGCCCCATCAGCGGCGCAACCGGATCGAGTCGGCGTGGGCGGCGAAGCCCTCGGCTTCCGCGAGCGTGACGACATGATCGGCGACAGCGGCGAACCCGGCCTCGCTGACCGAGACGATGTGCAGCTCCTTCGTGAAGTCGGCCACGGTGAGCGCCCCGCCGAACCGGGCGGTGCGGTTGGTGGGGAGCACGTGGGACGGACCCGCAACGTAGTCGCCGATCGACGCTGGCGACAGCGGCCCGCAGAACACGGCTCCAGCGTGGCGGACGTCGGCCAGGAGGGCATCGGGATCGTCGACCATGAGCTGGAGATGCTCGGGGGCGATCAGGTTTGCGACGTCGATCGCCTGCGCGGCGTCGTCGACGAGTGCGATGAAACCATTGGATGTCAGGGTGGCGGTGATGTCGTCACGTCGGGGAGCGGCGGCGACCAGCTCGACCAGTGCGGCCGCGACACCGTCGACGACGTCGGTCTCCCACGCGATGAGCCATGAAACTCCGTCGGGCCCGTGTTCGGCCTGGACCATCAGATCGATCGCGGCGTACTCGACGGGGACGGTGTGATCGGCGACCACGACGATCTCGGAGGGCCCGGCGAAGGCCGCCGGTACGCCCACCACGCCGGCAACCTCGCGTTTGGCGATGGCGACGTACGCGTTGCCGGGGCCGACGATGACATCGACCCTCGGGACCGACTCGGTGCCGAACGCCATGGCCGCGATGGCCTGGGCGCCACCGAGTGCATACACCTCGTCGACGCCGGCGATGGCGGCCGCCGCCAGCGTGACGTCGGGAATCAGCCCACCGGTCGCCGGAGGCACGCACAGCGCGATGTCGCTGACGCCTGCAACGCGGGCCGGGACAGCGGTCATCAACACCGTCGACGGGTAGGCGCCACGTCCCCCTGGCACGTAGCACCCGGCCCGATCGACCGGCTGGTGGCGGCCCCGAACCCTGATGCCGTGACGCTCGTGGTCGATCGGCGCCTGGACCTGCGTGCGGTGGTACGACTCGATCGAGGAGGCAGCCGATTCGAGTGCCTCGCGCACAGGAGGATCGAGGCGGTCGAGCGCGCCGGTGAGCGCCGTCGGCTCGACGCGGAACGCTTCGGGCGCGCCCCCGTCGAATCGGTCCGCGTAGCGCCGCAGCGCGACATCGCCGTGGACCCGCACATCGGCGAGGATCTCCCGCACGACATCGACGGGGCCATCACCAGCCACCGCCGGGCGCGGAAGCAAGCCGGCGACGTCGGCTACGCCACGGAGGTCGATGCGGCTGAGCATGGATCCCAAACGTACCGGCCCGGGCCGAGCGTCCGCGACGCAATCGCCACGGTAGGTCGACCGATCGGGCCGACTCGCGCCGACTGCGCCACCGAGATGGTAGAACCGGACCCGACCGGAGCACCGCCCTCGTTCCCCATCCCGGAGTCGCACCCCATGGCCGATGATCAGGCCGAACTCTCCTCGCTCACGTCGGTCCTCGACGATCTCATCGGCCGAGTGAACGCAATCGTCGTCCGTCGGGTGGCCGACGATCCCGACGACCTGCTCGCCAACGAGCTCTTCGAGATCGACCGACTCCTCCAGGGCGCCTCGCGGCGCATGGTACGCGTCCTTCGCTCGCAGTGACCTCCCAGCTCGCCGTGGGAGTTCCAAAAAGTGAGCCGGCGCCCCAATGGGGCGCCGGCCGGCGACACAGGGCGGCGGATCCCTATGCGTGTCGCCTTACCAGGTGGCGGGAACCTGGTGAGTTGACGATAACGCACGTTGTCCGGCTTTGCAGCCACGCATTCGGAAACCTCCCCGATCGGCCGACCGTTCAGGCCTGCGTGCCGACCGACGGGCAGAAATCGGCAAGCACACAGACTCCACAGTCCGGATTGCGCGCAAAACAGACTCGCCGGCCGTGCAGGATCACCCGCAGACTGAACTCGCCCCGCTGCTGCTGGGGAACCATCGGGTTCAACACCAGCTCGACTTTCACCGGGTCGGTTTCGGCTGTCAGCTCGAGCCGCCGAGCGAGCCGGCCGACATGGGTGTCGACCGGCAGACCGGGCAGATCCAGCGCAACGGATCGCACGACGTTCGCCGTCTTGCGGCCGACGCCCGGCAGTGCCACGAGCGACCTCATGTCACAGGGCACCTCGCCATCGTGCTCCTCCACCAGCCGCTGCGCCATTGCGACCAGGTTCTTCGCCTTGTTGCGGAACAGCCCGATCGAGTTGATCAGCGCTTCGACGTCGGCCGGGTCGGCGGACGCCAACGCCTCCGGGGTCGGGTATGCAGCGAACAATGCCGGTGTTGCCTTGTTGACCGACACATCGGTTGCCTGAGCGGACAGGATCGTGGCAGCCAGGAGCTCGAACGGACTGCCGTGGTCCAGCTCGCACTCGGCGTCGGGGTACTCGGCAGCGAGGCGTTCGTGGGTGACACGAGCCCGGCCCTTCGGTGATCGCGGACGTCCCATCCGGGCAAGGTACCGGCAGTACCCTGCCAGCGATGGACATACACGTCGCCGGACCCCTCGCGAGCAGCCCCCGCTGGGTGCTGCGCGCCGAACCGCCGCGCACCGACCAGGAGCTGCTCGCGGCAGAGCTCCGTGATGTCCTCTCGTCGATCGACCACTCCGGTGGAGGATCGGTTCAGCTCTGGATCCCCGCGGTCACCCCGGACGACGACCGCACGGCAACCGCGCTCGGGTTCATCGGCTATCGCGACCTGTGGCAGCTCCGCACGTCGCTCCCCACCGATCCGACCGACCTCCCGGTGCGAATGTTCGACCCCGATCGCGACCTCGAGGACTTCCTCGAGGTCAACGCTCGCGCCTTTGCCTGGCACCCCGAACAGGGAAGGCTCACCGCGGAAGACCTGCGAGCGACCATGGCCGAACGATGGTTCGATCCGGCCGGATTCCTCCTCCACCACCGCGACGGGAAACTGGCCGGATTCTGCTGGACGAAGGTGCACCGAGACGTCGAGCCGGCCCTGGGCGAGATCTATGCGATCGCAGTCGATCCGGCATTCCACGGCCAGGGCCTGGGCGATTCCATGACGCGGGCCGGGCTCGACCACCTGGCCGCCGAAGGTCTGTCGATCGCGATGTTGTACGTCGAGTCCGACAATCATGCGGCCAACCGCACCTATACCCGCATCGGATTCAGCCGTCACCACACCGATCGGGCCTACCGGATCGATCGCTGACCCCCATGCCGCTGCCGACCACCTCTCGCTACGACCTCGATCGCGGCGCCTTTGCAGCCCTCCTCGTGACCGAGCCCTCCTACCGGCTCGATCAGCTGTGGCAGGGCCTCTACCGCGACCTCGCCGAGCCCAGCGACATCACGACCCTTCCCAAATCGGTACGGTCGCGGATCGACGAGATCCCGACATCGCTCTCGCCCGTCGCCGAGTCGGTCAGCGACGGCGGCGACACCGTCAAATGGCTCTGGGATCTCGCCGACGGTGCCCGGATCGAGACGGTGCTGATGCACTACACGGACCGGTCGACGGTGTGCATCAGCACCCAGGCCGGCTGTGCCATGGCGTGCGGGTTCTGCGCGACCGGCCAGGCCGGATTCGAGCGAAACCTCTCCACCGGCGAGATCGTCGAGCAGGTCGTGCGAGCCGCACGTCGAGCGCGGCCTCGGCGGGTGTCGAACGTGGTGTTCATGGGCATGGGTGAGCCACTCGCGAACTTCGATCGCACCTGGGAGGCGACCGAGCGCCTCCACCACGATGTCGGCATGTCGGCGCGGCACCTGACGATCTCGACGGTCGGCGTCGTACCCGGCATCCGCCGACTCGCCGACGCCGCGCTGCCGGTCAATCTCGCCGTGTCGCTCCACGCGGCCAACGATGCGCTCCGCGACGAGCTGGTCCCGATCAACCGCCGGTACCCACTCGCGATGCTGGTCGATGCGTGCCTCGACTACTTCGCCGCCAAGGGCAGACGCATCTCGTTCGAGTGGGCGATGATCGACGGCGTCAACGACCGGCCGAGCGACGCCGCCGAGCTGGCGGCCGTGGCGCGCCGATGCCGGGCGCACGTCAACCTCATCCCGCTCAATCCGACACCCGGCTACCCGACCGTCGGATCGCCCCGGGCGCACGTGCGCGAGTTCTGCGATCGGCTCGGCGAGCTCGGCGCCAACGCAACCATTCGCGGGACCCGCGGCACGGACATCGACGCGGCATGTGGCCAGCTCCGGGCCGGCCACGAGATCAGCGTCGACGCACCCACTCGGCGCCGTCCCTCCCCCGACCGGTGACACGAGCGCGGCGTTGGCTGGTCGCGCTCGTCGCACTCGCAGTGACGCTGGCGGCGTGCGCGAGCACCACGACGTCACCAGCCGACCCGGCCCCTGAAGCGGGCGACCGGCGAACTGTCGGCAACGATCCGGGCCCATCCGGTCGCGCGCCCTCGACGCCGCTCGTGCTCGGCGAGAACGACTGGCGGGCGTGTGGGGCCGGTGCCCAGTGCAGCGAGATCCCCGTACCGCTCGACCACGACGATCCCGCGCAGGGCACACTCGAGATCGCCCTCGTGCGCCGCCCTGCGACCGGCCCGCGAGCCGGAACCGTCGTCGTGAACCCGGGAGGACCTGGCGCCTCGGGCGTCGCCTTCCTCGCGAACGGCGACGCGGTCCCGGCCCAGATCGCGGCCCGATTCGACCAGGTCAGCTGGGACCCGAGGGGTGTGGGCCACGCGACTGCGCTGCGATGCGACGACGAGCTCGACCGGTTCTACGGCATCGACAGCAGTCCCGACGACCGCGAGGAGCGCGACGAGCTCGCCCTCGCCGCCGACGCTGCGGTCACGGCGTGCAGTAACCGCAGCGACGAGCTCATCGCCAACCTCGACACCGATTCGACGGTCGACGATCTCGAGCTGATCCGGCACGCGCTCGGGGGCGAGCCGCTGAACTACATCGGCTTCTCCTACGGCACGCTCATCGGCCTGCGGTACCTCGACACCCATCCGGCCGGGCTCCGCACGCTCGTGCTCGACGGTGTCGTCGACCCCTCCGACGACCTCGAGTCGTACCTGACCCGCCAGGCGATTGCGATCGAGTCGGTGGTGCAGGGCATCGTCGCGACCTGCGGCGGCATCGAGCCCTGCCCGAGCGTCGACCTCGCAGGTGCGCTGCAGCGACTGGCCAGCGGCGTCGAGGCGGCGCCGCTTCCCACGCTCGAAGGGCCCTTCGTCGGCCCGGCCGAACTGGCCGACGCACTCATCGTGGCCACCTATGACCCGGCGCGATTCGAGACGCTCGCCCTCGCCATTGCCAGAGCAGACGAGGGTGATGCATCGATGATCGCCGCGCTCTCGGACAGCTATCGCTCGTTCCCCGGATGGGCCGCCTACACCGCTACGACCTGTCTCGACTCGGCACCGCCGACCGACCTCGACACCTTTCGCGCCTTCGCCGATGGGCTGGGGCTCACCGCGCCGTTGGTCGGTGAGGCAATCGCCTACGAGCTGCTGCCGTGTGCCTCCTGGCCCGTGGCCGGCCCAGACACCGGGGGGCCGGTCAGCGGCGTCGACGGTCCCCCCGTGCTGGTCATCGGAGGAACAGGCGACGCAGCCACCCCCTACGAGTCGGCCGTAGCCGTGAACGACGCGCTCGTCGACAGCCGATTGCTCAGCTACGAGGGTGAGGGGCACCTGAGTCTGCGTCGCAGCGAGTGCATCGCCGACGCCACGCTCGCCTATCTCATCGACATGTCGCTTCCGGCCGAGGGGACGACGTGTCGATGAGACGACTGCGCCGGCCGTAACCTCGACTCGTGCCCATCGATGATGGCCCCTTGCCGGAAGGCGACGACAAGGTCACCGCAGTCCGCGACATGTTCGACACAATCGCGCCCCGATACGACATGGTGAACCGGATCATGACATTCCGGCTCGACGTTCGATGGCGGCGACGAGCTGTCGCGGCGCTCGATCTCGACTTCGGGTCGAGCGTCGCCGACCTTGCATGTGGCACCGGCGACTTCTGCGAAGACCTGGTCGCCGCCGGCTATCGGCCGATCGGCTTCGACATCTCGGCAGGAATGCTGGAAGCCGCTCGGACAGCCGAGCCGCTCGTTCAGGCCGACATCCTTCGGTTGCCCGTCCCCGACCACACGTTCGACGGGGCCACATGCGGGTACGCGCTCCGGAACGTGGTCGACCTCGCCGCCTTCTTCGACGAGCTCGGACGCACGGTGCGATCGGGCGGTCGTGTCGCGCTGCTCGACGTCTCCGAGCCCGAGAATCCCATCCTCCGAGCGGGGCACCGTGTCTATTTCGGCAGGGTGGTTCCGCTCATCGGCGGCCTGTTGAGCGATCGCTCGGCGTACCGTTATCTGCCGCGGTCGGCGGCATATCTCCCGCCGGCCGACGAGATGATCGCCATGCTCGCGGCGTCCGGATTCACGGCGGTGACCCACCGCGAGATGACGGGCGGCCTGTCCCAGCTCCTGTCGGCGACCCGCTCGTGACCGCTCGGCATCCACCGGTCATCGATCGTTCTCGTTCCGCGGCACGAGTAGGGTCCGAGACATGATGATCAGCGGTGTCCATCACGTCTCGATCAACGTCGACGATCTCGAGGCCACGAGGGCGTTCTACGTCGACACTCTCGGGTTCGAGCTCCTGCCCCGACCCGACCTCGGCATCGCCGGCGCCTGGCTCGGCATGGCCGACGGACGACAGCTGCACCTCATCGAGGGAACGGTGCCACCCGGGCTCGGCCAGCACTTCGCCCTACACGTCGCCGATATCGACGCGGCCATCGCCGAGCTGCGTACCGGTGGTCTCGAGGTGAGCGACCCGTCGGCATTCCCCGATGGCGCCCGACAGGCATTCCTCTCGGACCCGTCCGGCAACCTGGTCGAGCTCAATCAACCCGCCTGAAGAGGAGGCCTGCGTCCCGGGTCGCTGGCCGCACCGCCCGAGCTCCTCACGAGCTCAGCCACAACCCGGCCGAGAGCAGTGCGCCCAGCGCGAGCTGCGTGCGACCGGTGGCGCCGAGCACCGGGATGAGCTCCGGGCCGGTGGCGCCCCGGAGCACGGCACGCATCGGGGTTCGGGCAACAGCGAGTGCACCCATCGAGAGCAACAGCCATGGACCACGGTCGATCGCGATAGCCGCACCGGCGACAACTGCGCCCACCACGAGCAAGACGTACAGATACCGGGTGCGGTCGTCACCCAGCCGAACGGCGAGCGTGCGCTTGCCGACCAGCGTGTCGCCCGGAATGTCGCGCAAGTTGTTGACCACCAACAACGCGGTGGCGACGAGACCCACGGGAACCGCGGCCGCGAGGGCGACCCCACGGATCGACTCGACCTGAACGTACGCCGACCCGACGGTGGCAACCAGCCCGAAGAACACGAACACGAACACCTCACCGAGCCCCAGGTAGCCGTAGGGCTTCGAACCGCCGGTGTAGAACCAGGCAGCTGCCATCGACGCCGCGCCGACGATCAGCAGTTCCCATCCTGCGGCCGCCGCCAACGCAAGTCCGATAGCACCGGCCAACCCGAGGAACAGGACGGCCGCCCGTTTCACCGGACCCGGCGCGACGAGCCCGGAGCCGACGAGGCGCTGCGGACCGACCCGTCGCTCGTCATCGGTGCCGCGCACCCCGTCGCTGTAGTCGTTCGCGTAGTTCACTGCGACCTGCAGACACAGCGAGACGGCCAGCGCGGCCAGGAACCGCCATGCGACGAGGCCTCGGCCGTCGCCGAGATCGGCGTCGGCCACCGCTGCCGTCCCGACGACGACCGGCACGACCGCCGCCGGGAGCGTCCGGGGGCGGGCGCCCGCGACCCAGAGCCGCAATCCGGTCGGTGAGGCATCGCTGGTCATCCGGACGAGTGTGCCCGTCGGTCGGCCCGCGTGGCGACTTCGACCACACCGACGGCTCGGGTCGGCCGGTCTCGTAGGCTGCGGCCATGAACCGCCTCGCCGCCGAGACCAGTCCCTATCTGCGCCAGCACCGCGAGAATCCCGTCGACTGGTACCCGTGGGGCGACGAGGTGTTCGAACGGGCGGTGGCGGAGGACAAGCCCGTCTTGTTGTCGGTCGGATACTCGGCCTGTCACTGGTGCCATGTGATGGCGCACGAGTCGTTCGAGGACGACGCGACCGCAGCGTTGATGAACGCCAACTTCGTCAACGTGAAGGTCGACCGGGAGGAGCGACCCGATGTCGACGCGATCTACATGGACGCAGTCCAGGCGCTCAGCGGCCGCGGTGGATGGCCAATGACGGTCTTCTTGACTCCGAGCGGGGAACCGTTCTTCGGCGGCACCTACTTCCCTCCGGAACCGCGTCACGGCATGCCGTCGTTCTCGCAACTGCTCGAATCCGTCACCGAAGCCTGGAACACCCAGCGCGACGATCTTCTCGAGCAAGCCGGCCGCCTCACCGACGCGATCACCTCGCGTGTCCAGCTCGTCTCCGACGACTCGCTCCCGGGAATCGATGTCCTCGATCAGGCCGCCGTCGGCCTCCGGCAGCACTACGACCCGGCATGGGGCGGCTTCGGGCCGGCCCCGAAGTTTCCCCAGGCCATGAGCCTCGACGCATTGTTTCGTGTTCACGACCGCACCGGCGACACCGAAGTGCTGGCCATGGTGACGAATACGCTCGATGCCATGGCCTCGGGTGGGATGTACGACCACCTCGGCGGCGGATTCGCCCGATATTCGGTCGACGATCGCTGGATGGTGCCCCATTTCGAGAAGATGTTGTACGACAACGCACTGCTGGCCCGCGCCTATCTCCATGCGTGGCAGGTCACCGGCGAAGCGCGCTACCGGCAGGTCCTCGACGAGACGATCGGCTACGTCACCGGCGAGCTCCGTCACCCCGATGGCGGGTTCTACTCGGCCGAGGACGCCGACAGCGAGGGCGAGGAGGGCAAGTTCTACGTCTTCACTCCGGACGAGGTCCGGGCCATCCTCGGTGCCGACGCCGGCCCGGCGCTGGAGTGGTTCGGCATCAGCGCCGCCGGCAACTTCGAGGGCAAGAACATCCCGTGGCGGCCCAGGAGAGGCGACCTGATCCGCTCACCCGAGATCGACCGGGCCCGCTCGGCACTGTACGAGGCTCGAGCCACCAGGGTGCGACCCGGGCTCGACGACAAGGTTCTCACCGAATGGAACGCCCTCTTCCTGGCGACACTGGCGGAAGCCGCGCTGGCGACCGGCACCCAGCAGTGGCTCGATGCTGCGATCGCGAACGGCGAGTTCCTCGTAGCGAACCTGCGTCGCGACGATGGCCGCTGGATGCGGTCCTGGCAGGCAGGCGACGACGACCGGCCGGCCCGGGCGAAGCATCTGGCCTATGCCCACGACCACGCCGCGCTCGTCGACGCCTTCACCCGGCTCGGCGAAGCCACTGGTCAACGCCGCTGGATCGAGGAGGCCCGAGCTGTGGCCGACCGGTTGATCGAGCTGTTCTGGGACGACGAGAACGGCGGCGTCTACACCACCGGCCGCGACGCCGAGCAGCTGATCACCCGACCGAAGGACATCATGGACAACGCCACGCCCTCGGCGAACTCCCTGGCGGCAGTCGCGCTGCTCCGCCTGTCGGCACTCACGGGTGACGAGTCGTATCGAGATCGTGCGGAGGAGATCCTGCGGATGATCGGCCGGGTCGCGGCCGATCACCCCATGGCATTCGGCCACCTGCTCGGTGCCATCGACCTGCATCAGCGAGGCGCGATCGAGGTCGCCGTCACCGGTGACCGTCACGACCTGGTACGAACCGTCGCGACTCGCTACCGACCGACCGTCGTGCTGGCGTGGGGTGAGCCCTACGACTCGCCCTTGTGGGCCGATCGCGACCAGGGCCTGGCCTATGTGTGTCGCGACTTCGCCTGCCGGGCACCCACTTCCGACGTCGACACCCTGGACGCGCAGTTGGCGACGGCCTGAAGGGACGACGGCTCGACTAGACCGCCGCCTTCTCGAGGATGTGGACGCCGCACGAGCTGCCGAGCCCGATGACATGGGTCAGTCCGACCTTGGCCCGCTTGATCTGACGGTCGCCGGCCTCGCCCCGGAGATGGGTGGCGACCTCGTAGACGTTCGCGATTCCCGTTGCGCCGATGGGATGTCCCTTCGAAATGAGCCCGCCCGAGACGTTGACCGGTGTCGAGCCGTCGCGGAACGGCGCGCCGGAATCGATGAAGTCACCGGCGCCACCCTCTTCGCAGAGCTGGAGATTGTCGTAGTGCAACAGCTCGGCGGTGGCGAAGCAGTCGTGCAACTCGACCAGATCGAGGTCCTCGGGGCCGACTCCGGCGGCCTCGTAGGCTTCGGTCGCCGCACGGCGGGTCAGGGTGTTCACATCGGGCTGGACCTGACCGCTCTCCACGTAGGGGTCGCTCGTCAACACCGATGCCGACACCTTCACCGCTCGTTTCTGGACGCGCTTCGGCATCGACTGGAGCCGTTCTCCGCTCACCACGACCGCGGCGGCAGCACCGTCGCCCGTCGGGCAGCACATGAGCAGGGTGTTGGGATAGCTCATCATCGGCGATCCCATCACGTCGGCCAGCGGGAACTCCTTCCGGTACTGGGCGAGCGGGTTCAGCGTCGAGTGTTTGTGGTTCTTGTACGCGACCTTCGCGAACTGCTCGAACCCGACACCATCGTTGTCGTGCGCGTACTGCATTCCGGCCTGGCCGAACACGCCCGGCATCGTCGCCGTGCCCAGCAGCCCATCGACGGATTGCACGGCGCCGTATCGACCCTCGGGCGCGAACACGTGCTTGGACGGCTTCTTCTCGGCTCCGGCCAACAGGCCCATCTTCCCCATCTGTTCGACGCCGACGGCGAGACCCATCTCGGCCTCACCCGCCTTGATCGCCATGATGACCGTGCGGAGCGCGGTCGCCCCGGTGGCGCAGGCGTTCGACACGTTGTAGACGGGGATCCCGGTCTGACCGATCTGCTTCTGGAGCTGTTGGCCCATCCCGGCACTGGCCTGGAACAGGGTTCCACACCCGAGGATGTCCATGTCGTGGATGGTGACACGACCATCGTCGAGCGCACCCAGCGCCGCTGCGGCCGCGAGGTCGACTGCGTCACGATCGGGATATCGCCCGAACGGGGTCATGTTGGTGCCGAGAATCCAGACGGAATCGGTGCTCATGATGTGATCCTCTCGATCAGGCCGGGGCGTAGCCGAAGGCCACGCACTCCGTGCCGTCGTCGTCGGAGCCGGACACGTAGGTCGCCAGCGCGAGCTTCATCCCGAGCTTGACGTGTTCGGGATCGGCCTCCACGTCGATGACGTTGGCTCGCACGGTTGTCCCGCCGCAGTCGACGATGCCGGAGACGAACGGAACCGCGATACCCGGAGCGGCCCGGTGCACGATGCTGAAGCCGACGAGCTCACCTCGGCTCTTGACCCGTGCCTTCTTGAACTCCCGGCCGCCGCAGGCGGCACACGCGTTGCGCCGGTCGAAGAACCGCGCACCACACGACTTGCACTCGTTGGCCCGCAGGTAGGCGCCGTTGGCGCCGAGCACCAGGTAGTCGACCAGCGGAACACGAGCGGGTGGCTTCGAACGCGCCCTGGTCGCGCTCGTCTTCTTCTTCTTCGCCGGTTTCTTCGTCGTCCTGGTTGCGGCCATTCTTCGACCGTAGCCGAGCGCCGATTCGGCATCGAGATCTGCTCACCAACCGCCCCGATGGATCACCTCTTCGAGCGGCCGTCGGCCCCGCACGGCGGAGCGACTCGGACGATCACGGCCGGCCGGGTGGCCGATCGCGACCGCGCCGATCGGGCGGATGCCGTCGGGGACGCCGAGGTCGGTCAACAGATCGTCCTCGTTGTCGAAGATGCCGAAGAACAGCGCACCCAGCCCGGCGTCGACGACAGCAAGCAGCAACGTCATGGTCGCCATCGCCGTATCGACCTGCCAGTACGGCACCGGCCATTCGCCGCCAGCGAGGCCGGTGTGGGCCTTGTCGGCTTCGCCGTATCTCGAGCGGTATGCGGCCTCGTTCGCCATCGGCAGCACCAGCACCGGCGCATCGAGCAGGTCGGGCCACGGGAAGCTCGACCGCCGTGTCGGTGGAAGCGTGATGTCCCAGAAGCGACTCGTGTCGGCTCCCTCCAGAACCACGAAGTCGGTGCCCTGGCTGAAGCCCGCCGACGGGGACCGTCTGGCCAGATCGATCAGCTCGTCGAGCTGGGCCGAAGAGACCGCGCCGCGGTCGAACCGGCGGACCATCCGTCGGCGACGGACGACGTCGGCAAAGGGGTCGCTCAGCGAAGCTTCTCGAGGTCTTCGACCATCGCCCATGCGAACACGATCAGGGAATCGCCGCGTTCGGCGTCGAGCCCGGCGAACTGGGCGACGACCTCGGGGGCGATCTTGTCGGGCTTGAGCGATTCGTGATCGAGCACTCGCGGCAGGCTGTGATCGCCGGTGACCCGAAAGGCTCGGGCCTCGTAGCAGTTTCCGTCGAGTGCGAACCGCTTGGCGAGCCGCCGCCCCCAGGCCCGGTCCTCACCGTTGGCGTCGTACCCGGGGCGCGGCACGACCGCGTCGAGTGTCCTGAACGCCTCGAGCGCACCCGCCTCGGCGAACTGGGCCCCGATCAGGACGTCCTCGTCGGGAAATGCCATCAGCGCCTTGTAGAGCTGGTCGTGCATGAGCCCCCGGAGCACGGTGTCGCGCTTGCTGGTCCGGGAGACGGCGCCCATGCCGATCAGGACTGCCGGCGTCCCACCGATGCGTTCGAGCGTCGAGAAGAGGAACCCCTTGAGCTTGCCGTCCTGGCGAGCGGTGCTGACCAGCACCCACTCCTCGGCCTGCTTCGAGAGCAGCCCGACCTCGAAGGGCCTCGGCCCCTCTGCACACAGATCGGCCATCTCCGAGATCTCGGCATCGGTGAGTGCAGTGCAGTCTTTCGTGTCGACTTCGACGGCCATCGCTACCCCTACTCCCCGGCGTCTCCCAGCACCTCTAGTCCACCGCCGAATCCGCGATCGTGCAAACCGCTTCGGCGAGCAGAATCGGCCGAACTGTGCTACGCCCGGAAGTGCCGGATTGCGAACAGCCTCAGACCCGCACCGCGTCGGGCCCCAGCAGGACACGCAGCTCGGCGACGAGCCCGTTCCGGCTGTCGACTGTCAGCTCACCGGGAAGGCGAACCCGGGTCGAACCGATCTCGATGATCACCTCGCTGTCGCCCGGATGTCTCGACAACAGCTCGCGCAGCTCGTTGTAGGTCGCGTCGCCGAGCCCCTGCGCCGGGAGCTGGATGTGCAACGGCATGCCGCCGTCGAGGGGCTGGCCGTCGAACAGCTCGACCTCCATGATGATCAGCTTGGGCAGATCGTCGCGCTGGTCGACCCGGCTCTTGCACATCACGACTGCATCGTCGTCGAGGAGGTGGCCGACGTTGGTCATCGTGCGAGGGAAGACCATGGCCTCGATCGAACCCCCGAGGTCCTCGAGCTCGAAGACCGCCATCAGCTCGCCCTTCCTGGTCCACTTCCGCTGCAGGTTGGTGACCACTCCCCCGACCGTGCGGAACGTGCCGTCGTCGAGCTCGTGGAGATCGCTGATGACAGCATCGCATCGGCGCTTGAGCTGGGCGTCGAGACCGAGCAACGGGTGATCGGAGACGTAGAGGCCGAGCATCTCCTTTTCGAGCGCGAGCTTCCGTTTCTTGTCGAACTCGATGTCGGGGATCTCGACTCGTGAATCGTCGAATGCGGCGTCGGCCTCGGCGGCGAACAGCTCGAACTGCCCTTCCGCCTCCTTGCGACGGCGGGAGACGACGCGGTCGATGATGTCCTCGAACACCCGCGCCAGCCCGAGGCGAGGGTGGCCGAGCGAATCGAAGCCACCCGCATGTATCAACGACTCGAGGGTTCGCTTGTTGAGCACCTGCATGTCGACGCGTTCGCAGAAGTCGTAGAAGTCGCGGAACGGCCCGTTCGCGTTGCGCTCGTCGAGCAGCAGTGCGACGAGTCCCTCGCCGACATTGCGCACTGCGGACAGGCCGAACGGTATCGAACCGAGCGCGTCACCTTCGGTCTCGATCACGGCCGTGAAGTCGGAGTCGGATCGATTGACGTCCGGGACCAGGACCCGGATGCCCATCGTTCGGCACTCGTTGAGATAGATGGCGGCCTTGTCGAGGCTGCCCTTCACGCTGGTGAGCAGCGCGGAGAAGTACTCGACGGGATAGTTCGCCTTCAGGTAGGCGATCTGGTAGGCGATGTAGCCGTAGCCGTACGAGTGGCTCTTGTTGAAGGCGTAGTCGGCGAACTGGGCGATGACCTCGAACAGCTCCTCACCGAGATCGCGCCCGTATCCGGTGGCCTCGACGCCGTCGACGAAGGTGTCGTGCTCCTTCGCCATGATCTCGCGGACCTTCTTGCCCATCGCCTTGCGGAGGTTGTCGGCGTCGGCGAGCGAGTAGCCGGCGAACTTCTGGGCCACCCTCATGACGATCTCCTGATAGATCATCAGCCCATAGGTGTCGGCGAGGAGCTCCTCGGCATCGGGGTGGAAGTACTCGACCGGCTTCCGCCCGTTCTTGCGGTCCGCGTAGTCGTTGTGCATGTTCGCCGCCATCGGCCCGGGGCGGTAGAGCGCGACGAGCGCCGCCACGTCCTGGAACGTGGTCGGTTGCAGCGATCGCATGAGCGCCCGCATCGGCGGGCTCTCGAGCTGGAAGACGCCGATCGAGCTCCCGGCCGCGAGCAGCTCGAAGGTCGGTCCGTCGTCGAGTGGAATGGAGTCGATGTCGAGTCGATGGCCACTGGTGCGTTCGATGATGCCGATCGCGTCCTCGATGACGTCGAGGTTCCGGAGCCCGAGGAAGTCCATCTTCAGCAGCCCGAGATCCTCGACACCGTGCATCTCGTACTGGGTCACGACCGGCGCGTCGGCGGGATCTTGCCCCGACTCCGGCTTGCGTTGGATCGGCACGTACTCGGTGAGAGGTTCCTTCGTGATGACCACCGCGGCAGCGTGGATGCCGTCCTGGCGCCGGAGTCCCTCGAGCCCCTTCGCGACGTCGACGACCTGCTTGGTCTCGGTGTCGGCTTCGTACATCTGGCGCAGCTCGGCCGCCATCTTGTAGCCGTCGCGGTACTTCGGGTGCTCGTCGAGACAGGCATACAGCGGCGTGTCGCGCCCCATCACGAGCGGCGGCATGGCCTTGGCGACGCGATCGCCGACGGCATACGGATAGCCGAGCACGCGTGCGGCATCGCGGACGGCGGCACGCGCCTTGATCGTGGAGAACGTGACGATCTGCGCGACGTGGTCGCGCCCATATCGTTCGGCGGCGTACCGGATCATCTCGTCCCGGTAGCGGGAGTCGAAGTCCATGTCGATATCCGGCATCGACAGCCTCGACGGGTTCAGGAACCGTTCGAACAACAAGTCGTACTCGATGGGGTCGAGGTCGGTGATCCGGAGGCAGTACGCCACCGCGCAGCCCGCGGCGCTGCCTCGACCGGGGCCGACCCGGATGTTGTTGTCGCGGGCGTGGCGGATGAGATCCCACGTGATGAGGAAGTACGAGGCGAACCCCATGTCGCCGATGACCTTGAGCTCGTAGGCGAGCCGCGCGACAACCGTGTCGGGCAGGGTGTCGCCCCATCGCTCACGAGCGCCCTGCATCGTGAGGTGTTCGAGATAGTCGGCGTCGTCCTCGAAGGGCTCGGGCAGGGGGAAGTCGGGAAGCAGCGGCTTGCCGAATTCGATCTCGACGTTGCAGCGCTCTGCGATCCAGAGGCTGTTGTCGCATGCGACCTCGATCTCGCCGAACAGCCGCCGCATCTCCGACGCGGTCTTCAGGTAGTGCTGATCACCGTGGAACTTGAATCGATCGGGATCGCTCATGAGCGAGCCGGTCTGGACGCACAACAACGCGTCGTGAGCGATGGCATCGTGTTGGTGGACGTAGTGGCTGTCGTTGGTGGCCAACAGCGGTGCGCCGATCTTCCTGGCGATCTCGAAGAGCCGAGGGTTCGTCCGTTGCTGCTCGGGAAGGCCCTGGTCCTGGATCTCCACGAAGAGGTTGTCGCGACCGAAGATGTCCTGGAGCCGAGCCGCCTTCTCGAGTGCCCCGCGCTCGTCGCCGTGCATCAACGACTGGAGCACATGGCCACCCAGGCATCCGGTCGTGACGATGAGTCCCTCGCTGTGCGACTCGAGCAGCTCCCAGTCGACGCGGGGCTTGTAGTAGTAGCCCTCCATGAACGCGCGGCTGGCGAGCTGGATGAGGTTCTTGTACCCGACATTGGACTCGGCCAGCGCAGTCAGGTGGTAATACAGCTTCTTACCGCCGTCGGTGTCGCCACCGGAGTCGTCGAGGCGACCTCGACGCGACGGCCGCTCGGAGCGGTGGTCATGGGCCTGGTACAGCTCGGTGCCGATGATGGGCTTGATGCCCTGATCGCGACAGGCCCGGTAGAAGTCGATGACGCCGTACATGTTGCCGTGGTCGGTGATCCCGAGGGCCGGCTGCCCGTCGCTCGCCGCGGCCGCGACCACATCGCCGACGCGCGCCGCGCCATCGAGCATCGAGAACTCGGTGTGCACATGGAGGTGGGCAAAGGAGTCGCCGCTCATCGGTCCTCGTTCTCCACAACCGTCACGGGTATTTCCCCAGCTCATCCACACTGTTCTGTGGACGAATCACACGCATGCAATTCCCCACGACACCCGGTCTACCAGCCCGGCAGCGCCGATGCCACCTGGTCGGCACGTCGCGCCGACCGGCCACCCGAGTCGGCGATCAGAGATAGGTCCCCGGGCGGGGGTCCGAAGCCGTTGTCGACGGGTGCTGGCGTGACACGCCCGGCGGCGGTTGCCCGGCCGGCAGCCCGGCTCTGACGTTTGCGAGCTGTTGTTGCGCCGCCATCTGCTGGGCGAACAGCGTGGCCTGGATGCCCTGGATCAGCCCCTCGAGCCAACCGACGAGCTGGGCCTCGGCAACCCGGAGCTCGGCGGCGCTCGGCGTCTCGTCGTCGCTGAACGGCAGAGCCAACCGGCCCAGCTCGTCGCGGAGGTCCGGGCTCAGAGCCGAGCCGAGCTCGTGGATCGACGTCTCATAGATGTCGCGCAAGCGGTCGCGGCCGGGCTCGTCGAGACTGCTGCCGCGAAGCTCTTCGAGCAGCTGACGCATCATCGAGCCCACCCGCATGACCTTGGCCGGCTGCTCGATCGACTCGCTGCCGTCTGCATCGTCGGCACCATGCGGCTCGACCACCGCGGCCGGCTCGATTATCTCGTCGGGCGTCTCGTGCTGGTCGTTGTTCGTCATTGGCGGTGTCCGTGTCGGCGATGAAGGATCGACTGATTCGGGTCAATAACCTAACCGTCGCCGCTCCCAGAACCGAGGTCGCCGCGCCGGTTGACCGGGCCGAGGAGCAGCCGGCCATGCGTCACTACGTCAGTTGGCCGAGCCCACGAGCAGCGGGACGCGCATCTCGGCCGAGGTGAGCGAGCCATGTCGGCCGATGAGATTCAAGGGCCCGGTGTCGCCGGATTCGACGAATGCGATCGGCTCGAACGGTACGAGGGCGACGTCGCCGTACCGATCGAGAATGGCATGGTCGGGCGCCGGGCCGAACAACCGCTCGTCCAGCGCCTGTTCGATCGAGATGACCCAGGCCACGTCGCGGTGATGCTCGGTCGCCGCCTCCACGAGCGCGGCACCGGCACCGGCGCTCGCGTGGAGCCACCGGAAGCGAGCCTCGCCCGACTGTGCTGCCGTGTGCTCCAACACATCGGCGTGGGGCTCGACCAGTCGATCGCCGATGTGTACATGGCCGTGATCTGCGGTCACGACGAGCGCCGCGCCGGGTGGCAGCACCTCCAATACGTCGCCGACGAGTCGGTCGACCGCGCGGAGCTCGGCCTCGTAGTGATCGCCGAGACCGTATTCGTGGGCGACCTTGTCGATTCCGTCGTAGTACGCGTAGATGAACGGCTCGCCGGCGTCGAGCTCGCGGCGTACCTCGGTCACCAGACTCGATGTGACGCGGTACCCGACCAGCCGCGTGCCGCTGAGATGTGCGAGCGTGAACCCCGAGTTGGCGAACTCGGCCTTGGTGATCACCGGGGGCCGACGGTCGGCGAAGGACGGGAGGAGCTGGAAATCGCGAGGCGGGATCCGTGTCCTCGCATCGCCGGACGCCGTGGACCATCGCAGGACGTTCAACGTCTCGCCCCCGGTCCGCACCCGGTAGCCGATGACGCCGTGTTGGGACGGCGCCGACCCGGTGACCAGTGATGTCAGCGCCGACGCGGTCGTCGACGGCGCAACCGTCGATATCGACTCACCGTCGAGCCCGCTCATCGTGGGGGCGAGCGCTCGACGCTCGACGAGCTGATCGAATCCCAGTCCGTCGAGCAACAACAACACGATCTGATCGGCGTCCAGGGCCGCGCCGGGAATCCACGATCGACCCGCATCGGGATGCTCGAGCAATGCGGGCACGATGTTGCTGATGCATGCCCCCGAATAGTCGGGCAGTGACGGGGTAGGGGTTGTGGATTCCATGAAAGCGCCGGGTGGCTCCTGCCATGCCATCACGTGGGCGCAGGCCGCGCCAGCACGCGAGCACATTCGCCGGTGCCGCTGGCCCTAGTGTGGAGACGTGGAGCTGGTGGACGCCAGGATGGTACGGACGTGAGGATCGGACCATGAAGGTATCGACGCGCGGCGACTACGCGAGTCGAGCGCTGCTCTCGCTCGCGCTCCGCGCCCACGACGGCCCCACGTCGGTGCGCGACATCGCGGAACGCACCGGGCTCCCGCAGCCCTATCTCGAGCAGATCCTGTTGGCGCTGAAGGGCGCCGGCATCGTCCGATCCAAACGCGGCGTCGGCGGCGGATACACGCTCGCCCGGGACCCGCACGAGATCACCCTGGCCCAGATCATCTCGGCTGTCGACGGACCCATCGTGGCCGGCGACTTCGGTGAGCCGCACCAAGACGGCGCCTGCGACCACGAGGGCCAGTGCGTCTTGTTGAGCGTGTGGTCGAGTGTCGGCGCCCACATGCGCAAGCTGCTCGAGTCGTACACCTTGGCCGAGCTGGTCGAGATGGCCAAGGGCGGGCGGGCCTGGCCGGAATGATCGGGGCGAGTCGTGTCGGCGGGCCATTTCCGCCGACGGGCGCTCAGACTGCATCGAGCTGACCCAGCAGCGCGGCCAGGTCGGCGGGAGGGTCGGCGAAGAAGTGCAGGGGCCGGCCGTCGACGGGGTGGGCGAGCTCGAGCTCGGCGGCATGGAGGGCCGGTCGCCCGAACGGGAGCCGGCTCCGCGCGCCGCCGTACCGGTCGTCGCCGACGAGCGGATGCCCGATGGCAGCCATGTGCACCCGGATCTGATGGGTCCGCCCGGTCTCGAGCGCGCACCGGACCACGGTCACGCCCGGGTCGTCGACCCGACGATCGACCCAGTAGGCGGTCCGTGCCTCGCGGCCGTCGGCGACCACGGCCATCTTGACCGGCTCGCGCGGCGAACGACCGATCGGCGCGTCGATCACGCCGTCGTCGGCCTCGACCACTCCCCAGACCACCGCGAGGTAGCGGCGGTGCACCCGTCGCATCGCCAGCTCGCCGACGAGCTCGTCGTAGGCCATCGGCGAGCGGGCAACGAGCATCAACCCGCTGGTCCCGAGGTCGAGGCGGTGCACGATGCCGGGACGGCGGGGTTCACCGACGGCCGCGAGCTCGGGAAATCGGGCGAGCAGGCCGTTGACCAGGGTGCGGTCGGGATTCCCCGAACCGGGATGGACGACGAGACCGGCCGGCTTGTCCACCACGATCAGATCGTCGTCGACGTGGACCACATCGAACTCGACCGAGGGGTCGCCAACGGGCCGTTCGTCGGCGCGGATCGGATCGACCCTGACCTCGACCACCTCCCCGGCAGCCAGACGGCGGGATCGGGTGGTGACTGCTGCGGACCCGACGTGGACCTCTCCGGCCTCGATGGCGCGTACCGCCTCGGACCGGCTGCAGCCGCAGCGCAACGCCACGAACCGGTCGAGCCGTTCGCCGTCGAGCGCGTCGGGAACCACTTCTGCGATCACGCCGAAGCCCGACTCCCGAACCACAGCAACAACCCGCCCGCGACGACCAGCGAAGCATCGGCGAGGTTCCAGACCGGCCACCATTGGAGATCGACGAAGTCGATGACTGCCCCGTCGAGGAATCCGTCGCCCCGAAAGGCCCGATCGGCCATGTTGCCGAGTGCACCGCCCAGCACCATGCCGAGCAGGACCGATGTGCGCCGGTCCGGAACGCGACGCACGGCGAAGAGGATGACCAACACGACGAAGAACGCGACGACGCCGATCCACGGCCCGAAACTGGTTCCGACGCTGAAGGCGCTGCCCTTGTTGAACACCAGGTTGAACCGCAGGGAACCGATGACGTCGATGGTCCGGGGCGGATCCTCGAGGGCCTGTACGGCCCACCATTTCGTGGCTTGATCGAGCGCAACGACGATCGCCGCGACGATCAGGGCCAGCCGGAGATGACCCGACGACGGCGACTCGACGCCGAGGTCGGTGTCGTCCATGAATTCAGCGCCGTCCCAGCCCGCCCGCTTTGTGCTCAACCCGCTCGGCGGCCCACGGGATGGCTTCGAGACGTTCCTTCGGAATGGCGTCGCCGGATATCACGCAGATGCCGTAGGTACCGGCCTCGATGCGTCGCAGGGCCGCGTCGATCTCCTCGACGGCGGCGAGGGCATGACCCGAGAGCGCAAGATCTCGTTCCCGTTCCACCGCGATGGTGTCACCCTCGCCGGACTCCTCGTCGAATTGCACATCGCCCGGTTCGCGACTCTCGACCAGCGCATCGGCTTCGGCTCGAAGCGAGTCGGCCGACCTGATGTATCGTTCCCGTTCCTGGACGAGCAGCTGGCGCTGTGCCTCCGTGAAACGGGCGCCGAACGGCGACTTCTTCCGGGCCGGGGCCTTCTTGGCCGAGGCCTTCTTCACAGGGGCCTTCTTCACAGGGGCCTTCTTGGCCGGGGCCTTCTTGGCCGAAGCCTTCTTGGCCGAAGCCTTCTTGGCCGAAGCCTTCTTGGCCGAAGCCTTCTTGGCCGAAGCCTTCCTGGCCGAAGCCTTCTTGGCCGAAGCCTTCTTGGCCG
>Ga0224508_10001150_pt1 | contig 23997 bp, 22 predicted proteins | sample SF_Jan12_sed_USG_4_FD_170157 | JGI IMG/M metagenome (GOLD analysis project Ga0224508, IMG submission 170157) | Sediment microbial communities from San Francisco Bay, California, United States - SF_Jan12_sed_USGS_21 | ecosystem: Environmental > Aquatic > Marine > Sediment | place: USA... | reverse complement strand
TGGAACGATTCGGTACCGAACGTATGCTTAATCTTACAGACAAGGAAGTAACAGACCGACTCCAACAATTTCGAGAGTTAACACAATTTGATATTGAGTTACAATGATCCTAAAACTGCCAACGGTTAGAAGAAAACCCCATGAGTGATGCCATCAAGCATGAATGCGGAATATCCCTGATCCGCCTGCGCAAACCCCTTGAATATTATAAGGAGAAATACGGTACGGCCTTTTACCCGGTACATAAAATGTATCTGATGATGGAAAAGCAGCACAACCGTGGACAAGACGGTGCGGGCTTTGCCAGTATAAAATTGAATATGGCTGCAGGGGAACGCTATATGAGCAGGATCCGTTCTGTGCAGCCTCAGCCCATCCAGGATATTTTTGATCAGATCAATGATCGCATCAGCACTCAATTAGGCGAGAATCCAGGGAAAGAAAATGATGTAGCCTGGCAAAAAAGCAATCTGCCGTATATCGGTGAATTAATGCTGGGACATGTGCGATATGGCACGTTTGGTAAAAATAGTTTAGAAACGGTTCACCCGTTTTTACGTCAGAATAACTGGATGCACCGAAACCTCATCGTGGCCGGGAATTTTAATATGACTAATGTACATGAGCTCTTTGATAATCTGGTTCAATTAGGTCAGCATCCAAAAGAGAAGGCTGATACCATTACGGTCATGGAAAAGATAGGTCACTTTCTGGATGATGCAGTGGCTAAATTATATAGAGATATTAAGAAACAAGGGCATTCAAAGATAGAAGCCTCTGCGATAATTGCTGAGCGATTAAATGTGGCCAAGATCTTGCGCAAATCTGCCAAGAATTGGGATGGTGGTTATACTATGGCAGGAATGTTAGGACATGGCGATGCTTTTGTACTGAGAGATCCTGTTGGAATCAGACCTGCCTATTTCTATCAGGATGAAGAAGTTGTTGTTGTGGCTTCAGAGCGTCCAGCAATTCAAACTGTATTTGATGTTCCTTTTGAAGAAATTAAGGAGTTGGATCCAGGGCATGCCCTAATTGTAAAGAAAGACGCCAGTGTTTCCGTCCAGGAAGTTTTAAAGCCGCAAAAACGCAGAGCCTGTTCTTTTGAACGCATTTATTTTTCCAGGGGCAGTGATAAGGAGATCTATGAAGAGCGTAAAAACCTGGGGCGCTTCCTATTTCCACAGATCCTGAAAGCAATAGATCACAACTTATTTAATACTGTATTTTCCTATATCCCAAACACCGCAGAGACTTCCTTCCTCGGAATGGTAAGGGAAGCACAAAACTATCTCAATTCAAAAAAGGAAAAACAAATTCTGGAATTGGGAAGCGCTATTACGAGTGACGATCTCCATAGAATTCTCAACATCAGGCCGCGTATAGAAAAAGTAGCGATTAAGGATGCTAAGCTCCGAACCTTTATTACACAGGATAGTAGTCGGGATGATCTTGTTGCCCATGTTTATGATATTACCTATGGCTCAGTTGAATCAGGGGATAACCTTGTTATTATAGATGATAGTATTGTTCGAGGCACTACGCTTCGAAAAAGTATCCTTAGCATTCTGGATCGATTGGGGCCTAAAAATATCATCGTAGTTTCTTCAGCACCGCAAATCAGATATCCTGATTGCTACGGTATTGACATGGCGAAACTTGAAGATTTTATCGCGTTCAGGGCTGCACTTCAATTGCACAAGGATGCCGGAAATGAGGCTTTGATCAAAAAGGTATACGACAATTGTGTTCGTTCGATCGAAGAGCCTACTGATAAGGTAGTCAATCATGTACAGGAATTCTACGCTTCACTTACACCTGAACAAATATCCCTTAAAATCGCAGAGATCTTATGTCCAGACCACGTTCGCGCAGATGTTCAGATAATCTATCAAACCATAGAAAATCTTCATCGGGCTTGTCCACATAACCTGGGCGACTGGTATTTTACAGGAGACTATCCTACCCCCGGTGGGAACAGAGTAGTAAATAGGGCTTTCATAAATTTCTACGAGGGTAAAAATCAACGCGCCTACTAAGCCATCAAACACTAAATCGATAAAAAAGTGCATTTCATCGATAAAAATTGCATTTCAACGGGTTTATAGAGGTCTGGTGAGTGACTCGTTTACTTTAGGCTTGCCATAGCATAAGTAGGTTAAGTTCATGGTAAGATTTGGGGCAAAAAAGGTGGAGACTTCTCCACCTTTTTTATTTTACTAGCATTAAGGTCCAACTACAATCTTCCATTTTCAATTCATAGAATTAGAACGAATTTTCTTTCAAATAATCCATCATTGCGCATTTCAACTGAATAAAGAGACGTTTATCCAAAACCTTTTTCGGCTGTGCCCCTTTAGTATACATTTGGAGAACCATAGCATAAGTAGGTTAAGTTCATGGTAAGATTTGGGGAAAAAAGGCAGGATAACTCCTGCCTTTTTTATTTGGTGCCAATTCAACTCTAAATAGTTGTTTACTCAGAATCTCCTATTTCCAATACTTGAACTAAAATTTAAAATTTCCGAAAAAACTTTTGTTATTTCTCACAATACCAGTAATTTAGTCGTGCCATAGCATAAGTAGGTTAAGTTTATGGTAAGATTTGGGACGAAAAGGGCAGAGGCTTCTCTGCCCTTTTCTATTTTCTACAAATTAAAAAGCCACTCCTTGTAATAAGGAATGGCTTCAATTATATTAGGTTTTTTCTTAACCTAGGTTTAGCTGTTTACTGGTATAATTCTGCTACGCGTTCCCAATTGATCACTTCAAAAAAAGCATTAATGTAATCCGGGCGTCTATTCTGGTAGTTCAAATAATAGGCATGTTCCCAAACGTCAATGCCGAGAATTGGATGTCCGCCGCACCCAGTATTGGGCATTAGCGGATTGTCTTGATTTGCCGTAGAGCATATATCTAGCTTACCGCCTTCATGTGAACAAAGCCATGCCCAGCCCGATCCAAATCTTGTACTAGCGGCAGCACTGAATTTGTTTTTGAATTCCTCAAAAGAACCAAAGGCATCTGCAATTGCATTGCCCAGTTTCCCGTCTGGAGCGCCGCCTCCGTTGGGAGACATAATATCCCAGTAGAGAACATGATTATAATATCCGCCCCCGTTATTCCGAACAGCCATATTAGACATATCCAGGTTTTTCAGAATCTCCTCAATGGATTGACCTTCCAGTACTGTTCCCGCAATTGCTGCGTTAAGCTTGGTCGTGTATCCGTTATGATGTTTTGTATGGTGTATTTCCATCGTCCGCGCATCAATATGAGGCTCCAGGGCATCATAGGCATAGGACAAATTTGGTAATTCGAAAGCCATAATTTCTTTGTTTTTATTGATAAAGTTAGACTATCAAAGGTACATTTTTTTTGTGTCCTCGAGAAAGGAATTCACATGCTATAAACCCCTCAAGATTATGTAATTTGCAGATTAATAAATGCAGGTACCAAGCTTCCATATCTACCATTCTTCAGCCGGATCAGGAAAGACGTTCACCCTGGTGAAATCTTATTTGAAGATCGCATTGTCGCAACCTGGTAGAAAAGGGTTTAGAAAATTGTTAGCCATCACATTCACTAACAAAGCTGTGAATGAAATGAAGGAGCGAATCCTCAGATCGCTCGCCGATTTCAGCTCTGATGATATCCCTTCCAGAAGTACTGCACTCCTCCAAAGTCTCTGCCGGGAATTGCAATTAGGTGAAGAGGTGATAAAAGAACGTTCACGAATTTTATTAAAAGACATACTGCATAACTATGCCTTCTTTGATGTCTCTACTATTGATAAGTTCAATCACCGACTCATCAGGACTTTCAGCAAAGATCTGGGACTGGCTCATAATTTTGAAGTGACCCTTGATACAGATGCGCTTTTAGAAGAGGCTGTAGACAAGCTCCTTTCCAGAACCGGCACAGATAAGGGGCTAACAGATCTCTTATTGGATTTCGCCATTGAACAGGCAGAGGAAGATCGAAACTGGGATATTAGCAGAGACCTTCAAAATTTCGGTAAGTTCTTATTCAATGAAAATCACAAAGGATTTCTGTCAGATCTGATGGCCTTGCCAATAGAGAAATTCCACAAGATCAGAAAGCAATTAAAAATCGAAATAGTTCAGGCAAAACGAGAGGTCGTATCCATTTCAGATCGTGTATTTTCGTATTTAGCCGAACATGAATTAGATGATAGCCTGTTTAGTCGGAAAACCTTGCCCAACCATTTCAGGAAATTTTATGTCAGTCCATGGGATCTCAACAAACTTTACGGAAACCAATTGGAATCAAATTTGAATTCGGGCACGGTATTCAATTCCAAAATGACCCTGCCAAAAGAAGCTCACTTAGATTTTCTTTTAACACATTTTCTGAGGCAAAAACAAGCTGTCATCAAGTATGCCATGATCTCCAATGCCTACAGTAATTTTGTTCCGCTTACCCTTCTCGCATCTATAAATAAGGAGATCCAGGAAATAGAGCAAAAGAGGTCACTGCTGCCAATAGGCAAGTTCAATGAGTTGATCTCTGAACAAATCAGGGACCAACCAACGCCATATATCTATGAACGTATGGGAGAAATCTACAGGCATTATTTTATTGATGAATTTCAGGATACTTCTCAACTTCAATGGAAGAATTTGATTCCCCTTATTCAAGGCGCGCTAAGTGGTTTAGATGATTCAGGTCATGCTGGTTCCCTGGTATTGGTCGGGGATGTTAAACAAGCGATTTACAGATGGCGCGGAGGAAAAGCAGAGCAATTCCTGAATCTTATCAATCTTAGGCATAACCCTTTTCATGTCGAAATAAATAAAAGCGCATTAGTCAAAAATTATCGGAGTTCTGAAAAGATTATCGACTTCAATAATGATTTTTTTAAGTCGACCAGCCCCCTCTTGCAACAGAATGAATTCAGATCATTATTTGATGAAGAAGTAGTACAGGATGTAAACGACCGCAAAGGAGGATTGGTTTCCCTGAGATTTCTTGAAAAGGACGTCCCGGATCTGGAAGAGACATATACACAAAGTGTTCTTGCCATCCTGGGAGAGTGTGCCACCAAGGGGTATGGCTTGACGGAAATATGTATTCTGGTTCGAAAAAGAAAGGAGGCAACCATTTTAGCTAAGGCACTTACAAGTCTAGGTGTCCAGGTCATTTCTCCGGAATCCCTGTTATTGGCTTCAAGTCCAAAAGTTCAATTCCTGATACAGCTTTTATATTTCGTGATTTACCCGTCAGATCTTGCCACCGGCTTTGAACTACTTAATTACCTGGCACCACAAAACAAGGAAAAACATGAATTCATTCATGGGCATTTAAGAAATATCCCGGAATTGTTAATGAAGGAATACGACTTTGATCTAAATGTTCTTGAAGGTTTATCTGTTTATGAAGGCTGCACCTATGCCATCAAAAAATTTCACTTAGCCGATAAAGGGTCTGCTTATATCACCTTCTTATTAGATGAAGTTTTGTCTGTTGAGAAATCTAAGGGCGCAGGAATCGACATATTTTTGAAACATTGGGAGTCTAAAAAGGGCTCATTAGGAATTCCTTCCCCCGAAGGTCTGAATGCGTTAACCATTATGACGGTCCATAAGGCAAAAGGACTGGAGTTTCCTATTGTCATTTATCCCTTCGCAAATTCACGTATTTACGACGATGTTAAGCCCAAGATCTGGGCGCCTGTCAAGGATCAGGTATTTAAGCCGTTATCACATATCATGCTCAACAAGAATTCGAGTCTTGCATTTTACCCTGAAGAAATTCGACAAGCCTATGAAGAAGAGCAGTATCGACTCGAATTAGATTCCTTCAATGTACTCTACGTTGCCATGACAAGGGCGATCCATGGATTGTACGTAATAGCTAATAAGGAAATAACCAAAGACGGCAGGGCGTCTCAAAAAACATACAATGGCCTCTTCATTAACTACCTCATGCAAAATGGAGAATGGGATGACACCAATTTGCAATATGACTTTGGAAGCTTAATGCCCAATATAAATGTATCGCAACCCATTGCGGAGCAGGAAATTAATTTTACTTATTCGCAACACGAGCACGGGCCGAGGAACACTGTAGTTCGTTCCGATATGATCTGGGAAGCAGAGCAACAAAAAGCGATTGAACATGGGCGATGGGCACATCAATTATTGAGCGAAATATATACTGCTGTGGATATTGATCCTGCCATTAGAAAGCGGCTCGCAAGAGGAGAGCTGACAGAAGAGTCAAGTGATGCCATCCGAAATCTCCTGCGCAGCGTTGTAACTCATGAAAAGTTAGCCGAGTATTTTACGGAGGAGTATGTTAGTCGGAACGAACAAGACATTCTCACAAAAAACGGAATCATTTTTCGTCCGGATCGCATTGCGATCAAAGGAGATATGGCCACCATTATAGATTATAAAACCGGAAAAGAAAATCCGGAACACGAGAAACAGCTATATGTATACCAGGCCGTTTTGGAAGAAATGGGATATCAAATTCCTCATAAAATTTTACTGTACCTTGGAGATGAGATCAAGGTAAAATTCATTTAATATGTACGGAAAGATCAAAGATCATTTACAAAAAGAGCTGGAGGCCATTCAAGAGGCCGGGCTTTTTAAAGAAGAACGCATCATTATCTCGCCCCAAGGAGCCTCTATACGAGTTAGTACAGGAGAAGAGGTGCTTAACTTTTGTGCTAATAACTACCTGGGGCTGTCCTCGCATCCCGAAATCATACAAGCTGCAAAGGATACCATGGATTCTCACGGATTTGGAATGTCCTCTGTTCGCTTTATTTGCGGCACCCAGGATATACACAAAGACCTGGAGGCAAAGATTGCCTCCTTTTACGGAACAGAGGATACCATATTATATGCAGCTGCATTTGATGCAAACGGTGGCGTCTTTGAGCCCTTGTTTACAGCAGAAGACGCTATCATATCAGATAGTCTTAATCACGCTTCCATAATAGATGGTGTGCGCCTATGTAAGGCAAAGCGCTATCGCTATGCCAATGGAGATATGGCTGATCTCGAGATTCAATTAAAGCAGGCCGGGGAAGATAGAGCGCGTTTCAAAATAATTGTCACAGATGGGGTCTTCTCTATGGATGGCCTTTTAGCGCCGTTAGATGCTATCTGTGATCTTGCTGATCAATATGATGCGATGGTGATGGTAGACGAATGCCATGCAGCAGGCTTCATTGGTGCCACAGGTCGCGGCACCCTCGAAGCAAAAGGGGTTATGGATAGAGTGGACATTATTACTGGCACCCTGGGCAAGGCCCTTGGTGGCGCCATGGGCGGTTATACAACGGGGAAGAAAGAGATCATTGAGATGTTACGCCAACGTTCAAGGCCATATTTATTTTCAAATTCCCTGGCTCCGGCAATAGTTGGTGCATCAATAAAAGTATTTGAGATGCTCGAAGGGGATTCAGCCCTTAGGGATAGGCTTGCCGAAAACGCCTCCCGTTTTAAAGAAGGGATGAAAGCAGCCGGTTTTGACATCATAGACGGAGAGTCAGCCATTGTTCCTGTTATGTTATATGATGCCAAGCTAGCGCAGGAAATGGCCAGGCAATTACTGGAAAAAGGAATCTATGTGATCGGATTTTTCTTTCCCGTAGTTCCAAAGGAGAAAGCGCGAATCAGAGTACAACTTTCTGCTGCTCATACTCCTGAACAAATTGACAAAGCCATCGCTGCATTTATTGAAGTCGGAAAAGCATTAAACGTCGTTTAAGTGCCCGATTTTACCTATGAAATGCACTTAAAAAAATGAGTATATGATTTTGTTAATAATTCTTAACAACTTACATTTGCAGCTGATAAACACTTAAACTTAAAATTTTGAACATGAAACAGCTTAGCAGATTATTGGTTGTTGGCCTACTTATTTTAGGATATAACAACGTTCAAGCGCAGGATGACAATAATCCGTGGCAGGTTAGCTTTGGTGTAAACGCCATTGATGTTTGGCCTACCAATGATAGTTCTGCCGATTATCCCACAGGTACTCTCTTTGATGAGTACTTTAACGCTAACGATCACTGGAACATTGTACCATCTCTATCCTATGTTTCGGTAACAAGGTCTGTAGGCGATGGGTTCTCCGTAGGCGCTAGAGGTTCCCTCAATAGACTCAGCCAATTAGGTGATGTTACTGTTGATGACCTGTCGCATTACGCAGTAGACGGAATAATCAAATACAATTTACTTAACGGTAAGAAATTGCAACCTTTTGTTGAACTCGGCGGTGGATACACCTGGGTTGACGAAATTGGTGCAGGTACCTTTAATGGTGGCCTTGGATTAAACTTCTGGTTCTCTGATAACCTTGGTTTTTCAATTCAATCTTCTTACAAGCACGCATTCGAAGACTTCGGTATTCGTCATTTCCAACACCTTGCTGGTGTCTCTATCAAGTTTGGTGGAGCTGATACAGACGGTGATGGCATCTATGATAAGGACGATGCATGTCCGGAAGTTGCCGGTCTTGAAGCCTTCAACGGATGTCCAGATTCTGACGGTGATGGTATCGAAGATGCCAAGGACGATTGTCCAAATGCCGCTGGATCCAAAGAAATGAATGGATGCCCAGATACAGATGGTGATGGTGTTGCTGATAAAGACGACGCTTGTGCTAATGTAGCCGGACTTGCTGCTCTTGCCGGATGCCCAGATGCAGATGGTGATGGTATTGCTGACGGTGACGATCAATGTCCTAATGAAGCTGGACCTGCAGATAACAATGGTTGCCCATGGCCTGATAGTGATGGCGACGGTGTCTTAGACAAAGACGATCAATGTCCTGCAGTTGCTGGTACAGTTGCCAATAATGGATGTCCTGAAGTAACTGAGGAAGTTCAGAAGCAATTGAATGACTATGCAAGAACTATCTTATTCGATACTGGTAAATCTAGCATCAAAGCAGAATCTACTTCTGTAATGGTTGATATCATTCAGATCCTGAATGAGTATCCTAATGCACGATTTACTGTAGAAGGTCACACAGACAGTGTAGGTAGTGGTTCCTTGAACCAGAAACTTTCTGAGTCAAGAGCAAATGCAGTTCGTGACTTCTTAATCGACAAAGGTATTGGTGCAGCCAGATTAGTTGCTGCCGGTTACGGTGAAGACAGACCGATCGCTAATAACAATACTAGAAGCGGTAGATCTCAAAACAGACGAGTTGAAATTAACCTTATCAAATAAGATTAATTCACTTAATAATAAAAAAGCTCCGCAAATGCGGAGCTTTTTTTATTTTTAGAAATGCGTCGATTTTTAGAAGAGGTACTGGAAGATTTACATAAGATCCATAACTCCTTTGAAGATCTAATTTTTATCTTACCTAACAAGCGCGCTGGAACCTTTTTACTTAATGCCCTGTCCGGTACAGCCGGCAAAACTACATTCGCGCCAAAGATTCATAGTATAGAATCATTTGTTCAGGAAGTGGCCGGACTTGATTATGCCCAGCCAACTTCTCAGCTTTTTGAACTGTACAACACCTATAGGGAACTAAACCCTTTTAAGGCAGAATCGTTTGTAGATTTTAATCAATGGGCATCGCCGCTACTGCAGGATTTCAATGAGCTCGATAGGTATTTAGTGGATGTGCACAAACTATTCGATCATCTTGCTGCCATACATGAGATCAATCAATGGAACTTGCAAGGGGAGCCTACACCTATGATATCTGATTACTTGAGATTCTGGAAGGATCTGGGGGCCCTATATAGCGCCTATACTGCCTCATTACAAAGACAAGGTCTGGGATATCCTGGTATGGTTTTTCGAAAAGCAGCAGAATCAATAGACGCCTATTTGTCCACACAAGATCCCCTTACATATGTTTTCGTTGGCTTTAATGCCCTTACTAAAGCAGAATCCACAATCATTCAACGGATCTTAGATCAAACAGAGAGTGAGATCTACTGGGATCTGGATACCGTATTTGTGAAGGACACAGAACACGATGCCTCATATTTTATCAGAAGTTATCTCCATGAATGGGATTATTTTTCAAAGAATACACCAAAAGGAATTACGGCTCATTATGCCAATTCGAAGACTATACGCGCAATAGGGATCCCCAGGAATGTTTCACAGGTTCAGTACGTCGCCCAGCTACTCTCTACTCTTAATGCAGAAGCTGGAAATGTCTTAAATGACACTGCTGTTATTCTCAATGATGAGTCCCTACTCAATCCTTTATTGCATTCCCTCCCCTCCGAAATACCGGAGGCTAACATTACTATGGGATATCCTCTGGAGAAGACAGCTTTGGCGGGATTTTTCTCATTGATCATACAGTGCTATGAAGATCAGGATTCGCAAGGATGGTATGCTAAACATATTCTGTCAATGTTTGCGCATCCATTTTTTAAACGAGTCCTTGGGAATGAGGGAGAGGCAGTTATCTCGAAGCTACGTACATCTATTTTTAATGAGAATCCGGCATATGTAACTCCTGGGCATTTACGATCCGACTTAGACAAAGGAAAACTACTGCAGCTATTCTACCCTACAAAACCCACTGATGCAAAAAATGCCACACGAAATATTAAACAGATCATCAGTAGATTAAAAGAGCATATGATCCAGCATGACAATCGTGTTGGATTGCAATTGTTATTTGGTTTTCATCAGATCTTTAACCAAATAGCAGAATTTACAGTACAATATGACTTTATTGATGATATCCCTGCATTGCGCAAGCTCTTTGAGAATGTGCTTCAGATGCAACAGGTAGATATGCGCGGAGAACCCCTACAAGGACTTCAGATAATGGGAATGCTGGAGAGCAGGCTATTGGACTATAAAACGATCATCATGACCTCCGTCAATGAAGGTATCATCCCAACGGGTAAAACGCATTCATCTTTGATCCCTTTTGATGTCAAAAAGCAATTTGGTATCCCCACATATAAAGAAAAGGACGCGATATATACGTATCATTTCTATCGCTTATTGCAGCGTGCAGAAAAAGTTTACTTGCTGTATGATACTGAACCAGATGCCCTGGCTGGTGGTGAAAAAAGCAGGTTGATCATGCAATTGGAAACTGATCCCTTGCAAAAAGAGAATATCAACTCAAGCATAGCCATCCCGGCATATGATGGCCTAGTAAGCGAAATAAGACAGGTAATTAAATCGCCAGCACTCCTCGAGGCGCTGAAAGCTAAGGCACTTAAAGGCTTTAGTCCTACCTTGCTGAGCGCCTTTATTGAAAACCCCTTTCTTTTTTATACGCGCGGCATTCTAGACATTCAGGACGATCCTATTTATGAAGAAACAATTGGCCCGTTGACAATAGGCACAATTGTCCATGATTCTCTGGAAATTTTATATCGCCCATTGCTGAATAAAACCTTGAACTCTGAATTATTGGAAAGTAGATATGAGAAAATCCATTCAATTGTCCAGGAACAGTTCCAAAAACAATTCCCCGCCGGAAATTTTTCAAGAGGAAAAAATTTTCTTGCCTTTGAAGTGATCATAAGATACCTTGAGCGACTCATCAAAAGTGAAATAGAATTTTGCAAAGGGCACAATGTTGTGATCCTGGGATTGGAAGAAAAACTACAGGCCGTCATTAAAGACGAATCTTTTCCTGCTGCTCATGTGATATTGAAAGGGACTGCAGACAGAATTGATACGGTAGATGGTGTAATGAGGGTCCTGGATTATAAAACCGGAGTTGTAAATCCCACAGATCTTCAAATATCCGAATGGCAAGATCTGATTCTGGAGCCCAAATTTCAGAAAGCATTTCAATTAATGTGCTATGCTTTGATGGCACATGAACAAAAGGGTATAACAGAATTTAAGACAGGGATCATCTCATTTAAAAAACTTAACCAGGGCGTCCAATTATTCGGTTTTAAAGAGAATAGACAGCTATGCACTAACATTACACCCATAGAACTTCAAGCGTTTAAAGAACAGCTTATTGCCTTGTTTAAAATGATCTTAGATCCTGAAATAGAATTTGAGCACAGCAATAAAGTTCGCTTATTTTAGATCCGGCCGAGTTGGTCTTACTTCAATTTTGCTTGGTAATGTCCTATGGGGCATTCTTAAAAGGTCTACGACGATTTGGCCAATGTCTTCGGCTTGTATTTTCCAATCATCTTTTGAAGACGGGATATTTCCTCTGAAATGAGTTGCTACAGATCCCGGCATTATACAACTAACTTTAATATTATGTGGTCTTAAATCAAGCATGGCTGCCTGTGTAAAACCTACCAGTCCAAATTTCGTAGCGTTATACCCAGCGCCTTGAGCAAAGAAATTTACCCCTGCCAAGCTGGCAATGGTTAGATAATAGCCTTCTGATCTTTTTAGGGATTCTACACCCGCCTTCAACGTATTGAAGGCTCCGGTCAGATTTGTTTCAATCATCTCATTCCATTGCTCTTGCGACATTGTATCAATCGGTGAAAAATAACCTACCCCTGCGTTGGCAATTAGGACATCAATGTTACCCCATTGGGAAGTAATTGCTTCGATTGCCCGAGTTTCACTTAATATGTCTGACACATCTGAAACAACTCCCATTACGTTATCGGATTCGCCAAGTTGTTCCAAGGCAAGGTCTATATTCTGTTGCTTTCTGCCACTAATAGCAACCTTCATCCCCGTACTAAGCAAGGCCTTAGCAATGCCTAAACCAATACCTTTAGTACCACCAGTTATATAAGCTACTTTGTTGTTCAGATTTTTCATAGGATATATTTAAATGAAATAATAAACCCTCCATTACAAATGCTTTGGAGGGTTTTGTGGAGAATACCGGAGTCGAACCGGTGACCTCTTGCATGCCATGCAAGCGCTCTAGCCAGCTGAGCTAATCCCCCGTGAGACTGGGCAAAGGAATAACATTTTGAGAAAGTATCAAAATGTCAACTTTCTTGTCAATCTTTCTTTACACTTAATACCAAAACAGGAATTCTTGCTGCAAATTCTGATTTGGGTATTGTGTTCTTTTCCCAGAGTGTATTAAAAAATCCTCTTTTCCGTCTAAAAACAGCCAACAAGTCTGGTTGCTTCGATTGAAAGTGCTCCAACACCCCTTGATAGGTAGTCGCATTTTCGGAAAATGTGATCTGAGAACTCAGGTCCATCAAAGCCGGATGAATCGATAGATCTTCTTCTGTATAGCCCGGAGTTTTCACAAACAATAAGTTAGTCGTGGCCTTAAAAGCCTCTTGTATAGCAAACAATGGTTGAAGAATTCTCCTCTTTTTTAAGACGCCTGACTTAAACCCGACTAAAATATTCTTGAAGGGTGCAAAAGAGCCGTCTCTGGGTATGATCAAGGTTGGAACATCTGTCCTTTTAACAATTCGGCCTGTAGTTTGTCCGAGGTAAAGCCCTTCACGAATGTCATTGCTCCTAGCAGCAATTATGATTAGATCGATCTCCAGTTCTGAGGAAACTTTTTTTATCCCATCTACCAGGTCCCCTTTATAAGTGGCAATGCTGACTTTAACTTGTTTCGTGTCTACCTCACTTATCAGGTCTATTAATCGCTGCTTACTTGATGCTGCTACTTTATCCGTAACGTTTGCCAAATTTCCTGCACCTGCACTGGCAGAAAATACTTCCATGGCGAATACTTCTGCTCCAAATGCAGATGCAAAATCCACGGCATACTGCAAGGTGTCTTTTCCAGCTGCTGAGGTACCTATCGGAACCAATATTTTATTCATGGTCGTTTTAATTTAAACTCTAAATTTATGGCCCTAATATGGGTCCATGATCAGAAGTGCAAAGATACTTGAAATCCCTGAGATTTTATTACTTACACAAGCGTGTGCCCTTGATATGATCAGTCGGGATATCTTTCAGTGGAATGAACATTATCCATCTGCAGAAGTGTTTAGGGAGGATATTAAAAAAGGTCGACTATATGTCCTGGAGCAAGATTCAAAGATCATTGGTATTATTGCCCTATGCACTGAAATTGACGAGGAATATAAAATGGTTGAATGGCTGACCGATCATGATCACAACCTATACGTGCACCGCCTGGCAGTGCACCCTGATTATCAGGGTAAAGGGAATGCCCGCAAGCTTATGGATTTTGCTGAAAAGCATGCAAGAGATCACCATTATACCTCTATTAGACTGGATACATTTTCTCAAAACAAACGCAATCAACGCTTTTATGAAGAAAGAGGGTATACCAGGCTAGGCGATGTATATTTTCCAAAACAAAGCCCAGATCCCTTTCATTGTTACGAACTTTGTTTATAATCATATCAACTGCCAAAAACAGAAGTTACATATAGATCCATCAACCGTTTGGCCATCCCGGCCACCATTGCAGGTATTGCAGAACCAATCCTTTCCATAACCGATACAGCTATTGTTGGAAATATCCCCGTAGATGGTGTTGAAGCTTTGGCTGCAGTAGGCATCGTTGGGGCATTTTTATCAATGCTTATTTGGATCTTAGGTCAAACCAGGAGTGCCATTTCCGCTATAATTAGTCAGTATTTGGGAGCTGGTAAATTGGAAGAAGTAAAATCCCTTCCTGCTCAAGCCATCATTTTAAATGTAGCTCTTAGTATTCTTATCCTTATATCTACCATATTCTTGGTCGAAGAAATATTCTGGTTAATGAATGCCCGCGGAAAGATCCTGGAATTCTGTGTTTCGTATTATTCAATTCGCGTTTGGGGGTTTCCGCTTACGCTATTTGTGTTTGCCGTAATGGGGATTTTTCGGGGTTTACAAAATACAGTCTGGCCTATGGTTATAGCCGTAACCGGGGCCGTTTTGAATATTATTTTGGATTTTATCCTGGTCTATGGAATAGATGGATATCTGGAGCCCTTATATCTGGAAGGAGCAGCCTGGGCAAGCCTGATAGCGCAAGGTGTAATGGCAGTCATGGCCCTTGTATTACTCGTCAAAAAAACACAAATATCCCTTATCCCTCATAGAAAGCTTAATAAAGAAATGCGGCGACTTATTGGTATGAGTCTGAATCTTTTTCTTCGAACTGTAGCCTTAAATGTCACTCTTATCCTTGCTGTCAGGGAGGCGGCAAGTATTGGGGAAGCAAGCATTGGCGCACATACCATTGCCATAAATTTGTGGTTATTAGCTGCCTTCTTTATTGATGGATATGGTGCGGCCGGTAATATTCTGGGAGGGAAACTTTTGGGGGCAAAGTCATATGACGGTCTTTGGAAATTGGCAAAACAAATTGTGCTGTATGGCAGTGGCGTAGGGCTGGTGTTAATCACTGTTGGGGTTATTTTTTATGAACCTTTGGGAAAGATCTTTACTTCAGATCCTTATGTGCTAACTGCGTTCTATTCCATATTCGTCATTGTAATACTAGGGATGCCAATTAATTCTGTGGCCTTTACACTTGATGGCTTATTTAAAGGCCTTGGTGAAATGAAATTCCTGCGCAATGTGCTACTATCTGCAACTTTCTTAGTTTTTATTCCCCTTCTATACTGCTCACAGTATTTTGGATGGGGCCTTTATGGGATTTGGATTGCAATCACGGCCTGGATGGCTGTGAGGGCCGGTATGTTGGTCTACAAGTTCCGGCAAAAATTTCGTCCCCTATTACAAAAAAGCTACCTTTAATCTTATAGCATATACATGGGAACTACACGAGAAAATGGAAGTTTATATGTAAAAACTGAGGGCGGTGTCGCCACAATCGAATTTGGCCATCCGGCAGGTAATTCTTTTGTGTCTGAAATGTTGGAGCGCTTGGCCAGAGCTATTAATACGCTTTCATCAAATTCCAATGTCAAAGTAATAATATTACGGTCGGAGGGAGACCGGGCTTTTTGTGGCGGAGCCTCATTAGCAGAGCTATCCCAAATACAAACTGCAGAAGAAGGGAAACACTTCTTTGGTGGTTTTGCACATGTCCTCAATGCGATGAGGCGTTGTTCTAAGATCATCATTGGCAGGGTACAGGGAAAAGCCGTTGGAGGAGGCGTTGGCTTAATATCAGCCTGTGATTATGTTTTTGCTGCAGAAGATGCCTCTGTCAAACTTTCCGAATTAGCTATCTGCCTAGCCCCCTTAGTCATTGAGCCCGCTGTTCGCCGTAGAATAGGAATTGCCGGATTCTCAGAATTAACACTGAGCCCGCATGAATGGCGAAATGCCTATTGGGCCCGTGATAAGGGCCTCTTCACCAAGGTATTTGATAAAGTAGTTGATATGGACAAGGAGCTAGACCTTTATACTTCTAAGCTGACGACTTACAATGCTGAAGCCTTGCAGAATGTAAAACGCGTCCTTTGGCAAAACACAGATCATTGGGAAGATCTTATGGAAGAACGGGCTGCTATGTCGGGCCGTTTAGCACTAATGCAAGAAACAAAAGAACGCTTATCTAAACTATTAAATTGATCGATGAGAAGGCATGATCTTGACTGGCTGCGTGTCCTTGTATTTGCCTTGCTCATTTTATATCATGTTGGGATGTTCTTTGTTCCATGGGGCTGGCATATCAAAAACAATGTCATTTATTCCTGGTTAGTCTATCCCATGCTCTTTTTGAACCAATGGCGACTTCCTATTCTCTTTGTTATCTCCGGCATGGGAACGTATTATGCGCTGGGAAAAAGAACGGGTAAACAGTTTATTTGGGAGCGGGTCAAAAGGCTTTTCATTCCCTTAGTCATTGGAATGCTCCTCATAGTTCCTCCACAAATTTATATTGAACGTCTGGCCGAAGGACAACTTCAAGGCAATTACCTCCAATTCTGGCCTTCTGAAGCTTTTGTTGGTATTTATCCAGAAGGAAATTTAAGCTGGCATCACCTTTGGTTTTTGCCTTACTTGCTTGTTTTTTCTATCATATTAGCCCCAATCTTTCTACGACTGCGAAATAATGAAAACACAGGACTTATCACCTGGGTCAACAAAAAATTCAATTCTCCATGGGGTCTATTTATCTTTTTAGTTCCACTATATATCCTGGAAGCACTAATGGAGCCTTTCTTTCCCATTACACATGCCCTGGTGGGCGATTGGTTTGCACTGGTTAATTATGGGTTTATGTTCTTTTTTGGTTTTCTTCTGATCTCTGCTCAGGATAAATTTTGGCATCAGGTAAAAACCTACCGTCGTACATTCCTGTATTTGGGAATTATCAGTTTTACAGCATTCCTTGCTCTAATATTATTATTTGAAGATACTATTTATGTCCACTTTTCAGAGGCATTCCTTAAGGTCACAAACCTCTGGCTTTGGATATTGATCTGCTTTGGCTACGCTGCCACTTATCTTAACAAGCCGAGTAAAATCCTCTCATATGCGAATGAAAGCGTGTATCCCTTTTACATCTTACACCAAACAGTAACAATTGTAATTGCGTATTATTTGATCGACTTACCCTGGGGGTTATTTACAAAAGCTACCATATTACTAGTAGGAACATTTGGGATTTCCTGGATACTATATGAATTTCTGATCCGTCGTTGGAGCTGGATCAGGCCTTTATTTGGATTAAAAGTAAAATCCAGGCGATAGGACGGTGAAATATTAATGAACCTTCTCCCTCCCAATTTTTCTACCTTTGCTTCAACACAAAAAAGGGTATGATACGGGTTACCAAACAATTTACATTTGAGACAGGGCATGCTTTATATGGCTATGACGGTAAATGTAAAAATATACATGGGCATAGTTATAAATTGTCTGTTACGGTTATTGGTCGCCCAATTTCGGATAAGAACCATACAAAATATGGGATGGTCATAGATTTTGGAGACCTGAAAAAAATTGTGAAAGAAGAAGTGGTAGACCCTTTTGATCATGCCACTGTATTTGATAAGAATACCCCGCATGTCGATCTGGCAAACACCCTCAAAGCACAGGGTCATAAAGTCATTTTGGCAAATTACCAGCCAACTTGTGAAAATATGGTGAATGACTTTGCAGGCCTGATTATGAAAAGGTTGCCAGAAGGTGTTCGTTTGTTTTCATTAAAGTTAAGAGAGACAGAAACTGCATTTGCCGAATGGTATGCAAGTGATAATGAATAGTTATCTAATTAAAATTTAGTTCTGGCGGCGCCAGGCTAGATCCAACCTATGACGACCCTTACAATACCCGCCGGTAAAAAGATATACTTCTCAAGTGACAATCATCTTGGTGCCCCCAGCAGGCATGCCAGTGCTGAGCGGGAAAAGAAATTCGTCCGTTGGCTTGACACAATAAAACAAGATGCAGTCGCTATTTTCCTGTTAGGGGATCTATTTGATTTTTGGTTTGAATACAAACATGTTGTTCCCAAGGGATATACACGAACCCTCGGGAAATTAGCTGAGCTAACGGATCAAGGGATTCCTGTTTTCTTTTTTGTAGGTAATCATGACCTATGGATGAATGGATATTTCGAAGAAGAACTTAACATTAATGTCTTCCATAATCCGAAAGAATTTACCCTAAACGACAAACTATTTCTTATTGGTCATGGAGATGGTTTGGGACCTGGTGATAAGGGGTATAAACGCATGAAGAAAGTATTCACTAATCCAGTGGCAAAATGGCTTTTTCGCTGGCTTCATCCAGATCTTGGAATGAAAATCGGACATTTTTTTTCAGTCAAAAATAAATTAATATCAGGAAAAGAAGACCTGAATTACAAAGGTCCTGATCAGGAATGGCTCGTACAATATGCGAAGGGAAAATTGGAAGAATCGCATTACGATTACTTTATCTTTGGACACCGTCACCTGCCCCTCGAAATTGAACTAAAGGGTGCTTCAAAGTATATTAACCTCGGGGATTGGATTCAGCATTATACCTTTGGTGAATTCGACGGACAGCAAGTACAGCTAAAGAAGTTCTAATTCTCTGCCCGAATATCTTTTACCTTTAGTTGCAGATCAACTCTTCCATTCCATTCATTCTCTTCTACCGAAACAACAGCACTAAATGGAGAATTATGTTTTACCAATTCCAATTTACTGCCTAGATTAAATCCGATAGCATTAATTGCATTGGAGCCGGGTTGGTAGATGGTCATTTTAAGGTGTTTGTCATCCTCCCCTACACCACGGGCATAACCGGTATCGTACAAGTCACTCACCATAAAAGAAGGCGCATTGTTCCCGGGACCAAATGGTTGAAATTGTTTGATGATTCTATAGAATTTTGGCGAAATCCTATCCATCGTCATACGCGTATCCACCTGAATATCAGGTATCAAAAGCTGTGGATCGATCTGCTCCGATACTACTTCTTCAAATTTTGCCTTGAACCCCTCAAATTGCTCAGGGAGCATGGTAAGACCTGCCGCATATTTGTGCCCCCCAAATTGTTCGATATATTCCGAACATTGAGACAGGGCATCATAGACATCAAATCCTTTAACAGATCGTGCTGAGGCAGCCAACTTATCTCCAGAGCGGGTAAAAATGAGTGTGGGCCTGTAATACGTTTCCATAACCCTTGAAGCGACAATACCAAGAACCCCTTTATGCCAGGAGTCGTCTAAAGCAACCGTAGTCATTCTTTCCTCTTCCCCCTTTTCACGAATATATTCGAGAACTTCTTCTGTGGTTTTCTTATCAAGGCCTTTTCGCTCCTCGTTAAAGGAATTTATTTCAGTTGCCAGGACTTCTGCTTTGGTCAGATCATTTTCCAGCAATAGATCTACTGCATACAACCCATGCTTCATACGTCCGGCTGCGTTTATCCTTGGCGCTACAATAAATACCAGGTCTGAAACACTGATCTTTCCGTTTTTTTTAGCAGTTTTCAACATCGCTTGAATACCTGCTCTGGGATTAGAATTGACCCTCTTTAACCCCTGGGCGCATAGCACGCGGTTTTCTCCTGTTAAAGGCACAATATCTGCTGCGATAGCGGTCGCCACCAAATCCAAATAAGGAAGAAGTGCCTCTTCACCTTCCTCATTAACCTGTGACAAGGCCTGAATCAGCTTAAACCCAACTCCGCAGCCACATAATTCGTCATAGGGATAGGAACAATCCTGACGTTTGGGGTCTAATACTGCATGTGCCAAAGGTAATTTCTTTCCCGGCCTGTGGTGATCACAAATAATGAAATCAATATTCTTTTTCGAGGCATATGCGATCTTGTCAAGGGCTTTAATGCCGCAATCCAGGGCAATAATGAGACTTATTCCATTGTCATCTGCGTAATCGATACCTGCATAAGAAATGACATATACTTAGCCATATCTGTCCGGAATATAGGTTGCCACGTTTGGATACTTGCTTCTTAAATAAGATGTCATTAAGGCCACAGCAGTTGTCCCGTCTACGTCATAGTCCCCGTAAACCAGAATGTTCTCATTAGAAGCTATGGCGCGCTGAATCCTGGCAACAGCCTTATCCATATCTTTCATAAGGAAAGGGTCGTGTAGCTGCGAAAGATCAGGTCTGAAAAATAGTTTAGCCTGTTCAAACGTTTGGATCCCTCGCTGAACTAATAAGGTGGCAACCAACGGGTCTACTTGAATATCGGTAGCCAGCTGGTTAATAAGAGCTGGGTCGGGAATTGGTTTTAATGTCCAACGCTTCGCTTTCTTCATGCTTCTAATAATAGGAGTGTCCTCTGAATTTCCCATTCACTCATTATTGTTAAGACGTGTGGTGAAAAAATGAAGCTATTTTTACATCTGCAAATTTTTTGAACATTTCAGAAACTCCGCAGTATTTCTCAAAGGAAAGATCTATGGCCTTTTGCAATTTCTTTTCATTTAAGTTATCACCGTAGAAATGGTACTCCATGGTGACTTTTTCATAGGTTTGCGGATGTGCATCAGACAGTTCGCCTACGACCTCTATGGTAAAATCATCAACGTCCAATTTCATTTTTTTCATCAATGAAGCCACATCCAATCCGGTACACCCGGCCATTGAACTCAACATAAGTGCCTTGGGGCGATAGCCGGAATTTTCACCCCCGTCATCTTCGGCTGTATCTATTCGAACAATACGACCTGATGGGTTTGTGCTTTCAAAAGCCATTTTGCCCATCCACTTGGTCGTTACATGATTTGTTTTGCCCATTCTTTTTTGTTTCTTGTGAATGCTAAAAATACAATAAATAGATCCTACAATGCCACTTGTAAATCCGCTTGACCCTACCCACGACCAAGACACACGTGAACTCGCTGCATTCTTCAATGAAACACTCGGATTTTGTCCCAATTCTGTCTTGACCATGCAGCACAGGCCTGCAATTTCTAAAGCGTTTATTAATCTAAATAAGGCCGTTATGGCCAATGAAGGTCGGGTAAGCTCTGCGCTCAAACGCATGATCGCCTGGGTAAGTAGCAATGCAACAGGCTGCAGATATTGTCAAGCTCATGCCATACGGGCAGCAGAACGTTACGGGGCGGAGCAGGAAAAGTTGGATAATATTTGGGAATATCGGACGCATCCGGCATTTTCAGAAGCAGAAAGGGCGGCTTTAGATTTTTCATTGGCAGCTACGCAAATTCCTAATGCAGTAGACGAGACTATTAAAGAACGATTATATCAGCATTGGAATGAGGGTGAGATTGTAGAAATGTTGGGAGTTATTTCTTTATTTGGTTATCTGAATCGCTGGAACGATTCAATGGGGACATCTATTGAAGATGGGGCCGTGGAAAGCGGGGAAAAATACCTGGCAAAAAATGGATGGGAAACGGGCAAGCACAGATAGCTGTAAGCGCATTCTAATTTTTACTTCCCGCTACCACTAATACGAATTCTCCTTTAGGCGCATGTTCTTCAAAATGCTGTGCCAATTCCCCCAAACTCCCACGAATAGTTTCTTCATGGAGTTTGCTGATCTCTCGAGAAATACTTGCTTGCCGGTTTTCCCCAAACGCCTCTATAAATTGGAGTAGTGTTTTCAATATTCGATGCGGGGATTCGTAAAAGATCATCGTTCTATTTTCCTCAGCTAATTCCTTGATCCGGGTTTGTCTGCCTTTTTTAACAGGCAGAAAACCTTCAAAACAAAAGCGATCAGAGGGAAGGCCGCTATTTACCAGAGCCGGTACAAAGGCTGTAGCGCCCGGAAGACATTCTACCTCAATCCCATTCTTCAGGCATTCCCGGGAAAGTAAAAATCCAGGATCGGAGATTCCCGGCGTGCCAGCATCTGAGATCAAGGCAATGTGCATTCCCTGAGATAGTTGCGCAACCCAGGAATCGAGTGACTTATGCTCGTTAAACATGTGATAGGAACGCGTAGGGGTAGTAATTTGGAAATGTTTTAAAAGGACTCCACTGGTTCGCGTATCTTCTGCAAGAATTAGGTCTACCCCTTTCAGGACTTCTATAGCCCTAAAGGTCATATCATTTAAATTTCCAATAGGCGTGGGAACGAGAAATAATTTGCCTTTCGACATGCTTAGGCAAATCGTCTGGTGATCAATTCAATAAAGCGGGTTTCAAATTCTTCTTTTCCACTCCAGTCGTACTCCGGTTTTATCATATTATCAATAAAAGCTAGGGATCGCTCTTCTGAATCAATCGTATTTAGTTGAGAAATAACCCGGGTAAAATTGTCGGCATCATCCCCAAATAAGTGTTTAACAAATGCGTGTCGATCATTCAATCCAACTTTTATCTCATTTGGAGTGAAGGCATCATTTACCGATTTTTTATTCGATGTGTCCGTTGCTTCCGGTGTAACTTCATCTTTATCTGATTTGATAACTTCCGGTTTGGCGATAAAATCTGAAAATATTTTTTCAACTTCTGCACTGGATGGCATTTCGGCAACCATTCCCTTGATCGTGTCAATACCAGGCGTGATAATATCTTCAGCATGCGGATTAGATTCCGGGACGCCAGTATTACCTTCCATTACAGCATTGGCCATTTTTTCAAATTTTGACGCAATACCATTTTTGGTCACATCTATTTCTATATCGTTTAGCTTATCCTCAATGAATTTTAGAACTGCCAGTTTCTCATACAGGCTTTTTGCAGCCTCATAAATCTGAGGTATATCTGTCGCCTCATCCGATGCCAAGATTTGCGAACATAGTCTTGCAAGTTCTTCCTTTAATTTCTGTTTCATGCTTTTTTATATTCCCCCCGATAAAGGAGTATTTTTTTAATACTTTTATACGTCGTATATATGGATAACGCGGCCTTCATCAATTTCGTTTAAAAGTACAAAATGTTTCTCGAAAACACAGTTAATCACAAAGAGCAATTCGGTTGGATCGAAGTCATCTGTGGCTCCATGTTTTCGGGAAAAACAGAAGAATTGATCCGCCGATTAAAACGTGCGCAAATAGCGCGCCAAAAAGTAGAAATATTTAAACCGATCGTTGATACGCGCTATCATGATGAAAAAGTGATTTCACATGACGACAATGAAATTAGATCCACCCCAGTTCCGGCTGCCGCCAATATTAGACTCCTTGCAGACGACTGTGATGTGGTAGGAATTGATGAAGCACAATTCTTTGACGACGAGATCGTATCTGTTTGTAATGACTTGGCCAATCAAGGAATTCGCGTAGTAGTAGCTGGTTTGGATATGGATTTTAAGGGCAATCCATTTGGTCCAATGCCTGCTCTTATGGCAACTGCGGAGTATGTCACCAAGGTGCATGCTATCTGCACAAGAACAGGAAATTTAGCAAATTACAGTTTTAGAAAAGCCCAAAATGACAAGCTGGTGTTTTTGGGAGAAACTCAGGAATATGAACCATTGAGCCGGGCTGCTTTCTACAAAGCCATGCTTAAAGAGAAGATCAACGTCATGCGTGTTCAGGCTGAAGAAGTCATACCTTTAAAAAAGGATGCCAATGCATAAGGCCAGTCAATCGGTTCTCGAGATCAATTTAGATGCCTTACAGCATAACTACCATTACTTCAAAAATCGACTTAATCCGGAAACAAAATTCCTTGCAGTAGTTAAGGCCTATGGCTATGGTAGCCATGCCCAGGAAATCGCAAATGCATTGCAGCAGTTGGGCGCTGATTATCTGGCTGTGGCCTATGTA
>Ga0224508_10001149_pt1 | contig 23998 bp, 19 predicted proteins | sample SF_Jan12_sed_USG_4_FD_170157 | JGI IMG/M metagenome (GOLD analysis project Ga0224508, IMG submission 170157) | Sediment microbial communities from San Francisco Bay, California, United States - SF_Jan12_sed_USGS_21 | ecosystem: Environmental > Aquatic > Marine > Sediment | place: USA... | reverse complement strand
GGAATCGAAAGGACACCCGAACACGATAATTCTGGCCTACGCCGCGAAATATGCCTCCTGTTTTTACGGCCCGTTCCGCGATGCGGTCGGTTCGGCTGCGAACCTCGCCGGCGGTGACAAACGCAACTACCAGATGAATCCGGCTAACAGCGACGAGGCACTGCATGAGATCGGCCTTGACCTTGCGGAAGGCGCCGATATGGTCATGGTTAAACCGGCAATGCCTTACCTTGATGTCATACGCAGGGTCCGCGATGAATACCAGGTGCCGACACTCGCCTACCAGGTGAGCGGCGAGTACGCGATGCTCAAAGCGGCGGGTCAACAAGGCTGGCTTGACGAGAGATCTGCTGCACTGGAGGCTTTGCTATCGATCCGGCGTGCCGGTGCCTGCGCGATACTCAGCTACTTCTCAATTCAGGCAGCCCGCTGGCTTGCTGAGTAAAATTCTCGCTGGGGTCGGAGCCCGGTCGGGGTCTTTGTGGGTATACTGGGCGCCGTCTCGGCCGGATTGAAACAAGAAAACTTCGTCACTTGGGGATTGAATCTTTGCCTGCAAGGAATATAGCTAGCCAGACTTACCTTTGGAATTATCACCGTGGCTGCTAACGCCGATCGATACGGCGTGATGGGATATCCGGTATCTCACAGCCGCTCACCCATCATTCACCGCCTGTTTGCACTGCAGACCGGACAAAATCTGCAGTACGAATTGCTGCAGGTCAAGCCCGACAATCTCGAAACGGCGATCAAGCAGTTTGAAAGAACGGGTGGCAAAGGCCTGAACATTACGGTGCCGCACAAAAGTGAAGTCACGAAACTGGTCGACCAGATGAGTGAACGCGCGAGTACGGCCGGTGCCGTAAATACGCTGGTCTTTCAGGACGATGAAATCTTCGGCGACAACACGGATGGCGTCGGATTCCTGCGCGACCTGCGATCAAATCTCGGACTAGCGCTCAAGGACGCCGACATTTTGATCCTTGGCGCAGGTGGTGCAACGCGCGGCATTATTTCACCATTGCTGGACGCCGAACCCAAGTCTGTGATGATTGCCAACCGAACCATTAGCAAGGCCCAGGCACTGGTTGATCATTTTTCTTCGCAGGGGCCAATCAGTGCCTGTCGTTTTCAGGATTTCAGTACGCTGCAAGCCTACGATCTCGTCATTAATGCAACGTCTGCGGGCTTCAAAGGCGAAACCCCACCCTATCCTGCAGAAGCCATCGGTGACCACACGATTTGTTATGACCTGTCCTATGGACTGACCGCTACACCGTTTTCGCAGTGGGCAACGGAACAGGGCGCTGCGCGTTCGGTGATGGGCTGGGGCATGCTGGTTGAGCAGGCCGCGGAATCGTTTCATCTCTGGCGTGGCGTGCGCCCGGATACCGCCGCCGTACTGAAGCAGATTTCAATCACCGTCTAATTTAGGGACAGTTTACTTATTTCTTTCATCGAAAAATTCGACGCGCATCGATAGGCTCCAAGAAATAAGTAAACTGTCCCTAAAATTACCGCATAGTGACGAATTCTTCCGCGCTCGTCGGATGTATGGCGACCGTATCGTCGAAATGCTTCTTAGTCGCACCCATGCGAACCGCCACCGCAAACCCCTGCATCATTTCGTCCGCGCCATCGCCGATAACGTGACAGCCAACAACCTGTTCGTCAGCGCCCGCAGTCACTAATTTCATCGAAGTTGGAATCTTGTTCTCGCTAAACGCGTATACCATCGGGTTAAATCGCGTCTCGTAAACTTTCATGTCATCGCCGTACTGCTCTCGCGCCTGATCTTCCGTCAGTCCGACTGTGCCGATCGGCGGATGCGTGAATATGACGGTTGGAATCTTTTCGTACTTCAGTCGCCGGTCGCTCATGCCGCCGTACAGGCGGTCCGCAAGGCGTCGTCCGGCAGCGATAGCGACCGGGGTCAATGCTGCTCTGCCCGTCACATCGCCCAGCGCGAAAATATGATCGACGTTGGTCTTTTGCCAATCATCGGTGGGTACGAATCCGTAGCCATCGGCCTCGACACCAGCCGCTTCCAGGTTGAGTGATTCGGAATTGGGTGCCCGGCCCACCGCAAAGACCACGGCGTCGTAATCGCCGAATTCACGACCGTCCTCGGCAATAAGGCGAATACCATTAACTGACTTCTTTAGCTCGTGCGGAACCACACCCGTTTCAAGCGTCATGCCGCTTGCCTGCATTGCCGTCTCTAGTTCCGTACGCAACATCGTGTCGAAGCTTCTGAGTACGCCATCTTTGCGAACCAGGACCGACGTGTCCGATCCCAGGCCGTTGAAAACGCCGGCGAGCTCGACAGCGATGTATCCGCTTCCCACCAGCGCGACCTTCTGCGGTCGTGACGCAAGCTGAAAGAATCCGTCGGATGTAATCCCATGCTCCGCGCCATGAATGTGCGGAACGATAGGAAAACCGCCCGTCGCAATGACGATTCTCTCTGCAGAATATGATTGCCCATCAACATCAACCGTGTTCGCATCAAGGAATTTCGCCTGACCCTCAAGATAAGTAACACCCCGCTTGTCGAGGTTGCTTTCGTAGATATCGTTCAGTCGCGAAATATATTCATCGCGCTTTTTCCTGACATCTGACCAGACGTGACCGTTCACGGAAATATCAAAACCGAAATCACTGGCGTGCCCGAGCATGTGGGCATGATGCGCGGTGTACCACATGATTTTCTTGGGCACACAACCGACATTGACGCAAGTACCGCCAAGCGGGCCGGATTCAATCACCGCCGCTTTTGCGCCGTACTCGGCGGCACGTTGCGCATGCGCCAGGCCACCACTGCCACCACCAATTACAATCAGGTCAAAACTTGCTGTCACTTCTTAATCCTTTTCCCAATTTGTTCTCATTTTCCTGCGTCGGGCGTGTGATAACATCCTGCCGCCTTCCTACAAAGTCAGAATTACATGTCGAACCCGTTGCTGGACACCACTACATTACCGCGCTTTGACGACGTCAGGCCCGAACACGCGCAACCGGCGCTGCGAGAGCTTATCGCAGCCCACCGGGGAAAGCTTGCCGAGATGCTGGACGATTCTGCGCCGAAGAACTTCTCATCCTTCATCGCACCGCTCGAAGAGATGAGCCACGAACTCAGTCGTGTCTGGTCGCCCGTCAGCCACCTGCAAAGCGTGCTGGAAGATCCGGCCTGGCGCGAAGCCTACAACGCGTCGCTGCCGTTAATGACCGAACATGCGACTGAATTATCGCAAAACAAGAAACTGCAGCAGGCCTACCAGCAGATTGCGGACAACATGCCGGACGATGCGACGCCCGCAATGCAGATGCTTGTCGATCAGGAACTGCGGGATTTCAGGCTGGCAGGTGTTGCGTTACCAGACAAGGAGAAGGCCCGCTACAAGGAGTTGAAGCAGGAACTCGCTGCGACGCAGGCCAAATTCGATCAAAACGTGCAGGACGCGACGGATGCGTGGCAAATACTTGCAACCGAAGAGTCGCAAATAGCCGGCCTTCCCGAACAGGTCGTCGAACGCGCCCGGATGGACGCGACTGAAGTCAATAAAAAAGGGTGGTTGCTGAAACTCGACTATCCAACCTATCACGCCGTCATGACACATGGTGACGACCGGCGTCTTCGTGAATCGTTCTACAAAGCGTGGTCAACGCGCGCGTCGGACGAGGGCAGCGACGATAAATGGGACAACAGCGAAGCCATAGAGAAGATACTCGCTTTACGTCATGAGGCTGCGCTCCTGGTCGGGTTCGAAAACTATGCGGAATACTCACTCGCAACCAAGATGGCGGCTGAGGTCGACGAGGTCCTCGACTTTTTGACGGAACTCGCCAGCAAGACGCGCGCAGCGGCGCAGAAAGAGCTTGATGACATCCAGAAACATGCGGATGCAACGCTGGAAGCCTGGGATGTCACCTATCACCTCGAGAAACTGAAGCAAAGCAGGTTCTCCATATCGGATGAAGAGCTCCGGCAATATTTTCCGGCATCGACCGTAGAAAGCGGATTGTTCCACCTTGCCGAAAAACTCTATGGCATAACGGTCACCGAGCAAGCAAGCGTGAGTGGATGGCATGACACCACTTGTTATTACGAAATCAGGGACAGCTCCGGACAATTGCTCGGCAGTTTCTACACCGATCTTTATGCGAGAAAAGGTAAGCGTGGCGGTGCGTGGATGGATGAATGTGTCATCCGGAAAAACCTGACCGGTCATGCAACTGAACCGGTTGGCTACCTGGTCTGCAATTTCTCCCCTCCCGACGCCGAAGGCGTTTCACTACTGACGCACAACGACGTACTCACATTGTTCCACGAATTCGGCCACATGCTGCATCACTTATTAACAAGAGTTGATTACCCGAGCATCGCCGGCATAAACGGCGTGCCGTGGGACGCGGTCGAGTTGCCAAGCCAGTTCATGGAAAATTTCGCATGGCAACACGAAGTGCTCGAACAATGCTCGTCGCACTTTCGTTCCGGTGAGTCATTGCCCAGAGAAATATTCGAACGCCTGCATCGCAGCCGGCATTTCGGCGAGGGCCTCGCCATGCTGCGGCAAATCGAGTTCGCATTATTTGACTTTCGTATTCATTCGAATTACGACCCTGCGAACGGTAGCCGGGCCTTGCAGGTTCTCGAAGACGTCCGCAGGGAAGTCGCCCTGGTCAACTACCCCTCGTACAATCGTTTCCCGCACAGCTTTGCGCATATTTTTGCCGGCGGTTATGCGGCCGGTTATTACAGCTACAAGTGGGCTGAGGTACTGGCAGCCGATGCGTTCTCAGCTTTCGAGGAGTCGGGTATTTTTGACAATGACACCGCCGCGCGTTTTCGCGAGGAAATCCTGGAAGTCGGCGGTAGCCGCGACATCATGGAAGCATACATTGCGTTTCGCGGCCGCAAGCCAACACTCGACGCACTGTTACGACAGAGCGGCATAGGTAAGGCAGCATGAAAATCGCAACCTGGAATGTGAACTCACTGAACGTTCGCCTGCCGCACGTTCTCGAGTGGCTCGCAAGCGCTGAGCCGGATGTATTGGTCCTGCAGGAGATCAAGCAGGTTACCGAGGCATTCTCTGAAGAGTCGTTTACAGAGGCGGGTTACCAGTCGATTGCCAGCGGCCAGAAAACCTATAACGGCGTTGCCGTAATCAGCCGCAATCCGTCGGCGGACCATGTCACCGACTTTCCTGGTTTCGATGATCCGCAACGCCGCATCCTTGCCTCGACTATTGATGGTGTACGCGTAATCAACCTGTACGTACCCAACGGTCACAGCGTAGGTTCGGAGAAGTACGAGTACAAGCTGGGCTGGCTGGCCGCCTTGCGCGATTTCCTGGAAGAGGAAATGAAGGCTCATGAGAAGGTGGTCGTGCTCGGTGATTTCAATATCGCCCCCGAAGACCGGGACGTTTACGATGCAGAAAAATGGGGCGAGGACATTCTGTGCAGCCCGCCGGAACGCGCAGCGCTTGGCGAGCTGCTCAAACTCGGGCTGACGGATGTGTATCGTAATTTTGATCAGCCGGAGAAGGCGTTTAGCTGGTGGGACTATCGGCGTGCCGGTTTCCAGCGAAACGCGGGCCTGCGGATCGACCTGATCCTGACCAGCGACGCTATGACTGCTGCCTGCAAGGCCAGTTACATCGATAAGGAACCGCGAACCTGGGAGCGACCGTCCGACCATACGCCCGTCATTGCCGAGTTTTCCCTGTAGCCAGAATACCTGTCTAGTGAGAGGTTCGGACCAGCAAACTCCGATATGACATATTCCATGACCGATGTCTCTAGAATCGCCGTGCAGGGTGTATCATTTCTCGCCATCCAGCCAGATATCGGCCGAATCAGGGGTAGCTTTCCGTTAAGCTTGGCGCAACGGGTCAAAGCATGAAAACTTACGAGAAACCCGGCTATCAATACACGGGGCCCCTGACCCCTGGCAAAAAAAAGAACAGAATATTGTCCCAGGATCGGCGAAATGACTTCGATGTGACCAATGCCGTACAGGTGAGTAATCCTGCCGCGGTGCGCGATGCTGTCCACGATTTATTTGCCGAGACTTATCCTGGCGCCTCATTCGACAAGTTGTGGCTGGCGTTCTACGACTTCGAACGTCTCTTCACCGGCCAGTATCCCGGCTACTTCGGTTGTGACACCACCTACCACGACATGCAGCATACGCTCGACATGACGCTGGCGCTGGCACGACTCGTCGTCGGGTATGAACGCAGTGTGGGTCCTGCCGATCGACTGGGTGCGCACCGGGCCCAGATGGTGATCGTCACATCTCTGTTTCACGATGCCGGCTACATAAGACACGAGGAGCGTGACAGTGAATTTCAGAACGGCGCTGAGTTCACGCTTTACCACGTTTCAAGAAGCGCCGATTTCCTGCGCCGCTATTTGCCCGAACTTGGATTGTCACGAGATGTTGGCGTCAGCAGCATGATCGTTCATTTCACCGGTTATGAGCTCGACCTCGACGAAATAGAATTCGACGATCCGCGCGATGCGATTTGCGGCCACCTGCTAGGTACGGCGGACCTGATTGCACAAATGGCTGACCGCTGTTATCTCGAAAAATGTCGTGATCGCTTGTACAAGGAATTTGTACTGGGCGGAATTGCTGTGGAAAACGCCGGGCCTGGCGAATTCATGGTTCGTTATGAATCAGGTATCGACTTACTCCGAAAAACTCCTGGGTTTTATCAGCAGGTTTCAAAAGAGCGCCTGCAGAAGAAATTCAATCGGGCCTATCGCTACATCGAAGTTCTTTATGATGGACGCAATCCCTACGTCGAAGCTATCAAGATGAACCTGACGCACCTTGTGCGAGTTCTGAAATCGGGTGACTGGCGATTATTACGACGCAGCCCGCCATTTTTTGTCGGTGTGAACGACGCAATCCAGAGCATAGAAACACTTGTGCGCAAACAGCTCAAGACTGTTCCACCGGAACATGCCGCAGCGCCGGGGATTCATTCCGCCTGATGTAACCTTACTCCGTTCGCGGCACCGGATCGTCATCCCAGAACCACAGCGGTTGCAGTTCTTTTTGTTCCGGCCATACCTGGTTCATTGTCGCCCCGTCGTAAATCCGTCCGTTCTGCATCACGCGATCGATCGAATTGGTATTGCGGATATCGTCAAGCGGGTTGTCGTTGAGAATAACGAGGTCAGCCAACTTGCCTGCCTCAAGGCTGCCAATCTCTTCCTGACGACCGATGATGCGCGCGCCATGCAATGTTGCCGCACGAAGTACGCCGATGGGCTCCAGCCCACCTGAGGCGAGGGCCCGCATCTCCCAGTGATACCCGAGACCCTGGAACTGGCCATGGCTGCCAATGCCGACGAGTCCGCCTGCACGTACAACCTTCGCGGCTTCGGCGGCCGTTCTGTAAAACGCGTGTTCTTCCTGCCGAAACCACATTCGACGCTGCGTCTTTGAATCAACGATGAAATGCGGCATGAAGCGGCGAATCTTCTGGTCGTCATGCGGGTTTTCCTGGGTAAAAAAATACTCCTCCGCCCACGGTCCGCCATAAAGCACCAGTAATGTCGGCGTGTAAGTCGATCCGGAACGAGCCAGGAATTCTACGACGTCGCGATAGAGCGGCAGTATTGGAAGTGAATGCTCGGTGCCCCAAAAACCATCCGCCATATGCGTCAGATCCAGCTTGAGATCGAGCCCGCCTTCGGTCGTCGGCATCATACCCAGTTCTTTGGACGCCTGAATAACGTACTGTCGTTGCTTACGGTTGCCGGACAGGTATGCCTTGATGTTCCTGGTTCGGTAATGATCCCGATACTTCTTGAGGACCCCAAGCGCCTGCTCTTTCGATTCGAACGCGTTGTTCGAGAACACACCGGGACCGGTAGAAAAGGCACGCAAGCCGATCATTTGTCCGGTATCGATGAGATCCTGATAGGCAAACTGGTCGTTGCTGCTCGTTTGTACATCCAGACCGGCCGTGACGCCGTACGCGACATTGGCAAGAAATGCCCAGTGGCCAGTATCGAGGATACCGCGGCGAATCTCGAACCAGTGCGCATGGCTGTCGATGAATCCGGGAACGATGGTCTTGCCAGCTACGTCCACAACGTCGGCGTCTTGCGGGATGTCGATCGATCCCTTTGCGCCAACGGCGACGATACGATTGTCGGTTACAAGAATGTCGGCGGACTCGAGAACCTCGTCACCAACCATCGTAATAACGCGGGCGCCGCTGAGCACGATCGAGCCCTGAGGTACATCCCGCGGTAATTCGACTACGGCCTCGAAGGACTCGTACAACGGTGGTTCGGGCTCTTCACTTTCTTCGCCGGACTCGTCGTCTTCATCTTCATCCGACGAGCCATTTTCGTCGTCTTCCTTTTTGTCCTTGAACTCGACGGTGTCGAAGGGCTGTCGGAAAAATGTCGACCCTACCGCCCAGGTCATAGTTTGACCATCGTCAGCCCAGTCAAAATAATCTGCACCGATGTCTGTCAACTTCTTACTCGGAACTGCCGGGCTGGAAACGTCGACTGTTTGCGCCTCGCGGCTGATCTGGGGCACCGCTACAACGTGCAACTGGTTGCCGACATGCGCCAGCGCCCAACGGCCGTCGGGGCGAATTCGTACGTCGTCTGCTGCGACCGGTTCTTCAGCAAAATAGATTCCCGGCCCCTTCACCTGGACGTGCTGACGGCGGTCGGTGCCATCCAGTCGCATCGATATCAGTCCCGCTTCTGAATACAGATAAACCCGACCGGGATCATCCGCAAAGTGTGGCCCGCCAAGTGCATTGGCATGCGCAACGAGCGACGCGTCACCACCACCGGCCGAAACACTGATCAAATCCATTGCCGGCGCGCGGGCGTTGTCAAAGAATTGATTCATGCGCGCATGATTGCTGCCTCGAAGCGCAATCACTGCCGACCCATCCGGCGTGAACGCCGGATCTGTATAAAAAGCAGAATTTCGGGTCAGCCTTTGAGGACTTCCACGTCCGTTGGACCGCACCTTATAGATGTGCCCGCCCTGGTTAGTCCAGCTGACGTAAGTGATCCATCGTCCGTCGGTAGACCAGTTTGGCTGGAACGCCGGAGTATCGGCGTCGACCAACCGTGAGGGCATACCGGACGGCAGATCCATGCGGTAAAGGTGAGTCAGCGCTGAGAAAACAACCGTATCACCGTCGGGTGACTGGCGCGGCGTCTGAATAATGCGGGCGCGCACGGGTCCGTCATCAGAAATCTGGCTCCCATCGAGCAGCGGCCCGATCGGCGCGCTAATTTTCGCTGCGAACGGAATTATTGACGAGGATCCATCAGCTAGCTCCACCCGCTGGATCTTGCCATCGAAAGTCGTAATCAATGCGGTGCCGTCAGGTGTAAATGCATACGGCGGTAGCAAGTCGCGAGTGAACACCGATTCCTGATCGTCACGCTGCACGGGATAAATAAGCCAGCGATCGTCGCCCGTGTCGAGATTTCGAACGCGCAGGCCGGTTTGGGCATCGTGGCGAGTCGCATAAACAAGCAGCTGCCCATCCGGTGAAACTTCCGGTCGCACGGCGCTGCCCTCGGCCTGCACCACAACATCCTCTGTGCCTTCGGTCAGGTCTCTGCGAACAATCTGCCACATTGGAAAACGGACGTTGTAACCGAAGCCGCCAGATTTCTGGGCGTAATAAAGGTAACGGCCGTCCCTTGATGCTGTAACGCCGACCGCATTGTGCCGTTGGTCTCTCGGCGTCTCGGACTCGGGCTTGGCTTTGGTGATCTGCACGCCTGTTCCGCCCTGTACATGAAACATCCATATTTCGTACGTGCTCAGTCCCCAGTTGGATTTGGACACGTAGACATAGTTACCGTCGGCCGAGAATTCCGGGGAAAGCAGATTGCCCTTGGTCTCGCTGCTGAGTTTCTTCGGCTCGCTACCATCTGCCTGAGCGATCCAAAGATTCTCCGAACCGTCACGGTCAGAGATGAAGGCGATCATCGAGCCGTCCGGTGAATAGGCGGGTTGGGAATCGAATGCGAGTCCGCTCATCATCGCAGTCGCCTCACCACCATCGGCATCGACGGTATAAATGTCTCCGAGTAACTCGAAGATCACCGTTTCTCCGTTAGGCGAAAGATCGAGAGAAATCCAGGTTCCCTCGTCCGTTTCGAATTCTATGGTTCGTTCTGTTTCGAGCGGCAAACCCTCGTCGTCTTCCTTATCGGGCTCGTCTGCCCACACATGGCCTGCCGAATTGACAATCGCGGTCGTTGCCAACATCGCTATGAGAATTGGTTTCACTGGAGCTCCCCCGGGGATTTTTTTCGATTATGGCTTTTCTTCAGCGATTTACCAATCAGCTTAGGTCTACGGCATCGAAGCGATCAAGCCATCGATTAACCTGGCACGACGCTTTTACAATCCTGCAAATCCTTATTCCGTACCAGCAAAAACAGGACAATCCCAATCACCGTAATAGAAAACGCCGAATTCCAGACAATCGTCTCGCCCGATGTCAAATCAAACGAAACCAATAACAACTGCCCGCACGTAAAACCCGCGTGCGTCAGCCAGCCCAAAACCAAACTACTTGTCCGCATATAGATCCAGATCGTGACGATCCGCAACCCGACAATGCCAACCGACGTAGCCAAAAAATTAACAACGAACAGGTTCCCGTGAAAAGCGCTCGCTCCGTAAATGTTGGCGGCCAAATGCCACATTGCATGCAAGAACCCGAGGAGCAGCCCGACCTTAAGGGGACTGAACCTTTTCAGCATCACGGGCGTCGCGAAACCCGTCCAGCCGATTTCCTCCCATAGTGTGCTGAACAAAGCGGCGAAAACCATGACACTCAACGAAAATACCGGGGTGAAGCTGGGAGAAAACAGAGAAAGCGCAAGCAGGACAGCCAGCATCGTAGCCGGAAAGATCAGAATTGCCTTGAGATACCATTGCGGCGCGAATTTCCAGTATCTTAATTGCCGAAACAGGATCTTGATGCCCTCAAAACCCTGGCTTCGGAATACCGTAATCATGGCCGCGATCGTCGGCGCATGGACCATCCCCATCACAACCACCAGGGCCGCTACGGAAACTTCATTAACTACGATATCCGAAGGCATACCCGCCACTAGTGCAACAACAATTGTTGTGACTACGGGCAGGGTAAAGGCAATCACGAAGTACAGCGAAAGGGAGTGCTTCTTTAGATGCAGATCCTTCATCAGCTTTTCATTTGCTATCGATCGGTGAGCGACTTCAGTCGCAGTTTCTTATTTCCTCTTTGATAAAGTCAAAGCGATCATTGCCAAAGAACATTTCATCGCCAACGAAAAAGGTTGGCGCACCGAACACACCACGCGCAACCGCCTCACTGGTGTTCGCTTTCAATTCATCTTTTATCGCCTGCTCTTGAGTTGCATCGATAGATAATCCGGCGTTAGTTGCTATCTCCGTAAGCACGTTCACATCACTGATGTCTTTTTCTTCTACCCACATGGCATCGAAAAGCGGTTGATGCACTGCCTCGAACGCATCCTTTTTCTCAGCAACCAATGCCAGTCGTAACGCGTTCACGGTGTTTTGCGGAAACACCGGATTCATCTTCAGAGGTATTCCATAACGATTTGCCCAGCGTGCCGCGTCAACGTGCAAGTGTTTTTCCTTCGCTTCGACGATTCCCGGCGGACGATTCCCGGTGGTCTCCATGACAGCACCCAGGAGCATCGGCCGATACACAATCTCGGCTCCATCGAGGCCGCTTAGCTGGCTGTCTGCGAGGTAGGAATACAAACTGACGTAGTCGTAAAAGAACTCAATTTCAGTGCTCATGTTTTTGCCATCGGCACGAATTTCGGCCGTCCTTCGATACGTTCGATCCATTCCAGAATCCGTGGAAAGTCATCAAGCTCGAACCCACCTTCATCGGCAACATGTGTATAAGCGTAAAGTGCAATATCCGCGATATTGAATTTATCGCCTGTAAAGAATGACTGGTCAGTTAATTGCTGCTCCATAATGTCCAGCGCCGCCAGCCCTCCGACTTTCTTTTCCTCAAGTGCTACCTGTTTATCCCTGGGATTCCCCAGGTACTTGATAATGAATCGTGACGTCGCGATATACGGTTCGTGACTGTACTGTTCAAAGAACATCCACTGCATTATTTCAGCTCGTGCAAACGCGTCGCCCGCAAAAAATTCGCTACCGTCAGCCAGGTAATAGAGAATTGCGTTGGACTCCGGAAGAAAACGTCCATCCGGCAGCGCAAGCAGCGGAATTCTGCCGTTTGCATTCATTGCCAGGAACTGCGGCGTGCGCGTATCGCCGGCAAGTATGTCGACTTCCTGCCAGTCGTAGTCGATGCCCATCTCCGCACACAGCAATTGGATCTTGTAACAGTTGCCGGATCGGGAGTCTCCGTAGATTTTGAGATTGCCTTCCGTCACTTCTTTTCCTTTTTCAACATTCGAACCGCGTGAACTTCACGCCGCTTCAGCCGACGGTTGCCGAGGAATGCGGCAACACCGGCAGCACATAACGCATAGATGTGATCGATCGGATTGACGGTGTTCGCAAAGAAATTCTCCATCGTGTCCCTCGACAAACCTGCCAATACGCTTAGTGGGCCAGCCTCTATGTAACGCCCTGTTTCGACGATGCCAATCATCAGATTGCCGACATAGCTACCTGACCAGGCGATCAGTGCCGCAATCACCGGAAAGCGCCAGTCAAGCCCGCGGCCATACCTCTGCACGGCAAAGCCGACGAAGGCGCCCATCAGAATCGTGAACCACGGAAAAACCCGCCCCGTTTCGACGGAAAAGGTTGCCCAGAACCAGCCGAATACTAAAACGACGGCGGCGCCGCCGAGGATGGCCCGGCCAACGGATTGCTGCGCAAATATCAGCGCCGCATCCGGCGGTGGTCCTGTATCTTGTTGTTTTGGTGAGTGTTTTTTCTTTAGTCGGAGCATGTGCGGTCGACGGCGAATCCGGTCCGCCGCTTTAGGGCAAACAGAGGTGCCCTGCAGTCAGCGCAGTATATTACACGGTTACAGGTTGCTACCGGCGTCACGGATGGCCGCTTCGCCGAATGGTATATTTTTGCCCACAGATCGACGAAATAAGAAATTTAACGGTCAGGAGGAGGACCGAGTGCATAGTTCCAGCCGCGCCAACCTGCTTTGCCTCCTCGCCATGGCGATTCTCGCCAGCGCCTGCGCAACAATGCCGTCGGACCAAGGCAGCATCATCCAGATTGTTCATGACCTCGAGGGCGTCGAACCATTCAAAAATGTATTGATTATCAGCGTCGCCGGCGATTTCCCAACGCGGGCAAAATTTGAGCAGAATATTGTCAATGCATTATCAAGTGACGAGGCACTCGTCACCGCTTTTTATGCGGTTGTCGGTCGCAATCCGCAATTGACACGCAACATTCTGAACAATGCGGTCAGATCGCGGCTTATTGATGCAATTATCCTGACACGCATACAAGGTCAGGATCGAGCCGACCTTTATGCGAACCGGCCGACCGGCAGAGAATTTGATTTGTATCTTTATGACTACCCCGAGCTGAATACGCCCGTAAGGATTAAGACTGACACCACCAATACATTTATCGTAGAAGTTTACGACACACGTGCCGAGAAAAAAGTCTGGGCTATCGAGTCATTGGTATTCAATAGCAGAACAGTCGACGAAGCGGTCTCGAAGCAGTCGGCCGCGATCGCGGCTGAAATACTCAGAGACGGTCTGGTACAACGATAACAATCCTGCCGGGCTTAATTGTCTGGCAGGTGATTCCTAAGAGCGAGTTCTGCAGCCGCCAGGTCCTCAACTGCCGTACCAACCGATTTGAAAAGCGTAATCGATTCGTTGGACGTGCGACCAGACGAGATTCCTGTAACAAGATCCCGAAGCTCGCCAAGAATATCCGATTCCTGGATAGAACCATCTGCGATTGACTGCACAATTTCACCCGCTTCGGAAAACGCGCCGTCCCTTGTATCGACATATACGTCCGCACGCACCACGGCTTCACTGTCCGCTTCCCGCATTTGCGGGCTGAAGGCGCCTACGAGGTCAAGGTGTTGCCCGGCACTTAGCCATGCGCCCTTAATCAAAGGATCCATCGTCAGCGTGGCACAACTGATAATGTCGGCGCCGCCGATAGCCTGCTCGAGATTGCTGGAGACAGACACCGAAAAAGTCGACGAGCCGAGCGTATCAGCCAGCTTCGTCGCAGCCTCTTCGCGCCGTCCCCAGATACAGATATCGGTAATCGGCCGCGCCGTCGCATGTGCCGCAATGAGATGCGGGGCAAGGTTGCCGGTGCCGACCATTAACAGACTGGTCGAATCGCCTTTCGACAAATACGACGACGCGAGTGCTGACGCTGCTGCGGTTCTGCGTAGCGTGACTTCAGTACCATCGAGAAACGCGACCGGCACGCCGGTCTCAGCACTCATCAGGATGTAGCTTGCAAAGACTGCGGGGAAACCCTGTTCCGCGTTGTCGGGAAATACGGTCGCAATCTTGACCCCGATACTGCCGCCGGGCCGCCACGCCGGCATTAATAACAGTTTGCCGGAGTTTCCATCCGGAACCGGTACTTCGTGATGCGCACGAAGCGGCACCTCGCAATCGTTAGCAAAGGCGGTTGCCAGCGCATTGATCAGCTGGTCATATGGCAACGCCGCCGCAACTTCGTTTGCATTAAGAACTAACAAGATCGCATCGACATATTCGAATCTACCAGTCGCCTCCACATCCGGAATTCGGCGAGGATATCACTTCCCCGATCCCTGTCAGCCCTGTAATGTCGAAGCCATATGAGCTTGCAGAGAAAACTGGGGCTGACGGCTGTGCTTGCAGTCGTAATCGGCGACATGATCGGCTCCGGGATTTTCTTCACGCCAGGCGAACTCGCTGCCGTCGCAACCAGCGAGTGGCAGGTTTATTTTTTCTGGGGCCTGTGCGGGCTCATCACGCTCTGCGGCGCACTCACCCTCGCCGAACTTTCCGCCTTGATTCCGAAGGCGGGTGTTTCCTACCACGCGCTAACGGAAGCTTACGGACCATTCGCCGGTTTCATGCAGGCCTGGATGATGGTCCTGGTCAGCGGGCCCGGCGCCATTGCCGGCGTCGCCATACTCTTTGGCGAACTGGCCAACCAGGTGTTCGGCTCCGGCACCAGCGGCATGCAACTGACCTGGGCCGCAGTAGCCATCCTGTTCTTTGCATTGATCAATCTGCGTGGCGCGCTGTGGGGGGGCCGGACTCAGATCGTTCTGACGTCCATCAAGATCGCTGGTCTGGTCGCGCTGGTCATTGGCGGCGTCTTTCTTGCCGCACCTGCCCCAAACCCGCCAGTAGCGCCGGACGCGGCAAGCGATGCAGAAGGCCTGATTGGTTTTCTGCGCTTCGTGGGGCTTGGTGTCGCGATAGTGCTGTTCACATACGACGGCTGGATTGATGCATCAAACGTGGCCGGTGAGGTCAAGAATCCGAACCGCAACTTCCCTTTAGCCATGGGCGCCGGCGTGATCCTCATCATCCTTATCTATCTGCTGGTCAATTACGCCTTTCTCCGCGTGGTGCCGCTCGAGGAGATGCGGGCCAATCCGACGCTGGTAGCGCCGATGGTGGCGGAGGCGGCGTTCGGCGAAGTCGGTGGCACGGCGCTGAGCATCCTGATGTGGATCTCCATATTCGGGGCACTCGGCGGTCTGATCATGACGTTGCCAAGGCTCTTTTACGCGGCGGCATCCGAATATGTCGATCGGGCCGACAACACGCGCATGCGACCATTCTTTCGCGCGATGGCGCACCTGTCACCGAAACAGTCAGTTCCCTCCGGCGCAATTCTCTTCGCAGCGGGTATCTCGATCGCGGCACTGTTCTTTTTCGGCTCGTTCTCACGAATCGTGACGTTTTTCGTCGTGCCGTTTCAGTTCATGAATATTTTGATGGTTTCTTCTATCTTTATTCTGCGATCACGCCTTTCGAGGCCGGACTCTTTCCGACTACCTGCGTATCCGCTGGTCCCTGCGATATTCATCGTTGTCATGTTCCTGTTTATGATCACAGCGCTTATCTATAACCCGCTCGACAGCCTGATCGGTATCGCATTGACGCTCGCCGGTGCTCCGGTTTACGCGATGCTTACCAAGCAGTCAGTAGCTGAATCAAATGAGTAGATTTAGCGTTCTCTTTCCCACCGCAAAACCAATCATTGGCATGATTCATCTGCCGCCGCTGCCCGACTACCCGGAATCGAAAGGAATCGACGACGTAATCCGTCATGCGGTTCGTGACCTGCGCGTTCTTGAAGAAGCCGGTGTCGACGGCGTACTGATCGAGAACGAATACGACAGACCACATCGAGTGACCGCATCTCCGGTAACCATTGCGTCAATGATGAGAGTCACTCGAGCGGTTGTCCAGGAAAGCGAGAACGCGATTATCGGTTGTGAGATTTTGCTGAATGATCCGCAGGCATCACTTGCGGTCGCCATCACGAGCGGTGCCAGTTTCATCCGTACCGACTACTTTGTAGACGCAATGACGCGTCCCGAGTATGGAAAGTTTGATATCGACCCCAAAGGACTTATCGATTACCGAAGAAAACTCGGTGTCGAAGATGTACTGATTCTCGCGGACATCCAGGTGAAGTACGCCACGATGATCGATCCCCGCCCGCTGGCCGAATCGGCTCGTCTCGCCTGCAGGGAAAACGCGGACGCTTTGGTCGTCACCGGCGGAGAATCCGGCGACGCACCACTTATCGACGACCTTCGGGAGGCCAGGTCCGCTTCCAACGTCCCTGTTCTCATTGGCAGCGGTTTCAATGCCGATAACGCGGTGGACCTGCTGGCTGAGTGTGATGGCGCGATTGTTGGAACCGCGTTAATGAAGGACCGCGCTGTCGATCCGGTCGCGGTCGAACTTCTAATGTCGCGAATTGGCCGGACGCCAGGATGAACATTGTTTGTGTCGGGGACTGCGGCGTAGACCATTACCTTCCGTCCGGCAAAATGCTGTTTGGAGGGATTACCGCGAACTTCGCCCGGCATGCGCGTCGACAATTCCGTCCCGACGACGCTGTGCAAATCATCTCGGCAGTTGGTAGCGACCATGGCGCGGAGCTGGTCCTGGATTCGCTGGAGGACTCTGGCATTGACTGCCATATCTCCAGGTTGAAAGGCGCAACGCCTGTGCAATACATAAGCGTGCAGCCGGACGGTGAACGAAAATTCGTTCGCTATGACGCCGGCGTGCTAAACGATTTCCGAATTGGCGACAGGGAAGAACAAATTATCCAGGCCGCCGACTTGTTGGTCGCTCCCGTCTACCTGCAGATTGTCGGGCTTTTCGATGAACTCATGTCAATTGAGACATCCGGACTGACGTCTGTCGATTTTGCAGATTTTCTTCAGCACCCCGATTTCGAATTGCTCGAGAAACACATTGGAAAAATCGATATCGGCTTCTTTGGGCTCTCAGTTGATGACACAGAAACGATCAGTCGAGTCGAAGCGTCGGCACGCGAGCACAACAAACTCTTCGTGGTAACGCTTGGCGCCGATGGCAGTCGCGCTTTCCAGGGTGATGCCCGGTTCGATTGCCCGGCAGTTGCGGTCGACGAAGTCGTCGATACCACCGGTGCCGGTGACGCTTTCGCGGCTGGCTTCCTGAGTCGGTACTGCCACAGGCAGGATATTTTCAGAAGTCTGGAATCGGGTGCAAATCTTGCGGCAACCGTGGTGCAACGTCACGGTGCGGTTTGAGATCACGCTTTTTCGCGCGTGGCGGCGTATCTGACCAGCGGGCCAACCAATAGCGGAAACGTGCTGGCCAGAAAGATTAACAGCCAGCCTGAAGCGCCTGGATCGGACAATTCAAGCAAGCTGCTTAACAAAGGTGTATAGACCGCCAGCAGAATCAGCGCCAGGCAAATGCCGATGGCAACCCAGATCCAGGTGTTGCTGATGATCTCGTTATTGAAAAAGTTTTTCATGTCGTCTCGCATGTTGAATACATGCCACAACTGCGCCAGGGCCAGGGTGCAAAACGAAATGGTCACTGCACGTGCCGTTTCGAATTCCAGGTAGAACACGGCTATCGCCATTGCTGCGAGAACGGAAATCGAAATGACGACACCATGTGTACCAATTCGTATCCAATGTGATTGTGTCAGCACCGGTTCGTCGGCCGGCCGTGGCTTTCTCAGCATAAGATCGTCTGCGCCGCGCCCCACCCCGAGCGCCAATGCCGGAAAAATATCGGTGACAAGGTTCAGGAAAAGAATTTGTAGTGGCAAAAGAGGTAAAGGCGCACCAGCTATAGTGGCAAGCGTCACAACGAGAACTTCGCTGATGTTGCATGACAGAAGGTAGACAACGAACTTGCGCACGTTTTCAAAGATGGCGCGGCCGTGAGCAATTGCTTCGACGATGGTGCCGAATTCATCGTCCTGTAAGACCATAGCCGCCGCTTCTTTTGCTACGGCGGTACCACGAATTCCCATTGCAACGCCGATATCAGCTTTCTTGAGAGCTGGCGCATCATTTACACCATCACCGGTCATTGCGACAACGGCGCCCTGGCGTTGATAGAAGTCGATCAGATTGAGTTTTTGTTCCGGTGTTACGCGGGAGAAGATCTGTGCGGCCAGCAGGTCAGAACCTGATGGCTGCCCCAGCAGTGTATCGAGCTCTGCACCATTAACGAAGCGGTGAGAATCGGCAGTACTCTCAACCATGTCGAGCTCGACACCGATATTGCGTGCAGTTGCAGCGTGGTCACCCGTCACCATGACGACCGAAACGCCGGCACCGCGGCATCGGGCAATAGCGTCCTTCACGCCTGCGCGGGCCGGGTCCTCGAGGCCGATAACGCCGAGTAAAACCAGGTTGGCGTATGGATCTTCGTCCGCGCCAGCGGTTAATTTTTTCGCGATAGCCAGGGTTCGTAAGCCCTTGTCCGCGAGGTTTCGGGCGTGTTCGAGCCACCCCTGTTGGTCGTGGTCCGCAAGCAATTCCTGGCCATGACCAGTCTGAGCCTTGGTACACAACGGAATGACAGTCTCAGGCGCACCTTTGACGGCAACCAGGATGCCGGCATCTGCGGAGTGTAGCGTGGCCATTCTTTTCGTATCCGGGTCGAAAGCGATTTCACGAATTTCAGGCGACCGGCGCAGAATCTTGTCGCGCTGTATACCCCGCCGGTTGGCAGCAACCAACAGCGCAACCTCCGTAGGGTCGCCAACACTGACAATGTCACCGTCCGGCATTTCTCGTAGCGTTGCATTACTGCAAAGTACAGCGGTCGTCAGCAGTTCATCGAGTAATTCCGCAGATGCTCGTTCGAGGCTGCGCCCCTGTTCGCGAAATCCTCTTCTTGTGGCCTGGCCTGAACCTTCAACATCGACCTCGATATTGTCTGTCAGGCGCAGAGTCGTCACGGTCATGCGGTTCTCTGTGAGAGTTCCGGTTTTGTCGGAGAGAATCACACTCGTTGCACCCAGCGTTTCGACGGCCGATAACCTGGCAACGAGCGCATTGCGCTGCGCCATTCGCCACATTCCGCGGGCCAGCGCGATCGTCGCAACAATCGGTAGTCCTTCCGGTACTGCAGCAACCGCCAGTGCGATTCCTACTTCGATTGAAAGAGATGTGTCGCGACCGACCAGGATGCTGATTATTGAGATGAAAAACCCGATGCAAAGAACTGCCCATGCGAGCCGCGTACCCAGCGCATCCAGTCGCTTCTCAAGTGGCGTCTGCTGCGCTTCGGCTTCGGTCACTAACATCGATATCCGGCCAAGTTCGGTTGCAGAACCGATGCCAACAACCACCGCTTTTCCGGAACCGCGCGTGATTGCGGTGCCCTTGAAAACAAAGTTGTTGCGGTCCATAACCCGCGCGTCGACAGCCAGCGGCTCTGTTTGTTTACTAACGGGAAGCGATTCTCCCGTCAGCGTTGACTCATCGGCCTGGAGTTTGGCCGCTTCGATCAGGCGCATGTCTGCAGTGACAATGTCACCGCCATCGAGAATGACGATGTCGCCGGGCACCAACTGGCCTGCCGGCAGGCTCTGCACGTTTCCGTTGCGCATGACGACAGTCTCTACCGATCCCAGGCGGCCGAGCGCCTCCATCGAGCGAATTGCCCGCCACTCGGTCACGAATCCGATAGAACCATTGATCGCTATCACTGCGAATATCGCCAGCGCTTCGGCATGATCCGCAAACAGGAACGCGAGCACGCCGGCCACGGTAAGCAGCAGGATTACGACGCTTTTGAACTGATCAACGAGAATCGACCAAACACTGCGGCGTTTTGCCGCTTTTAGCTGATTCTGGCCGTACTGGCGACGACGCGACTGGACATCAGCAGTCCTGAGACCAAGCAAGGGATCGACCTGCAACTCATCGAGAACTTCCGCTGTGGTCCTGGCCCAGGCGCTGTCGCGAACTGCTCCGCCGGGGATTGTTGGAGATTCGCTCATTAATTGAGGCGTGCGTACCTAGATCTCGATCGTTTGTTGGTAATCAGCAATCGATACCGGCGCCTGTAATTTGGCCTTCATCTTCGCTGCAAGCGCCTTCTGCGCTTTACGTTCACCATGCACCAGGTAGACAGGCGGTTTGTTTTCGAACCCCCCGTACCAGTCGAGCAGATCCGCCTGATCGGCATGCGCCGATAGTCCGCCGATCGTATGTATTTGCGACCTTACGGCGTAGGTTTCTCCCCATAATCTGATCTCTCCGACGCCATCCACGAGGCGGCGGCCGAGCGTCCCATGAGCCTGGTAGCCAACGATTACCAGGTGGCACTCGGGGCGCCAGATGTTGTTCTTAAGGTGATGGTGAATCCGGCCGCCGCTACACATGCCGCTGCCCGCGATGATTATGGCACCGGATTTGATCTGGTTGATCGTCATCGACTCTTCAGTAGTCCGCGTCGCATGAAATTTCGGCAGATTTGGCAGGCGTGCACCCGGCCGAAAGAGCGACGCGCCGTAAAGATGCCGGTACCTGGAATAGACATCTGTGGCTTCGATTCCCATCGGACTGTCGAGAAAAATATGCCAGTCCTCAATTTTCCATTGGTCGTAGTTTTCGGAAAGCAGGTACAGGAGATCCTGGGTGCGGCCAACGGTAAACGCAGGGATCAGTATATTTCCCTGCGCCGCACGAGCGGATTCGAAAACGGTGCCCAGTTCTGTCATCGTTTCCGCAAACGCCCGATGCGACCGGTCCCCATAAGTGCTTTCCATGAGCACTGCATCTGCGTTGCGTATTTTTGCAGGCGAATTCATCACCGGCGCATCGCGATAGCCGAGATCCCCGCTAAAAACCAGTTTACGGTTTCCGTTTCCTCCCGAGTATTCAAGTTCCACAATCGATGAACCGAGAATGTGCCCGGCATCCTGGTAGCGCAGCGAAAGGCCCGGCAACAAATTAACGCTTTCATTGTAAGCAACGCCTTTGAACAAGCCCGCGCATGCCTCAGCGTCTTCCCTCGTATATAGAGGTTCCACCAACGGCTGGCCATTCTTCTTGCGTTTCTTGTTCTCCCATTCGGCGTCTTTTTCATGCAAATACCCCGAATCCGGCAACATGATCTCGCACAGCGCTTTGGTCGCATTCTGCGTGAAAACCGGCCCCTCATATCCTCGCCGCGCCAGCAATGGGACACGCCCGGAATGATCGATATGAGCGTGGCTTAGAATCACGGCGTCGATTTCGTCCACGAGTTCCGGAAATGGATCGCGGTTCCGCGCTTCGCTGGTTTTGCTGCCCTGTATGAGGCCGCACTCCAGCAGCAACGTGTGCGCCGGTGTGCGAACCAGGTACATTGACCCCGTAACTTCACCTGCGGCGCCCAAAAACTGTAGTTGTAAACTCATTGCATCCCCTGTTCGACGCTCGACGACACACCGTAATGCTGGACGACAAAGCCCATTGCAATGCGTATATCTACCTGCTGCGCGGCCTCTATACCTGTACCATGCTAAGGATACGGTACTTAGTGGCGAAACGAGTTCAACGTGACATTCGATCTATTGCTAACCAGGAAAACGACCTGGGTCATCGTCGCCGATGAGTCGGCAGCGACCATTTACTCGCGGAAATCGAAGAAGAGCCCCCTGGAGGAGCTTTTCAGGCTTGAGAATGAAGCGGGGCGAAAGAAATCCGGCGACCTGATATCAGATCGTGGTGGTCGTAGTTTCGACAGGTTCGGCGACGGCCGGCACACGATGACTAAAGAGGAATCCGGTCCAAAAAAACGTGCCGCTGCCGGATTCGCGAAGAAAATTGCAATTCGCATCAACAAAGCTGTGCGCGACGGCACTTGCGATGACTTTGCGGTGATTGCGGCGCCACGCTTTCTCGGCGTCCTGAGGCGTGCTTTGGCAAAGGCCGGGAAAATCACCCCCGGTCTCTCGATCGACAAGGAATTGGTTGGCCAGAATGCGGCCGCTATCGAAAAATTGCTGGCTGATTATTAGCTGCAGAGAGGATGGTCAGCTTTTCATTCGGTGAACGGATTTCCCGGGCGCAAAGTCGATCATCCAGAAAGCACCCGCGCTCAACAAACACAGCGCCAGTGAAAACCAGCCAATTGCCGAGTACGAAAACCACGTTGAGATCAGGCCCCCGCAAAACGGGCCAATTGCAATGGTTAGCGAGATCGTCCCGGCGGCCAGCGTTGCCGCACGACCACTATTGTCATTGTCGAGTGCGGCACCTGTTCCGATAAACAAGGGAAACAAAAACATGTAAGTAACCCAGTAGAGGTTTATACCGACGATATACGTTATGCCATCCGCCGCACCCGCCAGCACAAAATACGCCAGACCTGCAATCACGAGTGAAATCATCACGGGTATCGATCGCCCCCAACGAGCGCCCAGCCAACCGCCAAGTGCCGATCCGATGATGCCGCTGATCGTGCCTGCCGCGATGATGAGACCAATCTGGTCCACTGTCAGCCCTGCTTGCACTCCCATGCGCTCGGAGAATCCCCAGACAGCGCCAGCCGCAATATTGAAGAAGCCGATTGAAGCGAGCAGACCGGCTAGTGGAAGCACCGCGAGTCCGGACTTGATGTCAGCAAACGAATCTGATGCTTCGTCGTAGCGCAACCACCGAAGAAGCGGGATGAGAATCAAACACAGGACGCCTAAGCCAACGTATGCGCCTTTGTATCCGAACCTGGCAATAGTAATCGCCAGCACCGGAAGATAGAGCGCGACAGCGACCAATGCCGTGGTATTGCCGTAACCAACGGCACGGTCGGGATTCTTCGTTGATGCAGCAGCCATCGCCGCCGCTGCGTAGGCACAGCCAAGGCCTGTGCCAACAATTACACGCGCCAGAAGCAACAAATAGAAACTATCTGTCAACGTACTGATGAGCTGTCCGACGATGGCGACAAGCGTACCGATAAGCGCCAGTCTTACGCATGAGATCTTGCCAGCTTTCGATGCAAGTACGAAAGTCGCGCCCGCAACTGCAAGAAGTTCCAGCGTACCCAGAGCCCCGGCCTGGGCATCGTTAATTGCCAGGCCGTCCAGTAAAGCGCCGATGAGCAGTGGCAGGGAATTCGCGCTCAATACGCCGAGAAACATGCCTGCCCCAATGGCAATGATGGTTTTGAACGTAATTCGCGAATCGGCGTACGTCAATTTCTTATTCTGTCGCTGCCGGGGTCATTTAGTAGCGGTTTTAAAATCCTTGTTACAGACACTAGTCAGGTATATCTCCGGAAGCGATAGCCAGACCGAGACGATAGGCTTTTTCAAAGAGCACCCGGCCCGATTTTTCGTCCAGGGAAATTTCGCCGCGTACAATCATCAGCCCTTCAATAGTCGCTGCGAGCATTCTTGCACGTTCGGCCACCTCACTTTTGTCCAACTTCGGGTGCATTGCCTGAATGCATTCACCGAGTGGACCGATATCGTATACGTAGAGTT
>Ga0224508_10001148_pt1 | contig 24004 bp, 20 predicted proteins | sample SF_Jan12_sed_USG_4_FD_170157 | JGI IMG/M metagenome (GOLD analysis project Ga0224508, IMG submission 170157) | Sediment microbial communities from San Francisco Bay, California, United States - SF_Jan12_sed_USGS_21 | ecosystem: Environmental > Aquatic > Marine > Sediment | place: USA... | reverse complement strand
CAGTCGTTCATCCATCGGTTTACACTCATTCCAAGGCATCTGGGCTTCCCCCAAATACCTATATGTGTAAACCATGTGGTCGGAATAGTCTGTAAGCTATCTGTCGCTAAGGACATTTTGAGTGTGCCCTCGGGATTCCCAGCCCTTGGCGCGGCAGGGGCTCGGGCGTTCGGTGGGACAAAGCTTGCGCTATGCGTTTTCGGCGGGGGGTCATTATTGCCACGATGGGCAGCAAGAAAGAAAACGGCACAACAAGAATCGTGGCTGGAATCCCACTAACCGGGAGTCACAGGGTTTGGGTCGGAAGCAGGTCCTCCAGGAAGAAAGCCGACAGCGCCGGTCTGCCCGTGAGGCCGGATTTTCTGTACACGGCTCGAGCCTGCTCCCTGGCGGTACGTTCGCTGGTCTGACGGACCGTTGCAATCTCCTTGTGGCTAAGTCCCTTTAGCAACAGCAGCCCGACTTCAGCTTCCGCCTTGGTCAACTGCCAGCGATCGAACTGATTCTCAATTGCAATCGCAAGTCCCTGGATCAATTCACGACTTTCCTTTCGCCATTGCTCGGCTTCGACGCGGGCCTGCGCAAGGCTTGTCCGGGTACGCATGAGCTGCCGCATGAGGACCCCGATGCCAGTAGCGGCAACTGCAACCACTAGCAGCTCGATCGCAATGTGCCCGATGCTGGCGCCTTCGTTGAAATCGACGATCACATCCAAAATGATCAGAAGAGCAATGAGCGCAAAAAATGCGATTGCGACCCACACGGACCACCGGTCCCGTATGTCATCCGACATATATGACGCCCCCAAGTGAATGACAGTTCGAAACTAAGTCAGATGACGGATTGTATCAGGGTGTATTTCGTTCGAGATTGACCGCCTGGCGCGGGGCCAAAGACGAGGATACATCGCATGCAATCCGACAAAGACGCTGTTCAGGTCTGGGATCCAGTAGTACGAATAGGACATTGGGCCGTGGTTCTCGCGTTTTCTGTCGCGTACTTCACTGAAGACGATTTCCTCGCTCAACACGTCTGGGCCGGATACGTGGTGGGCGCGGTCCTTTGTGTGAGGCTGCTATGGGGATTCGTGGGGACCAGGCATGCTCGGTTCAAAGATTTTATACGCGGTCCAGTAGCCACCTTCCGTTACCTTCGCGATTTGCTCAACCGCCGCGCAAAGCGCTACGTCGGCCACAATCCCGCTGGTGCAGTAATGATCGTCGTCCTGCTGATCGGTCTTTCAGCAACTGTGTACTCCGGACTTGTGCTGTATGCCATTGAGGAAAATGCAGGCCCACTCGCGGGTTTGGTTAGCGAGCAGTCGTTTCCCGATGGCACGCAAACCATTTTCGCGACTGCCGTCGCTGGCGAAAATGACTATGGAGACGACGTCGGGCATGAAGAGGGTTCGCGCGAGGAATTCTGGGAGGAACTCCATGAGCTGTTCGCAAATCTCACGCTGGTAATGGTCGTAGTTCATGTTTCCGGAATGTTGTTCACGAGCCACGTCAACCAGGAAAACCTGATCAAGGCCATGTTCACAGGGCGCAAGCGGCGTGGCGTCAAAAAGGTTTCATAACTCCTATCCTTAACAAGGCATTCACGATGCACAAAGCACTATCAGTTTCCTACTTGTATCGCCGTTTTTTTGCGTTGACCTTGATTCTATGCTCGGCGGCGTCCGCATCGTTCGCGGACGAATCGCAGGCTCTAGGCGGCCTGTGGGAGATCGCACGCGGTGGTCAGCTTTATGATGAATGGTATCGGGTACTTGGCACGTCGCCACCTCGTTACACGCACCCGGCTTATCCGTCTGAAGGCCGTCAGGAGGGAAGCACGACCTGGCGCTGCAAAGAATGTCATGGTTGGGACTATCGTGGCCACGAGGGAGCGTATGGGCAAGGTTTCCACGCTACCGGCATAAAGGGTATTCGCGACAAGGCTCGGTCGGACCCTCGGCAAATTCTGAACATCATTATGGACGAGACCCATCAGTACACCTTTGAAATGATTCCGCTCGAAGAGATGAAGAAACTTGCTACGTTCGTGAGTCTCGGCCAGATCGACACTAAGCTGTACATTGACCACGAAACGCGTAGGTCATATGGAGATGCTAAACGGGGCGAGTCCCCCTATCAGACACTTTGCGCGGTGTGTCACGACGTCGACGGCAAGCGGGCACTGACGACCAGGGAAGAGGGTATGGATGGTCCGGAATACATGGGCACTCTGGCTCAAAATAATCCGTGGGAATTCCTGCACAAGGTGCGCTTCGGCCAACCCGGTATTCCGATGATCTCGCTGATTACACTGCCGGCTGAAGACATCGTCGATATACTGACATACTCACAAACCCTGCCGGCTGAATGATGCCTAAGTGGCGGGTTCGGCGAATAGCCGTGCAAGTGCGCCGACCGAGCGTACCTGGAGTATCATCGGTCTGACAGTCGATAACAAACCTGCTAATCGGCTCTTGTGCATGATCCACCTCCGTATCCAAACAGCATAGCGGTTAGAATCGCGCCTGCAATGATTACCGTTCATATACGTAGTGAGGAAGAGCGTTCGCTGAAACGATCGCACGGCATGGCCAGTGGTCTCTGTATTCCCGAAAAGCAGTCTGCGGAACAGGATGGCTACTCCTGCCTGGAAGGGATCGACGAATATTCAATTGATCCGGGAATCGTTTTTGACAGTCATTCACATCGCGAGGTGGAGATTCTCACCTATATCGTCAATGGCATCCTGGACTACCGTGATGACGCCGGCCACCGTCAGTTATTGCTCGGCGGTGAAGTACAGGTGGTCGGTGCCGGTGCCGGTATTACACACAGCGAGAGCAACGCTTCGCACGCCGAGCCATTGCACGTGATACAAGCGTGGATTCGTCCAGACAAAGACAGGAAAAGGCAAACACACTATGAACAGAAATATTTTCCAGACGATGCAAAACGCAACAAGCTTTGTTTGATCGCCTCGGGAGACAGTCGTCTTGGATCGTTGTCCATCTCGCAGGACACTGATGTTTATGCCGGAGTGTTGCGTGATGTGGATCCGGTGTTATTTCAGCGTGCTCAGAAACGCAGTGCCTGGATACAGGTGGCCCGCGGTGCTTTGATGGTCAATAACGTAGCGCTGGGATCGGGTGATGCCGCAGCAATTCAGGGTAACGACGACAACAACCTGCGTTTACAAGCCAACGTGGAAACAGAGTTCCTGTTATTCGATCTGCCGTAATGCTGTTGGAGCAGCAAAGCTGCTCACCAGGGAATTACGGAGCCATCTAAATCAAAAAAAGTGCCACTCTCGGGCAGCCCGGCACGATCGAGTGTCGCACGCAGTTTTTTTATCGATTGCTCCGGCGTGACCAGAGCCTGTGATCCGCCCATGTCCGTTTGCACCCAGCCTGGGTGCAAGAGAATGACGCTCACGCCCTGGTCGTAGAGGTCGATTGCCAACGACTTCATGGCCATATTCAAAGCCGTCTTGGTCGAGCGATAGGCATAAGAGCCACCCGAGTTGTTGTCGGCGATGCTGCCCATCTTGCTGGTGATGCTGGCGACCAGCTTGCGTTTACTGGCAGCAACGTTCGGTAGCAATGTCTGCGCCATCATCATTGGTGCAACGGTGTTTACGTCCAGTGCAGTCAGCCACGACTCGGCATCGAGCTGCCCGAAGGATTTGCCCTTGTGGGGATAGACCCCGGCGTTATTAATGAGTACGTCTATAGCGACATCGTTTAGCATTCCGGCAAAGGCGTTGCGTTGTGATTCGTTTGTAACATCGAGCGGATGAACGCTCAGGAGACCGCTAGAGTTTTCGGCGAGGTGTGCCAGTTCGTTAGCCATTTCCGGTTTGCGACAGCCCGCATAAACCCGGCTGCCCTCATCTATATAGCTTTGGGCAAGTTTCAGTCCGATGCCGCGGTTTGCACCTGTGATTACAACGCTTTCTGACATGACAGTTACTCCATAAACCGTAACGTTTTTATGTAAGACCCAAGCTAGGCTTAATCTGGTCGAGTGTCGATTTAGTTTACGACGTCATTGATGCCACATAGCTAAGGCGTTGAAAAAGGACGTACGAACGCGTTGGCGCGATTATTGCTTACTACTCTTAAAGGGCGCAAAGGGCGCCCCAATAGCTATTAACATAAGTAAAAGGTATTTACCATGAACAGAGTTATCGTCACGCTATTCGCCGTAGTTTCCTTAAGTGCGGCAGCCAATGCTTCGGTGCTCGATTTCGAAGGGTTTTCGGCGGGAACAATAATGGATACCGAGTATTCCGGATTGGGTGTCTCGATCAGCGCGATGAATTTCGGTGGCGGGCCGGATCTTGCTGTCGTATTTGATTCGAACAATCCAACTGGCGGCGACACCGATCTGGGCGCGCCCTTCAGTAACCCCACCCTTGGGTCAGCCTCGCCAGGTAATCTGCTGATTCTGCAGGAACATAACGATTGTGATGCATTCACCTGCGTTACACCCGATGACGAGGCCTCCCGTCCAGCCGGGCAATTCATTATCGCCTTCGACCAAGGTATTTTGTTGCAGAGTATCGATTTTTTCGACGTGGAGAGTGACGAAGCATCTCTGAGTAATGCGATCGAGTTGTACGATGACGAAAACAATCTCATTACCATGGCTTTTGTGCCGGATACCGGCGGGGACAATATGTGGGACCGGGAAACGTTTAACATAGCAGGCGTTAAAACTATCGTCATCAATATGGGTGGCTCCGGTGCGATCGACAACATCGCTTTCGACACAACTGTTGTTCCGATTCCACCAGCCTTACCGCTTTTTGTTGCAGCGCTCGCCAGCATGGGTTTTACCCGGCGGCGTTGATATTGAATCCTGTCGTAGCAATGGCGTAGAAGAAGTAAGAAAAAGAATAAGAATAAGAATATGCCAGGTCAAACCCCGTCTCTGTTCCAGAGCGGGGTTTTTCTTTTTCTAAAACTGGTTTTCATCCAGCGCCATCATGGCAGCACTGCCGGCTGTTATTGCGGCGCCATAAGCGCGTGCGCGTGGCAGTAAATGTTGCGCGAAGAATTTTGCAGTCACCATCTTTGATTGGTAGAAATTCGAACCCTCCGCACCCTGATCCAGTTTTTCGCGGGCGACTAACGCGGCACGAGCCATTTGCCAGCCGGCAGTCACCAATCCGGTCAACATCAAGAGATCAAAAGATACGGCGCCGGCAGTATGTACATCGTCGCGCTGATGACTGATCAGAAAGTCGGTTGAGGATTCCAGCAGGTCTACGCCAATACGCAGGCTATTCTCTATGTCATCAAACTCGCCGATTTGGGCGATTTTCTGCACCGTGTTGCGAATGTCGGCAACCAGGTTAGCCATGGCGCGTCCTTCGTCGCGCAGGATTTTTCTGCCTACCAGATCCTGAGCCTGAATTCCGGTAGTCCCTTCGTATATCGTGGCAATACGGGCGTCGCGAAAGTGTTGAGCAGCACCGGTTTCTTCCACGTAACCCATGCCGCCATGTACCTGAATTGCGAGTGAGGCAACCTCCTGGCCCTCCTCTGTGCACCAGCCTTTTACGGCCGGGACGAGCAGGTCCAGACGTTCGCGATTACGGGCTTTTTCTTTTGGGTCGTCACTATGCAGTGCGAAATCCATGGCGCTACCGGCACAAACACACAACGCGCGCATGCCTTCGACCAGTGCCTTCATTGTCATCAGCATCCGGCGTACGTCCGGATGGTGAATGATGGTTACGCGGCCTGTTTCCCCGGCGGCGCCACCTTGCACACGCTCCTTTGCATAGCGGGCAGCTCGTTGATAGGCGCGTTCGGCGATACCAACGCCTTCGATGCCAACATGCAGGCGCGCCAGGTTCATCATGGTGAACATGCACGACATGCCGTTGTGTTTTTCACCCACCAGGTAGCCGACTGCACCACCGTTGTCGCCAAAACTCATTACGCATGTCGGGCTGCCATGGATTCCGATCTTGTGTTCGAGAGAAACCGGGCGCATGTCATTGCGTTCACCTAACGTGCCGTCTGCGCCGACCAGAAACTTCGGTACCAGAAAGAGCGATATTCCTTTCACGCCGGCGGGTGCATCGGGTAACCGGGCCAACACCATGTGAATAATGTTGTCGGTCATCTGATGGTCGCCCCAGGTAATGAATATTTTCTGGCCCGTGATCAAATAATGATCACCCTGCGGAACAGCCTTGCAGCTCACGGCGGCGAGATCGGATCCGGCCTGCGGTTCTGTCAGATCCATGGTGCCTGTCCAGTCGCCGCTTACGAGTTTTGGCAGATAGGTTTTCTGCAGTTCGGCAGTCCCGTGTGCGATAAGCGCTTCGACCGCTGCCTGCGATAGCATCGGACACAGTGAAAAAGCCATGTTGGATGCCTGCCAGATCTCGGCGACCGGGAAAGCCACGATACTCGGCAAGCCGCCGCCACCATGTTCGGTCGGGAATGGCATGCTGTTCCAGCCACCGTCCACGAATTGCCGGTAGGCTGCAGCAAAACCTGGTGTCTCCCGGACATCGTCGCCTTCGATACGTGCGCCGTTGCGATCACCTTCAGGGTTGAGCGGCGCCAGGACCTCAGTTGCAAGCCGACCTGCTTCCTCGATCACAGCCTGTACTACGTCGGATTCGGCAGCTTCGAATCCTGGCAAGCGCCCGATCGCCTCGAGGTCGGACAGTTCTTCGATACAAAAACGCATGTCGCGGGTCGGTGCGTGATAAACGGTCATTTCTAAACTCTTTGCCCGGTTTGTTCAGGCTCATGGTAATCAACCCCGCCACAGACTGTCTATTTGGGGCTTGTGCCTACCTGGGAATGGCCTCGTCCCGTCTGGCTCGCAGGCGGGCCACGACTAGTCCGGCAATCAGTCCTGCCAGATGACCTTCCCAGGAAACGAAACGTTGCAGAGGGGAGATTCCCCAGATAATCCCCCCATAGACGGCGATGACAACGGCGCCAATCAGCAACGTTTCGGGCGTGCGCCGATACCATGCACGCCCCAACAGCAAACCAAAATAACCAAAAACGAGACCACTGGCGCCAACGTGCAGCGCGGATCGTCCAAACAGCCAAACGAGTGCCCCACTGAAAACGGCAATGGCCAGAGTGGTCGTTACAAAGTGCCGCTCGCCGCGCATGGCGACCAGACCCCCGAGCGCGATCAGGCCACCGGTGTTGGATAATAAATGTGCAAAACTCCCATGCAGTATGGGCGAGACGAGGATGCCCGGAAGGCCGTCTAACCGCCGCGGCACCAGCCCAAAACCGTTGAGCGAATGACTCAGAATGAAGTTGACCACCTCCACGATCCACAGGAGAATCAGCAGCCCGGCAAGTGCGCGAAATCGAGACATGGGTCCCATTATGGGAGCGATGGCAGTCCCCGGGGAAGTCCCATCGCGGGTTCTTTCCTGTTAAGCTATGGGAGCTTAAGTATGTGTCCCAGAATCAATCTGAGAATGAGCGTCGATGCGTATTCATAAACTATTTCTCGCACTAGCCATCCTTTTGTTGGCTCCGATTGCCCAAGCGGACCTCGCGCGCGCGCAAAATCTGTTCGAGCAAGGGCGGGCCAATGAATCACTGGAAGAGGTCGAGCGCCTGCTCAGCCAGTCGCCGCAGGATGCCGAGCTGCGTTTTTTGCAAGGCATCATTTTCGCGGACCTCGGACGTAGCCAAAAGGCGATCGAAGTGTTCGCCGGCCTGACGCATGATTATCCCGAATTGCCAGAACCTTACAACAATCTTGCTGTGTTGTTCGCAGAACAAGGCGAGTTTGAGAAAGCACGCGATTCGTTAATGGCGGCGATCCAGACACATCCCAGTTATTCGACGGCACACGAAAACCTGGGCGATCTTTACGCAAAGATGGCCGGCATCGCTTACGACCGCGCGTTGGAAGAGGATCGGGCCAACCAATCAGCCCGCCTGAAACTTTCGGCGGTCAATGGTTTGTTTTCGGCGCCTCGTACATTTAGCGCACCCGCAGTAACACAGGTTGCACAAAATATTCCGGAACAGGCACCGGTGGTGGAATCAACCCCGGAACCGGCGGTGAGCGAGCCGGAAATCGTAGCAAGCGAACCAGTACCAGTACCCGTAACTATTCCGGCAGTCGCCCAAACCCAACCCGAGCCGGTGATCGTCGAACCCGAGCCGGAAGTGAAGGTTGCTGTTGTGACACCGCAACCCGAACCCGAACCCGAACCTGCACCTGTCTCGTCTGCGGATGACGATATTCGGGATACCATACGGGCCTGGGCAAGCGCCTGGGCGGGTAAGGATGTCGATGGCTATATCGGCGCGTATGCACCGAACTTTCGGCCGGCAAATGGTGCTACGCGGGCAAACTGGGTAGCGTATCGGCGTGACCGGCTCAGCAATCCAAGCTTCATTCAAGTCGACGTCGGCGATATCGATGTCGAAGTGCTGGGCGAGACGCGGGCGCGAGCAACTTTCGTGCAAGGCTATCGTTCCGATACCTATCAGGATCAGGTAATCAAGACACTAAACATGAGTCGTACCAACGCCGGTTGGCAGATCACCAGTGAGGTTTCCGAGGCAATCTAGATGACGCTGCGCCATAGCAAAGCTTATCTGCCTGCAGTCATAGCGCTGGGTGCGATCCTGGTGACCGCGACGGCACATGCGCCATCGGCCAGCGGTGTCTCGAATTTGAATATTGCAAGTTCCAGCCCCGGTGGGAGCGGCCCGGCGATTTCGGTAACGAGTACCGGGACAATTACCCCGGTGATCCCAATATCGACGCCGCATGCCCAACCGGAGTTGCGTCTTATCAGCGTCATAGAGACCTTTCGGCGCGGCGAGATCGATTCCGCGCTGCAAAAAGCCGAAGGACTGATCGCAGACAATCCAAACTTCAAGCTGGCACACCTTGTTCATGGTGATTTGTTGGCAAGTCGCGCTGGCGTGCCGATGTCGTTTCAGTCGACCGAAATGCCCACCGAATCGGTCAATTTGCTGATCGCAGAGGCCAAACAACGCTGGAAGCACTATCGGACGGCGCAACGGCTCGATCGCATTCCGGAATCCCTGGTACAGCTCAGCCCGTCGCAGAAAAATGCATTGGTTGTGGATTTGGCGGAGTCCCGACTGTTCGTCTTCGAGAACAAGGATGGACGACCGTCATTGCTCGGTGACTTTTACGTGTCCGGTGGCAAAAATGGCGCTCACAAACAGCGTCAGGGTGACCGTAAGACGCCGGTGGGAGTCTATTTCGTAGTTGACCGCCTGCCGGGCGAAGAATTGCCGGACAAGTACGGGCCAGTGGCCTTTCCTGTTGACTATCCGAATGAGTGGGACGTCCGTCACGGCAGAACCGGTGGCGGTATCTGGTTGCACGGCGTATCGAGTAACACATACAGCCGGCCGCCTCTGGATAGCGATGGCTGTGTTGCACTCAGCAATGCGGAGCTGGAACTTGTCGCACCGCTGCTGGAAGAGGGTTCAACGCCGGTTCTGATTGGGAATGGTGTTTCCTGGATGCCCGTCGATAAGATGGCACAACGCCGGGCAATCATCGCCGGGTCAATCGAGCAATGGCGTATGGATTGGGAGAGCGGGGAAGTTGACCTGTATCTCGGACACTACTCGGATGAATTCCGCGGACGCGGGATGGACAAGAAGAGATGGGATGCTTACAAGACAAACGTAAATCGCAACAAGCGTTTTATCGAAGTCGAGTTGGATGACCTAAGCGTTTTCGCGCATCCTCACGAATCGGACATGATGATTGTTTCATTCCGCCAACAATACGAAAGCGATCGCTTCAGTAGCAATGCGAGCAAACGTCAGTACTGGCGGCTCGAACAAGACGGTCGCTGGCGCATCATCTCCGAAGAGAATATCTAGGCTGCAGCGACGTCGGCTTCCCGCGTCGCAATCTTTCTACATTTGCGAAGCTTCTTTTGCGGCGAGGTAATCGACAACTTCGCGCAACTTTCTCGTGCTGCCCGTCATTGAGCCTGACGTTACGTATTTTCCGTTGATAACGAGGCTGGGGACGCTGTCGATGCCATAGCGCCGGCTGAGGTTGTCAGCCTGACGTATCTTGGTATCAACCGCGAACGAGTTGAAGGCACTGGCAACCGTGTCGTTGTCTACACCGTGCTTTGCAAAGAAATCGGTTATCGATTTTTCATTGCTGAGCCGATTGCTGGCGTTGTGGTACTCATCAAAGAAATCAGCGTGGACGTCTTCGAGGATGCCCAGAGTCTCAGCCATGTAATATGCCTTAGTATGCATGCGCGCGGTGCTGTTGAAGCTGGCCGGGATTCGAACAAAAGAGACGTAAGCAGGTTTTGTCTTCAGAAAGTCCGCAACAAACGGTTCAAAATCCATGCAGTGCGGACAGCTGTACATGAAGACCTCAGCAACTTCGACTTTGTCGGGTGAACTACTGGTCGGTTGTGCAGGTGTCAGGACGCGATAATGTTTACCGGCAACGATATCCGAGCGTTCCGCCGGAGCCGCGACGCGCGCAAGCGGTGTCGGTTCCGGTGCCTGGGTTACAACGACGGGTGCAGGTGTAGTAATTGCGGCCGGCTCAACCACAGGTTCCGGCAGAACTTCTACCGCTTCTATCTCCGGTTCAGGCGGAACCACTTCTACCTCAGGCTCAGGCAGAACTTCTGCCTCAGGCTCAGTATTCACGGCAGTTTGGATGTCGGCGCTAATCGACGTTACCGGGTCCGGTGTGGATTCGATGGTTACGACAGGATCGCCGACAGCGGATGAGCTGTCTTCAGCGCTACACGCCGGTAGTGTGATGCTTAAGGCCAATAGTAGACCGACGAGTATTTTCATGATGTCTCCGGTTTCGGTAACTCTGAATCTTATTTAGAAAGCGGGTATGTCTCGTAGTTCCGCAGACTCAACGCAACCCTTGTATGTAGGACGCGACCGCCTCGATCTCCGCATCACTCATTTGGGCTGCTATATTGCGCATCATCTGTTCCATGTCTGAGCGGCGCTCACCCGATGCGTAGAGTCGCAATTGCTCTGCGGTATAGGTGGCGTGTTGTCCTGCAATCATTGGCATCTTGGCGTCGGGATTGCCCTGGCCGTTGGGACCGTGACAGGCGGCGCAAGCGCTAACACCGGTCGCGGGATTGCCACCGCGGTAGAGTTTCTCGCCCGCATCTACCAGATTTGGGTCTGCGGTGCCGCCCTTGTGGCTTTGCGTCGCGTAAAAAGCCCCCAGATCCTTTTGTGCCTGTTCATCCAGCGGCATAGCCATCGGCGTCATCAATGCATTTGACCGTGTACCACTTTTGTAGGCGGCGAGTTGGCTCACGATGTAGGCTGCGTGTTGGCCCGCAAGACTTGGCCATTGCGGATTGACACTGTTGCCGTCGGCACCATGGCACGCGGAGCAGACGCCTGATCGGGCTTTACCGGCTTCGGCATCGCCATCCGCCCAGGCGCTACTGCCTGTTGCGACAAACAAAGCTATCGCGCAACTCAAAACTGTCCTGATCATGCCCACTCCTGTACAAATGCAATAAGGCGGCTGTGCTAGACTGCCGTCCCACGTTGAGGCTGCGGAATTTTACACCATCCGGCCGCGTGGGCCACCGTTGCCCAGATCTCTTCCATGTCAAACCCCTTCCAGCAAGCCAAATACACGAAAAGCGCCTGGGAGCCCGCAGATTTCGTGCCGGATATCGGAATAGAAGTGGCGGTAGCAGGGCGGTCAAATGCCGGAAAATCCAGCGCCATTAACGCTATATCTGGCCAGCGCCAGCTCGCGCGTGTCAGCAAAACTCCAGGTCGGACACAACTCATAAACTTTTTCACCATTGACGATTCGCACCGCCTGGTTGATCTACCCGGTTATGGCTATGCGAAAGTGCCGCAGAAAATGCAGCGCCACTGGCGAGTGCTGATGGAGGCCTATTTCAGTGAGCGTGTCAGTCTTCGTGGTCTGGTTATTGTAATGGATGTTCGCCGTCCGCTAACTGAGTTCGATACCCAAATGCTGGACTGGGCGGGCAGCCGGCGATGCGCAGCTCACGTACTTCTGACCAAAGCGGATAAGCTTAGTCGCGGTAAGGCCAGCAACACCTTACTGGGAACCCGCCGCGACTTGCAGGATGTTGCGACTGTTCAGCTGTTTTCGGCCCAAACCAGACAGGGTATTGATGAAGCACGTGGGATGCTGGCCGGGTTGATGGGTTTATAAAGAAACCGGATGCCGAAAAAAAGAGCCCCGGTGCTAATGTAGGGGAAACACCGGGGCAGCTTATTACCCGACATGGGGAAGTCGGGGTAGCTTGCCCACTCAGGGAGGTAAGTGGGCGAGCGTCGTTGATGGCGCTCGATATAGTTTGAGTACCCGCCTTTAGTAAAGTTCCGCACTGCAGCGTAAACTATAAGTAGCTGTTTTTACTGTGAAAACTGTTTGGTCATAACGGCAACCGTGCGTCCGCCGGCGGGCACGATGGGCGGGCCAGCCGCCCTAGTGGGCTTCGTCCCAGTTATCCCCGCTGCCGGTGTCGACCTTGAGTGGCACCTGCAAGTCAGCTGCACCGGACATTAGTTGCACCAGCCCATCCCTGACTTCGGTGAGCCGTTTTTTCGGAACCTCAAGTACCAGTTCGTCGTGTACCTGCATGATCAGGCGTGCGCCATTGTTTGCCGATCGCAGCCAGTCGTGAACGGCAATCATGGCTTGTTTGATTATGTCGGCCGCCGTGCCCTGCATGGGCGCATTAATCGCGCTGCGTTCGGCATACTGACGTCGTGGTGCATTGCGTGACTGGATATCATTAAGGTAGAGACGGCGACCGAAGACAGTTTCGACATAGCCCTGCTCACGTGCACGTTCGCGTGTCTGGTCCATGTAACGTCTTACGCCAGGATAACGCTCGAAATAAAGATCTACGTAGTTTTGCGCGTCGCGTCGCTCTATGCCGAGTTGTTTGGCGAGACCAAACGCTGACATGCCATAGATCAATCCAAAGTTTATTGCTTTCGCCGCACGCCTCTGATCAGCGTCCACTTTGTCGAGCGCGACGCCGAACACTTCAGATGCCGTTGCCTGGTGGACGTCCCGATCTTCCGCGAACGCAGCTAGCAGGCCTTCATCGCCAGACAGATGCGCCATTATCCGCAGTTCAATCTGAGAGTAGTCCGCAGCCAGCAGTACAGTACCCTTGGGCGGTATGAATGCCTGCCGAATGCGACGGCCCTCGGGTGTGCGGATTGGTATATTCTGCAGATTGGGATCGGATGAGGACAGACGACCGGTCGCTGCGACCGCCTGATGGTAGGAAGTATGCACCCGACCGGTGCGCTCGTTGACCTGTAACGGTAACTTGTCAGCATAGGTTGAGAGCAATTTGCTCAGGGCACGATAATCCAGGATCAGTTGTGGCAGTGGGTAGTCCTCTGCCAATTCGAGCAGTACATCTTCAGCGGTAGACGGCTGGCGCTTGGGCGTGCGCCGCAACACTGGCAGACCAAGTCTCTCGAATAATATTTCCTGAAGCTGCTTTGGCGACTCAAGATTGAAAGGCGCACCGGCTTCTTTATGGGCCTGTTGTTCGATATCGGCCATGCGCTCACGAAATTCATCACTCAAGTCGTTGAGCATCTTTTTGTCGATTAGCACGCCGGTGTATTCCATTGCCTGTAGCACCGGAACTAGCGGTTGTTCTATCGTCGTATAAAGTTCTTCCAATTCCGGCAATGCACGCAGCCTGGGCCAGATCTTGCGATGTAACTGCAATGTAATGTCGGCGTCCTCAGCGGCATAAGGTGCGGCCTGTTCTATCGGGACATCGTTGAAAGTGAGCTGCTTGGCACCCTTGCCGGCAACATCCTCAAACTTTATGGTTTTTCGCTCCAGGTATCGTGCCGCCAGTGAATCCATATCATGGCGACCCGCCGTGCTGTTGATGATGTAAGACTCGAGCATGGTGTCAAATCTCATGCCCCGCAAGCTGATACCGTAATTCATCAAGACATGTGCATCGTATTTAAGGTGATGCCCCAGCTTCGCCTGTGTTTCGTCTTCGATCAGCTCGCGCAGGCTTTCCAGCACAGCCGCCCGATCAAGTTGTTTCGGGGCGGCGGGGTAGTCGTGTGCCACAGGGACATACCAGGCTTTGCCCGGCTCGACACAAAAAGACAGGCCGACTATTTCGGCATCCATATAATTGAGACTGGTCGTTTCGGTATCGATCACCAGAAGTTTCGCCTTCTTCAGTGTCGATATCATCTTGGACAACGCAGTCTTGGTGAATACGGTCTCATAGTCGCCGTGTACCAACTCTGACGGTGGTGCTTTGTCCGGCGCCTTTGGTAGCTGCCGCAGCAGTGAGTTCATATCCAGTCGTGAGTAGATTTCGCGTAATGCGCGCTCATCGGGTTCGGTACGCAACAGATCTGCGGGTTTTACGTCCAGCTCGACATCGGTGACTATCGTTGCAAGTTTTCTCGACAGCACGACGTCGTCGTAGTGTTTTTCCAACTTGGCGCCCAGTTTCGCGGCCCCCCGCACCGTGACGTTAGCGACGTCGTCGAGGTTGGCATAGATGGCATCGATATGCGGGAAATGCCCGAGTAACGCCGATGCGGTTTTTGGACCGACACCCGGAACGCCGGGAATGTTGTCTGAGCTGTCCCCGACCAACGCCAGGTAGTCGATCATCTGTCCCGGTTCTACGCCAAACTTCTTGTTGACCCGCTCGCGGTCCATGACCCGATCGAACATCGTATCGATTAGCGTGATGCCCTTGTCGACCAGTTGCGCCATGTCTTTGTCAATCGTTGACACGACAGTGTTCATGCCAGCGGCTTTGGCCTGAGTAGCCAGAGTGCCGATTACGTCGTCGGCCTCTACGCCCGGGATCCGCAGCAACGGCAACCCCAAGGCCGTGACTATGTCTATGAGCACTGGTAGTTGCGATCTCAATTCATCCGGCATCGGGGGCCGATGCGCTTTGTATTCGGCATAGAGCTCATCACGAAAAGTTTTGCCTTTGGCATCGAATACGACTGCGAGTCGCTCGGGATCGTATTCACGTAACAGCTTTAGCAGCATGTTGGTGACACCCACGATGGCGCCGGTCGGCATACCGGTAGCACTGGTTAGCGGGGGCAGCGCGTGGAAGGCACGATATAGATACGACGTGCCATCGACGAGTATGAACGGTGGCTGGTCAGGTTTGGACTTGCTCATTGTTTCTTTTGCGTCATGAACTTTTCTTTCCGGCTCAGTTCATCGATCGTTTCGCGTTGCCGGCTAAGCCGGGCAACCCCGTTGTCGATCATTATTTCGGCACAACGCGGACGGCTGTTGTAGTGAGAACTCATCGTGGCGCCGTAGGCGCCGGTATCCATTATCGCGAGCACACTGCCTTCGCGGACCGCCAGTCGACGACCTGATCCAAGCGTATCGGCGGTTTCGCAGATTGGGCCGACAACATCATAGGTCCCCACAGGTGGTTTGCCGGAACTGTCGACATTCACGATGTCATGATGGGCACCATAAAGTGCTGGTCGCAGCAGGTCGTTCATGCCGGAATCTACGATGACAAAGCTTTTGGCATCGCTGTGCTTTATTTGCAGCACCCGGGTCAAAAGTACACCGGATGCCGCAACCAGAGATCGTCCCGGTTCGATAACGATCTCATAGCTATCTTCTTTGCCGAACACACCGGTCAGCGCAGCAACATAGTCCTGTCTGGCAGGCGCCTGATCACCCACACCCAGGCCGCCACCAAGATCCAGGTGCTTTAGCCCAATGCCGCTGGCGCGCAATTCACCGGCCAGTTCTCGCAAATCGGTGGCGGCAACGACCAGCGGTTCGAGATCCGTCATTTGCGAGCCAATGTGCATGGCAAGGCCCTGCAGGGACACACTGGATAACGATGCTGCAGCGGCTGCCAGACCGGGAATCTGAGATCTGGGAATTCCGAACTTGTGGTCACTGCCACCCGTTGCAATATGTGGGTGCGTATCGGTGGCAATGCCCGGATTCACACGAAAAGCAATCGGCGCCTTGCGGTTTTGCTTGCGCGCGAGTTGGTCAAGTCGATTCAATTCCGACGCCGACTCGATGTTGAAACAACGGATGCCTGCTGCGAGTGCTGCGTCAAGTTCGTCGTCCATTTTCCCGACACCGGAAAAAATAATGCGCTCAGCATCCCCACCGGCCTGGAGTACGCGGGCCAGTTCGCCACCGGACACGATATCGAAGCCGGCACCCAGACTGGCGAACGTTTCAAGTATTGCCCGGGCCGGGTTGGCCTTTACTGAATAACAAACCAGATGATTTGTTGTCGGGAAAGCACTGTCATATTGCGTGTAGGCGTTGACAATTTGCTGACGCGAGTAGACGTAGGCAGGTGTGGAGAATTCCGCCGCAACGTCTGCCAGACTGACGCCATCGACGTGCAACACTTTGTTGTGGAATTGAAAAGCGCTGTCAGTTGTTTTTGTTGCTTTCGGTTTCGTCTTCATCGACCTCGACCTGTTCATCTTCCGGCCAGTACAGATCACCGGTCTGACCACAGGCGCCCAGGCCCAGGAGCACTGTCAGTGCAATTGCAAACAGAAACCGATTCAAAGGAGTCTCTCCACCGAACTACGCAAGCTTAGCATGACGTTCAGGTTTGGCGGTCGAGCACCGCGAGAGTAATTCGTGAAACACAAATCAGCCGATCCGCCTCGTCGTGGATAGCAATCTGCCAAACCTGCGTTTTTCCGCCTACATGCAGCGGCCGGCCCGTTCCGGTCACACGACCGGCGCGAACGGGACGCAGGTGATTTGCGTTTATCTCCATACCCACGCAATAGAATTTCGAAGTATCGACGGCCAGGTTCGCTGCAACGCTGCCAATGGTTTCAGCCAATGCCACCGAAGCGCCGCCGTGTAACAGACCAAAGGGCTGTTTCGTGGTTTCGTCCACGGGCATCGTGGCGCGCAAATAATCGTCACCGATCTCTGAAAAACTGATGTCCAGATGTTGCACCAGTGTGTCCTGACGCTGTTTCGCCAATGCCTCGAGGTCGGGCGGGCGAAACCAAACGCTCACGCGCGTGGCAGGATCATACGGTGGAGAATCGCCATTTGAATCGGGACGCGATTGCCGGCCTGTCTCACAACAGCGCTGCGCGGGCCCTCGAGCACATCGGCAGTTACGGAAACTTCACGGCGTAACGGAAGTGTTTGCATGTACCGACAGGTTTCCTGCGATTTTTCAAACCACAATTCGTCAACACACCATTCGGACAGATGTTTACGCAATTCTGTATCCTTTTCAGCATTGCCATAGTGGCTCGTGCAGGCCCAGGAGGCACCGTAGATCACGTGAGCACCGTCGGTGGCAACGCTGGGCTCGTCAGTTTCGATAACAGAGCCGCCGGTCTCAGCAGCAGTGTTGCGTGCTTTTTCTACCACCGGCTGCGGTAATGCATAGCCCTCCGGAGCCAGTATTGAGACACGCATGCCGCGCATAGCGGCAATTTGTAGCGCTGTTACAGCAGCGGCAAGTGGTTTTGCCTCAGTGTCGTAAACCCACGAGAGCACAAAACGCCCGCCGCGGTCGGGGAGCGAAAGATCTTCGAGTGTTTTGAGATCGGCAAGACCCTGACAGGGATGATGGATTGCGGAGCCGAGATTGATTAGCGGGGTCGGACAGGCCGCGGCGAATTGTCGAAATAAGTCCTCGCGCAGATCGATCGCCAGGTCATTACAGGGGCCGTGCGCCCGAATTCCGATTACGTCGCTGTAGTTACCGAGTGCATGCAACACTTCGTGCGCATGGTGTTTCTTTTGCGTCATCGGCGTGTCGCTTTCGGTTTCCAGACCGTCTTCCGGGTCGAGTACTATGCATTCGCCACCCAGCCTGGACATTGCCGCCTGAAAGCTTGAGACCGTGTGAAAGGAACGGTCCATCAACAACAGGGTCACGATACGCCCTGCCAAAGCTTGTGGATCGGGTTCAGTTTCAAGCCGGCGCGCGAGCGCGAGCAAATCGGCAAGTTGACTGTGATTAAAGCCGGAGAGATCTAAAAAATATTTCACGGTATACGCGTATGAGTCACTAATGTTAATGATAGACGATGTGGCATCGCTCGACATTGTAAAAGAGCGCGCGCGCCAGAACCAGTCACAACCGCCTAAATGCTACAATCTCGCGCTTTGAGCCCGAGCTACCTAATGACCGAGTATCTGGAAACCGTGGAGTTGTTAACCGGAGAGGATCCGGATGGCGCTGTCATTTGGTTGCACGGTTTGGGCGCCGATGGCAACGATTTCGTGCCGATAGTACCTGAACTAGGCTTAAAAAATCTGCGGTTTGTGTTTCCGCATGCGCCGGTGCGGCCGGTAACGCTCAATAACGGCATGGCGATGCGGGCCTGGTTCGATATCCGGGATTTGACTCGGGAGACTATGCCGGACAAGGAAGGCCTCGGTCAGACTGCCGGCGAAGTGACGAAACTGATCGAGCGCGAGAATGAACGCGGTATCGACACTGCAAAAATCGTGCTTGCAGGGTTTTCTCAGGGTGGTGCTGCAGCGCTCTACACGGCCTTGCCGTATGCACAGCGATTAGCCGGAATTATTGGCTTGTCGACCTGGATACCGGTCCGCAATACAGGAGCTGCGGCAAACAGGAACACACCGATCTTTATGGGGCACGGTGAATTTGATCCTGTTGTGAACGTGAGCGCGGGTGTTGAGACGCGTGACTTATTGATCAAAGAGGGTTATGACGTCGTCTGGAATACTTATCCGATGGAGCACGCAGTTTGCCCGCAGGAAATACAAGATGTTGCGGCTTTCCTGCACCGAGTGTTGCCGCGAAGTTAGTTACAAAACGTCGGGTCGCTGCCGCATGGCGCGCCGTTGCGAATCCAGTTCAGTAAAATAATGAATTGTGCATTCTCCACGGGCACGCTTCGATCCAATACGATTCCGCCACCGTGCTGCAAAGCCGAAGACTTACGTAACAAGAGACTGTTTTCCGGATCGGCAAAATTGATCCTTTCGACGACGTCTTTATAGAGGTTCGGGTTAGTATCGTCTAAAAATAACGGCAGGCCGGCAAACTCACTGCTACCGGTTCTGTGGCAGGAAACACAGCTACGATTGGCCCCTGAAGCAGTTGCCAGGACTTCCCTTATGTCGGTGGCAAAATCAAGCTGGGCCGGTGGCGGTGCCAGCGTACTGTCGATAGTCAAAGTGACCTGAGCAGTGGTACTGGCCATGGCATTCGTGGCCGCAAGCTCCAGCACATAGTCGCCGTCATCGCCGGTCAGCGTGGCCGCAGAACTATTGCCATTACTTAGACTGGCCGAACCGTTAGCCGGCATGGAGACGATGCTCCAGGCAAACGATTCGGTCAGCACGCTGGCCGATGCATCCTGGATGGCCGGTGACGTCACTGTACGATTGGCGCCAGGCAGCGGCACCGGCCTGCCGGGTGGGGCCACATTGCCATTGCTGTCGAATACATCAAAACCGTCTAGGAAAGTGGCCAGTAGAGAAGGCGGTCCCGCCGGGTTGCGCCAGAAACGCGAATAGTTCAGCAGGGACACGGGCATGTTGCCGCGTCGGTAGACTCTGTCGATGGTGTCGTCGTTGTAACTGATAAATTTTTCGTAACTGCTGAAACTGGTGGCGTTACCCAGTGGTACCTCGTGTCCATTAATCAAGGCCGTGTTGCCGAATTCTTCCCCTGAATTGTTGCCGCGCAAGGAATGGCAGGCGATACAATGAGGCTCTATGACTTCCTTGTATAAGACCTCCACGCTATCCGGCCGGTTGGGATCCTGACGCCAACCCTCCGGTACGAAGCTCTCGTCATAGGCATTCGCAGAAAAATCATCACCGTATGGGCCTGCGGCGAGTTCGGCCGCAAACGCGCTGTCCCATTTTGACTGTTCAGTATCCGCTCGCGTACCCATTTCGACGTAATGATCATGAACCATTCGGTTGACCAGTTTAATGGGACCTTCCTGCTCTGCTTCGGTCATTGGGGGAAATTCGAAAGTAATCGGATCCAACACGTTCATCTTGGCAGACTTCAGTGAAATGAGCGGGAAACTCCCGTCCGCATTCAGAGGGTACATAGTGCCGCCGTGGCAAACTAAACACGCAGTCGGCACGCCTCGTTCGCCCCGTCCATCCATGTTGTTAGAGGTCAAGCGCAGTTGAGTACCATTTTCATCCGGTGGCCCATAAAGAAACATTTTTACGATCTTGTCTGAGTCCGGATCACTTTCATCAATGGGGCTAAATTCGATGGCACTGGTGGAGAAGTGGAACTGTCTGTCCTGAGCGACCGCAGCATCCAGGTTTATCGGGCCATATTGCGTCGCGTCCCCAGGTACTGGTACCACCCGGTAGCTGTCCACAAAAATGGCAATGCCACCGTCCGCACGTCGGCGGGCGAACATGTCTCGCCCATAACCCAGGTCCTTGCTGTCGCGAAACGTCACACGCGCGCCGACACCGTTATCGAATCCATTGACTGCCTTGAAAGCTGCCAGAGTCGTGCGCCGATCATTGGGATCCACCGCCGCAATATAGGCAGTGGCATAGGCTTCGGATTCGATCTGGCTTTGACCGGCCACCATGAAAGTATTATCGAATCGCAAAAAACTATCCGGCGTGACTGTTGCATTGACGACCCGCGGGGGTGGCAGAATGTCTTCATCAAAGCCCCCGGTCGGACAGCCGGCCAGGAAAGACAGCGACAGAAAAAGAAATAGCCACGGCGTTGCGCGCATCACTAAAACCTCATCAGCAGGCTGGCGTTTATCGCGGTGGCGTCGTAATCATTGGCGAGGGCATTCACAATTATTCTTGTACCTGAAAGATCGAAAGAGAAGCGGTGTCCGAATCCTCTGTTGACACCGAGTACCAGTGTGTTGATGTTTGCGTTCAGCCGATAGGCAATCCAGCTGCCACAGTAAGCGTTGTTGAAAGCCTGGTCCGGTTCGAGCGCCTCAGATTGACTGACCAGATCAAAGATGTCGTTGGCAGGTGTGCCATCACAAAAAGCGGTCTGCGATGTGGACCAGATATCGCCATGAATAAAACTATAGGTACCGTATAGAGCCCATTGGGCCGCGGGCGTGTAATCGGCGTTGATAAACAGGCGCGCTTGTTTTTGATCAAATACGATGCCGTCGGATTCCTCTCGTTTGTACTCGAAGCCGGAGGATACCAGTACACGATCGCTTACTCTTTTTGAAACAACCAATTGTGAAGTGAAGGCGATGCTATCCCGCTGCCGCACATCGTATTCGTTGATACGGACACTGGTGTTGAACTGATAAAACGGCGCGGAAAACCCCAGGGCATTCTGCCAGCGGTATATAAACTGGGCGCCGTAGGTGTCCCGACTGAGATCACTGACGTTACGAAAATCCTCGATTTCGGCAAACGCTCGCAACGTGATTGCTTTTTCCGTCGAGAATTCCTGGTTGAATGCCACACCCAGGCCGCCAAGCAGTGTTTTATCGTCAACGATATCGCGCTCACGTTCAGCCCGTCCGGCGTTATCGTTGTAGCCACCAGATACTTCGACGTCGAAGAACCACTCCGCTTCCGCTTCTGCCGCGATAACGCTTTGTTGAACCAGCAGCGCCAGCAGTAAAGCGCAAGACGTAAATGCCCTGATCATTCGGCTCCTACTCCGGTCTTTCTGTACCGCAACAGCAAAAACAGCAGCAGTAGTGAAGGCCAACCAACTGTGCCACCGCCTTCCGGGCCACGGGTCGGTGGTGGTGGTGGGTTGGGATTATTCACCGATCCGGGAATGGGCAAGCTTACCGCGACGCCGCCGGGATCCCGAATGACGCCGTTTGCCTCGCCGTCGGCATCGTTGGCGCCACCATCGGTCAAAACCAGTTCTACACAGTCGTTAAACGGTATCAGACCTGGCTGATAGGCGGCATCCCCCGGTGGCGGGCACTCCGCACCCGTGCTGGCCGCAGAGCGAATGCTATCGCTGCCATTTTCTACAAAGCCCGACCAGACGTTATTGGCAAATTTGCGATAACTGGCCTCGTTGGGTATGGACTGAGTCAATGGGAGGACGACTGTGGCGGCGCGTTGGGCGCTTGTCAGACCGAGAATCTGAAAATCGAAAACACCGCCGATAATATTAAAATTGCCATCCGTCACGGTCTGCCCGTCGGCGTCTGTTACGTCGCTTATGCTGATCCGGGCGCCGGGTCGTTGCGCTGCAACGGCGAATTCGCCCAACGCAAGGGAAACGCCTGCGCTGGATCGAATCAATCGCGTCAAGTTATCCGCACCTGTATTGATTCTTGGGTTCAATAATGTCCGGTCATCGACCGGGTCCTGGAAATCAGGCAAGCCGTCACGATCAGAGTCGGCGCGGCCTTCAGTCACGTCATCGATGCCATCATTGTCGGAGTCGGTACCATCCAGCGACGGTGCGGCAGCGGCCACGACCAGCGTGGTCAAACCGGATATCTGCGCGGTGCCATCGCTAACGACGACGCCGACCTGGTAACTACCATTTACTGGAAGTGTTTGGGAAGCATCGAAGGTATATTGATTGCCAACCGCCGTCCCGCCGAGACCGCTATCGGTCTGTGTCCAGTCATATGACAAGGCGTCGCCATTCGGATCACTGCCGTCTGCAGTAATAACCACTTCGCCCTGATCCTTGAATACATAGAGACTGTCGATACCGGCTTGCAAAGCAGACAGGGAAACCGAGGGCTCGATATTGCGTTCGACGATCAGCACACTAAAACTCGAGGCATCGACCAGCCCCACGTTGCTACTGACGCCGGTTAGGGTGATCGTGAATTCTTCATCACCTTCGATCACTTCGTCGGCGGTGATGTCAATATCCAGCGTGACAGACGTGCCAGCATCGATCTGCACCCCACCATCGGACAAATTGTGGTCAGAGCTATCGGCAGTGCCGGAGACGCTGTAGGTCAATATGACCGGATATTCCGGTGCTGAACCGTTAAGGCTAAAGGGAATCGTGACCGTCCGTCCTTCGCCGGTCACGATCGTGCCGGCCAGGGTCACGCGTGGCAGCACATCCAGTGTCGTCTCAACAGTGGCGGAATTGCCCTGCGAATCCACTGCGGACCAGGTGATCGTATAGCGCCCGGGGCGGAAGGGGCCGGTTTGATCCGGTGTAACCGGGACATCGCCATCGTTCGCGTCGACAGCGCTTGCCGGGATGTCCACATCGGTAACGTAGCCTGTTGCGAGTACCGTCATGTCATCGACGGTAATGACCGGTGAAATGGCATCGACGCTAATGGCAAGACAATTCGTATCGACCGGTTGTGCTGCCAGGCAGAGATTGAATTCTTCCAAATTGCTCAGGCCGTCGCCATCCAGATCCAAAAGCGCATCGCTTGCATCACGAGGATTCAGACCGTTAGCCGTTTCTGCGATATCGCTGATACCGTCACCGTCGTCATCGCCATCGCAGATATCGCCAAAGGCGTCTTCATCCAGATTCGCCTGATCCAAATTGGCATCAGCCGGACAATTATCGTTGTAATCCGCTACGGTATCTTCATCGGAATCAAGCAGGTTTACCGTAACGTTGAGACCCTGGCCTTGCGATACGGAGCCATCTTCGCCACCGTCAATAACCTGCACCGTCAAATCATAATTACCAGCTGTATTCTCGCCAGGCGTCCAGGCAATCAGCCCAACGGTGGAGATCGTCATGCCTTCCGGCGCACCAGTGAGACTCCACAAGATTTGCCCCGTGCCATCATTGACGTCGTCGGGATCGTTCAGATTACTGCCGGCGTTGATCGAGAGCGAATCGAGTTCAGTAACCGTGGCCGCGGCTAGCGCTGTGAACACCGGCTGATCGTTAACCGGGTCTACCGTGATAGTTATCGTAGCGGGATTGGAGTTAAATACACCCGCGCTGGCGGTAAAAGTGAAGCTGTCCGGGCCAAAGTAGTCCGGATTTGGCGTGTAAGTGAGATTCGGTG
>Ga0224508_10001147_pt1 | contig 24007 bp, 16 predicted proteins | sample SF_Jan12_sed_USG_4_FD_170157 | JGI IMG/M metagenome (GOLD analysis project Ga0224508, IMG submission 170157) | Sediment microbial communities from San Francisco Bay, California, United States - SF_Jan12_sed_USGS_21 | ecosystem: Environmental > Aquatic > Marine > Sediment | place: USA... | reverse complement strand
CAGGGCCTGAGCGACCCGACGCACGGCTGACCCCGAGACGCGGACCACACCGATGCCACCGTACCCGGCCGGTGTGGCTACCGCTGCAATGGTGTCACTCGGCGCCGGCGTTACTTTGCCTTCGCCTCGATCATGCGTGTTATCTGCCACTGCTGGGCAATCGATAGGATGTTGTTGACCACCCAGTAGAGAACCAGGCCGGCCGGAAAGAATAGAAAGAACACCGTAAACACGATGGGTAACGCGGTCATGAGGCGTCGTTGCATGGGATCGAGCTGCGCCGGACTGAGTTTTTGTTGCACAAACATGCTCACGCCCATCAACAGCGGTAGGACGAAATACGGGTCGGGCAAGGACAGATCTTTGAGCCACAGGATAAACGGCGCTTGACGCATTTCCACGCTCTCCAGCAACACCCAGTAGAGCGCGATGAACACTGGGATCTGAATCGCGATCGGCAAGCACCCGCCCAAGGGATTGATCTTTTCCTTTTTGTAGAGCTCCATCATCGCTTGATTAAAGCGTTGTTTGTCGTGCCCCATACGTTCTTTCAGGCTTTGCAGCTTGGGTTGCATGCGTTTCATGTGGGCCATCGACCTATAACTGGCGGCCGACAGCGGATAAAACGCCAGTTTAATTAAAAGCGTGAGTACGATAATGGCCCAACCCCAGTTTCGAACCCATTGATGGATGTACTCTAGTAGCCAAAACAAAGGCGCGGATATAAACGTCAGCCACCCGTAGTCGACCGTGAGTTCCATGCCCGGGGCCAGACGTTCGAGTCGATTATGTTCCTTCGGCCCAACGTAGAGTGTGGACACCAACCGGCCGTTATTACCCGGTGCGATCGTCGTTGGTTGCAATTGCTTGAGCCCAATCGTATAGCGATTGCCCTCGAGCGCATTGGTGTAATAACGATTGGCTTGTTCGGGCAGGGGCAACCAGGCGGAAACGAAATAGTGCTGCAACATAGCCACCCAACCACCAGTGACGTCGAGCTCGAGGGGCTCCTCCGCCATTTCGGAAAATGGGATTTTGTCGTACTTTTCCTCCGGCGTGTAGATCGCGCCGCCGGTGAAGGTGGGTAATCGGGTTAGAAAGCTACTTGTGGGTTCGTCATAGTTACGCCGGAACTGTCGGTACAGATGCCCCTGCCACGCTTGCCCGGAATTGTTCTCGACCAAGTATTCGATATCGATAACGTAGTCGTCGCGACGAAAGGTATAGACCTTGGTGTATTGCACACCATCGCTGTGCCAGCGCAACGGCACCTTGAGTTCGTCTTGACCATCCGCCAACAGGTAACGCTTGTTGCTGGCGGTGTACTCGGTCTTGTGATTCGGATACGGGCCGCCGGTGCCGATTAGACCCGATTGGGTTACATACAGATTCTTAGTCTCGTCGGTCAGCAACACAAACGGTACGTCTGGGGTATCGACGGCGACCGGATACTTGCGTAGTTTAACCTGGCGTAGATCGCCGCCGGTGGTATCAATTACAACATCGAAAACATCAGTAAGTACTTCGATACGACCGCCGCGTTTGGTGTCCGTGCTCGCCGCTTCACTAACCGTGGGTGCAACCGGCGTCGCAGGGGTGGGCGCAGTGGGTACTGGCGCTTCCACCGCCGGCGCTTCCGGCACCTCCGCCGGACCCGTTGCCGTCGCTGGCGGCGGCCCGGGAGCGGACGGCGCTTCGCGGTTCTCCAGCTGCCACGCCTGGAAGATCATAAAAATGATGATTGCCAGTGCAATAACGAGCAGAAAGCGATTATCCATGGCCGATGTTTTCATCGTGATTGCCGGGTACGGGGTCGTAACCGCCCGCATGCCACGGGTGACAACGCAACAGCCGCCGGCACGTAAGCCAAATGCCCCTGGCGGCACCGTGATGCTGGATCGCGGCGAGGGCGTATTCCGAACAGGTGGGATAGAACCGGCAATTGCATACCAGCAGGGGGCTTATGGCGTAACGGTAGCCCCTTAGCACTGTGGTGAAGAGTTTCTGCATTTCTCTATGATACCGGTCCAATGTCGTTGCAGCGATGCCTGTAAAGCGGCATTCTCGCTGTCGGCCGCGGCCGCATAGGCTACGACCACGAGATCCAAGCCTTCGAGCCATTGCTGATGCCGGCGAGCCGATTCTCGGATCTGCCGTTTGACGCGATTGCGCACCACTGCCGCCGTAGAAACCTTGCGCGAGACTACCAGCCCGATGCGCATATGCGGAAGCGCATTAGACACAGCGAACACCGCGAAACAGCGATCACGCGATTTAAGCCCCCGCCGCAACACAGCCGTGAACGCGGGCGGTCGCAGCAGACGATATGCCTTGGGTAGTCCTTGTCTGGTGCGAGCTGACGTATCAGGCACTAAGCCGCGCGCGCCCTTTTGCACGACGGGCGTTTATCACCGAGCGGCCAGCGGCGGTGCGCATGCGTGCACGAAAACCATGTGTGCGTTTGCGCTTTAGTACACTTGGTTGAAAAGTTCTTTTCATTGCTGGTGCCCCTTTAATTACAGTGTTTGCTGCGAATGGGGCGGCAACTTACTGCCTTCGAACCATGTTTGTCAACCATTGTCGATTGCAACTGATTGTATCCATTGGAGTAGGCGTGTGCCTGTAGATAACAGTTGCGTTTGGCGATAGACTCTGCGGCCCCCTTGCGACCGGAACGATAACAAAATGACACAGCCCTCTCTGTGGTCAAACTGTTTAACTCGGCTAGAACAGGAACTTTCAGCGCAGCAATTTAATACCTGGATACGTCCACTTCAGGCAGTTAAAGATGACCATACCCTGCGTTTACTGGCGCCCAATCGCTTTGTCATGGATTGGGTCAAGGAACGCTTCCTCACACGTATTGCCGAGCTTGCGACTCAAACCGATACCAGTCCGCGACTAGACGTGTCAGTGGAGGTTGGCGGTGAGGAGCGTACGCGGGTTGAATCGAAATCACCACAACCAATACGAGCTGCTCCAAGAGCGACGCCCGTCGTCAGCCGACTTAATAGCGAATTTAGTTTTCAGAATCACGTTGAAGGAAAGTCAAACCAGCTTGCGCGGGCAGCCGCTAGGCAGGTGGGTGAAAACCCTGGGGGCAATAATAATCCGCTATTCATCTATGGTGGAGTTGGGCTTGGCAAAACCCATTTAATGCAGGCAGCCGGTAACTTGCTGCTAGAAAAAAACCCGAACGCTAACGTCGCCTATGTACACTCAGAGCGTTTTGTATCAGACATGGTAAAGGCCTTACAACATAATGCGATTAGCGAATTCAAGCGACTCTACCGGTCGCTTGATGCTTTACTGATTGATGACATCCAATTCTTTGTCCGCAAAGAACGCTCTCAAGAGGAATTCTTCCATACTTTCAATGCCTTACTGGAGGGCCAGCGTCAGATTATCATCACGGCTGATCGCTTCCCTAAAGATCTAGTCGGCGTGGCCGAGCGTCTCATCTCGCGGTTCGGGTCCGGCCTAACCGTCGCCATCGAGCCGCCCGAGCTGGAAACCCGTATGGCGATCTTAATGAAGAAGGCAGTGGCAGAGGGCGTGACACTACCGGAAGAGGTAGCATTCTTTGTTGCTAAACGTATTCGCTCTAATGTGCGCGAACTCGAGGGTGCACTGCGACGCATTATGGCCAACGCGTATTTTACCGGTCGTACTATTGACGTTGCCCTCGCAAATGAAAGCCTAAAAGACTTACTGGCCTTTCACGAACGACTAGTTAATATCAATAATATCCAAAAGATAGTTGCAGAGTACTACAAGATCCGAGTTGCTGATTTACATTCTAAGCGCCGTTCGAGGCAGGTAGCACGCCCGCGACAGATGGCCATGACACTCGCAAAAGAACTTACCGCACATAGCCTACCAGAGATTGGTGATGCATTCGGTGGTCGCGACCATACTACTGTCTTGCATGCATGCCGCAAAATTAACGAGCTTAGCAATAACGATGTCCGCATAAAGGAGGACTATGATAATCTCATAAAAATACTGACTACATGAGGGTGTGAATTACTTGTGGACAATTACTAAGAGTTCCCGCACGAGCATAGTTATGCAAGGATATCCACCAGGTACGCCGACACTTAGACACAAGCCTATGCACAAGCCGTAAGGCGATAAAGTAACTACCTTAGTCGCCCCAACCCCGCTTGCTAATACTATACACATGGCCAACTACTACTATAAACAGTTTTATTAATTAAAATACCTAAATTAGACCACCCAACACAAGGACCATAGACAGACAGCCATGCAAATTAGTATTAATCGGGATGAGTTGCTAAAACCCCTGAGTTATGTCGCGGGCGTGGTAGAACGCAGACAAACACTGCCGATCCTGTCAAATGTAAGATTGCGGTACTATGACGACGTATTGGAGTTAACAGGAACCGATCTTGAGGTCGAGGTGGTTACGACCATCAAGCTGGATGGACAACAAGAAGGCGAAGCAACCATCCCGGCGCGCAAACTGTATGACATATGCCGGGCCCTACCGGCACAAGCGGAAATAAGGATTACACTAGACGGAGAACGGGCACGGGTACAGTCTGGAAGAAGCCGGTTTACATTGGTAACCCTGCCAAGTACAGACTTTCCGAGTGTGGAGGTAGGAGCATGGGATCTGAGCCTGAACGTAGCGGAAGCGGACCTCAAGCGGCTACTCGATAAAACACAGTTCTGTATGGCACACCAGGATGTACGTTACTACCTTAACGGGCTGCTGTTGGAGCTAAAACAACACAGTCTGCGGGCGGTCGCAACCGATGGCCATCGCATGGGGTTGAGCGAATTGAAACTAAAGGAGAGCGTCAGCGAGGATCAGCAGGCAATAGTACCGCGAAAAGGTGTGCAGGAGATTAGCCGATTTCTAGATAGCAGTGAACGGCAAGCGGCGCTTAAATTAAGCCGTAATCACGTACAGGTGAGTGTAGCGAGCGTGATACTGACCTCGAAGCTTATTGATGGGCGGTTCCCAGACTACACCCAGGTGATGCCAAGCAGCCACCGGAATATAGCGCGCATAGACCGCCTACTCTTGCGTGAGGCCCTAGGTAGGGCAGCAATCCTCGCTAATGAGAAGTATCGTGGGGTACGGCTTACACTCAGCGCGGAGAAGGCCGTGATTAATGCACATAACCCCGAACAGGAGGAGGCACAGGAGGAGGTCGAGGCCGTCTATAACGGTGAAGAGTTAGAAATCGGATTTAACGTCAATTATGTCATCGAAGCGATTAATGGATTAGAAGGGCAAGAGGTGGAGCTAGGGCTTAATGATGCCAATAGCAGCTGTACGCTGCAAACCCCAGACCAGCCGCAGACCCGTTATATCGTAATGCCAATGCGTCTCTAGAGGAGGCCGCTACCTACCTATGGGCCTCACGCATCTAGAGGTGACCAACTTTCGCAGCCTTAAACAGGCCAACGTACACCCAAGCCGTGGGTTGAATGTCGTCGCCGGTGCCAATGCCAGTGGTAAGACAAGCCTGCTCGAAGCCATACACACCCTAGGAATGGGACGCTCGTTCCGCAGCGGTGGAGCGCGTCAAATGGTGCGCTATGGCACGGACAGTCTGATCGTACACGGGCGCTGTTGCACAGAATCGGGCGCCGACGTAGCCCTCGGGGTGGAGCGAACCCAGTCTAGACGGCGCATCAAGGTCAATGGTAAGCCTTGCGACGGCGCCCGCGCACTGGCAGAGCTATTACCGTTACAAGCGATTGTGCCGGATACACGCTATTTGTTTATGCATAACGCGCGATCACGCCGCGCGATCATGGATTGGGGACTGTTCCACGTGGAACCGCAGTTCTACCCGTTGTGGTTACGCTACCAACGGGCCCTGGAGCAGCGAAATGCCGCCCTCGGTGACGGCGTCCGGGCGCTCGCGGCGTGGGACCATGAACTCGCAAGCTTGGGCGAACAAGTACACGCGCTGAGACAGCGTTATATCGATAGCTGGCAGCCATGGGTGGTGGCACAAGCGGCTGCATTACTGGCCGGTGACGGCCTGGAACTGGGATTGCGGCCTGGTTGGGTGAGCGACCAACCGTTGGCGCAGGCGCTGGCCAATGACCGCCAGCGTGACCGGGCGCAGGGGTATACCCACGCGGGCGCCCATCGTGCCGATCTTGAGATTAGATTAAACGGATTGCCGCTCAAGGAGGGTGCGTCACAGGGACAGCAAAGGCTGGCGATTATCGCGCTACGCCTGGCGCAGGTGGAGTTGGTGCGACAGCAATGCGGGCGCCGGTGTCTATTACTGCTCGATGACGTCTCGGGCGAGCTCGATCACGAACACCGGGCGCGGTTGATGGCCGCCGCTGCGGCGTTAGATGTGCAGGCCTTTGTCACCGTGACGGCGCCGGCAGAACTCAATACCGATGTCTGGCAGGACCGCAAAATGTTCCACGTGGAACATGGAGAAGTGCGTGAAGGGTAGCGCCTTGGCGATTGTTTTCTGCGCGCCAGCACCTATATATAAGGTACAATAACGAACGCAAACCGACGCCCCATGAGCAAACAAACCGCCAAGAAAACCAGCTACGATTCCCGCAGTATTCAGGTCCTAAAAGGCCTGGATGCGGTGCGTAAGCGCCCAGGCATGTACATCGGTGATACCGATGATGGTACCGGCCTACATAGGATGGTGTTCGAGGTAGTGGACAACGCCATTGACGAAGCCCTAGCGGGGTTTTGTAGCGAGATCGAGGTCAAGATTCACGCTGATAACTCGATCACCGTCATCGATAATGGCCGCGGCATCCCCACCGACGTCATCGCAGAGGAAGGGCGCTCGGCGGCCGAGGTCATCATGACCGTGTTACACGCCGGCGGTAAGTTCGACCATAACGCCTACAAGGTCTCAGGCGGCCTACACGGAGTGGGCGTATCAGTGGTCAACGCCCTATCGAGCTCGCTGGCGCTGACCATTCGCCGCGACGGCAAGACTTTTGCACAGAGTTATTCACTGGGGCGCCCCAAGAAGCCACTTAAGGTGATCGGTGAGGCAGCAGACAGCGGCACTGAGGTACGCTTCAAACCCAGTGCCGACGTGTTCAGTGATACCACGTTCCACTACGACATCCTGGCCAAACGACTGCGCGAGCTTTCGTTTTTGAACTCGGGTGTGCGCATTGTCTTGTTTGACGAGCGCAGCGGCAAAGAAGATATATTCGAGTACAAAGGCGGCATCGTCGCATTTGTTGCCCATCTCAATCGCAATAAGACGCCATTACACCGCAAACCCATCGATATCAGCAGCGAAAAAGGCCAGATCCTGGTGGAGCTATGCCTACAGTGGAACGACTCCTATCAGGAAAACATCTTTTGTTACACCAATAACATTCCCCAGATAGACGGTGGTACCCACTTGGCCGGCTTGCGCGCCGGTATGACCCGCACCCTCAACCAATACATTGAGTCCACCGGTCTTGCCAAAAAGGAAAAGATGTCGACCACCGGTGATGACGCCCGTGAAGGTCTGATTGCGGTGCTGTCGGTAAAGGTGCCGGATCCAAAATTCTCGTCGCAGACCAAAGACAAACTGGTCTCGTCGGAGATCAAGGGCGTGGTTGAATCTGTGGTGAGCGAGAAGTTAGGGGAGTTTCTGCTCGAGAATCCGGCTGATGCCCGCACCATCGCCCAAAAGATCATTGAGGCAGCGCGGGCGCGCGAGGCAGCGCGCAAGGCGCGTGATATGACCCGCCGCAAAGGCGCGCTAGACGTTGCCGGCCTCCCTGGTAAGTTGGCGGACTGTCAAGAACGCGATCCGCGGGCATCGGAATTGTACTTGGTAGAGGGGGACTCCGCCGGTGGCTCCGCCAAGCAGGCACGCGATCGACGCTTCCAAGCGGTGTTACCGCTCAAGGGCAAGATCCTGAATGTCGAGCGGGCACGCTTCGACAAGGTTTTGTCGTCGGTCGAGGTCGCCACCTTGATTACCGCCCTGGGCACCGGCATTGGTAAAGACGACTTTGATATCAATAAATTACGGTATCATCGGATTATTATCATGACGGACGCCGATGTCGATGGCTCGCACATACGCACCCTGCTGCTGACCTTCTTTTATCGTCAAATGCTCGAGCTGTTGAATCGCGGCCACATCTATATTGCGCAACCACCGCTCTATAAAGTGAAGCGCAGCAAGCAAGAGCGTTATCTCAAGGATGATGACGAGCTCCAAGACCTGCTTCTCAAGAACGCGCTCAGCGACGCCTCGCTGCGGGGCTCAGCCCGCGGCACGCCCATCAAAGGCAATGCCCTAGCCAATCTCTGCAATGCCTATTTGGATGTGCACCAGACCATAACGCGGTTGTCACGGCGTTATGATGCTAACGTATTGCGCCAGCTGATCTATATGCCCACGCTCACTAAGGAACGGCTCAAGAGCGCCAAGAAGACCGAGGCCTTTGTCGTAGAACTACAAAAAAAGCTATCGGCACAGCACAATGGGGCCACGCGTTACGATGTGAGTCTGGGGGTAGGCGTACACGGCGATGCCTATGAGATTCTTATTTCGCGTAGCGAGCACGGCGCGGTTAGGCACAGTCGTATCGACGCTGAATTCGTCGCCTCGGGTGAATACCGCAGCATGCGTAGCCTCGGCGAGAAAATCGAGCGTTTCGCTTCCGGCGCCACCATCGAGCGAGGGGACAAGCAAGCAGTCGTCGCCAGCTTCGATGCTGCCCTGGAGTGGCTGTTAGCAGAGGCGCGCCGCGGGCAGACCATCCAACGCTACAAAGGCCTCGGCGAAATGAACCCGGAGCAGTTGTGGGAAACCACCATGGATCCGCAGACGCGCCGACTACTCAAGGTGAATATCGAAGATGGCGTGGCGGCCGATGAAATGTTTACCACCTTAATGGGCGATCAGGTGGAGCCCCGGCGCGACTTTATCGAGCGTAACGCACTCAGTGTTAGCAATCTCGACGTCTAACTTCGCCAAATAATCCTTCTTGTCGGCTAGTGCAGCGTGCGTGGGACGCTGAGGGTGAACTGCGGTATCTCGGTACTAAAGGTAGAGCCATCGTCGGCGATCATCTGGTAACTGCCGCGCATGGTACCCACCGGCGTCTCGATCATGGTGCCGCTGGTGTACTCAAAGCTCATACCGGGCGCCAAATAGGGTTGCTGCCCAACCACGCCATCGCCACGAACTTCCTGCACCTTGTCATTGGCATCGGTAATAATCCAATGCCGAGTGAGCAGTCGAGCCGGAACCGTGCCGGCATTAGAGATGGTGATGGTGTAGGCAAACACATAGCGATCGCGGTCCGGTTGCGACTGCTCCGGCAGATATTTGGTTGACGCCGAAACGTCTATGCGGTGGGTCGTCTGGTCTTGCATGCCTATAGGCGATGTTGGCGACAGCCGCTATTTTGCATGATCGTTCGAGTGTGTGCACCTAGCGTCGATTTTTCTTTAGTTTGGTGATTGTTGTTGTGGGCAGCACACCTGAAAAAAATCCCGGCGGCCATCGTCCACGCGCACCGCGGTCAACGCGCGACCCCACACACAGCCGGTGTCTAATCCGATGACGCCGTCCTTCTGCCAGATACCCAGGGCGGACCAATGTCCAAAGATAATGGTGAGCGCCTTGGTGCGCCGGTCTGGGAGCTGGAACCACGGCAACAGATGTTTGGGCTGTGATCCTGGCGCCCCGGTTGGTGCTAGATCCATGCGTCCGCTGCGATCACAGTAACGCAAGCGCGTAAATGCATTAACGATTACCCGCAACCGATCCCAACCGGTAAGATCTTCACGCCAGACCGGCGGCCGGTTACCGTACATGTGGGCAAAGAACTCATCGGCATCGCGTCCGCGCAACATGCACTCCACCTCTCGTGCCACGGTGGTGGCCGCGCCCAGATCCCATTGTGGCAGCAGGCCAGCATGAATGAGGGTGAGGCCAAGATCGGCATCGTGATGTAGCAAGGGTCGCCGTCGCAACCAACCCAAGAGCCGGTCACGGTCTTGGCTTTGCAGCAATTCCGCAATCGTATCATGCCGCTTAATCTTGGCCTTGCCGGCTGCCACCGCCAGTAGATGTAGATCGTGGTTACCGAGGACGCTAACGGCGCGTTCGCCCAGACCCATGACGAATCGAAGGACGTCAGCCGATTGTGGCCCGCGGTTGACGAGGTCGCCCGTGAACCACAGCGTGTCGGCGTCGGCGTCGAAATCTAGGTCTGCGAGTAATTGCTGCAGTGCAGTAAAACATCCCTGCACATCGCCGATTGCATAAATGGCCATTACCGCTTTTTGTCGGTAAACATACGGGCCATGCTAATACCAGCCAACACCAGCGCATTCACAATCCCGGGCTCGGACGCGGCATGCCCTGCCTCCGGGATGATTTCCAAGTGTGCGTTTGGCCAGGCACGCTGGAGCTCCCAGGCATTTTCCAACGGACAGATCATGTCGTAACGTCCATGCACAATGATGCCGGGTATGTGCTGGAGTCTGTCGGCGTGGCGTAAGATTTGGTTCGGCCCCAAGAAAGTGTGGTGCACGAAGTAATGCGCCTCAATCCTGGCCAGCGCCATGGCGGTGTGCGGCGAGCCAAAGAATTCAACCAAGGTCTTATTGCGGTTTAGGGTGGCGGTGCGTCCTTCCCACAGCGACCAGGCCTTGGCTGAGGCCATGCGAGCCACTTCGTCGTCACCGGTCAGGCGCCGGTAGTGCGCATGCACCAGATCATGACGCTCGTCCTCAGGAATGGGGGCGACGAAGTCTTGCCAATGATCGGGAAATATTCGACTCGCACCCTCTTGGTAGAACCAATAAATCTCATGGGGGCGACAGAGGAATATGCCACGCAAGATGAGGCCGAGGACCCGATCGGGGTAGGTTTCCGCATAGACCAGACTGAGGGTAGAGCCCCAAGAGCCACCGAACAGTAGCCAGCGGTCTATTCCCAAATGCGTGCGCAGGGTCTCCATATCAGCCACCAGATGTTGGGTGGTGTTGAGCGCGAGGCTGGCGTGGGGGGTAGAGCGGCCAGCGCCGCGTTGATCGAACAGGACGATGCGATAGACGTTGGGGTCGAGGAAGCGACGATGATAGGCCTCGCAACCAGCACCCGGACCGCCATGGACGAACAGCGCCGGCAACCCATCGGGATTGCCGCACTCCTCCACATACAGGCTATGGGTGGCATCAACCGCAAGCTCGTGGGTGGTGTAGGGTTTAATTTCGGGAAACAGCTTGCGCATGGCCTCTTGGCCCGGGAGAGGGCGTGATTGTTGTTTTACGATAGCTCACTTGCCAGTATAACGGCAGCAAACGTGGGGCTAAAGCGGCGGCGGTTTGGCGCAATGCGACATCTTTTTTTGCCTAGGGGAGTCTACGACGCGGTGAGCGCCATGCACATTTGCTTGCGGGCGAACGCTATCCGGGCGCTCATGAGACGCAGCTGTGTTATACCATGTTTAGTCTTGGAGATTGGCCGGCGGTGATGTCACCATTGTTGGCAATGTGTTTGCTATTGACAGGTCGAAGCTGGCCCACTTGGACGCGTTTTGAGCGTTTGCTTAGCTGGCTTGTGCGCTAACCGATAGCCACGCCTATGGGCAAGTGTGGGCGTATATCTTCAGACGGCGACCGACAAACGCAGTCACCATGCGATCCAGTCATTGGCAAGACCGCTAGGCAACAAAACTAATATCGATAGTAATCCGGCTTATAAGGACCGTCGACCGACACGCCGATGTAGGCCGCTTGTTTCGGCGTAAGTGTGGTCAAGTGGGCATCTAGTTTTTTCAGATGTAGACGCGCAACCTTCTCGTCGAGATGCTTAGGCAGCACGTACACTCTTTTGTCGTAGTTCTTGTAATTGTTCCATAACTCGATCTGTGCCATCACCTGATTGGTAAATGACGCCGACATGACAAAGCTTGGGTGACCAGTGGCGCAACCGAGATTTACCAAACGACCCTCGGCCAGCACAATAATGCGCTTGCCGTCTGGAAAGATCACGTGGTCAACTTGCGGTTTAATATTCTCCCATTGGTACTGGCGCAGGCTGGCGATATCTATCTCCGAATCGAAGTGACCGATGTTGCAGACAATGGCCTCGTTCTTCATCGCCAAGATGTGTTTGTGGGTGATTACGTTTTCGTTGCCAGTAGCGGTGACAAATATATCGGCCACGGCGGCGGCTTCGTCCATGGTCACGACGCGATAGCCCTCCATGGCGGCCTGTAGGGCGCAGATGGGATCGATTTCGGTTACCCAGACGATGGCGCCGAGACCGCGCAACGCTTGTACGGATCCCTTGCCGACATCGCCGTAGCCACAGACGACCACCACTTTGCCGGCAATCATGACATCGGTGGCACGCTTGATACCATCGATCAATGACTCGCGACAACCATAAAGATTGTCGAACTTGGATTTCGTTACAGAATCGTTGACGTTGATGCTTGGCGCCAACAGTTTGTTCTTGTTTTCCATTTCGTATAGGCGATGCACACCGGTCGTGGTCTCTTCAGAAATCCCACGCACATTGGCCAGGAGCTCGGAATACTTTTCATGCATGACTAAAGTGAGATCACCACCATCATCGAGAATCATGTTGGGCCGCCAGTTGTCGGGTCCGAAGATGGTTTGATCGATACACCACCAGAATTCGTCTTCGGTCTCGCCCTTCCAGGCAAACACCGGGATGTCTTTGGCGGCGATAGCCGCCGCCGCGTGATCCTGGGTAGAAAAGATATTGCACGATGACCACCGAACTTCCGCCCCCAACTCGACCAAGGTTTCGATAAGTACCGCGGTTTGGATGGTCATGTGCAAGCAACCGGCGATGCGCGCCGCTTTTAACGGCGCTTTGCCGGCGTATTCTTCGCGTAGCGCCATTAGGCCCGGCATCTCCGTTTCTGCGATCGCGATCTCCTTGCGACCCCATTCGGCGAGCGTAATATCGGCGACCTTGTAGTCCGGTTGCAGATGTTCAACAGGCGTGCTCATGCATGATTCCCTATTTGTGTGAATTGGTTGCGCTAGTTTAGGCGCGCTTGATTGATCTGGGCCCGAGCTCATCGCCAAGCACTTTGGCCCTGTCGGTGCGTTCCCAAGTAAAATTCGGTTCGGAGCGCCCAAAATGGCCGTAGGCGGCGGTCGGTGTGTAGATCGGTCGTTGCAAATTAAGTTTCTGAATGATGGCCTTGGGACGTAAATCGAAATGATTTCTTACAAGCTGTTCGATCTTGTCGTTGGCGATTTTGCCGGTGCCAAAGGTTTCGATATGAATCGATAGTGGTTGCGCCACGCCGATGGCATAGGCCACTTGTATCTCACAACGCTCAGCCAGACCGGCCGCGACAATATTCTTGGCCACATAGCGAGCGGCGTAGGCGGCCGACCGGTCTACCTTGCTCGGATCTTTGCCGGAAAAGGCACCACCACCATGGCGCGCCATACCGCCGTAGGTATCGACGATGATCTTGCGTCCCGTCAGCCCACAGTCGCCGACCGGCCCACCGATCACGAAACGTCCAGTTGGATTGACCAAATATTTCGTGCCTTTGTTTAGCCATTGCGCGGGCAGCACCGGCTTAATGATTTCTTCGATGACTGATTCTTTCAGGCGCGCGTGTTCGATGTCCGGTGCATGTTGTGTGGACAGCACCACAGTGTCTATGGCCACCGCTTTGTCGTCGTCATAACGCACCGTAACCTGAGATTTAGCGTCGGGACGCAGCCACGGTAGACGCCCACTTCTTCGCACCTCGGCCTGGCGCTGCATCAATTGGTGAGCAAGGCTAATGGGCAGCGGCATGAGCTCTTCACTCTCGTTGGTGGCATAACCAAACATCATGCCTTGGTCGCCGGCACCCTGGTCGAGATCTAAACCTTGGCCTTCATTGACGCCTTGGGCGATGTCCTGTGACTGCTTGTCGATGGCAGTAAGCACCGCACATGATTCCCAATCGAAGCCCATGGACGATTCATAGCCGATACGTTTGATGGTGCCGCGAACAATCTCGGTCATGTCGACCCAAGCGTTGGTCGTGATCTCACCGGAGATGATGGCCATACCGGTGTTGACCATGGTTTCGCAGGCGACCCTTGCCCCCGGATCCTGGTCAATAATCGCATCAAGCACGGCGTCAGATATTTGGTCGGCGACTTTGTCGGGGTGACCTTCTGATACTGATTCCGAGGTGAAAAGATAGCTGTCTGCCATGGGTTTCCGATTTCCTGATTTATGTCATGTGTTGGCGATGGCCTGGTAGGCACGGAGGCGGCAGTCTACCAAGCTCGCACCCAATCAAACAATCACCATCTGGAGTTTACGTCGATGACGGATGGTTTTGCGTTACCGTGTCGAGCGAGGTCCGCCTGGCGCCCTGTCGGGTGCAGACCTTCGCACACTGATGGCCGAGGCTTAGGTAGACAGAACCCACCTAACTAGCAATACAGCCCTAATATATCCTCTATTTCCCATCTGACCGTACTTGGGTTAACGAAACTAGGATATTATGTAAAATAATCCAGCGTGTGGGTATATCCAGCTATGTAAAGGCGATGCTTGAGAAATAGTGGGTATTTCTGTCGATAATAATGGCCAGGGGGGACCGATGACAGCTAGATCAACTCCTCGATAGGGGTGGGCAGGCCTATACCGTGGCCCTGGGCGTAGTTCACCCCCGCTGCCCGCACCCGTTGCAGTATCGCATCGTTTTCGACGTACTCGGCGATGGTCTGCTTGCCCATTACATGCGCAATCTCGTTGATCGATTTCACCATGGCGTAGTCGATCGGATTGTCGACGATGTCCTTTACAAACGTGCCGTCGATCTTCAAGTAGTCCACTGGCAAGGTCTTGAGATACTTGAACGAAGAGAACCCACTGCCGAAATCGTCGAGCGCAAAACGACAGCCCCGCTGCTTGATGGCTTTCACGAAATCTATGGCGCTGGACAAATTGGAGATTGCCGCCGTCTCGGTGACCTCGAAGCAGATACGCCGGGCCGGAACCCCAGCCTTGTCGAGCTCGCCGATAACGAACTCCAAGAACTCGCCGTTGCCAAGAGATTGCCCGGAGAGATTGATGGAATATTGGTACCGTTGATGCTTGTGTTTGGTTAGCCATCCCAGGGCGGTCGCCACCACCCATCGGTCTATCTTGGCCGACAGACTGTATCGTTCTGCCGCCGGTAGAAATGACCCCGGCATCACGGAGTGACCATCGTCAGTTCTCATCTGTAGTAGAAGCTCATACTTTTTGGGGCTCTGGGTGTGATTTTCCAGCGGCACAATGGGTTGACAGTAAAGCTGAAAACGATCTTCCTCTATTGCCCGATTTATCCGCACCACCCACTGCATTTCCCCGTGATGCTTGGCGATTTCGGTATCATCTTCGAGGTAGGTATAAATACGGTTGCGCCCCTCTTCTTTGGCGGCATAGCAGGCGGTATCGGCGGTGCTCAGCAGGTGGGTCATGGTCTCGCCGGGCCCGCTAAACGGGACCAATCCGATACTCACACCAAGACTGAAGGTCTTGTCTTCCCACTTAAAGCGAAACTCTTCGATTGCCCTTCGCAGAGAATCCGCGACCCGCCGCGCCTGTCGGAGTGTGCAGTTCTCGAGAAGTACACCAAATTCATCGCCGCCCAAACGCGCCAGCGTATCAGTAGAGGTAACACGCGCCTGTAACCATTGACCCAGGTGGCGCAACAATTCGTCGCCAGCGATATGTCCGCAGGTGTCGTTGATGACCTTAAACTGGTCTAGGTCCAGGTAGCATAGGGCGTGCTGCGCGTCCTTGGCCCGGCTTGTTTCGAGGGTTGTCTGCAGGCGATGCTCGAATTCCCGCCGATTGAAAAGACCGGTCAATTCGTCGTGGCTCGCCTGGTAGGAGAGTTGCCCTTGCATGCGTTTGCGCTCTACTACCTCATCACGCAGGGCCTTGTTGGTCTTTACCAATTCGGCAGTGCGGTCGGCGATTCGTTGCTCTAGATCTGCGTGCGCCTCACGCAACGCGTCTTCGGCGCGTTTGCGCGAGATCTGTGTCTCAATGCGGGCAAGAAGTACCGGGAATTCAATCGGTTTAGTGACATAGTCATTGGCACCGAGTTCTAACCCTGTGACCACATCATCGATGGAATCCTTCATGGTGGCCATGATGACGGGCAGCTCGGTATCAGAGTGGTTCTGGCGGATTATTTTGAGGACCTCGAATCCGCTGAGATCGGGCATCACGACATCTAGGATAACGAGATCGAAGTGGTACTTGGAAATGAGGTCCAGTGCCTCGTTGCCACCGCGCGCTTCGGTGGTCTGGTATTCGGGGGGGCCCAACACCGATTTCAAGACCGCCCGACCCGTTGGCCTGTCGTCGACGATAAGGATACAGGTCGGACCGGTGTCGACTGTGGGGAGCGCGGATTGACCCATGCTATCTATCCGAATAGCCGTCCTGACCCTACACAGGGCTTATCTTGATTGAAAATAACGATTTATCGTGGGTTCTTAATTGTGAGCGGGGTAATCAGCCAGACCCCAGCCCGACGCCCTAGGCGATTTAAATTCGCCTCGTGGGGCAAAGTGTAGTCCAAATATTTGGGCGTATGACGGAAGGGGTGATTCTTTAACGAAAGAGAATCAAACGCGATGGGCTCGAAAGCGCCAAGGCTGCTAGCGGTTCTTTTGGTCCTGGGCGCGGATCAGGTAGTCCAAGTGTTTGAGGTCTGTCGGGTCGAGGTTAAGCGCCGTATCCAACCAAATGCCGATGGTTTCGCGTAGGTCCTCGTAGCGGATGGGCGATGTCGCCTGGATGGCGCGCCGCAACCCCTGCGATCCGTGGGCGCGCCTCTGGTGGCGCTTGATGTAGTTCGAAACGGCCTCCTCACCACGCCCTTCGTCGGCGAGCACGTCGACCAAGTTCATTTCGTACAGCTCTTCCGCTCGGTAGACGCGCCCGCTGAGGATAAAGCGTTCGGCCTCCACCGGTGTGAGGCGCCGGGTGAGAAGTTGGTACGCCCCCATGCCGGGAAACATGTTAAACATGGTTTCGGGGAATCCCATCTCACACTGCCGCTCAGCAACGACGACGTTGGCGGCGAGCGCTGCCTCGAACCCGCCCCCCAAGGCCGTCCCTTGGACGAGGGAAATGGTGGTTACCGGCAGCTTGTAGTTAACGGCATAGGCATAGACGAGATCGATACAGTCCCGGGCATAGGCACTCAACGCCTGACGGTCCTGGGCAGCAATCGCCTGTCGAAAGAATTCGAGATCGCCGCCCAGACTGAATATCCCCGGGATGCGGGAAACGAACACATGGTAGCGCACCCGATGTTTGTGCTTAACTGCCAACTCTTGCCGAACCCTGGCCTCAAAATCCAGCTGACTTTGCCTGAGAACGGACAGCAGCGTCGGGGTAAATCTAGGTGGACTGGTGGACTTTAGATAAGTCCAGAATACCCCGTAGGTTCGGTCAAAAACGGTATCGTAGAGCGGCTCGGGCTTTGCACCCTTGGCTGGGGACGCGGTCGCCGCTAGGGAATCGCGATAGTGAGCGAGGTCAACGGCATCCTTTCCGTGCGGTATGGATATCGCCATATCCGAAACCCCTCTAACGTGTTCTTTTTCGTAAGCATTCAGGCTCAGTCGATTCTTAGCGTCGTGAACCTCGAATGTGGCAGCGTCCGTCGACCCGAACTCGCTGCCAGCCAAATGGAAACACGAAATTACGTTCAGATCAACATTTCAGATCAACATTTTATGCATTAGATTTTTCTGCCGCCATCAAGCCTCGCGGACTGGCAATTAGAGCACGGTGGACTACGATTAAATAATAAATACCCATCACATGGAGAATCTAACGATGGGCAACCCAGCCCTGCGAGGAGAGATCGAAAACCGGGTATTAACCGTGCTCCGAGAGATACTCGCCCTCGACGGCGACACCATAGGCCTCGATGCATCGATCGCTGAAGACCTTGCGACGACCTCACTAGATCGGGTATCGCTATTCATGGCCTTGGAGGATGAATTCAGCGGCACGTTGCCAGAGCACGAAGTTCAGCAAGTCAAGACAGTACGAGACATTGTCGACTTCATCGAATGTCGACTGCAAGCCGCCTGACGGAATCGACACGCCGCCGTGTGGTGATTACCGGAATCGGCGTCATTTGCCCGATCGGTAAGTCGACCCAAGAATTTTGGCAAAACTGTCTGCAAGGTCATTCCACCGTTTCGCCAATCCCGGCCCATTGGTACCAGTACGCCGACTATAAATCATCGATTTGGGCACCGCTGCCCGAAATCGACTACGCCGCCCGCGGCGTGACGCGGGTCGAGCGTTTGCAAAGTGATCCGGTGATCCTGCTTGCGATTTGTGCCGCGCAGGAGGCCATCAGCAATGCCGGGCTAATAAGTTCGTTGAAGGACAAACGCGCGAATACTCATTCGATTAAAGGGCTTGACCCGTCACGGACCGGCGTTTTCATGGGTACGGGAATTGGTGGGGTCCACAGTTGTCTCGCCAATCATGCTCACCAAGTACTGGCCCGGGGCAAGAAGCAGCTGGCCCACATTTCGGCCGACGCCAAGTTTAGTGATGAGCATGCCTCATCAATCAATAAGGTACTGGATGCATGGATCCATCCCTTGCGGCTCAATCCGTTCGTCGTTTCCATGTTAATGCCGAATGCTGTCTCCGCCATTCTCGGCATCAAGTTCTCGATAACCGGTCCGAATACTACCTATACTCAGGCATGCGCCGCGGGGACGGCATCGATCGGACACGCATTTCGCGCGATACGATCAGGACAGGTTGACGTTGCGCTTGCCGGCGGCTGTGAGTACCTGGAGGATTATTACGGCGGCATTTTTCGAGCGTTCGATGCTGCCAATACCCTGGTACAAGATTGCCAAGATGCGACCAAGGCGAATCGTCCGTTTGACGAGAAACGATCTGGATTCTTATACAGTCAGGGTGGTGTGGCGGTACTCGTGCTTGAGGAATTGCAGGACGCAGTGAACCGCGGCGCCCCAACTATCGCGGAGATCACCGGATACGACGAGACCTTCGATGCGCACAGCATGATGAGCATCGCCGCGGACGGTGTTCAGATCGAGCGAATGATCAGGCTCGCCTTGAATGATGCGAAGATTAAACCCGTGCATGTCCAGTATGTAAACGCACACGGTACCGGTACTGAGATCAACGACGCCATTGAATGTGAAGTGGTTGAGCGCGTATTCGGAGGGGACGTGCTCATCAACTCCACCAAATCACTTCTAGGCCATACGTTCGGTGCCAGCGGCGCCTTAGAAGCGGCGGTGACCGCCCTTAGCCTTGAGCGCCAGACGACCCATATCTGCAAAAACCTCGAACAGCCGATCGCCGACCTCAATTTTGTTCGCTCAGCGGCGTCGCACGATATCGACGCGGCCATCTCCCAGTCCTTCGCATTTGGTGGTCATAACGCCGGGCTCGTGTTGCGACGCATACGGACTTAGGGAGACAGCTACCCCGATAGCTCTAGGGGGCGATTATTGGGAGAATTGGCGGGATAAGCGAGCGGCGGGGTGCAATCAGGCGCGAATCATCTAAACTTTCCTAAAAGAGGTGATTTTTCACCCTAGCGCCGCTAACAAACAGCGTATAACCATTCTCAAGGGCACTTGTTGTGAACTCAGGCGTCAACGAACGGTTGTCTACAAGACCGGGATCTGCATTAACCTGGCTACGGCGTCGGCTGCGAAAATGCCCTGACACAGAACCGGAACAGGCCATCCTTCGAGTTCTAATCGGGGTATTGGTGGTTGCCTATCTTTATTGGGGCGGACTATTCGACGACTCACCCCACGCATCGGCTGTTCTCAGACATCGGATATTGGGAGTTTCTTTTCTGTTGCTAGCGTGGGTGCTGCTGGCGTCTATTGTCATCCATCCTGTCAGATCAGTAGCTCGTCGTGGTGCCGGCATGGTGGTCGATTTCTCGTTCACCTCTTACGCTATATACAGCGCTGGAGCGCTGGGCGCGCCACTGTTTGTCGTCTACCTATGGGTTACGTTCGGCAACGGCTTTCGATACGGGGCGAACTATCTGTACGCGGCGATGACGCTAAGCACGGTCCAGTTCAGCGTCGTGCTGAGTACCAGCGAGTATTGGTTGCAACGCCCGGAACTCGGTGCCGGCATATTGATTGGCCTCATCGTGCTCCCGCTCTACGTTTCAAAGCTTCTCGCGCGGCTAAATCAGGCCATCGAGCGTGCGGAGAACGCAAACCGGGCTAAGAGCACCTTTCTTGCCAACATGAGCCATGAGCTTCGCACCCCACTCAATGGCGTCATCGCCCTTAGCGACTTACTGGTGGGCACCCGACTCAATCGCGAGCAGCGCGATCTGGTTCAAACTATCTACACCTCGGCCCATTCCCTGCTCGCGATTGTCGAGGACATTTTGGATATTACCAAGATCGAAGTCGGCAAAACGGTTATCGAGAATACCGAGTTTGACTTGCATCTGCTGATCGACAGCACATCGAAGATGTTGGCGCCGCAAGCAACTGAGAAAGGCATCGAGCTGCGTACAGACATTACGCCAGGCGTTCCTGCCCTGCTGCGCGGTGATCCACAGCATCTGCGGCAAGTCCTTATTAACTTGGCCGGTAACGCGACCAAATTCACCGAGCGTGGCGGCGTCACCATTAGAGTGACCAACGTCGGCAACGGCGATGACTACGTTAATCTGCGCTTTGAGGTCATCGATACCGGTATCGGCATCCCGCGGGCGGCGCAAGAAAAAATATTTGAGGCGTTTACCCAGGCTGATAATTCAACCACGCGTCGCTACGGCGGTACCGGGCTGGGGACCGCGATCAGCAAGCAACTTATCGAGGCCATGGGCGGCGATATCGGTCTAGAAAGCGCCCCCGGCCAAGGCAGTCGCTTTTGGTTCACGCTCAGTTTCGGTTTGTACACCGGCCTAGAGGCACAACCGAATCCGGCAACAAACGCAGAAGATGCCGCGCTATACTGTGCGACCGCTGACGCGAAACTAGCCCACGTAATCGGTGACTATCCACGGCCGCACGATGTGATGCCGGCGTTAGATATCCTTGTGGCGGAAGACAACGCCGTTAACCGCAAGGTTGTAGCTATGTTGCTGGAGCATGATGGTCACCGTGTGCACATAGTGGAAGATGGCGATCAAGCCTTGGAGGCGTTAGAAGAACGACCCTATGATCTCGGGATCGTTGATTTACACATGCCCGGCACGGATGGCATTGACGTAGTAAAGATGTTTAGGCTTGCGCACGGCGACCGCGCTGACATGCCCTTTATTGTTCTTACCGCCAATGCCACTACCGATGCGATCCATGAATGCGAAGAGGTCGGTGTCGAAGACTTCCTGACTAAACCGATTGAAGCAAAGCCGCTCAGAGACGCGATCCGGGCGGTGACTGCGCACGGTAGATTGACCCATGCTTCGAAGCGGCTGGCCCCCGAGCCTGCGCCTAGTAGCGAGGAAAACGTCGAGTCCATGCCGCCCTCGCTTGATGGCAACAAGCTGCTTGAACTCCAGGCGTTGCGGGGGTTGGGTTCGATACGAGAGTTGATAGATGTATTTGTATCGGACACCGAAGAGTTGTTGTCGGCAATGGAGGATGCGTTGCGCACCGCCTCACAGGAACGGTTCAGAGAACTCTCGCACGCACTAGAAGGAAGCGCGGCGAATATTGGGGCGGAAAAAATGCGCGACCTGAGCCATCGCGGATCGCGTTTGACGGTAACCGATTTTCCTGACGAAGCCAGGAAAATTCTGCACGAGATCCACCATGATTTTCCACAGGTGTGTAGCGAGTTGGCACACCACACTCGGATGCAGGCCGAGGTTGTAAGCCGAAACTAAAGGCGCAGCAGGAATTGGGTCTGTGCGGTCGAAGGCCTACGCTTACGACTCACAAATTCAAGTGATCAAACAAGGCAAGCTCGTCCCCACGTGCACGTAGCTCTTCAAACCATCTTTCGATAATTTCAGGTTTGCTAGGCGCTGCCGAGACACCTGGATCGATTCGGCCGTTCAACACTTCTTCAATCGCAAGGCTGACCGGTACCGAAACCAGTCTCGCCATCGCAGTACCCTGGGCATTACCGGCGGCATCAACCGCGTAACTTTGGTGCCATATCGCTTCGTTATCATCCCTGGCCTCTAGTTCGACACAAAGCACTACCCGATCGGGTTCACCCTCGTCGTAGGCGTATTTTGACCACAGCTCGTCGCTCATTTCTTGTAACCGCCTATCACCAGCAGGGCCTTCAAGTGATTCGACTTCGTCGAAAATCCCGCGCCACGCCTGAGCCCAGCCATTGAGTCGCAAAGTACCGCGGACGAATTCTTGAACGTTCCAATTTTCTCCAAAATGATAGCCGCTCATGAACGGCGTGGAGTCGCGGTTGGGGTAGGCCTCGAATACTTCCTGGCCGCTCGGCAATACAGCGGTGTAGTTGCTGATAGCATCCCATGGCCGTTGGCTATCGACAACTTGGCCATTGGCAATACAGCGCGCAGGAGATTTTAGTGCCTTTAGTACCCCAAGCGGTGACCAACTAAACTTGTAACGAAAATCGTTCGGTATCCTGGGCACACCGCCGCAATAAGAGCGAAAGTAATGCGCATGGCGTGGATCGAACTTCGTGCAGTTGCTGTAGCTTTGCACCAGTGAATGGGCGAGCAAGTGATCAATGCCGGGGTCCAATCCAACTTCATTAACCAAACAAAGTCGTGCTGTCTTTGCGGCCTGATCGAGCGCCCGCATTTCGTCACTGATATAAGAGCTCGACACAAAGTGAGCACCTTTCTCTAGGGCAAGCTCTGCCAGCGGTGCATGCCAGGTGGCAGGCAGCATGGACAAAATCAGATCTCCGCTCGCGACTTCGGCGGCAAGGGTTTCCTTGGAAAAGGGTTGAATACTGAAATCGCCCCTGAGCCCAGCCGTGGCTTGTTCGGCCCTACTCACAGTTCGATTCCACACCAGCGTTTTCTGGCCAGTTGAAATTAGACGGCGCAACCCCGGCACGGTGGATAAACCGGTTCCAACCCAATGCACAGTACTCATAATTTGTCCTCTTTTAGTTCTAGTATTTTTCGATCAAACACGGCAAGCGCGCGTGCCCAAACCCCACTATCGGGCTTGTCTAGTTGCAACAGGCTAGGGAGCAGTTGCGATGCGAAATCTTCGCTCGCCTCCAATGGTAACAAAGACGGTAGATTGTCGATGGCACTGAGGTCTAACGGCCGGTCTCCACCGATGATTCTCAGTGTCGGCGCCTTGAAGCTCGTCACCTTGTCGTAGATGGGGATGGGATTGAGATCTCCGTAAGGATCGCAACTCACATCCGATACTACAGTCAGTTGCCGCGTTGACGCCTTGATCGATTCGAGGGTCAGGAACGGAGGGATCTTGGAGAATACCAGTACGCAATTCACAAAGATGTCGTGTTCCAATATGGCATCAAACGGACCCCCAGTTTTGGTTTCGGCGATGTCCCATTCGGTAGTTTCAAGATTAAGCGTTTTCGCCAAATCAACTGCGCCGGTGCCGGTCCGGCCTTTGGCGCCAATAACGATGATCCTTGGCTTCTTGCCGGCGGCGTCGATAGCGCTATCGAGCTGCGGCCGAATATCGCTTAACAGTGCTTGCTTGGTTGGATAGGGGCTAATGGGTCTTGCGGCGTCATTGAGTTGTTGTTGGCACCAAGTCTTGACAGCAACGGCAGTGCCGGCAAAACCGGCCCAATATCCAAATGCGGCAACTCGCCGGTTGTCGTCATCGACCAGAAACTCGAGGTCGTACAGGCTGCCGTCTCCTTGGACGAATCGCTGTAGTGTATCGCGCCAGCCGGGTTGCCCCTTATACGCATGGCCGAAATAGATGTGGCGGTGTGCTAACGGCGATCGTTGCGCGGGCAAATCCTTGAGCCCGAGCACAAACGCATCTCTCGGTGCAGTCGTCCAACTCCCCTTA
>Ga0224508_10001146_pt1 | contig 24068 bp, 23 predicted proteins | sample SF_Jan12_sed_USG_4_FD_170157 | JGI IMG/M metagenome (GOLD analysis project Ga0224508, IMG submission 170157) | Sediment microbial communities from San Francisco Bay, California, United States - SF_Jan12_sed_USGS_21 | ecosystem: Environmental > Aquatic > Marine > Sediment | place: USA... | reverse complement strand
CCGCGCCGCCGGGGTGGAGCATGCTCCACCCCGGCAACACAACCACATCTACCCGATTCCCAAGACACAAGGGCCTGTTGGTCGGGACGGACACGCGAAGGCACGCCGCTGTCCTGACGACAGGACCCCAAACCAACTGGCCTTCACCCTCCCGCTGCGCGGGGGCCTCCCTCTCCCGATGGGCGAGGGTTTGGAGACGCGACTCGATGGAAACTTCTTCATTATTTTCAATGACTTACGGCCCGGCCTCCCGCCACCGAGGCATCTTAACTCCTTGAAATCAAACGACCTTTTACCGTGCATGGGCTCGTTTGCTCACGCCGCCCGTTCGGTTTCGAGATCCACGGAAGGTCTACTTATCTCTTCGTCGGACTTTCCCGCCAGAAAGAGATCGACCCACGGGTCCGCCCGGCGATATCCTGGCCCGCAGCGCCGGCCATCCCGGCGGCCATCCCGGCGGCCATCCCGGCGGCGAGATCGCGGAACGCCCGCCCCGGAACCGGAAAGGCACATGAGTCGCACCCTCTCGAAAAAGCTGAAGGAACTGGACGACTTCCTCCTGAGCGGCGCGCTCGGCGACGACGCCATGGTCCTGAGCAAGCTCGACGGCTTCTTCGCGGGTCTCGTCGTCTCGCCCGCCTTGATCATGCCGAGCGAATGGCTGCCCCTTGTCTGGGGCGACGAAGAGCCCGTGTTCGAGAGCCAGGACCAGGCGCAGAGCGTGGTCGATCTGATCCTGGGGCACTACAGCGACGTCATCCAGCAGTTGGACCGGGGCAAATACGGCCCCGTCTACGACTTCGACAGGGATGACACCGTCGTCTGGGAGACCTGGATCGAGGGCTTCTGGCGCGCGGTGCTCCTGCGCCCTCACGAGTGGGCGGCCCACGGCGAGACGGGCGACGAGGACCTGCAGCGCGCCGTGTTCGTCCTCACGCGTCTCCAAGAGCTTGCCGCCACGCCATCGGCGGACTTGAAGCCCCTGGAGATCGACCAGGAGCTGGAGGAGCTGGCTCCCGACCTCATTCCGGATGCCGTGGAAACCCTGCACCGGGCCAGGCTCGCCCGGGCGAAGCCGCCCGGGGCGCCGGCCAACCAGAACCGCCCCGGGGTCGGCCGCAACGACCCCTGCCCCTGCGGCTCCGGCAAGAAGTTCAAGAAGTGCTGCTTGAATTGAGGGCCGGCAGGCGGGTCACCAAAGAACCTGGGCAGCTATCGCGACAAAGGAGATGACGAGTGCCAGCACCGAGATGACGATTGTCAGGTTTCTGTGGAACCGGAAGCCTCGCTGGTCGAACACCCCCTTGCGCCAGGTTACCAGCGCCACGGGATCGACACCCTCGCTTCGCCACATGAAGTGATCGCCGTCGTCGATACATTTCAGTCGCAGCGACGAGATCTTGTCGCCGACGTCCTCCTCGCGAAGTCTCGCGTCGAACCAGATGCAGTGTCCGCCCGGGCTCGAGCCTCTGATGGGATCGGCCCTGAGACAGAAGTGGCAGAGTTCGCACGGCGGCTTTTTTGAGGCGGCAGTCACGCAACGTCGTCCTTAAGAGCGATGTCGGGCGAACCGCGGGCCTACGATCCCACCCTTCGCCGATGAGAGCCGGGGCCATTCGTTACGCCGTCGGACCGGCCATGATATTCGACGGAATGGAGTCTGGCTTGCAATTTCATTGGCAGGATGAGCGCGGGGCTCTCGCCGGCCTCCCAGGCCGGCCGCGACACCAGGTCCCTCACCCCGCCCCTTCGGTTTCGATCTTCAGGATCACGCCGCAGTGCTTGCAGTGCACGGCGTCGGACTCGTGGCGGCTGAGGCCGCATTTCGGGCAGGCGTGGCTGACCTTGTGCGGGCGGAAGATGCTCTGGGCGAGGCGCAGGAAGAGCGCGACGCCGACCACCATGATGAACACGGCGAGCAGCCGTCCCAGGGGTCCGGTCAAGGTGATGTCGCCGAAGCCGGTCGTGGTCAGGGTCGCGACGGTGAAGTAGAGCGCGTCGACATAGCTCTCGATGTCCGGGTTCTCGCCGAACTGCAGGACGAAGACCAGCGCGGTCACCAGGAAGATGAACACGCCGAGGTTGACCGTGCTGACGATGACCTCCTCGTTGCGCCGGAAGAACGGCGTCTCGCGCCTGAGGTCGCGCAGCACGTGGTAGGAGTGCAGCAGCCTGAGCGCCCTGAGCACGCGCAGGAAGGCCATGTTCTGGGCGAAGAGCGGCGCCAGCACCAGCGACAGGATGACCACGACGTCGGCCAGGGTGTAGAGCTGGCGCAGCATGCGCGGCTTGTCGGGCGCGATCCACAGGCGGGCCAGGAAGTCGGCCAGGATGAGCGCGCCGATGGCGACGTCGGCGACGAACAGGCCCGGCGTCGGCGTCACCGGCGCGGTGGCGATGAAGAACCCGATGGTGCCGAGGTCGAAGCCGATCAGGGCATAGCGGAAGCGCGCCGCGTTGCGGCTGCGCCCGGTGTAGAGCAGCTCGATCTTCTTCCTGAGGTCCGCCTCGGCCATGCCGCCCCCCGATCTTTCCGGCCATCGCTCCCGCTTATAGCAAAGATCCCGCGTCTTGACCCCTTCGACGGCGGCGTTCAAGCCGGAGCGAAACAGGGACTGGCACGGATTCGCTGGCGCGAATGCGAGCCAGTCCCTTTTTCGCTCCGCCGCCCCCCTTACAAGAGCGAGCGCACCATGATCCAGGCGCCAAGCGCGAGCAGCGCTGCGAAGAAGACCGGGCGGAAGCGGCGCTCGGGCAGGCCCCGGCGGAGGCGCTGGCCGAGGGCCATGCCGAGGACGGCGGGGGCGACCGCCGCGCCGGAGACGAGGCCGAGCTCCGCGCTCAACAGGCCGTGGCCGCCGAGCGCCAGCGCCAGCGCCGCGGTCGAGACCGTAAACAGCAGGCCCATGGCCTGAACCAGCATGTCGCGCGGTAGCCCGAGGGCCTGGAGATAGAGCACGCCGGGCACCACGAAGGACCCGGTCATCCCGGTCAGAACCCCGTTCATGGTGCCCAGCAGCGGGCCGAGCCAGCGCTCCTGGCCGCGCCGGACGGTGAACTGCACGCCGCTCAGGCTGGCCAGGGAATAGACGACGAGAAGCAGGCCGAGCAGCGCCGAGAGCAACGCCAAGTCCACCCGGGCGAGCGCTTCGGCGCCGAGCCAGACCGTGCCGCCCGCCATGGCCAGGAACGGCCAGAGCCGCGCGACGATCGCCCGGCCGTGGCCGCCGGCCGCGGCCTGCCAGAGGTTGGTCACCAAGGAGGGCGCGAGCAGCAGCGCCATGGCCTGCGGCAAGCCGAGCGCCGCCGTCAGCAGCGCCAGGCCGATCGTCGGCAGCCCGAGCCCGATGACCCCCTTTACCAGGCCGGCGAGCAGGAAGGTGAGCGCGACGATAGCCAGTGTGGCCGGGTCCTGCATGCCCTCTTCGCTCTCCCCCGAAGATAGGGACTGTCCCTATTTTCCGTCCCTAGCCCAGCCGCAGCACCACCTTGGCGGCGCCAAGCCTCCTCTTGTCGAGATCGTCGAAGGCCCGGGCGCCGTCTTCGAGGGAGCGCTCTTCGACCCAATCGAGGGGGCCGCGGGCGCCGGCTCGTCGCGGTAGGTCACCTCGTCGGGCGCCGTATAGCCAGGGATTTCATGCCGCTGCTTCTCTCCTGTGTCCTGACCCGGAAAGAGCGAAAGCCAATCGTTGCCTGACCCATATCTCGCTACGAATTGTCATGGCAGGACTTGATCCGGCCATCCAGGATTTGCCGGCCGCAGATGCTGCCCTGGATCGCCGGGTCAAGCCCGGCGATGACACGAGGGGCTGGCAGGACTCTCTGTAGCGCGAGGCCATATTGGGTCGGAGCTCCCCTATTTCGCCGTGAAGCCGCCGTCGACGAAGATCACCTGGCCGGTGACGTAGTCGGAGGCGGGGGCGGCTAAATAGATCGCCGTGCCGTGGAGGTCCTCGAGGCGGCCGTTGCGGCCGATCGCGGTCTGGCGGGCGAAGTGCTCGGCGCGCTCCGTGTCCGCGAAGACCGCCGCCGTCAGCTCGGTCGGGAAGAAACCCGGCGCGATCGCATTGCACGTGATGCCCTCGGCCGACCAAGCTTCCGCCATGGCGCGGGTGAGCTGCGCCACGCCGCCCTTTGACGCGCCGTAGGCGACGCCGCGCGGGAAGGCGCGGGCCGACTGCAAGGACGCGATGTTGATGATCCGGCCCCAGCCCTTGGCGCGCATCGCCGGGACCAGGGCGCGTGCCAGGAAGAAGGGGGCGGAGAGATTGATCGCGAGGGTCTCGTTCCAGCTCTCCGGTGTCACCTCCTCGGCCGTCTCGCGCAGGTTGACGCCGGCCGCGGTGACCAGGATGTCCGGCGGACCGAACGGCCCGGCGGCCGCTTCGGCCAGGGCCGGAATGGTGTCGAGGCGCGACAGGTCGCCCGCCACCGCCGCGGCCTGTCCACCGCTTTCGGCAATGGCGGCCACCGTGTCCTCCAGGGCGCCGCGGCGCCGCCCCAGAACCACGACGCAGGCGCCGGCGCCGGCCAGCGCCTGCGCGATCGCCCGGCCGATGCCCGAGCCGCCGCCGGTCACCAGGGCGACGCGCCCGCTCAGGTCGAAGAGGCCGCTCACTACCCTGCCCTCACGTACCGGTCAGGTTGAAGTCTCGGTCGGGGAAGTACTTGGCGAGCCGGCAGTCGCCGCTGCGCGCGTGGCCCTCCATGCCCTCGAGCCGCGAGATCCCCGCCGCCGCGCCGCCAGCCTCGATCTCGCACAGCATCCGCACGTCTGCCTCGCCGCTGGCCGCGGTCATCGCCGCGCGCTTGAGGTACTGCGTGGCCATCCGTACCCGGCCTCCCGTCCCCATTCGCCGTCCATCCTTCGCCGCCCCAGTTTCCCCGAAGCGCCGGGGACAGGGAAGCGCAAAGTGCCGTCGGCCTTGCCGCGCGGCCTCTGGAGGCTAAGCTGTGCTCCCGCTACAGACGTGTGCAAACTCGGGATAGGGCCCGAACTCCTCGTCCCTCGACAAGCTCGGGATGAGGAGTTCGGGCTGAGGCCCTCGGGACGAGGAACTCATAGCTTGAGACAAGGCCCTCATGCTGAACTTCCTCATCCCGAGCGCGCCGAGGAACGAAGTATGAGGGCCGACTCGCCGCTTTGCACAAGTCTGTATCAGTCCGTCGAACAGAGCACGCCATGACCCTGCCCGACTTCACAGCCTTGGACTACGCGGCGCTCGGCTGGTTCCTGGCCTGCTGGTTAGGCTATTCGATTTTCGCCGACCACAGCCGCTGGAAGGAGCGCAGTACCACCGCGATCATGAGCGGCTATCGCCGGCAATGGATGCAGGTGATGCTGCGCCGCGAGAACCGGATCGTCGACACCAACATCGTGGGCAGCCTTCAGAACGGCGTCGCGTTCTTCGCCTCGACCACGATCTTCGCGATCGGCGGCATGCTCGCCATGCTGGGGGCCGGCGACGTGGCGGTCCAGATCATCGCGGACCTGCCCTTTGCGGTCGAGACGTCGCGCCTGACCTGGGAGTTGAAGGCGCTCCTGCTGGTTCTGACGCTGGTCTTCGCCTTCTTCAAGTTCGCCTGGGCCTTCCGGCTGTACAACTACTGCTCGGTGCTGATCGGCGCCGTCCCGACGGAAGTCGAGAACAACCCGGAGGCCGAGGCCCTGGCCGACCGGGCCGCCGCCATCAACAGCCTGGCCGCGCGCCATTTCAACCGGGGTCTCAGGGCCTACTTCTTCGCCCTGGCCACGCTGTCCTGGTTCATCCACCCGGCGCTGTTCATCGCAGCGGCGGCCTGGGTGGTTTTCGTTGTCCATCGCCGCGAGTTCCGCTCGCGCTCGCTGCACATTATCGCGGACAAGCCTTGACCCGCTAGAGGCCCTGCGCCGCCGCGCAGAGGTTCGTCAGCTTCTCCAGGGCCCGCTCGCGGCCGAGCAGGCCGAGGCCGCAGTCGGGGGCGGCGATCAGGCGCTCGGGTTCGATGTGCTCGAGCGCGGCCGCGAGGCGCGCGCGGATCTCCTCGACGCTCTCCACGCGGCGCTTGGCGATCGCCACGACGCCGAGGATGACCTTGGTCTTGGCGAAGCGCTCGAGCAGCGCCAGGTCGTTCGGCCGGTGCGCGTCTTCGATCGAGACGACGTCGACGACCGCCCGGTCGACCGCGTCGGCGAGGCGGAAATAGCTCTGCGGATCGGCCTTGGGATAGTCGTGGCGGTCGAGCGCGTCGGGATAGCCGCAGCACATGTGCATGACCCGCTCGACCCCCTCCGGAACGCCGTGGAAGCAGCGGTCGAGGTGCTCGATGCCATAGTCCAGGGCCGCGTCGGGCTTCCGCGCCAGCACCGGCTCGTCGACCTGGATCCAGGTGCAGCCGGCCTCGGCAAGCGCCCGGATCTCGGCATTCAGCGCCTCGGCTAGGTCGGTGCCCAGCTTGCGCTCGTCGCCGTAGGCCCGGTCGACTGTCGTGTCGGCAATGGTCATGGGGCCCGGCAGGGTGACCTTGACCGGCCGGTCGGTAACCGCCTGCGCGACCCGCCAGTCGTGCGGCAAGAAGGGCGCGCGGGCCCGGACCGGGCCGGTGATTCTCGGCAGCGCGGCGTTGTAGGCGCCGCCGCGCAGTGTCTTTTCCTCGAGGGTCTCGAAATCGAAGCCGTCCAGGTGCCGGCAGTGGTAGTGGATGTAGTTCTCGCGCCGGACCTCGCCGTCGGTCGGGATGTCGATGCCGGCGCTCAGCTGATCCTCGATGACCTCCCGGGCCGCGCGGGCGAAGATCGCCTCGGCCTCGTCCCCCATCTTTTCGATGGCCTTCAGGTAGTCCCGGGTCGGGTCCCCGGTATCCGGCCCCTCGGCGGCCTGGAACCAGTCCGGAACCGGCACGTAGTCGGGCTTTGGATAGGCCCCGATCGTTGTGGTGAGCAGCGGCATGTCTCCTCCCTTCCGTCAGGGCTGCGCCGGGGCGCGGACGATGGCGAGAAAATGCCTGGCCGCCGCGAGGCCCTCCGACTCGCACCAGGCGCGGAACCCGCCCAGGCCCCGGTTGCTCCACTCCAGGTCGGCGTCGACCCAGCCGGCAATGCGCAGGGCCTTGGCGTCGGCCTCGTTCAGGCCGGCACGCTCGGTCAGTACCGCGATTTCCCGATGGTAGCCGGCCTCGACCTCGGGCGTCAGCAGGCCGCAGTAGCTGGTCACGCCGAGATCGTAGACGACGTGCCGCAGCGTACGCCCTTCCTCGCCCTCATGCGCAGCGGCGAGCGGCAGGACGGCCAATGCCGTCACCACGAACCGGCCGAATTTGCCGCCCCGGAACGACACCGGACCGTCTCTTCGAATCGCGCGACCGGCGATCGACGGGTCACTGCGCCTTGAGCACGCCCCTCAACTTCTCCGCCATCTCGGAAATATGCTGGTCCTCGCAGACCAGGGGCGGCGCGATCAGAGCGCAGTCGCCGGTCAGCTTGGCCATCAGTCCGGCCGCGTAGAGCTCCTGCATGACCGCGAGGCCGCGCTCGCCCGGCGCACCCTTGGGCGCGAGATCGATGCCGGCCAGCATGCCGTAGCCGCGGATGTCTGTGACCACCGGCAGGTCCTTGAGCGAGAAGACCGCTTCGAGGAAGCGCGGCGACATCTCGGCCGCCCGATCGAACAGGCCCTCCTCCTCGTAGATCGTCAGCGCGGCGTGGGAGGCCGCAGAGGCGACCGGACAGCCGGAGTAGGTGTAGCCGTGGAACAGCTCGACAGCGGACTCGGGCACAGCCTGGGTGATGGTGTCGTAGATCTTCTCGCTGCAGGCTACGGCGCCCATGGGCACGACGCCATTGGTCAGCGCCTTGGCCATGGTGATCATGTCGGGCACCACGCCGAAGCTGTCCGAGCCGAAGGGCTTGCCGGTGCGACCGAATCCGCAGATCACCTCGTCGAAGATCAACAGAATGTGGTTCTGGTCGCAGATCTCGCGCAGGCGCTGCAGATAGCCCTTGGGCGGCACCAGGCAGCCGATCGAGCCGGCGATCGGCTCGACGATGCAGGCGGCAATGGACTCCGCGCCGTGCAGGTCGACCAGACGCTGCAGGTCCTCGGCCAGCTCCGCGCCGGTCTCCGGCTGCCCGCGGGTGAACTTGTGCTCGGGCAGGAGCGTGTGGCGCAGGTGGCAGACCCCGGGCAGGCCGAGGCCGAACGCCTTCTTGTTGTTGACCATGCCGGCGACCGAAATGCCGCCGAAGTTGACCCCGTGGTAGGACTTCTCGCGGCCGACCAGGCGCATGCGCTGCCCCTCGCCCCGGGCCCTGTGGTAGGCCAGGGCTATTTTCAGAGCCGAATCAACGGATTCAGAGCCGGAGTTCACGAAGAACACGTGGTTGATATCGCCGGGGGTGAGCGCCGAGAGGCGCCGCGCGAGCGCGAAGGAGGCCGGGTGGCCGAACTGGAACGGCGGCACGTAATCGATTTCCAGCAAGGCCTTGTTGACCGCCTCGGCGATCTCCCGGCGGCCGTGCCCGGCGGCCACGCAGAACAGCCCGGACGAGGCGTCGAGGATCTGCTCCCCGCGGTCCGTGGTATAGTACATGCCCTGGGCGCCGGAGATGATCCGTGGATTGGCCTTGAAGTGCCGGTTCGCGGTGAACGGCATCCAGTGCTCTTCGAGCGAATTGGCGAGCTGCACGACGGTGTTCATGGCGCGATGGTCCTCCCCATAGCTTGACACGCGCACTTTAGGCCCGCGCAGGCGTGGCGTGCTAGATCCAATTCGCCGGGAACCGTAAGGCCAGATGTGACCCTGGCACGCGAAACAACAACCGTTCCCTTGAAGCCGGCGTCGAGACCAGGGCCCGCGCCCTGGCCTCGACGCCGGTTGGGTCTAGGGTCGGGGCCGCGAGGTCGCAGCGGTACTCGGCGGCAGAATCGGGTATTCGACCTTGGGCTGGTCGCCGGTGAGGCTGCCTAGGAAGGCGGTGATCTTGTCCACCTCGTCATCCGACAACTCGATACCCAGCTGGCTCGACCCCATGACGGCCACGGCCTGGCGCAGATCCCAAGACTTGCCGGTGTGAAAGTAGGGCAAGGTCAAGGTGATGTTGCGCAGGGTCGGCACCTTGTAGACGTACTCGTCGCTGACCGACTTGGTCACCTCGAACCGTCCCTTGTCGTTCGGCGGCAGGAAATCGGCACCCGGCTTCTCCACCACGCCGAAGGGCTGGTACATATTGCCGCCGACGTTCATGCCGTTGTGACAAACTGCACAGCCCTTGTCCATGAACGCCCGAAGACCCTCTTTCTCCTCGCCGCTCAGCGCGCTGGCATCGCCCTCGAGATAGCGATCGAAAGGCGAATTCGGCGTCAGCAGCGTGGCCTCGAACACCTCGATCGCCTTGGTCGCGTTCTCGAGCGTGACAGGGTCGGCCGCCTCGGGAAAGACCTTCCTGAACTTGTCGACATAGCCGGGAATGCCTTTGAGCTGCTCGATCACGTGCTCTGAGGTGCTGGCCATTTCGACCGGATTCACCAGAGGTCCACCGGCCTGCGCCTTGAGGTCTTCGGCCCGGCCATCCCAGAACTGAGCGGTGTTGAAGACCGCGTTCAGCACCGTGGGCGAATTGCGACCGCCCCGCTGCCAGCGGTGGCCGATCGACGTCTCCATCGCATCGACCCCGCCCATCCCGACGATGTGACAGGAGTTGCAGCTGATGGCATGGCTTTCGGACAGCCGCGGTTCGAAATAGAGCATCTTTCCGAGTTCGACCTTGTCCGGCGTACGCGGATTGCCTGCGATCTCCGGAGCTTCTGTCGGAATCGGCTCGAAGTGCACTCTGGCCGCCTCCAGGAGGTCGTCGGCCGCAACGGCCGCGCTCGCAAAGGGCAGTACACAACACAAAGCGAAAGCTAATCTCAGGTGCATCTGACTACTCCATCGCCAAGGGTCCTGGGTGAGGCTCCAGATCCACCGCCGTTTCGTGGTCCGTGAAGGTCCGGTCGCGAGCCGCGGCTTCAATGGAGCGGAAAGCTGCTTGCCCGTCGCGGAGGCTATTTCACGACCTCGCCGGTATGGGCATCGACATAGATCTCGAACCAGCTGTCGTCGGCTTTACGGCCCTTGATCTCGTAAAGCCCGCGCTCGAACTCGATCTCCGCGATCTTCTTGTAGCCGCTCTCCTCAAGCTGTTTGACGATCACGGACAGCGGCATCGTGCCCTCCATCTTGAGGGCCTTCTTGCCCTTTTCGTCTTCCGATGCGAGAGCTCCCAGGGACAGGCAGACGGCAAACACCAGGGCGGCGGCCGCCGTTAGAACGTGTCTCATCAGTTCTTTCCTTCGGTTCGGGATTTCCTTCGATCGAATGCCAAGAGCCTGCATGCAGACGTGGCCATGTTCAATGATTTGAATCAATGAGAGGTGGCGTCGCCCATAGACGTGCGCACGCCCCGGAAGCCCTTGGCGCACTCGTCAAATCAGACTCGGCAAGAGGCGCAGCCAGTCGGGAATGGACCATCTCGTGACCGAGCGGAGACGTCTGCCGCAACATTCGCCAATGACTATTGAGAGACTCTCCCGCCTCGCTGAAAGGCGGTATCGGCTAGGAGCCGGATGCGGCGGAGACCTCGCCGCGCTCGCCGGGTTTGGCGATCTCCATTTGGCGCTTCCCGGCTTTGTCTTCCGCCCGTTGGCGATAGGCGCGGACCGCGTCGACGGCCCTTCCCACGACCAGGGTCAGCGCAAGGATGATCGCTGCCGCCAGGAGCGGGTCGAATTTCAGAAAACCGGCGAGATTATCGAACATGCGCGATTCTCCCTAAGCTTCCTGCGCCCGAACCACCACGCGGGTCGAGCCCCACCCAGAGGCCGCTGCCAGGACCATGATTGCCGCACGTGCTCTCACCCGTATCTCTCCCGATTGCATCGGCTGTTGTCTTTTATTTCCAATGTGTTTGAAGAAAAGTATACAAACATATTGTTACCAAGAAATTAAGCACAGTAGTTAATATATTTAGGCTAGAATATTATACATAAATATTACTTATTAACCGAAGATCCAAGCTGCCCACTACAGTAGAAAGCTCATTTCTCACAACACCTTGTGGGGGTTCATGATCCCTTTCGGATCAAGCATTTGCTTGAGCGCGTCCATGAGCGAAAGCTCCACCGGCGCCTTGTAGCGGCGCAGGTCGTTTCTCTTCAATCGGCCGATGCCGTGCTCTGCACTGAAGCTGCCGTCGAGCTCCGCGGCCAGAGCGTGGACCGCGTCGGTGATGCTATCGCTATGGGCGAGAAAAGCGGCGCGCTCGGCCTGGCGGGGCTGGGTCAGGTTGAAATGGACATTGCCGTCGCCCAGGTGGCCGAAGGGCGCCACCCGGACCCCGGTAATGGTCTGCTCGGCCAGCGCAGTGGCCTTGGCCAGGAACTCAGGCACCCGCGAGACCGGCACGGAAACGTCGTGCTTGATGCAGCCGCCGGCGTGTTTCTGCGCCTCCGGGATGCTCTCGCGCAGGGCCCAGAGCCGCTCGCCCTGCGCGGCACTGGCGGCGATGACGGCGTCCAGCGCCTCGCCCGCCTCGAAGGCCTCACCCAAGACATGCTCGGCGAGGTCCCGGAGCCCGCCGCAGCCGCGGCCAGAGGCCAGGTCGACCAGGACGTAATGCTCGTGGGGCCGGTCGAAGGGATCGGTATTTCCGGGCAGGTGCTCGAGGACCAGCTCCATGCAGACGCGGTTCAAGTACTCGAAGCTGGTCACTACGTCGCCGGTCCTGTCCCGGAAGCGCGCGAGCAGCCTGGTGGCCGCGGCCGGATCGGCGACGGCCACCAAGGCGGTGCAGCTCTCGCTCGGTTGCGGAAAGAGCTTGAGGACTGCGGCGGTGATGATGCCCAGGGTCCCCTCCGCGCCCAGGAAGAGCTGCTTCAGGTCGTAGCCCCGGTTGTCCTTGCGCAGGCGGCGCAGGCCGTCCCAGACCGTGCCGTCGGGCAGCACGACCTCGAGCCCCAACACCAGGTCGCGGGCGTTGCCGTAGCGCAGCACCGTGGTGCCGCCGGCGTTGGTCGATAGGTTGCCGCCGATCTGGCAGCTGCCTTCGGCGGCCAGGCTCAGGGGAAAAAGCCGGTCCACGTCGGCGGCGGCCCGCTGGACCTCGGCCAGGATGCAGCCGGCTTCGACCGTGATCGTGAAGTCGAGCGGGTCGATCGCGCGCACCCGGTTCATGCGCCCGAGCGAGACGAGCAGCTCGCCGCCCTCCTCCCCGGGGACCGAGCCGCCGACATAGCCGGTGTTGCCGCCCTGCGGCACGATGCCGACCCCGGCGTCGGCGCAGATCCGCACGATCTCGGCCACCTCGCCGGTCGAGGCCGGACGGAGCACAAGGGGCGTCTTGCCGTGGAACAGCTCGCGCGCGTCGACCAGGTAAGGCGTCTTCTCGGCCTCCGCGGCGATCCAGCCCTTGGGGCCGACGGCCGCCTTCAGGGCCTCGATCACGCGCTCCGGTACGGCCCGCGCCGGCATGTCAGCCGGACCTCACCAGTAGGCCATGGCGTCTTGGAACAGCCCGGACAAGGCGTCCCGGCTAATCTCCCGGGGGGCGTTCTCCAGCAGGCGGCGCTGCGGATAGGAGCCGTCGGTCAGTGCCGGGATGTCGTCGGGTCCGTAGCCCACCCCGGACAAGCCGTTCGGGATCTCGGTCGCCTTCATGAGCGAGACGATCTGGCCGGACAACACTTCCGCGGCGTCGTCCTCGCCCGCGCCTCGAATGTCCGCGCCCAGCCATTCGGCCCCCTCCAAATGCCGCTCCGGGCAGGCCGGCGCGGTGAAACGGAACACCGAAGGCGCATTGACGATGACCGACATGCCGTGCGGCACGATGGGCGCGCCCTGCGGATAACCCTCGGGGCAGAAGTCGCGCACCAGCCCGGAGACCGAATAGGACATGCCGTGCGGCGCGTGACAGCCGGCGTTGCCGAAGGCGATCCCGGCCAGGGTCGCCGCCCACATCAGCTGCGTGCGTCCCTCGTGGTCGTCGGCGTCGCCGACCGCGCGCACGAGGTGCTTGCCGAGGATCGTGAGCGCCTCGCGGCAGCCCAGGTCGCTCCAGGGGTTGGCGCCCTGGCTCATGGGCCGCAGGGTCGGCCGGCCCGGCGCTTTCCTTTGCGAGTAGGGCAAGGCGGTATAGGACTCCAGGGCATGGCTCAGCACGTCGAAGGCGCTGGCCGCCAGGACCCGGTTCGGCAGAGTGTAGGTCGTCGTCGGATCGATCAGCGCCTGGGTCGGGCGCAGCCGCCGGGAGACGATGCCGGTCTTGGCCTTCATAGAGAGCAGGTCGAAGATCGCGATGCCTGTGCATTCGCTGCCAGTGCCCGAAGTGGTTGGACAGGCGATATGCGGTTTCAAGGGGCCCGGGATCGCCTGGCCACCGCCGATCGGCGCGTTCACGTAGGTCAGGAAGTCGGCCGGATAGGTCGAATAGAGGTTGGCCGCCTTGCAGGTATCGATGACCGAACCACCGCCGACCGAGATGAAGCCGCCGAAATCGCCCTCCTGCGCGAAGCGGGTCGCGGCCATGAAGGACTCGTCGGTCGGCTCGACCCGGACTTCGTCGTAGACCGCGACGTCGATGCCGGCGGCCTTCAACGAACTCTCCACCGCGGCCGGGTGCCCCGTTACCGCGAGGCCCTTGTCGGTCATCAGGGCGATCCGGCGGATGCCGTGGGCCTTTGCATGATCTCCGGCCTCGGCGAGGACGCCGGAACCGAAAGTGATCGCGGAGACGTCGACGGAAAAGGCGTCGTCGCCGCCTTCGCTGGGTGCGAAATAATGACAACAGGCCATGTCTGCGTTCCTCCCGTTAAGCCGATCGCGGAGCCGATCTTATATCAAAGATCTCCAATAGTGACCTTTGACATAAGCCGAGGTCGGCCGCAATTCCCATGACCAGGTTTGCGGGCGGCGGCGTGTTGCGAAATCGGTCATCCCTGTCGCCACTCCCGCTTCGCTCCGAACCTGTCGACCAGGATCGCCCGTCGCGCCCCGCCCCGGCGCAAGATCGTCTCGGCCGCCGAAACGGGCGCCGCGGCAATTGCCGTGGACAGTCCATCCGCGCGCGCCGCCGTTCCGGCCAAGACGGTCACCAGTTGCCACGCGCCGGCCGGCAGAGCCGTCCGGGGATCGAGAACATGCCCGGTCGGGCCCTCTCCCGGTCGATCGCGTCTGAAAGTGAGAGCCCCAGGGCTGGTCGTCGCCACCGCCCCGTCGAACAGGCTTATGGTCTCGACCAAACGGCCGCCGGGTTCGGCGACGCCGATTCGCCAGGGCCGGAGGCCGAGTCCGCGAAATTCGCCGACATTGACCAGCAGGCGCCGGAACCCCCTGGCCGCGAGCAGTTCGGCGATGCGGTCCGTCGCAAAGCCCTGGGCAATGCCGTTGAAGGTCAACGCCATGCCCGACCGCCGAAGCCTCACGACGCCAGGATCGGCCTGGACGTATTGCCAGCCGAGCAGTTCCCGCACCGCCGCCAGAGCCTGGCGATTCGGCCGGCCGCGGGTTCGGGCGAGGAGCGACCAAAGGGGCTGAATCGTCGGGTCGAAGGCGCCGTCGCTCGCCCGGTATACAGCGTCGGCCTCGGCCATGAGCGCAAGGACGTCGGGCGGCGGCGCGGACAAGACTCCGTGCTGGTTGAGACGGTTCAGCGCCGAGCTCGGTTCGTAAAGGCTGAAGAGCGCTTCGAGCCGTGCAAGTTCCGCCCGTGCCGCCGCAAGCGCGGCGCGGGCCCGGGCGCGGTCGTCGGCCACCAGGGTGATCTCGGCCTCTGCGCCAAGCGCGACGCCGCGCCAGACTTCCCGCACTTCGGGAACCGCGCCGCCCGTCACAAGCGCCGCGGCCGTTATCTGCAGAACGCGCCGGCGAGAGATCGTCATGGCCTTACCTCGCGCTTCGCCGCGAGTACGAGCGGCACGCATTGCCCTGGATCGTCATGGATCGTCACACAATCGAGGCACTGGAAACACTCGTCGTAGCGGACCCTGCCATCGCGTTCGATGGCCCCGTAGTTGCAGCGGACCTTGCAAAGCTGGCAGGGGCTGCCGCAGTCCGGCCGCCGGGGGATCCAGTCGCGCTTGCGCAGCAACCCGCCCAATACCATGACCGCCCCCAGCGGGCAAACATAGCGGCAGAACCCCTTGAACAGCCAAAGCCCCAGCACCAGCCAGCCGGCGGCATAGGCCACGAAGTACCACTCGCGCACGAAGTTTACGGTGATCGCCGTCTTGAAGGGCTCGACCTCGACCAGCACATCGGTCAGCGCCGGCGAGACGACGGCTGCAACGGCCAAGACCGACAACACGCCGTACTTCAGCCATTTGAGCCGCCGGTCCCAAGCGTCCGGTACGCGGACCTGACGCAAGCCGAGGACCCTGCCGGCATGATGCGTGAATTCCTGCAGGGCCCCATAGGGACAAAGCCAGCCGCAGAAGAAACCACGCCCCCAGATCAGGAACGAGACCAGCACGACCGCCCAGATGAGCAGCGAGAAGGGGTCGTAAAGCAGGAACGCGAAACTCTGGCCATCGATCGCGGCGCGCAAGACGCCCAGGACCGTAACGATGGAAAGCTGCCCCTGGCCCCACCAGCCGATGAAGACCGCGACGAAGCCGAGAACCGCAAGGCGGATCGGCGTAAAGCGGCGGAGCCCGGCGAGCCGGTTCATCCCGGCCAGCAACGCGGCAAGAAGTCCCGCCAGAAACACGGTGAGAACACCGAGGTCCGCCCGCCGGGCCAGCAGGCTCTCGACCCAGACCGGGCGCGGCGCTTGGACCTCCGGCGCCAAAAAGAAACGCCCATCGGTCGCGTGGACAGTGGTGAAGTCATGGCTGCCGAGCTGCGGCATAAACTGGCCGTGCGCCCGCACGGTGCGGATGGACAGCGCCCACTCCCGTGTCGGATCGAAGCCCAACCGCCGATCGATACGCAGGATCATCCGATGCTCGAAGTCCGGAACGCTGTCGCGCAACCCGACATCCAAATCGGCATCGCGCAGGGCCACCGGAAATCCGTCTTGTTCCGCGAAGATCAGATCGGGGCTCGTATTGCGGACGAAATCCTCCGAGACGAGGCCGCCCCGCCCATCGGCGATCAGCAGGATCGGCTCGTCGTGGCCCGAAATCGTCAGGAAATCTTCGCGGGCCTGCATGGTCTCGGCATCCAGCACGGCACGAGCGATACTCGGCGGGCCGATATCGACGATCCAGAGGTCGAGATAATGGCCATTCGGATCGTCGCGGGCCTCCGGGTCGTCATCCTCCCAGAGGGTTCCGGCGAAGACCTTCTCGACCTCGGCATTGGTGATCAACCGCCGCTGCGCCAAGCCCTGATCGACCAGGTCCTGCCAGTCGAGCGTTTCCTCGTATTCGGGATCGGGATAGGCGGGCGCCGCGGCGGCCAAGCCCTGCATCCGCTCCCGCGCGACCTTCAGGGTCGCGGCCAAGATCGACTCGTGGGCAATGCGGACCGAGGCGGTCGCCTTGGTCACTCCGTCGAGATACACATGAGCCGAACTCGCCTTGTTCGCCCCGCCATAGGGCACCCCCACCATGATCGAGTCCGTAATCGACAGCCCGCGATACTGGCGCACGAACTCGTGGAACGGCGCCACGCCGAGGCCGGATATGAAGATCGGCTCGTTCTGCTCCAAGATCTCGGCCGCAATGAAGCGGCCGTCGCGGTCGAGGGTGACGAGGACGTTGATCGGCTCGCCCGAAAACCCAGGCAGCGGGGCGAGCGGCCGCGTCTCGAAGATATACCCCCCGGCGACGCCGCTGCGGTCCAGGATCGACCAGACCCCGTCATCGGTCAGGCGTTCGCCAAGCTCGTAGGGAGGGTCGACATGCTGCGCAAGCTCATCGGCGCCGAGCATTTCGGCTGCTGCTGCGGATGGCGGGAGCCAAGCTGCAAGCCAGGCTATAAGGAGCATCGCGGCCCGGGTCATCTTGGTCTACAGCAGACGACTCGTCATCGTTCCCGACCTGTCCGCGTGCGTCGGATGAACTCAATATAAGAGACGAGCCGATCCGCCTGCATCGCCGGCCAGGGCCACGCTCACCCCCCGACCTCCCCTTCGCTGTCCAGCAACGCCCGAGCATCTTCGTCGCCCTGTTCGGCGGCGCGCTTCAGCCACACAAGCGCCTGCCTCCGATCGTCCTCGTTTTCGGCCTCCTCGAGGAGCTCCGAACCGAGGAGATACTGGGCCACGGAATAGCCCTGTTCGGCGGCCTGGAGAATCAATTCACGCGCCTTCGCCTTATCCGGCTCCGTGCCTATCCCTTCCTCATAGAAGTGCGAAAGGTAGATCATAGCAGCCGGGTTCCGCGCGCCCTCGATACAACGCTTGAAGATCCGATGCGCGGTCTCATGATCGCCGGTCTTCGAGGCGAAGTAGCCGTACATGCAATAGAGCGGATGGTCCGGTCCCTGGTCCTCGGCGAAGCGCTGGTAGCTGAGATCACTCGTCTCTTCGGCACCAGCCGTGCTCGCGACCAGAACCGCCAGACACGCGGCAAAGCAGATTCCCGTGATCCGCATGATCAATCCTCCTGCCGTTGCGCCTCGAACATATTCGAAGGTCCTCGACACCGACCTTTGGGTCGGGTGGGGACAGCCAACTCCAAAGGGGAGACTGGGCGCCCGGCCGAGGCGCCCAGCCCGATATCATGCCGCAGGTGGCTCAGTTGCCGGAGGCAAGTCCCTTGGGCAGCTTGAAGGTCCAGATCGAGCCGCCCTGGTTCAGGTACTTGACCTTCTTGGCGACCTCGCCGCCCCAGAGCGGGACCGCGCCACCCCAGCCCGAGGCCACGGCCAGATACTGCTCGCCGTCCATCTCCCAGGTGACCGGCTGGCCGACGATGCCCGAGCCGGTCTGGAATTTCCACAGCACCTTGCCGGTCTCGTCGTCCAAGGCCACCAGGAAGCCCTCCGGCGTGCCGGTGAAGACCAGGCCGCCCGCGGTCGCCATCACGCCGCCCCAGAGCGGCGCGTTGTTCTTGAACTCCCATTTGATCGAGCCGTCATTCGGGTCGATCGCCTTGAGCGAGCCGATATAGTCCTTGAACAACGGCTTGATGGTGAAGCCGGCGCCCAGGTAGGCGGCGCCCTTCTTGTAGGAGATCGGCTCGTTCCAGATGTCCATGCCCCACTCGTTGGAGGGTACATAGAACAGGCCCGTCTTGGGGCTGTGCGCCATCGGGTTCCAGTTCTTGCCGCCGAGGAAGGACGGCACGGCAAAGACCATCTTGCCCTTCTTGCCCTCCGCCGCGGCGGAGGGGTCGCCGGGGCGGTTCGCCTCGATAAAGACGGGGCGGCCCTTACCGTCGATCCCTTCGGCCCAGTTGATGTTCTTCACGAAGGGGGTCGCCTGAACGAAGGCGCCGTCTTCGCGATTCAGAACATAGAAGAAGCCGTTGCGGTCGGCGGTGGCAAAGCGCTTGTTGCCGCTCTTGTCGACGAAGGGGATGACTTCGTTCACGCCGTCGAAATCCCAGCCTTCACGCGGCGTGGTCTGGAAGTGCCACTTGATCTCGCCGTTCGACGGGTCGAGTCCTAAGCGTGAGGCGGCATAGAGATTGTCGCCCGGACGAAGATGGCTGTTCCAGGGTGCCGGCTGGCCAGCGCCGAATACCAGGGTGTCCGTGTCGATGTCGTAGGAGCCGCCAAGCCAGGTGGCGCCGCCGCCGGTCTTCCACAGGTCGCCCGGCCAGGACGCGTTCAGCTTGCCGGTCATGGTCGAGGGCTGGCCCTTGAAGGTGCCCATATGGCCCTCGATCACCGGACGCTCCCAGACGAGTTCTCCCGACTCGGCGTCCCGGGCCTGCACGGCGCCGACAATGCCGAACTCGCCGCCCGAATTGCCGGTGATCACCAAGCCGTTCACGATGATCGGCGCCGAGGTCAGGGAATAACCGGCTTTGTAGTCGGCGATCTTCTTCTTCCATTTCACCTTGCCGGTCTTGGCGTTCAACGCGACCACCCTGGCATCCAGCGTGCCGAAGTAGACGTTGTCGCCATAGATCGCGGCGCCACGGTTGATGACGTCGCAGCAAGGCAGGATGCCCTCGGGCAAGCGCGCGTCGTATTGCCAGATCTCCTCGCCGGTCCTTGCGTCTATGGCGAACAGCCTCGAGTAGGAGCCGGTGACATACATGATGCCGTCATAAATGAGCGGCTGCGTCTCTTGCCCGCGTTGCTTTTCGCCGCCGAACGAAAAAGCCCAGGCGGGAAACACGTTCTGCACATTGTTCTTGTTGATCGTCTTCAACGGGCTGAAGCGCTGCAGGTGGCGGCCCATGCCGTTGGTGACGATTTGGGTGGTGACGGACTGGTCGTCGACCAGATCCTGCTCGGTGACTCCGGCTTGGGCCGTCTGTGCCGCGAGCAGCGCGACCGTGGCTGCGCACAATAATCTTTTCACTATTTCCTCCCTTTGTGCTTTGAAGCGATCCCGCCCCAGGACCACTGCCAATAACCCTACTATCAGTGAGCGCCCCGGACAATAGAGATGCGACTTGGACGCTTTCCAGAGCGCTGTCGTCCGAGCGATGACCCTTGCGCGAGACTAGGGCCGGTATGCGACGCCCCAGGGGAAACGGCCGACCTTGATCGATTTCACGGGCTTGAGGCCGGCCACATCGATGACCGTGACGTCACCCGACACGCCGTTGGTCGTGAACAAGTACCTTTCGTCGCCGGTAAACGCCATGTGCCACACCCGGTGACCGACCAAGACGTATTTCTCCACCTCGAAGGTCCTCGCATCGACCACCGCGACCCGGTTGGCGGGGCCGAGCGCGACGAAGGCCCGCGTGTCGTCGCCGGTAAGGCGGATGCCCACGGGCTGGACGCTATCCGGATGCACCCCCCTCACCTGGAATCCGATCTTGGCGACCTCGGCCTGGGTCGCGGTATCGAAGACCGTGACCGTCCCGCCGATCTCCGCGCTGACCCACAGCTGCTTGCCGTCGTGGGTGAATTCGGCGTGGCGCGGCCGCTGATCCACCAGGCTGTTGGCGAAGAGGGCGAGTTTCTCCGTGTCGATCCAGTGGGCCATGTTGGTCGTCTCGGAGGTGGTGACGACGATCTTGCCGTCCGGGCTGACGGCCATGCCCTCCGGCTCCACGCCGACGTCGATCTGGGCAACGACGGTGCGGGTCTCGGTGTCGACGACCGTCGTGACCGCGTCGTCCTCGTTGGCGATGTAGAGATGGCGGTCGTTCGGGTGCAGCACGAACTGCTCCGGATCCTCTCCCGAGGGCAGGTCGTACAGGATCTCTCCGGTTTCGGGATTCATCACCTGGACGCTGTCGCTGTCGGACGCACAGATATAGAGGCGGCTGAAATCCCGCGAGAACGTGATGCCGCGCGGACGCTCGCCCGTCTGGTAGGTCCGAACGACTTCCAGCGTGTCCGCATCTATCACGCTGATCGTGTTGTCCTTCTCGTTCGAGACCCAGATCTCTCCGGCCCAGGCTTGGATAGGTGTCGACAACAGCCAGGCCGTCAATATCAAGCGTTTCATCCTTCCCCCACTTGATCCATCGCTCCGCGGTCCGCTTCGACCCTGAACCTTCCAGTCGTACCGTAGTCGGCGGTCCCGGGATTTGAGCCCGCCCGTCTCTCATCTGCCGGTATCGGGTCCATATTGGAGGGTGTGGGCCGATACTTGACTTGCTGTTCCAGATAGATCACTGAATCGTCAAGAGGCGCGGCAACAGCGGGGCACCCAAACGCAGCTGGCATCTTCATCATCAACGCACTCTCGTCGATTGGGCGCAGGCTCGTCTTCCTGTCAGGTCTCGTTTGGACGGAGCGCCCCGGCAATGCAAGGATAATGGAGCTGGACCATTTTCAAAGGCCAAAGGCCCCAGAGATTGCTGCAAAGACTATTCAAACGATAACCGAGATCAAGAGGAGGAGATCAATGAAAACGAAGTATCTTATTACTTTTCTTGCCGTGGTCTTCACGACCAGCCAGACCTTCGGCCATGCCGATGTCGCACCTCAGCCGGTCAATACCGACGCGCTGCCCGATGTGGGTGAGGAATGGCGCGAGGAGAATCCCTACCGCGCAGAGACGGCGGGCGAAGAGGTGTGGAAAACTGCTATCGAGATCGGCGCCTCCGGCTACAACCAGAACTGCGCCCGCTGCCACGGCCTTGAGGCCGTCTCGGGCGGGCTTGCACCGGACCTGCGCTATCTCGAGGCGAACCTGGACGGCGACGAATGGTATACCGAACGGTACCGCAATGGCTACACGGTGAACGGCATCACAAAGATGCCGGGCTACGACGAGCTGCTCGGCCAAAAAGCGGCCTGGGCGATTCGCACCTATATCGAGACCCGGCCCGACGACGGTGCGCTGGACGATTTCCTCGACCAGCTTGCAACGATCCGCGACGACCTCAAGAAGATCGCCGAGAGGCTGGTGGCGGGTACTGCCGCCTATGCCGACATATCGGCCAAGGTCGACACCTACAAGGCCGTGCTGAGAGAGGTCGCGAACCAGGTGAGCACGGCCTCGGGTGCTCCGGCCGCGGATTCGGCGGCCTCGCGGGCATATACTGCGCTCGATGCCAGTGCCGAGGGGGTCGCGAAAGCAACCGAGTTCCTCACGGTAGGGCTCTCGGTCGCGCAGTGACAAGGCGATGCGGCGGAGCGCGGTCATTTGTTTGCTGATCTGCGCCGCCGCTTTGGCCCCACGGCCCGGGGCGGCGCAGACGCCGGGCGCCAGCTATGACCGGATCATCGAACGCGGTTGGATCAGCTTCGGTGTCTACCGGGACTTCCCGCCCTATTCGTGGGAGGAGGGCGACGCCTTCCGAGGCACGGACGTCGAGCTCGGCCGCCTGATTGCCGAGGCGCTGGGCGTAGAGGCGCGGTTCCGTGCCATGGGCGCGGACGAGACCGTCGACGACGACCTGCGCAACTATGTCTGGAAAGGCCCGCTTGTCGGCGGTGGCGTGGTCAACGTGATGCTCCACGTCCCCTATGACCGCGAACTGGCGATTCGCAATAACCTAGTTGTGCTGACCGGTCTCTACATGACCGAGACCATCGCGATCGCCTACCGCAGGGAGGCCTATCCAGACGGAGCGCCGACACCCGCCTACTTTCGCTTCGATACGGTGGGGGTCGAAAACGACTCGGTCGCCGATTTCTACCTCTCCAGCCTGGCGCGCGGTCAGCTCATCTCGAACATGCGCCGCTATCCCACGCCGGCCGCGGCCATGGCGGCGCTGCGTTCGGGAGAGGTCTCGGCGGTGATGGGGGCACGCACCCAGCTCGAACACGGTTTGGCCGAGGGGCTCGCGCTGCACCAGCCGCCCCTGCCGGGGCTTGCTGTCGGGAGATGGACCGTGGGCATAGCGGTCCGGCACACCTATCGCCAGCTGGGCTATGCCGTGGACGCGGCGATTCAAGCGGCCGTCGAGGATGGCCGGCTCGCCGCCATCTTCGAAAGCCACGGACTGGCTTGGCAAGCACCGAGTTGGTAGCGCCCGGACCGGCCCGTTTCCAATCGATTGGACCCGATCCCCTTCGCCTTCCTGGAGCCCTTGCCGACAGGTCGTATTGACCGAAATCCGTGCCGTAGGCTTCATGTTTGCCTGGCGAAATTTCATTTCCCTCGACATCCCTCATGCGAACTTTGCTTGCACCGAAGATGGATCTGAGAAAATAATGAAACCATAAATCTCATTTTGGTGCGCTCGATCTTATCCACAGCCCCTCAAAGAGGGGAACAAGGGAGGTAGAACACATGCTCAAGGAAAAGCTTAAGCAGATATCACGCCGGGACCTGTTCCGCCTGGCCGGCCAATACGGCTGGTCCTCGACCCTCTTGGCCGCCGGTGCCATGACCGGGGCGATCACGTTGCCGCGCCTGGCCGAGGCAGCGAATTCGACCTACGGGAAGCGCTTCGGCAGCGAGCCCAAACACAAGCTCAAATTCGGCGCGTCCGGTTTCAACGAGCGCAACCTCCTGATCGAGCGCGCCGGTTGCCTGCAGTTCGTCAACGACCTCGAGGAGCGGACCGACGGGGCGATCCGCATCGAGTTCATCGGCAACAACCAGATCTGCGGCCAGCTCAACTGCGTCAAGAAGACCCAGCAGGGCATCGTCGACATCTATGCGGCCTCGACCCAGAATTCGGCCGGCGGCGCGCCCTACCTCAACGTGCTCGACTACGCCTACATGTTCCCGGGCCGGGCCGCCCAGTACCATTTCCTCTATCACCCGGCGAGCCAGAAGATCCTGCGCGATCCCATGCGCAAGAAGCACGGCATCCAGTTCCTGTTCTCCCACGCCGAGCTGCGCGGCATTCAGCTCGGCCTGAAGTGGAAGGACAAGCCGACGGTCACGAGCGTCGAGCAGCTGGCCGGCACCAAGAACCGGGTGACCGGCACCCAGCTCGGCCGCATCGCGATGGGGCTGATGAACCTGAACCCCGTGCCGATCGCCTGGGAGGAGACCCTGGACGGCCTCAAGCAGGGCCTGATCGACGGCGCCGAGACCTGGATGTCGGCGGTCGCCTACGCCAACATGTCGCCGGTCGTCTCGCAGTGCGTCGACCTCAGGTTCTTCTGCGGCACCGAGCACACGGCGATGAACGCCGAGGTCTTCGACGGCCTGGGCGGCACGCTTCAAGACGCGGTCATGGAGTCGGCCTACCTCGCACAGGTCCACGTCCAGGCGGCCAACGAGGCGGCGCTGGTCAACACGGTGGGCGCCTCCAACCCGCAGAAGCCGAGCACGATCTTCGCCCAGAACGACGTGCGGGTCGCCGACATCTCGGATGCCGAGATCGCCAAGGCCGAGCAGATGTGCTCGCCGGAATTCCAGCCGCAGGCCTGGGAGCAGTGGCGCGAGAGGCTGAACGGCTGGGCCGGCGGCATCGACACCTACAGCGAGATCCACAAGATCGCGCGCGAGATCCCGAAGGACACGCTGGCCGAAAACGTCGAGCCGCGGCGCTGGTGGAAGGCTTCCTAGCTGGACTTGTCGACGGGGTGTAGGGCTAAACCACACCCCGTCCTTTTTCCCGCGCCTCCCC
>Ga0224508_10001143_pt1 | contig 24123 bp, 21 predicted proteins | sample SF_Jan12_sed_USG_4_FD_170157 | JGI IMG/M metagenome (GOLD analysis project Ga0224508, IMG submission 170157) | Sediment microbial communities from San Francisco Bay, California, United States - SF_Jan12_sed_USGS_21 | ecosystem: Environmental > Aquatic > Marine > Sediment | place: USA... | reverse complement strand
ATCAGCAGTGCCAAGACACTGTACTCAATGAGATGTGAGCGCTCCTGTAACCCCAAACGCACCAGGATCATACCGTAGACGGCAACCATGCCTACTATCAACCAAACCTCACGCCATTTACCCTTTCTCACCAATCCGCAGCCCACTACGGTTATGGCAATCAGCAGCAAACCTATGGCAAATGAAATGGTTAAAAGAGTGTTTTCAGCAAGGATTTCCGCTAATAAGCCCGTTAACCATAAAGTAGAATAGATCAACAAAAGAACGATCAGGGCCCACAGCCAAAGATTTCTCTCTCTTTTGGAGGTGAAAAGGCTCATTCGCAATTACATATTACCCTGATCTACATCCCTGATAAATTCGATCAGTCCTTCAAAATAGGTGAGTTGATCGTCGTACATGGCCAGATGACTGCCTTGTGCACAGTGTAGGTAGCGACCATTTTGCACCTGTGAAGCCATCCACTCCATGTGTTTGGGATCCATGGTATCATAAGCCCCTCCAATCATCAAGGTGGGTACGGTTATTTTGGAAAGTTCACCACTTATATCCCAATCCTTCAACTTGGCGTCACCCACGATGCCAAATTCACTAGGTCCCTGCATGGTCATGTATAAATCGGCACTCATTTTGGCAAAGGCTCGGTTAACAGGATCCGGCCATTGATCCAAAGGCATCCTAAGCACATGTTCCGTGTAGTAGTGAGTGAATAGCAACTCGCTGTAACGGGGATTCGTGTATTCTCCTTTGGCTTCCAATTCACGGACTTCCTTTAGCACCTCCGGAGGCAACTGAGGTCCCAATACTTCATTGGCATATTTATTATACTCTGGCACGGACGACATCATATTGGAAACAATAAGACCTTTTAATTTTTCCTGATGCTGCAGGGCATATTCCATACACAAAATACCACCCCAGGAACTCCCCAGCAGGTAGAAGTTTGATTCGTCCAGCCCCAGCGCTATTCTTACCTGTTCCACCTCATCCACGTATCGCTCTACACTCCACAAAGTGCTATCGTTTGGCTGGTCACTGTAAGCGGATTCCAGTTGGTCGTAATAGTAATATTCGATCTCAGCATTGGGAAAGAAGGAGTCAAATGCTTCGAAGTATTCATGGGTAGCTCCTGGACCTCCATGCAGCAACAGCACTTTCATATCCTGATTATTTCCTACTCTCTTGGTCCATACTTTAAATTCACCGGCGGCGGTTTTAATAGGGATCATCGTAACTCCTCCACTTAAGACATCATCGCGGCCGGAGTAATCCAAATAGTTACTGGCAGTGGTAGTATCTTCCACCTTCTCCTGTTGCGGGGCGCACGCGCATATGATCACGGCTATTAATGATATAGTCAGTAATGGTTTCATATTCAAGGCTTTTGATGGTGGTATTTGAATATATTAAATAAAATGGTATTACGTAGGAACCAGGAAGACCGAGAGGGACCAATCTGGATTGAAGATTAGAGATCGGCGATTAGCTATTTTAGAAATTATGCTGACTTCATTTCGTAATTGGGTAAATCGTCTTTCGTAATTCCTGCCTGTAGGCAGGCGTAATTACAACCGCCCTTGCGCCAGTTGTCCAACCGCATAATCAGCTGCCCTCGCGGTAAAGGCCATATAACTGAGAGAGGGGTTCTGGCAAGCAGACGAAGTCATAAAGGAGCCGTCGGTTACAAAAAGGTTAGGAACATCGTGGCATTGATTCCACTTGTTCAGCACAGAGGTTTTGGGATCACGGCCCATACGAGCAGTTCCCATTTCGTGACTCTTGTGGCCCAGCACGTAACTATCCGGATCGCCGATCTGGATATTCTTGAAGCCGGCTGCTTCAAACATTTCTACCGCCGCCTCTGCCATTTTTTTGATCATGACCTTTTCATTTTCACCAAGGGCGCCGCTGATATGCAGTACCGGCATGCCCCATTCATCTTTTACCTCTTCATTGAGTTGCGCGAAGTTTTCGTAATAGGGTAAGACCTCGCCAAACGAACCCATACTGATGCCCCAAGGGCCTGGTTTCATAAGAGCATCCTTAAATTCCCCACCAAATCCCTGCTGATTGTTCCCCCGGGACCAATTTTGTCGGTAGGCCCTTCCCTGAAATCCAAATCCTCTCACAAAATCAGGACTTGGCTGGTCGACGTTTTGGAAACGAGGCACATAAAATCCCGTGGGGCGGTGACCGTTGTAATAACCGTCTTTAAATCCCTCAACCTCTGCCGAGAATCCGTAACCGCAATGATCCATCAGGTAGTGCCCCAGTACGCCACTGCTGTTGGCAATGCCGTTTGGGAAACCGGGGGACTTACTATTTAACATAATACGGGTACTGGAAAGCGCTGAAGCACATAAAAAGACCACCTTGCCGAAGTACTCAGTGGTTTCTTTGGTTTGAGCATCGATTACTCGAACACCAGTGGCTTTTCGGACTTTCTCGTCATAAATGATGGAATGCACGATAGCATGGGGTTTGAAGGTCATGTTGCCAGTGACCTGGGCAGCAGGTAAAGTGACACTCACGCTGCTGAAATAAGCGCCGTAGGGGCAGCCGGTTTCACATACATTGCGGTATTGGCAGGGACCCCTGCCGTTATGCGCAACGGTGAGATGTGCAGTTCGGCCAATGGTGACAATACGTCCCAACTTTTCATTCATGGCCCCCTTGAAGTGTTTTTCTACACAATTGAGTTCCATGGGTGGCAGAAAGTGTCCATCCGGCAATTGCATTAAGCCTTCGTTTTTTCCGCTTACACCGATGTACTTTTCTACATAGTCGTACCAGGGAGCTATGTCCTTATACCGTAGGGGCCAGTCTACCCCATGGCCGTCTTTATGGTTGGACTCGAAATCGATATCGCTAAGGCGGTAGCTTTGCCGGGCCCATATCAGGCTTTTACCTCCGGCATTAAAACTTCGATAAAGGCGCACAGGTCTGTCCTCATCGGTGGTATAAGGATGTTTGCGGTCACTGGCAAAAAAATGCTTGGTAGATTCATCAAAGCAGTACTTCAATTTTTGAATGGGGTATTCTTCTTCGGTTTGCTTCGAAATACGTTTGCGGAATTCATATTCCCAGGGCGCTTTATTGGTAGTGGGATAATCCTTGATATGCTCTACCTGACGGCCACGTTCCAGAACCAGGGTTTTCAGGCCTTTTTCGCACAATTCTTTAGCTGCCCATCCTCCGGACATCCCCGAACCGATCACAATTGCATCGAAGTATTGTGTTTGAAGTTTCATGATTACCGGTTCCCCACAAGGTTTTTTTCGTTTTCATCTATGGTAATACATCCTTGATGTTGTCCAGGTACCGGTCGGTAGTTCATGCTCTTCGTCCCGACTTCTGAAGTAAAGAAAGCCCATAGCACCAATTGTTTGAAAGAGCTGAAAAATTCCGTTGACTGGATCTCTTCCAGGTGTTTCATTTGTTGTTGGGTATTTATTTTGACAAAAGGCTTGTTCTCTTGGTCCTCACAGTCACGCATAAAAGCATTTAACCCGGACTCAAGTCTTTGCTTTTCGTCATCCTTAAAAAAAGATTCAAACAATAGATCAATATAAGGGGCCACACCCGCCTCCGAAGCCCCAGGAGTGTCCGTTTGAGGCAGGATAAGGTTAGCTAGTTGCCATATGGTATCGAATTGATCCGTGCTTAGATAAACGGGTTGATAATCTGTAAGCCGTTCTACACCGCAACTTTTCAGAAGGGCTGAAAGGCCCGGTAAGGCCCCTAGGCTTACCAGGGCGGTAGCAGATGACTTTAAAGCTTGGCGTCTATTCATGCTGATATTTTAAATAAATGTAAAACGATAAATGTAAAATGTAAAATCAGTATTAAACGACTTGGTAAAAGGGGGCAAGATTTCACTTATTTATTAACCTGATCACCACCTCACAAAATTGGTCAGGTTCTTCAAAAAACGGGAAATGAGCGGAGTTCTCGAAAAAGATTAGCTCTTTTTGGGGAGCCTGAAGGTGTTTATAGTATTCAGTAATCAATTGGTGAGGGGTGGTATAATCCCAACGGCCCACTAGAAAGTAAACCGGCACTTGGTATTCCATTACTTCTTCATAAATACTGCCCGATAAGACATTATGTTTCATGTGAGCGGAGCTGAATGATGAGCCTTTGGCTACAGCCACTGCTTCCGATAATTTGTATTCCGGAGCCCGTACACCTGTCCAGATTAGTGGAAAAAAAGACCTGCTGGCTTTGAGTTCACCGCCAAACTCGAACAGCCAGCTTTCAAAGTCAACATTCTTAATACTGTCAAGGGCTGTGATAACCTCTACTCTTTCTTTTAATCCGGCTTGCTCACGAATGAATCTTTCTTGCAACACCCGGGCTTTCTTGTTATCGACCACCTGCCCAATGGAAATGTAATGACTAAACAGTTCAGGTCGCTCATTTGCCATTATGCTTCCCAAGTGTGTACCGAAGGAGTGACCCACCAAAATCACTTGTCTCTGTTCGAATCTTGTTCTTAAGGTATCAATTAATGCATAGGCATCGTCGATCAATTGTCGGGTGCTCATACTTTCAGCAGTGGGCTTATTATGGTAAAAGGTCTTGCCTGCGCCTCTGCGGTCCCATTGGACCACCGTAAAATATTTTTCCAAGGGCCTCTGGAATTTATAGCCCAGGTACATCATGGGCATGCCCGGCCCGCCGTGGAGAAATAATAGAATGGGATTGCGGGTATCATGAGACCGGATCAAAATACACTGTTCTACTCCACCGATCTTTACATATTCGATTTGGGATATGGATCTCCCCTCTGGGGTTGAGTCAATGGCTGGAGTTTTAGCTGGCCAAAACCACCAAATGATGGTGAACATAACTATTGCCAGCACCAGCAGTCCAATTGCTTTCAAAAGACGTCCCAGGATTCTCATGGTTAGATGGAATCAAATTTTATAGGTAAATGACGTTCCTCACACAACATAGGGAGTCATTAGGAGTTTCCCATAGCTTGTTCTTCTTCATAGGAAGGGCCATACAGCCCTGGCACAGGTTTGCCATTGGCTCTTAAATAGGTTATCAACTCTCCACGGTGATGGTAAAGGTGATTCATTAAAAAACTGCGAACGACCTGGATACGGGGCATAGGGGGCATTATATCTGCTCCATTCATTTGCATCGCCCACATATCCGTAAACTTCTCTTCCGGATATTGCTCTAGATTTCCGATGGCCTCGGAAATGTTTTCTTCCAGTTTCTTCATGATCGATTCCATATTGCTGATATCCCCTGGATCGTAGGTATAGGTACTCATTTCCAGAACATCCTGGTTTAAGGTGGCATCCCACCAATGGTATATTTGGGCTATATGGGCAGCCAATTTTGCGGTAGTCCAATTAAAGTCCGTTGGCTGGTACTGCAAAACATCATCTGGTACAGCCTGAAATAGTTTACGGGTATTATCGGCTTCGAATTTTAGTTCGGCCAAAAGTGCTTCTTGTATCATATTTTTTGGGTTATAGTATATGTATAATTATCGTCTAAGTATCCAGGTGATAAAATTGCCGCACAGCGTCACCAATCAGAGACTAAAGGTTTCTAGCAGGATAGTCCAATTCTTAAGTGCTTATTCCAGTGCTTATTCCATTTTAAGCTTGCAGGCTTTGAAACTCTAAACGAGAGTTGGCGAAGGTGGTTCATAACCCTGCCAGTCTGGGGCGACTACCGTTTTACCGGTATCCAGATCTCTTCTTCAGAATCAATATGGTCCTTTCGGTATTTGGGCCCCAGAATTTCAAAATGCGGTCGGTTATCCAGTTTATAACCTGAGGTAGGCAACCATTCCCGAAAAATATGTTCAAAGGTACTGGTGTCTGAGTTGGGGCCTCGCTGGATAAAAACTGCATAGATACCTGCCGGTAATTCGAAAGTATCCATTTCCAAAGGTACCTGGTCAAAAACATTCACCTCCATTAATGCCCATTTTTCAAATTCCCGGGCCGGATTGAAGTTCTCGTAATAATCTTCAGGGTAAATCTTTAGGTCATATACATCGCCGTTCTTGGGGGTAATAATCTCATGGCGCCGGGGCATAAAGGTGCTGAACAGCTGAAAGGTCTTGTTGCTCGTTAAGGACATCCTTTCTTTCATGCCGATCAATTTCTTCTTTTCTAATGTTTCAAATCGCGGTCGCATTGGATTGTGTGCAATCATCTATTATATCATCAGTTTATGAAGGCTGATTATTATGTTTTCTCATTAATTGGGATTTCATGCGGATGAGCTCCCCCAGCAATTTGGTTTCTTCCACCACATGCTCCTGGTTATACTTTTGCGCAACCTCTACTATAGCCCCGTTAAGGGTATCAATCTCCGTTTCCCGGCCGTTCCTCATATCCTGCAAGGTTGAGATCAAGGATCCATCGGACTTCTTGCTGATGTGAAGTACCCGCGCTTCCATATCTTCTTGATTTATGCTAATTCCCTCAGCATGGGCTACCATAATACACTGAGCTATTATTTTCCGGGCCAGTCCGAAAACCTGGGGATCCCTGTGAAATATACCATTATCTATATCTAGCAAGGGACAAATAGAATTAAAAACTGTGTTGGCAATGGCTTTTTCCCAAATGATCTTTTCGATGAACTCCTCTGTTCTGAATTCAAAATAGGGCGTATTCAATAGTTCGACCAGGGCATCAAGCTGGGTGTTGTTCGACCTCACCACCCCAATGGGAGAATCGGCTACCGGAGTGTAGTTTACTCCCTTCACGGTCTTTTCACCACTTAAAAATAAAATCCCCCGATATATCTCCGGGAACAGGCGCTCCCAAAAGGGACCCTCAATTCCCAGACCGTTTTGCAGTAATACCACAGGACTGGAGCTCGTTTTGCCTTCGAGTTTTCGAGCCAGTTCATCGTTGCCGTATGACTTATTGGTAAGCACTACTACACCTTCAAGTTCTGAGTGGTGGTTTAACGTGCTAACCTCCACTTCTTGCACTAAAGCTTCTTGATTGTTGTACCATATTTCAATTCGCTCTACATAGCGGTCGGCCTGGTCGACACTGCCCCGAATTATCGTTACATCCCGCTGGTGTAGCTTCAAAGAAACCGCCAGGGACTTTCCTACTGCTCCAGCTCCGATTATGTAGATCATATTACTCATTTGTTAGTGCACATCATACAGCCTTTATTAGAAAACGCTTTTGTCATCCCTTAAGATACAGAATTCAAACTCCAAGGGACTTTTATACTTTTACATTTACTATTTCCCTTTAACATTATTTAACAGCTTCACTGCCCTCTATTGCGTATATTACAACGATGAACCTATTCCGAGGCGTACTCCTGGGTATAATCATGTTGGGCTGCGTGGATCTACAAGCTCAGGATTATTTGGTTTTGGATCGATATGGTACCAAGCGCATTCGCATCCCATTGGGATCGGAAGTCACCTTTAAATTAAAAGGGGACAAGCGTAAACATACCAGCCGATTGGTGCAGCTGACCGATAGCGTGGTGGTAATGGGTAATTATGACATTTATCTTAAACTGGATGACTTCGACAGTTTCTATTTTCATCGAAATCAATGGCGTACATTGCGATACGGTACCCTGATACCAGCAGCGGGTTTCTTGATAGGTGCCGCGGTACATCCTACTGTGGATAACCCACAATATGACGCAGGTGATTCTGCTTTGATCGGATTGAGTTTTATTGCATTGGGACAAAGCTTTCGGTTATTGGAATGGAAACGCTTTAAGATCAACAAGAACAGTCGAATTTGGGTAGGAGGCGTTTAGCAGCAACCGCATGACAATGGTATACCATGGGAGTGATTGCATTTGTTAATAACTTATGATTCGTGGAGCTATTATATGGATATTGTTATTGGTGAGCCAGATAGTATGGGCTCAGCACCAAGATCCTGTTTTGGTGCAGGGGCAGGTACTGGATGCCCACAACAAAACACCTTTACATGGAGCACATCTGGTGTTAAACAATACCTTTGGCACTACTCCGGACATCGAGGGCAATTTCACCCTGCAGCTTTCAGCTGGCGACACCTTAATGGTTAGTCATGTAGGCTATGTAGACTATTTGGTGCCCATTCCACAAAACCTCAACCAAAACAACTATTACTTGCGTATTGCACTTAGTCCGGCTACCGTCGAATTGGATGAAGTGACCATCTATCAGTGGCCTGCCACGGTTGAACAATTCAAACAAGAGCTCCTGGCTCTGGAAGTGGAAGAGGAAGAAAAAGTGATCATACCCGGGTCGTATCAGGGACCTCCCAGACCGGTAGAGGCCAGGGCGAGTAGTCCTGTAAGTTTCCTGTATGAAAAGTTCAGTCGTCGTGCTAAACAAAGAAAAGCTTTCCAGAAAAAAAGGTTGGATATAGAGACGCATCAAAAGACCCGTGCCCGATGGAATTCTGACTATGTCAAGGAGGTTACCGGTATAGAAGATGAGCAAACCTTGGTGTCTTTTATGGAGTACTGCCGGCTCAACGACCAGAAACTGGGAGAGCTTAACGACTATGACCTTATTGCAACCATAAACCAGTGCTACCAAGATTTCAAAGAACAACTTTAACTCTCACTGGTTCAATTCCCATTTAATTCTAAATTTGCTATTAGCAAACATGACTCGTAGCCCATGAAAGAGTTTAATTATGGTGAGGACCACTTGACTGCCGGTAAGGCCATGATGATTTGTCGTGGTCAGATGAAAGGTATTTTCAACCAAACGACGCGCGAGCGTGTCCAACGCAGTCAACAGTGGGTCCAGGATATTGCCCAAGGTGATGAAGTGGTGTATGGCATAAATTCGGGCTTTGGCCCCCTTTGTACTACCAAGATCTCACCTGAAAATACTCGTCAGCTTCAAGAGAATATTCTAAAAAGCCATAGCGTGGGCACCGGTTCGCATATACCCTTGGAAATTGCCAAGCTGATGTTGATCCTTAAGGTACAAGCCTTGAGCAAAGGATATTCTGGCATCACAGCCCATACATTAGAGCGTATTCTCTGGCATATTGAACACGACGCTATACCCCTTGTACCCAGCCAGGGATCGGTGGGAGCATCAGGTGATCTGGCTCCCCTGGCTCATCTATTTTTACCGCTTATTGGTGAAGGAAGGTTGCATTACCAGGGCCAGGAAATCTCTGCTAAGGATCTATCGAATGTTACCGGGTTGCAACCATTACAGCTGGCCCCCAAAGAGGGGCTGGCTCTTATAAACGGCACCCAATTTATGGCCGCCTTTGCTGTAAGTACTCTGGAAAAACTACATCAGTGTCTTAGTCAGGCCGACTTTATTGCCGCTATTATGCTGGAAGGCCTGCTTGGTTCAGCACAGCCGTTCTTGACTGAGCTTCATAATTTGCGACCCCACCAGGGTGTACAGCATGTGGCCGCTCGCATCAACGGATTATTGAGCGGTTCGGAAATAATGGTGTCCCATAAAAACTGTGAGCGGGTCCAGGACCCGTATTCCTTGCGATGCATTCCACAGGTACACGGTGCCTCCCGTCAAGCCTGGAAACACCTGAAGGATACCCTGGAGATTGAGCTGAATGCCGTTACGGATAATCCGGTGATACTGGATACGAATCAGGCCATAAGTGGAGGTAATTTTCATGGTCAGCCATTAGCTTTGCCTTTGGACTACGCATGTCTAGCCGCCTCAGAATTAGGAAATATTAGTGATCGGCGTATCTATCTTTCACTGGACGGCACGGTTACAGGCCTTCCCAAACTACTTATGAAGGATACTGGGTTGAATTCGGGATTTATGATCTTGCAATACACATCCGCTGCTTTGGCCAGCGAAAATAAGGGGTTGTGCTTTCCCGCCAGTGCGGATAGTATTCCCACTTCATTAGGCCAGGAAGATCATGTGAGCATGGGTAGCATCTCCGCTCGCAAAGCCCTGCAGGTAACAGAAAATCTGGAAAAGATTCTGGCCATAGAATTGTTGTGCGCTTGTCAGGCTCTGGACTTCAGAAGACCGCTTAAATCGACTCAGGTTTTGGAAGAGATCCAAGCCCATATACGTCAAAAGATCTCCCATGCTCAACAAGATCGCATATTCAGTGAGGACATGAGGTCAGCTGAAGCCCTGATTTCCCAAGGGGCACTGCTTGCGTGGAATAATGACTGGGGATCGGTATATCATGAGGATTATGAATCCTACTAGGGTCACGGCTCTTACCCTCTGAGAATTTTTGTAAATTGGCCGCCAGAAACTGAAACTAACTCTATGAAGAAACGGATCCTGGGGATTTCTTCAATGGCTGTGGGAATACTCCTGATATTCGGAGTGAACTATGCCTGGAAAACCTTGCCTATTGCCACCGGATACAGCGCCAAGATCATGTGCTCTTGTGTATTTCTCAGCGATCGTGAAAAAGACGCTATTCTGGACACCGATCTGTCCTCATTTGATGGTGTCGATATCAATATCAATTATTTGGATTCTACAGTAACCGCTAAAGTTATGGGCCTGGCGAAACGTACCGCGGTATTCCGGGAGGGGCTTGGTTGTACCTTAGCCTTGGGCATTACAGTTGAGGAGTTAAAATCACAAAGCGTAAAGATCACCAAACCCGATAGTCGACAGGCCAACAATTACTGGCCGACAGGTGAAAATTTTGCGGGTGGTGAGTTTCCGGCAGAGATCGACGAGGATGCCTTGGACAGGGCCCTGGACAAGATATTTTTAGAGGATGACCCAGAACGACTGCAAGGTACCCGGGCGGCTATTGTAGTGTACAAGGGTAAGATCGTAGCAGAACGGTATGCCGATGGTTTCACCAAAGAAACTCGTTTAGCCGGCTGGTCCATGACCAAAAGTATTACCAATGCCCTGGCAGGTATTCTGGTCCAATTAAACCTGATGAGCCTGGAGGATGATCAACTCTTTCCAAAATGGTCCCGCGATGGTGATCCTCGCAGCAAGATCACTGTGGATCAATTACTGCGCATGAGCAGTGGTTTGAAGTGGGAGGAGGTCTATGCCGGGAATTCCGATGCTACTAAAATGTTGTTCACCAGTCACAGTGCTTCGGTGGTGGCCTTGGACAAACCCCTAGAATACAGTCCAGATAGTGTTTGGGAGTATAGCAGTGGCACCAGCAATATCCTCTCTGAATTGATTCGTCAAAAAGTAGGGGGCGATAATAAGCAGTACTGGAATTTTCCGCACTACTTCTTATTCAACAAGATAGGTATGCGTACAGCAGTAATAGAACCCGATGCATCCGGAACTTTTGTAGGTTCCTCCTTTATGTATGCCAGTGCTCGTGATTGGGCCCGCTTTGGATTGCTGTATCTCAATGATGGCGTATGGAATGGTGACCGCATTTTGCCGCCAGGCTGGGTGGAATATAGCCGTACTCCTACACCGGCAAGTCCCAATGAAAAATACGGCGCGCATTTCTGGCGTACCAAAGGCGAGCCGGGGAGCACCGTGGATATGCCCGCAGATGCTTATCACCTGGCTGGTTATGAAGGTCAAAAGGTGGTTATTATCCCTTCCTATGACCTGGTGATGGTGCGCTTAGGCTTTTCTCAGCCCGAGCAAAACTGGAACTTTACAGAATTCGTGGAAAATGTGGTTTCAGCTTTTCCCTATCGCTAGGAACGCCATTGTAATGGAATTTTCTTGATGAATACCATAAATCCGAATAAGGCCAATATGATTGAAATGGTTATGGTGGCCACCATCAGCGGAAGGTGATCTCCCATACCGTTTGATATTAGCTCCATACTGGAATACAAGGCGATAAAAGCCAGAGTCACGAACAAGCAAGAAGTGAACAATCCAATATATCGTTCAGTGGCTTCAAAGCGTTTGGCCAGTTTCAAGTCATGATATTTCAATTTGAAATCCTGGTTTTGACGCTCAAAGTTCAAAACTTCCCATTCGCGGACTTCTTGGGGGCTAAGTTTCCTGATGTGACGTATTTCTCTGAGCGCATCCATTCTGATTTCGATGTGCTCTAATTTGTTGATCATCTTGCTGCGCGTGTTCATGGTCTTTAGTGTCTAGTGGTCAATAAAGGCAAAAAGGCACTGTCAGCAGCGCCTTTTTATAACGGAAATCATTCAATAGTGTATGTCGTCGTCTCTGTTGATGTTATTTCCTAATATAAACCGGTTGCAATTGCATGGGCCCTTTTCGGTGTAATCCGAGTTGAATCTGGTCTATTAACCCGCTCAGGGTCACCAAGATAGCCTTAAGGGTCATTTTTGTCGTCTTTATTTTCATGCAATCTGCTTAAGTTCAATATTTTATTAAAAAAGTGCTATTTTTCAGTGATTATTTCCCGTATATACGGTTTACCCCTAGAAAGTAACCCCTGAATAAAAAAAAATAAGAAAATTCCTTAGTAAGGGAATTAAGATAATTTCGAGCTAATTACCGCCAATATGTGAGGGAAGGACAAAATTAGTACTTTAATGGAATCGGTGATCTTGAAGTTGTGAAAGCTCTATTTTAAGTCACCTAAATATGCTTAGGGCCGATTTTGGGTGGAATCCGCTTCAGTCTTTTTTTTCTTTTTGAACAAATTAAATACATCATCCACAGATTTGTCTTTTAATACGTTGTCTTTCACCTCCCTAAGCAGCTCATTGGAAGTACTATCGCTTATTTGATCATTAATAAGGCTATCCAGTTGGGCGGTAGCCTGGTCTGTTACTTCCTGGGTTTTATCATCGACCACAGATTGTGCACTGTCCTTGGCTTCTTCTACTTTCTGGTCTACCGCATCTTTTGCAATACTGGCGGTAGTGGCTCCCCCTTCACGCCCTCCCAGCGCAAAAGTCGGATTGTTATAGGTGCCACCCATTGTCACGTTCAATTTCACCAGATCATTAGCTGGTTCGTCTGAGCCGGTAAGCTTGGCAATAGCTTCATTGACGGATGAGCCCACCACTCCAGCAGGTACTTCCATGTTTAGCAGGAATTCAATGCTGCCGTCGATCCCGGTGCTTCCGGAAACCAGGGTTTGATAATCGCCAAAGTTCACATTGAAGGGCTTTACGTTTAGTTTCCCGTCTTTAATTGATATTTGCATTACCACGTCCTTAAGACTGAACTTACTGGGACCATCGGAGGAAAATTTGGTAAGATTACTCAGTCCCTCTACGATCTTAGAATTGGCCCCAGCTAAGGCTGCTTCCAGGATCTGTACCAGTCCCCCACCGGAAATGGTGTTCAGTAGCGGCATCATATCTTGACCCAACTCACCGTTAAGATTGAAATTAGTGCTGAAATCACCGTCCACCAACTTGGCCACGGGGGCCAGTACTTTCACCGTGTTGAAGGTATTGAAGGCCTGTTTTACTGCTACATCGGCAATAGCCATGTCTAAATTGAATTTAGGATGTTTCAAATCGCGGCTGTCGTAGTCTCCCCTCATGGCGAATCGTCCTCCCAGCGAATTAAAGGTAACATCTTGCAATGAAGCCACTCCTCCCCTCATGATGACGCCTCCCTGCACATCACTTAAGGTCATGTTGTCGTAGTGTACCCTACCCGCTTTTGGGGTGATGTGAAGATCTACATTTTTGGGAATCTCCAGAACCTCCATAGGTGCAGCATCCGAAGAATCACCGGTTTCGGTCATCCATTCATTCAGATCCAGATTGCTGCTGGTCATTTGCAGGTCCCCTTTTATCACAGCGTCGTCCTTGAAAACATAATTTATGTAGTTAGTGAGTGTTCCCTGTACCTGCATGTCGGAGGAGCCGGTGTTAGCTTTTAGCTCCTGTATGGTGATTTTTTGAGGATCGAATTGGGCTTTCCCCTGTTCTATATGGAAAGCATGGGCCAGATCCGGGTCATTATAGGAGAAGTTGTTCACAGTGACTGAGCCGCTAGTGGGCAGCAGATGGTATTTTTCTGCTTCCAGGTCCGACATTTTACCTTTGGTTGCCAAATTGCCGGATACCCTTCCGGTAATGGTTTTACCCGGTTGAGGGAATATATGAGTCAACTTTTCCAGGTCTAAAGATCCGTCAATCAAGAGATCCCATTGGTAATCGGCCAGGTTTTGAAGTACCAAGTTCCCAGAGAATGGTTCTTCATCCATCACAAAGCTGAATCTGGGCACTTCAATCAATGTTTGCTCCATGCGACCATTGGTGTTTTGCACCCGCGCCTGAAGATTAAATTCTTCTAAAGCTTCCGGAAATTGATCGGATTTCACATACCCTTCCATCAGAGTCATTTGAGCGTCGATGGTGGGAAACTGCCTGCGGGCACTGTCGTAGGTGCCATTGGCCTTCAAGGAAAGATCAAAATTGCCCTTTAAATTTGTACCGTCAAGGGGCACCATCTTGGTTAGCTCAGTCAGATTAAGGTGGGCCTTTAGGTCTGCATCCACTTCAGATCTTTCAAGGCCATCCAGTTTGATCCGGCCATCCACGGGATTTCGGCCGAAATCCAAATGTACCTGCTTAATATCTATCAGGGTAGAGGCAAATTGTCCGTCCTCATTGACCAAGTTTAGATCAAGGTTTATGTTTTCCACTGCTTGGGGCAGATCGGGATACCGGAACATGCCCTCGATTACTTTGAGATCCAGATTGAAGGCCGGAATACTACTTTCATTGTAGACCCCTTTAACCAGGCCTGCCAGTTCAACCAGCCCATCACTCTCAATATCTCCAAAATTCTCAGTGTACATTCCCGGCACCAGCGATAAAAAGCTTTTAAAATCATTTTGCCGGGCGGCAAACGTGAGGTCTATGACAATATCGTCACTTTGCTGCGGCAGTTCTAACCACCCGTCGAAGCCAAAAGCAAATTCGTTTAGCGAAACGTTGTTTTCTTTGAAAGTGTAGCGATTCTCCCCTAAGTTTATTTCCAAGGTGACATCACCTTGCAGGTGTTTGTTCCCCAGGTAGCTGATGCCATCGTATTGTGCAGTGACCAGATGTCCCTCGGTATAGGATTCCAGATCGAAAAGTTCTGAGGTGAAATCTCCGGAACCTTGATGATCGAGTTGATCCAGTTCCAGAAAAAACTTGGACTGCTGGTCCTCATATACCAAACGTCCTTGTTTTACATTCCAACCGTTTATTTTGATGTTATAACCACCTTCCTCTTGCGCAGTGCTATCGGGAGTATTCGCAATATCGTAATTGGTAGTGCCGTCGTCCAGAATCTTTATTAATACCCTGGGTTGCAACAAGTCTACAGATTTTATTTTCACCTGGTCGCCCCACATCACACTTCCCAGTCCAACCCTTATTTGCGCTTTATGGGTGGAAATCAGGGTATCGCCTAGGAAAAGGTCCTTACCCACCACGCTAATTTCCTCTACGGAAATGCCCAAATTAGGAAAGGTGCTCAACAGTGAAAGATCAAAGTTTTGATAGCTGATTTGGGCATTGACCGATTCAGCAATAGCGGCATCCACGCCTTCATTTATCTGGTCTTTAAAGAAAAACGGTATCGAAGCCAGGGCTACTGTTAATACCAAAATGATGGCGCCCAGGATAAAAAGGGTCTTTTTCATGGCTAGCTAAAAAAATATATATAAAGGTAGTTCCTTTTGATGGTTTCGGAGAATATATGTGCTAAAAACTGCAAAATGGTACAAAAATCTTAGTATTTTAATTTATGCATGACCGAAGATTGGGACCATACTTTCCTATGGAATTCAGATGGATAGGCCTTCTGCTGATCGCGGTATCGTTGTTCTTTTTGGTACAGAACGTATTCGTTTGGCCTCCGCTCATCTTATTATTGGGTATCTTTTTGAAATGGGCCATCAATGGAACTCAAATTGATTTTGAAAACCGCCAGATCAGGGAATATGTGGGAGTTTGGGGTGTTAAGTTTGGCAGTTGGAAATCGTTGCCAAATTTGGAAAAAATCACCATCACTAAGAATAATTACAGTCAGGTGCTGGGAAGCCGGGGAACCACTTCTCAGTTTAAAACCCATATGTACCGTGGAATTTTAAGGGGCACCGGTGACTATCGGGTGCCATTTGTAGCCCATACAAACGAAAGTAAGGTTCTGGAAACCGCCCGTATGGTTGCTGACCGGCTGGAGTTGCGCATATTGGACTGTACCGTAAGATCACCCACATGGATAACCTAAGAATTAAGCTCTACGGCATTTTACTGGTAACTGCCTTTAGTTGCCGGCCAACGGAATCACCTCCCGATCTCACTACGGGGACCTGGATTGACTTGAGTTACCCATTCAATAGTGAGACCATTTACTGGCCTACCGATACCCTGGGTTTTCAATTGGACACCGTATTTCACGGATTCACAGACAACCAGTACTTCTATTCTGCCTACAGCTTTAGATCGGCCGAGCATGGTGGTACCCATCTGGACGCCCCGGTGCATTTCGCAGACGGCCAACAAAGTGTGGAGGCTATTCCCCTGCAGAACCTGATCGGTAGAGCGGTGGTGGTGGATGTCAGCCAAGCAGCCTCAAAAGACCGCGATTACCTGGTCAGTGCCGAGGATTTTCAGCAATGGGAAGAGAAGAATGGAGCCATCCCCAATGGATCTATTATCTTGTTGCGCACCGGCTATGGTGCTTCCTGGCCAGACCGGCAACAGTATTTGGGTACCGATCAAATGGGTGCGCAAGCGGTACCTCAACTTCATTTTCCCGGGCTGGCTCCCCAAGCCGCTACGTGGCTCACTAACGAGCGGCAGATTAAAGCTATTGGTTTGGATACACCCAGTATCGATTATGGCCAATCCAGTCATTTTGAGAGCCACAGAATACTATTTGAATACAATATACCAGCATTTGAAAACCTCGCCAATTTGGATAAATTACCGGTTACAGGGTCATGGGTGATAGCTTTACCCATGAATATTGCCGGCGGTAGTGGAGCGCCATTGCGAGCTGTAGCCTGGATACCATAACACGACCTAACCATGAAAATCAAGAGCTCACAATCCTTTGGTGGTGCACCACAGCCACCGCATACACCCAAGAAATTAACATAACTCATGAAGGTTATGGACTATCAGTTCCGCAAGACATAAGCGTCACATCTGTTAAGGATCAGGGCAGCACCCGGCATCATCATGGGGAGCTGAATAACTTGTTGCTTTCGCTGGTCAAAGGAGTGGTAGAGAATAAGGAAGGAAACATCAATCCTCAATGGAAAGATGCCTATTACGCTACTATGGATAGTTATCTGGGTGAAATCCCTCAAGAGTTCCAATTCAAAGGCCGCAAATTGGATCCCATAACCTATTCCCAAGAGGTACGCTGGTTTTCGATCCTCATGATTATGCAGGACCAAAGAGGGATTACCTACTACCTCACCAAAAATTCCTGGGGTAGTGATAATAAATTCGGAGGATATCTTTTTATCAGAAGCTTAAGTCAAACTAAAAACGGTTGCTTTTATGGTGCACAAGGAGGCTACCCCCCCAGGGTTTGGCCAAGAAAGATTGAGCTCTGATCAAAAATATTTTAACAATAGATCAATAGCGCTGCGCACTAAATTGGTGTAGGGAGGGTAAACCGGCTTTACCGAGGTAAGTCCTACTTTTTGTTTTACTATACCTTTTTCATTGGAAAAAGCCTGAAATCCCCGGAAACCATGTGATTTGCCAAAACCACTATGGTTAGTTCCGCCAAAGGGAAGGTAAGGGTTCATAAACTGGACGACGCAGTCGTTAATCGCTACAGAACCAGATGATGTTTGGGTCAACACTGCATTTTTATGGACTTGAGAACGACTGAACAAGTAAAGCGCCAAGGGCTTGGGCCGTTCGTTTATGGTGGATATGGCCTCCTCAAGATGTTCATAAGTAAGTACAGGCAGCACTGGACCGAAGATCTCTTTTTCCATTATCAGTGAGTTGCTAGGCACCCTGCTGATCAAGGTGGGCGCCAAATAATGGTCAGTGTGGTCACTAAGGCCCCCTGTTTCCAGTATTGCTCCCTGATCCAGGGCATCCTCCAGAAGCATATTTATCCGATCGAAATGCTCACGGTTAATGATACGGGCATAATCAGTACTGTTTTCGATACCCAGGCCTTCGCCGTCGAACAGTCGATCGATGGCCAATCGTAGTTCATCGATCAATTCTTCTTCCACTTCCTTATCCACTAACAGGTAATCGGGTGCAATGCAGGTTTGTCCACAGTTGATAAACTTACCCCAAGCAATTTTTTCCGCGGTATCGGCCAGGTCGGCAGTACTATCCACAATAACTGGTGATTTCCCTCCCAGCTCCAAGGTTACGGAGGTAAGGTGTTGCGCAGCAGCTTTCATTACAATTTTTCCGACTGCAGGACTACCAGTGAAGAAAATATGATCAAAGGGCAGTCTTAACAATTGCTGAGCTATGTGTTTGTCTCCCTGAAAAACCGCTACCTCCGAGGGTTCAAACAACTCCAACACCATGTTCTCAACTAGCTGGGAGCAATTCGGAGTCAGCTCCGAAGGCTTCAAAATAACGGTGTTGCCCGCGGCCAGAGCGCTTACCAATGGAGCGACAGATAAATTAAAAGGGAAATTCCAGGGCGCTATGATCAAACAAACTCCTTTAGGTTCGTATTGAATTAACGATTGAGAGCCTACCAGAGCCAGGGGAGCCTCCACTTTTCGGGGTCGGGACCATTTACGCAAGTTGCTGATAGCATGTTTCAACTCGGAAAGGACCACATAGACCTCGGAAAGATCGACCTCTTCAGCTGGCTTTTTAAAGTCTTTATAAATGGCATCCTGGATATCTTTACGATGTTCACGAATCCATTTTTGCAGCTTTATCAAGCGTTTCAGACGAGCTTGGGGACCTTCTTGCCGCCAAAGTCTGCTGGTGTTTTGCTGGTGTTTGAAAAGCCTTTTTATCGATTGACCGGGTTTGGCAGATGTAATAGAAGCGGGCATTATTTCAAAATACAAAAAAACGGGTTCAAATGAACCCGTTTTAAACTTTGTTGTTCCGAACTACACTATTCGGAAAGGATCTTGAACTCTACCCTGCGGTTTTGAGATCGTCCTTCTTTGTTGATATTGTCCGCTACCGGTTTGGACTCTCCGAAGCCTCTGCTTACCACACGTTCAGGCGCAATGCCATTTTTAACTAAATGATCATATACTGCCTTAGCACGACGTTCGGAAAGTCTCTGATTATAAGGCTCGCTTCCGATGCTGTCGGTGTGACCGGCGATCTCCACTTCTACCCCGGAGTTGTTATTCATGAACTCAATCAGTCGGGTTAATTCCGGATAAGAATCGTCCTTTAGCGTGGAGCGATCGAAATCAAAGAATATGTTGTTTAAAGTAATAGTGGCACCTGCTTCAACTGGCACCAAGAACAGATCTTGAGAGATCTCTTTATACTCTTCCAGGTCATTAAGATCCATATTGGCGTTAACCGCTACATAACCATCAGCTTCTGCCAGATATCCATACTTGGCTCCTGAAGGTAAAATGATCTTATAAGCACCTGATTGCGGATCAGAGGTTGCTAAGCCCACTTCAGTACCATCGGGAAGTCGTTCATAGAGGATCTTGACATTACCCAGAGGTTCGTTAGTCTTCGAATTATATACGGTTCCTTGAACCAGCACCACAGGTGCAGGCTGATAGAACACGGGCAGCTCCAACTTGAAAATATCCAGATTTTCGGTGCCTACGCCTCTGGAATAGTAGGCGTACTCACCCGAAGCAGGGATATTGAAGAATTCATCGTCATTTTCAGAGTTGATGTCCGGGCCCAGGTTTTCTGGTTCTGTCCAGTTTTTCCAGGTGTCGTCCAGTCGACGGGTTACAAAAATATCGGTACCGCCGAATCCGGCATATCCATCGGAACTAAAGTATAAAGTTTCATCATCAGCGGCCAGGAAGGGTGCAGATTCTTCACTGGCGGTATTCAGGGTATTGCCTAGGTTCAGGGGTTCGCTCCATTGGCCGTCGTCATTTAAGAAGCTGGCGTACAGGTCACGATCTCCATAAGAGTCTTCACGCTCGATGGACATCAGCAAGGTCTTGCGATTATTGGCCATGTAGAAATTGGCTTTCTCGCTGTAGTTGTACAGATTGTCAATCGCCAGGGGTTCTGGCTCGGTCCATCCGGCCTCGGTTTTCCTACTAACTGAAACACCAGCTTTCATCTTACCATTCGGCAGATATTCATTTCCCAACAGCAGGACTACAGTGTTGCCGTCAGGAGTTATGGAACTGATGTAGTTAGGTCCTTTATTGTTCAGTACCGGTCCGATATTTCTGGCTTCTTTCCACTCTCCGGTGGTCTCATCCAACTCTGAATACCAGATGTCTTCGTCATCGGCGGTGCCTCCTACATTTCCGGGGTGGTTGCTGCGGCTGAAAAACAAGGTCTTACCATCTGGTGAGATCAGGGGCCGAAATTCATTTACTTCGCTGTTTACCTGGGGTCCTAGTCTCTGGGCTTCCAGGTCCTCACTAATATTATCTGCAAGCTTGATCAGATTTTCTACCTTAATGGGTACTTCCGAATCAGAAATTCCAATAGCATCGATACTGTTATAACCGGGAACCGCCCTTCCGTCAATTTCCAGTTTCACCGCTACCACATTGAAGCTGGTCATATCGAAGAACACATTTAACAAGCGGCCTGCTTCACCCAAAGGCCTTGAGTTGAAGGTATATACTTGAGTTTCATTTCCGTTGCTGTCGTATACATAGATCGATGAAATAGAACCTGGGTTGTAGGATTCACCAATGGCAATTTGTTGTATTTTTTGAGATCGGTCGAATCCAACTTTAATAAACTCTATCCTGTTGGGATTCTTGGGGGTCCAAGCATTAGGATTTTCGCCTCCATTCGGTAGTACGTTGGGCTTATTCAGCGCTTGCTTGGCAGAGTATTGTAAAGGGCTTAATTCCGAAGAGAATTCTATTACTTTGGACGCCCACTGCACCTCTTGGGCAGTTGCGAATCCAGAAATAATACAAAATAAAACCAAGGATAGAAATCGAATCATAACGAGTAAGCTTATTCGTAATATTATATTCTAACTAAATTTAAGTAAAAAAAATAAACAAACATTCCCATGATGTCTGTTTAATTTCACCAATCCATAACCGAATAAAACCCGCCCTCCTACAAAAGCGGACCCAAAAATAGTGAAAAAATTTAATTTTACCTATTTAGACAGAATTCGAACCTCAACCCGTCTATTTTTCATTTTAGCCTCTTCGCTTTTATCGGTAGTTATTGGTTGGGATCCACCAAAAGCTTTCAGCTTAATACGATTCTTTCTGACGTTCTGAGCCATCAAATACTCTCTTACGGCAATAACCCGGTCCTCAGACAGCTTCATATTTCTTTCAGGATTACCTCTAAAATCCGTGTGACCTTCAAGCTGGATTTTCATTTTGGGGTTATTGTAGAGCATTTGAGCTAAACTATTCAATTCATCATAAGATGATTTCAATATTTGAGCCTGCCCCAGCTCAAACAGTAAATTGTTCATTCGCAGCACATTGCCATCGGCTGCGGCCGTCAACAGAAAATCCTTTTTGATTTGACCATCTGCATCAATATCTTCAATGTCCACGATGTCGAAAACAGTGATGTATCCCTCAGCAGTTATCTCCAAGGTGTATTTTCTGTTTTCCAGCATGTGGAGTTGGTAGGAGCCGTTTTCTTTGTTAGAAATAAATCCAACATTATTGGCTCTGGGCATTTTCTCGAAGTTTATATGACCCTTTACAGGCTTATTTGAAGCTGCATCCAGGATATGTCCGTAAACCAGGACCATTTCCTGTGGCGCTTCCTGTTTTTCATCGTTATATAGGACATACTCTTGGCCATAAGCTTGAACGACTACCATAATACCAAGCAGCAACGTACTAACCTTGCGTAATAATCTTGTTCGTTCCATAATAAAAGCCTTTATGATCTATGCTAAAATCTAGCAAAAGTAACCGTCAAATAAATATACTGAATAAATAGTATGTCCATATTTATAATTTACCCAAAATCTTACATTCAAAAGAAATCCATGAAGTATATGCCCATATGATAGAGCAGCAAATTATATTCCAAATCGAAAAAATTAGGGGCCAGTTAGCCTGTTAAGCCTAAAGTTCCCTATTAAAAATACTATATTCGTATAACTAATGGCCAAATACGACCAAAAGCGATTTTTTTATTTCCAGTAGAATGGCAGACCACTTGGATCGTACAGATCTGATTCATCAGTTAGAGCAACTCAAGCAGGGGCTGAGTTCCATCTTGGACAAGGGTGCTACCCCACCGGAAGCTCCCGAAAATGACACTAACGGATTACCCAGCCAGGATAGCCCTCCCCAAATGGAGGATCATGCTCTGTTGGAAAACTTCGAGATTATCAACACCTCCAAGGAGATGCTCAAGTATTCCAGCGAAACTCCGGCCATGGTCAAACATGGTAATCAGAGTCTGTTATTGTTGGATTCCCAATCCAATATTATGGCTTTTAATCGTACCGCAGAGGCCCATTTGCCGGGACTGACCGGTGTTCAACTCTCCATTGGGGTATCCATATACGACCTTTTGCCCGTAGAAGATATCCGTGATTTCAAGACCATGATCCAATATGTGCTGGTGGGGCATACCATGCACGTAACCCGAAAGATGATGTTTGAGGTAGAGGAGGTTTGGTACGAGATCAACATGTTCCCCGTAAAGGATCGCCAGCAAAACATAGGCAAGGTAGTTTTCGGCCTGGAGGATATTAAGGAGCGAAAGAAGGCTCAAGCTAACCTTAAAGCGCTGGAGATAAATTTCCAATCGGTATTCAAGCAGGCAGCAGTAAGTGTAATGCTGACCAACACTGAGCTGCGAGTCATTCAGGCCAATCAAAAATTCTATCAAATGGTAGAGTATTCGGCGGAGGAGTACAAGGTTTTGCCTCCCTGGAGCATTACCCACCCTCGTGATATTGCAGAAAGTCAGCGATTAACCGATTTATTACTGAATGGAGAGGTCGATTCATTCTCCCTGGAGAAGCGATACATCACCAAAACCGGAAAAATCCTTTGGGTGTATCTCACCAGCAATATTATTAAGGACCAAAAAGGGCAGCCCAAGCTTATCATTTCAGTGGCACAGGATATTACCGATCGCAAGCATGCGGAGCAGGAGTTGATCTACAAAACGAATGAGCTGGATACTTTTGTTTATCGGGCATCCCACGATTTAAGAGGCCCCGTAGCCTCTTTAATGGGGCTATACAATGTAGTGCAAACCGAATTTAAGGATGAAGAACATGCCCTGGAGTATTTCGAGCACTACCACCGGAGCGTTTTGAGGCTCAACCGTATACTTCATAACCTTATAGACCTCACCAAGATCAAAGAAAAGGAGATACATCCTTCCAAAGTCGATCTAAAGGCACTATTGAATGATTGCCTATCTTCATTGAGCCATGTTACCAATTTTGAAAAGATCCATTTTAAGGTTCAGAATGAGGTTGACTTTGAGGTGCTTACGGACAAAGGACTACTGCACACTATCGTTTATAACTTACTGGAGAACTCCATAAATTTTATCCAGCCTGATAGTCCTCAGCCTTTTGTAAAAGTGAACCTCAAATACGAAAGCAATTTCTTGATCATGGAGGTTGCTGACAACGGTCAGGGTATTAAAAAGGAACTTCAAAGCGAGGTGTTCAATATGTTTTATAGGGCCAACGAGAGAAGTACCGGTTCAGGCCTGGGTCTGTATATAGTTCGAAACGCGGTGGAACGACTTAATGGCAATATCCAACTTAAGAGCAAAGAGTACAGCGGCACAAAGATATCCATCTACATACCCTATATGCACAAAAGCGCTCAGGCTCCCTTGGGCACCAATTGATTATTCCAGGGCTCTTTTATTAAACAGGACATATCCTACATGCAGGAGCACACCCAGTTGATTTTCACTATCGTCGTAGTAATTCACTTGTAGTCCAATAGGACCCAGGGGACTGTGATACACCGTGGCCGCGGTCCCGGTAAAATATAGTTTAGTGAGGTCGTTACTTAATACTACTCCGGCATCTTCCCCCGCCTCAAACTCCCTAAACGGTTTGAAAATGTATCCCTCCAATCTAAAATCGATATCCCGGGTAATGCTAAAGATATTACGTACACCTCCACCAATGTAATTGTGAGC
>Ga0224508_10001142_pt1 | contig 24130 bp, 21 predicted proteins | sample SF_Jan12_sed_USG_4_FD_170157 | JGI IMG/M metagenome (GOLD analysis project Ga0224508, IMG submission 170157) | Sediment microbial communities from San Francisco Bay, California, United States - SF_Jan12_sed_USGS_21 | ecosystem: Environmental > Aquatic > Marine > Sediment | place: USA... | reverse complement strand
TCAGCGAAATTTTTCTCGACCGCCTGCCGGCGACGCTGGAGCTTTCCGCTGCGGCTTTGCTGCTCTCGACGCTGTTCGGTTGCATCCTCGGCACGTTCAGCGCGCTCAACAGGGGATCACTCGGCGACAGCTCTTTGACGGTCGTGGGCATGTTGGGCGTGTCGATCCCGGAATTCTTCTTCGGCCTGGTCGCGATCCTGATCTTCGCGCTCCATCTGAGCTGGCTGCCGGTCGGTGGCCGCCTGATGCCGGGCTACGAAACCTTCTGGGACCGGCTGCCGCATCTCATTCTTCCGGCAATCGTGTTGTCCCTGATGATGACCGCCGGCGTGATGCGCTATGCTCGTTCCTCGATGCTCGACGCGCTCAACAAGGATTTCATCGTCACGGCGCGCTCCAAAGGTCTGCCTGAATGGCGGGTCAATTTTCTGCACGGCTTTCGCGTCGCCCTCACCCCGGTGATCGTCCTGATCGGTTTTCGCCTGCCGACCCTGATCGGCGGATCGGTCATCATCGAGGAGGTTTTCCAGTGGCCCGGCATCGGTAAGGAGTTCATCGCCGCCGTTCGCGGTGCCGACTACCCGCTGGTCATGATGATCGCGCTTTTTTCGGTTTTTGCCATGCTGCTGGCGAGCCTGATCGTCGACATTCTGACCGCACTGATCGACCCACGCGTTCGCCTGGGTGAGGAGTAGGCAGGATGGCCAAATCATCGCTCGATCGCCGTTTCGACCGCATCCTTGCCGCGGAAGAAGCCGGACAGTTCGCTTCGCGCAACGGCAGCCGTGCTTTGCGAAAACTGCTAGCCAATCATCTGGCGGTCATCGGGCTTTTGATCTTCGGCATCATCTTGTTCGCCTCGATCTTTGCACCGCTTCTAACAGGACACGACCCGCTCAAGATCAACCTCCGCGCCATCCTGCAGCCGCCCTCCGCGGAGCACTGGTTCGGCACCGACACGACAGGTCGCGATGTGTTCGCCCGCGTTCTCTATGGCGGACGCGTCTCGATCCTGGTCGGCCTCGGCAGCGCGTTGATCGCGGCGGTCATCGGCGTCGGCATCGGCTGTTACGCCGGCTACAAGGGCGGCTGGGTCGACGTGATCGCCATGCGCGTTTCGGAAATTTTCATGTCCTTCCCGCAGATCATTCTCGTCCTTCTTTTGGTGTCGATCATCGGCCAGAGCCTCTTCAATCTGATGGTGATCTTCGTCGCCAGCGGTTGGGGCACCATGTTCAGAATGGCACGTGCCAGAATGCTGTCGCTTAGGGAGGAAGAATATGTGCAGGCGCTGAGAAGCTTCGGCCTTTCGACGCCGCGCATCTGTTACAAGCACATCCTGCCGAACGCGCTCGGGCCGATCATGGTCAACATCACGCTGACGACAGCCATGTTCATTCTCGCCGAAGCCGGTCTCAGCTTTCTTGGACTTGGCGTGCCGCTCAATATTCCGACCTGGGGCAATATCCTGAACGTCGCCCAGGACCTGCGCGTGCTGCAGAACAATTGGTGGATGTGGCTGCCGGTCGGCCTTGTGATCTCGCTGTTCGTGCTCAGCGTCAACTTCATCGGCGACGGTCTGAGAGACAGCACCGACCCGGCGCAGCAGGGCTGACGCGGATGTCGGATCTCGCCCTCAGCGTTCGCGACCTCAAGACCTTCTTCTACACGGACGGGCGCTGCAATAAGGCGGTGAACGGCGTCTCGTTCGACATCCAAAAGGGGAAGACGCTCTGCATCGTTGGCGAGAGCGGTTGCGGCAAGTCGGTGACCGCGAGAGCCATCATGCAGCTTCTACCGACCCTCTCTAGAATCGAGTCTGGCGAGATCATCTATCACGCTGAGCGCGGCGACATCCTCATCGATCAGCTTGGCCGAAACAGCAGCGAGATGCGTGATATCCGCGGCTCCGAGATCGCCATGATCTTTCAGGACCCGATGACTGCACTGAACCCGGTCTACAGCATTGGTTTCCAGATCCGGGAGAACCTTCAATACCATACCGATCTCGGCGGGGCCGAGCGGCGCGCGCGCACCACTGAGTTGCTGCGCGATATGGGAATTCCGCTCCCGGACATGCGCGCGGGCGAGTTTCCCCACCAGTTCTCCGGCGGCATGCGCCAACGCGCGATGATCGCCATGGCGATGGCCTGCAACCCAAAAATCCTGATCGCAGACGAACCGACCACCGCCCTCGACGTCACCATCCAGGCGCAGATTTTCGAGCTGATGGAAACGTTGAAACGCGAGCATGGCACGGCAATCATGCTGATCACCCACGATATGGGTGTGGTCGCCGAACTCGCCGACGATGTGGCGGTTATGTATATGGGTAACATCGTGGAGGCGGGTACCGTCGACGATATTCTTCGCCGCCCAAGACATCCCTATACCAAGGCGCTGCTCGCCTCGATCCCGGTCCTTGGTCGAGGACGAAAGCAGGCGATCGAAGCGATCCGCGGCGTCACCCCTGATCCCTATGACCGCCCCCATGGCTGCCAGTTCGCCCCACGCTGCGATTTCGCAACAGAGGAATGCGCCTCTATGCCGGACGAAGAGTGGACAAACGACACCCACCGTGTTCGCTGCTGGCATCAAGATGAGGCCGGCACCGATGGCTGAACGGGACGATGTCATCCTCACGCTTCGCGGATTGAAAACTTACTTTCCGGTGCGCCAGGGCGTCTTCAAGACAATTGTCGGCCATGTGAAAGCTGTCGATGGCGTCGATCTCGACATTTTTCGCGGCGAAGTTTTGGGACTTGTCGGCGAAAGCGGTTGTGGCAAGACCACGCTTGGGAAATCCATTCTGCAGCTGGTCCGGGCGACCGACGGCGAGATTTTTTTTCACGATGCCGATGGCGAGACGGAGCTACGCAACCTGTCGAACGATGAGCTGGCGCCGTTTCGGAAAAAGCTACAAATCATCTTCCAGGATCCCCACTCCTCGCTGAACCCGGCCTTCACCATCTTCGGCTCGCTCGAAGACCCCCTTCGCCAATATGGCGTGAGCTCACGGGAAGAGCGGCGAAACATCATTGGCGATCTACTCGAAGCGGTTAACCTCCGCCGCGACTACATGGACCGTTATCCGCACGAGTTTTCCGGCGGCCAACGCCAGCGGATCGGAATAGCTCGTGCGCTGTCGGTCGAGCCCGAACTGATCGTCTGTGATGAGGCGGTGAGCGCGCTCGATGTTTCGATCCAGGCGCAGGTGCTGCAGCTCCTGATGGATTTGAAAGACGCTCGAAATCTCACTTATGTTTTCATAACCCACGATCTCAGCGTCAGCGAATACATCTGCGACCGGATCGCTGTCATGTACCTCGGCAAGATCGTCGAACTGGCCGACGTCGAAGATCTCTACGCCGACACGCTGCACCCCTATGCCGAAGCGCTCCTCTCCGCGATTCCGGTCGCCGATCTCGATAAGAAGACCGAGCGGATCGTGCTAAAGGGCGACGTTCCAAGTCCGGTCGACCCGCCCCCGGGTTGTCCGTTTCACCCGCGCTGCCATCGCGCTGTGGATCGCTGCCGAACGGATGTGCCGACGCTTCGGACCTATCGACGACATGGTCGGTCGCACCAAGCCGCTTGCCATCTGATCGAGCAGGAACCGATAGGTTAGAGGAACCGGCCTACAGCCGCCAAACAATCACCGGCCTGACAGTGGGTGTGCAGCCGAAGGGCGAGCACGATGCCGCCTTCCTCGAAATGCAGCTCTTCTGCCGGTCGCGTGATTTCCTTCAAGTCATGCAACCAGCCTGCGAGCTGGCCTGTTTCCACCTGATCGCCGAGATCGACGGCCGGCTCGAACCACGCCTCGCGAAGCGCATAGGTAAAAAGGCTTTGTCGATCCAGGCCGAGCAGCACTGTTTCGCTGGGAGGTGCTGCATCCGGCACCAGGATCGGTCGATCGACGACACCTTGATCGATCAGAAATCGATCGACCGCTTCGCCGGTCAACTGCATGGTCTCCGGCGTCACCGTGGCGCCACCGCCGAATTCGCCGCTGACATGGGCAATCTGAGCCCGGAAAGCAGCGCCGATCGACGTCGGTGTGTCAGGTCCGTTGTTGGCGATGAAGCCATAGGCCATGCCGAGTGCGCGCATGGCCGCCTCCGACTTCGCATGCAGCTCGGGATCGTCATGTCTTTCGATCAGCGCGCAGGGCAGATGCGCCATCGACGTGCCGCCGGAATGCAGATCGAACATGATGTCATGGCGCGGCACCAGATCCGTCTCGATGAAGTACGCGATCCGCTCCGTTGGCTTGCCTTTGGGATCACCGGGAAAGGCTCGGTTGAGATTGCCATCATCAAACGGCGAGCGTCGGCGCGCCGCCATCACGGCTGGCATATTGACGGCGGGCAAGATGGTGACCGTGCCTCTGATGTCAGCCGGCTCGAGTTTCTGGATGAGCTTCAGCAGGGTCAGCTCACCCTCATACTCGTCACCATGATTACCGGCCGTCAGCAGAACCCTCGGACCGACACCGTTTCGAATATGGCAGATCGGAATTTTTATCTGGTAGTAGGGCGAACGATCGATCGAATAGGGCAAGCTCAGATGGGTGACGGTCTTGCCATCCTGCTGAGCGTCGATCGGGTTGAAGATACCGGTGTGCATCAGTGCTCTGCCCTGTCTACTGCGGATCTGACGTTCAGCACGTCACGTTCTTACCCTCATTGCCGAATGCATTGAGACGTTCGGCATCATCCACCTGAACGGCTGCCTCGGGGCAATAGTGATACTGCACCGCCCAACGCCGCGCGCCCGTCTCGTTGATGGGCGTTCCATGCGGTAGCTTGCCGTCGAAGAACAAGACGTCGCCGGCCTCCATCGGCACCGCGAGGCGCAGCTCCGTTTCCACATCGGTGTCGCAAATCTGCCAGTCCCGGCGTTTGAAATGCGGCCTCGGCCCCTGTCGATGAGCACCTTTGAGCACATGCATGCAGCCATTGGCCGGCGTCGTGCTGCCGAACGGCATCCAGATGCCGAGCACAGGCGTATCGAGTGGTAAATTGAAATAGGCCTGATCCTGATGCCAAGGCTTTTCCCGACCTCCGGGCGGCTTGATCAACGCCATTTCCTGAAACAGGCACGGTGGTGCGCCGATCAAGGATGTGACCAGCTGGATGATGCGTGGATGGGTGGCGAGCGCCTTCAGGCCTGGATTATGCTCGATAAAGCCCATAACCTTGCGCACATATCCGGCTCTGAAAGCTGGATCGAGCGGCGGCAGCTGTTCGCCTGACTGGCCGAGCGTAAAACCGCTCTTGGCGCTTTTGCCATCCATGTCGCCATCGTCTTTTTCGGAGAGTGTCAGGTGATCCCTGAGGCCTCCTTCGAACCAGATCATCTCACAGCGAGGCCGATCGCTGGTGGTCAGCGCCTCGAGTTCACCTCTGGCCGCCTCGAGTTCGTCTTTGGAAATCAGGTCCTTGACCAAGAGGAAGCCCTGCTCGGCGAATTGCAGGCGCGCTTCCCCCGCAAGCGCCGCACTGGGTGTCACGCCTGCCGCTTGACCTTTATGAGCATAGAGGCCCGGATCGTGGCGCTCCACCTTCGGTTCGAAGAAGACCTTGGCGCTTTTCGAGTATTCCATCCTCGTCCTCCGAAGCCGCCGCCCGCCGATATTGGCATTTGATATTTTCAGAGTTCCTGCATCCATTCAATGCTTTAGCATTTCCTTGGGTGTGGCAGCCGTCGTGACCTCATGCTGGGAGGTTGTGTTGGTTCGCACCTCACTTCCCCTTGCCAAAGCCCCATCGTCGATGGAGGCTTGTTCGAGATCGCTCTTGGATTGCGGAATGGAGGGGAGGTGATGGCGTGATCTATGAACGGCTGGGTTTGCCGACGATCGTCAATGCTAAAGGCACGGCGACCCGGCTTTCCGGTGGAATTATGAGGCCCGAGGTTGTCGAAGCCATGGCGGAGGCCTCGCAGCACTGCATCGACATGACGGAGCTTCAGGCCAAGGCCAGCGCGATCGTCGCCGACCATACGGGGGCTGAGGCCGGGCTGGTGACATCAGGTGCTGCCGCGGGGCTGCTGCTCGGCACGGCGGCGGCCGTTACCGGCCTCGATCCAGGGCGGATGAACCGGCTTCCCGATACGGCAGGCATGCCGAACGAGGTCGTGGTCGTCCGCAGTCAGCGCAATCTTTACGACCATGCGCTTCGAACCGTCGGCGTCCGCCTGATCGAGGTCGGTCTCCCTGATCGCTATGCGGGTGCCGGCGTACGCGACGCCGAGGCCTGGGAGATCGCGGATGCGATCGACGAGCGAACCGCAGCTATCCTCTGGGTCGCCGATCCGGCGGCGCGGCCGCTGCTGGCCGAAGTGACGGCGGTTGGCAGGGCCGCTGGGATACCGGTGATCGTCGATGCCGCAGCCCAGCTTCCGCCAGCCTCGAACCTTCGCCGCTTCATCGACGAGGGCGCCGATCTGGTTGCGTTCTCCGGTGGCAAGGCGCTCGGTGGGCCGCAGGCTTCCGGCATTCTCGCCGGCCGGCAGGAGCTGATCATGGCGGCGGCGCTTCAGATGCTCGACATGGACATCTTGTTCGACCAGTGGCAGCCACCGGCGAGCTTCATCGACAAAACGCGTCTGAAGGGCCTGCCGCAACATGGCATCGGCCGCCCTTGCAAGGCTGGGAAGGAGGAGATTGCCGGCCTGTTAACCGCCTTGGAGTTATTCGTCGCGGAGGACCCGGTCGCGCGTCGCAATCACTGGCTCGATCGCTGCCGTGAGATCGTCGCGGCGACGGGAGCGTTCGATCACGCAGAGCTGGAACTGCGCGACGAAGGCGAGATTCCGACCGTTGCACTGACACTCGATGAAGGACGGGCGGGCATGTCGGCCTTCCAGCTTCTTCTCGCCCTTGAGAACGGTGAGCCATCGATTCGGCCAGACAACGCGGCCCTCGACCGGGCGCAGTTGATCTTCAATCCGCAATGTCTTGAGCCCGATGGGCCGGAAAAAATCGGCCTGCGATTGCGTGAACTTCTCACGGCGTAGCGGCAAGGATTGCCGGCCTCACGTCCTGTTGGACTGGACGGAACCCGGACTGTTGTCGCATCATCAAGGACAAGGTGGACATGAGCCCACCACATAGCAACGAATGAACAGGGAGGTGATGTCGATGCAGTCTCCAAAATTCCTGGCTCTGGCGACCGGCCTCGCATTGGCCATGCTGGCGACGACCGGCCATCCGCTTTCCGCGCAGGAGCGGACCATCAGGATCTTCACCTTCGAAGGCTATACCGACGATGATTGGGTCAAGGAATTCGAGAAGGCCAACGACGCGACGGTGAACGTGACCTATACCGGCTCGGTGGACGAGATGTTCGCCAAGATGAAGGGCTCGGAAGGCGCGGACTACGATCTGATCTCGATCGATACCAGCCTGTTCGGCCGCTATATCGAGCAGGACCTGATCATCCCCTACGACATGGCGAAAATTCCAAACACCGCCAATCTGCTGCCGGCTTTTCAGGAGGTGGCCGAGGTTCAGCATGATGGCGCTTCCTATGGTGTGCCGATTACCTGGGGATCCCTAGGCCTGATCTACGATGTGGACGAGGTCGACCCGGCGCCGACCTCCTGGGAGGCGCTTTGGGACGAGCAGTATGCCGGGCGCATCATCGTGCTCGACGACACCAACAACAATATCGTCAACACCGCGATCATCCTCGGCTTCGAAGATCCGTTCAATCTCAACGATGAGCAGATGGCGGCGGTCAAAGAAAAACTGATCGAGCAGAAGAAGGTGCTGCTCAGCTATTTTGCCGGGTTCGAGGAAGGCAACAATGTCTGGGACAGCGGCGATGCCGTCCTGATGTTCTCGATGGGCGAGTTCCAGGCGGTCGACCTCAAGGAGCGCGGCTACAACGTCGAATACATCATTCCCGATGAGGGCGGTGTCGGTTGGCTCGATACCTGGGCGATGTCCAAGGGCGTGCAGAACGCGGAACTCGCCCATGCCTGGGTGAATTTTTTCTTGGAGAAGTCGGTCGGCGAGCGTGTCTCGGCCAAATATGGCTATGGCAACACCACCTCTGAAAGCGAAGGACTCGACTACGCCGACCGCCTGACCTGGCTTCGCCCGGCCGAAGACTTCAACAAGCGCACCGAAATCTGGAACGAAGTTAAAGCCGCCACCGCCAACTGACCCTGCCAGGGTCGGGGTTTACACTTTCATCGGGGCAGGGTCGGCGCGCACCGCGACGGGGCCGACGATCCTGTCCCCATTCTCGAATACGTTAGGAGTTGGCCCTGCCAATTAGGAGTTGGTCCTGCCAATGAAGATCACCGACGTCGAGACCCACGTTCTTCTGGCGCCGAACTACGATCCGTCCTTCACCTCCTCGGCCCAGGACAGTTTTTTGGTCCTCATTCACACCGACGAGGGGCTGGCCGGGCTCGGCGAATCGGACGTCAATCCCTGGATTGCCAAAGCCTGCATCGAAGCTCCAGGCACCCACACCATGGGGCTCTGCATCAAGGATCTGCTGATCGGCGCTGATCCAGCCGACATCGACGGGCTTTGGAGTAAGCTCTATGTGGCGACCGCGATGAATGGCAGGCGGGGTGCGGTCGTGCATGCGATCGGCGCTGTCGAGATGGCGCTTTGGGATTTGAAGGGGAAAGCCCTGGGCAAGCCGATTTGCGACCTGCTCGGTCCGATCCGCAATGATCCTGTCATCCCCTACGCATCGCTTCAGCCGGCAGGCGCCACGTTCGAGGCCTATAGAGACGCCCTTTGCCAGTCGGCGGAGAAGGCGAAGGCGCTCGGCTTCAAGGCGGTCAAGAGCGAAGTCACGATGAATGGACCCTATGCTCACCATGGCCTCGCCGAAAGCTATGATCGACATACCGAGGTGGTCGCCGCCGTCCGAAAAACGCTCGGCCCCGACATTACGCTGATGGTCGACGTTCAATATCTCTGGGATGATGCCGCGACGGCGCTCTCAGTGGTCCGGGACTGGGCCGAGTTTGATATTTTCTTCCTCGAGACCCCCATCTGGCCGGACAATCTCGACGAGTACGCAAAGCTCGCCGATGAAGCGCCGATGCCGATCGCTGCGGGTGAGTGGTTGGCAACCCGCCATGAGTTCGAGGAGCTGATGGACCGCGGCAAGATCGACGTTGCCCAACCGGATGTCGGCCGGGTCGGCGGTCTCATCGAGGCCAAGGCGGTTTGCGACATGGCAGCCGAGCGCGGCCTTGTCATCGTGCCTCATTGCTGGAAGACCGGCGTCTCGATCTCGGCGACAGCCCACATGGCGTTCACCACACCACACTGCGCCTTCATCGAATATCTGCCGCCGGAGCTTTGTGTCGAGACGCTCAGGAAGGAGCTGGTCGCAGAGGAACTCACGCTGGTCGACGGAACGATCGCGAGACCGACCAAACCCGGCCTCGGCGTCGAGCTGAACCAGGCAGCTGTCGATGCCTACAAGGTTGCCTGACGTCGGGATCAGGCGATGACGGCTGAAGGTCGCCTGGAGCTGATTGGCATCGACAAGCGCTACGGCGAGACGACTGTCTTGAGCGGTATCGATCTCACCGTCGAGGATGGCGAATTCATGACCATTCTCGGACCATCCGGCTCCGGCAAGACGACCGTTCTCCGCCTGATCGGCGGCTTCATCGCGCCGGACGGTGGCGAAATCCGGTTCGACGGCCAGAACATCGCCGATGTCCCCATTCATCTCCGGCCGTTCAACACCGTCTTTCAGGACTACGCGCTCTTTCCCCACATGACCGTCCAGCACAACGTCGGCTATGGCCTGATGGTTCGGAGCACGCCAGCCGACGAGATCAAGCGCAGGGTCGGTGAGGCGCTCGACGTCGTCGCCCTGGGCGATCTCGGCGGCCGCTATCCTGCTCAGCTCAGCGGCGGCCAGCGCCAACGGGTAGCCCTGGCGAGGGCTCTCGTCTGCGAGCCGAAGCTAATCCTTCTGGACGAACCACTCGGCGCTCTCGATGCCGAACTTCGCCGCCAGATGCAGACCTTCCTGAAGTCGCTGCAGCGCCGGGTCGGGATCACCTTCGTTTTCGTCACCCATGACCAGGAGGAAGCGATCACCATGTCGGATCGCATCTCGGTCATGAACGAAGGCGTGATCGAGCAGATCGGTCGGCCGGATGACATCTACTACCGCCCAGAGAGCCGGTTCGTCGCGACGTTCTTCGGCGACAACAACCTGATCGCCGGGCGGAAGGCGGCAGATGATCGCATCGACACAGGCTTGGGCCCGATACGATGTATCGACCCGGGCCTCGGAGAGATCGCGAATGGTCAGGCCTTGTCGCTTGCGGTGCGGCCTGAATCGCTTCAACTCGATTTCGATGTCGATCCGCCATCTGATGATTTGATCAACAGAATTCCGATCACCATCCAGAGCGTCGAGTTCGTTGGCTCGACCAGCCGGGTTCTGGCCTGCCCCTCGTCGGCGCCCGACCAGCCGCTGCTTGTGAAGACACCAAGCCGCATGCAGGGCATGCCGTTTCGAGAGGGCGATCCGGGCATCCTCACCTGGTCCGCGGAGAACAGCGTCGTGCTGCCCGATGACGGTTCGTCCAAGTGAGTGCTGCCGCCAGCACAGGAAGCTATGCGCTTCGGCTTTTCTGGCTAGCGGTCGTTTTTGCGCTTCCCTGCCTCTTCATCCTGCTGCCGATGCTCGCCTTCCTGATCTACGGCTTTTGGCATGTCGAGGGCGCAGACATCGTCCGAAGCTTCAGCTTCAAGAGCTATCTCGACTTCCTCGGCAACGAGGCCTATGTCGCCGTTTTCTTCAGGACGCTCGCGCTCGCCGCCAAGGTGATGGTGATCAATCTCGTGCTCGGCTATCCCGTCGCTCTGTTCATCTCGTCCATCGAAGGTCGTATGCGCTATTACCTGATCCTTGCCCTGATCGTGCCGCTCTTGATGAGCTACATCATCAAGATCTACGCCATGCGCGCGATCCTCGGCTCCAAGGGTCTGCTCAACCAGGCGCTGCTGTTTCTGGGTGTGCTGGATCGTCCGTCCGATCTTTTCCTCTTCAACATGAATGCCGTGCTGATCACCATGGCGGTGATCATGCTGCCCTTCATGATCCTGCCGATCTTCATGGCGCTGGAGCGCATCCCGAAGAGCCTGACGGATGCTGCAGCCGATCTCGGTGCGACGCCCTGGCAGAGGTTTCGCGATATTACGCTGCCGATGAGCCTGCCAGGCGCCGTTGTCGGCGGCATGTTTTGCTTCGTGCTGGCGCTCGGCGATTTCCTGGCGCCGGAGCTGGTCGGCGGCACCCAGGGCTTCACCTTCGGCCGTGCGATCTTCAGCCAGTTCGGCATGGCGTTCAACTGGCCGCTGGGTGCTGCCATGTCCGTCGTTCTCCTGATCGTGGCGCTGGCGGTCATCGCCGCCGCCGGGCGGATCGCAAACCCCAGGTGGCAGCGCGCATGACCAGGACGGCCAAGATCATGCTCGGTGTGCTTTCCGCGTGCGTGTTCACCGCACTCTATCTGCCGATCTTCATGGTCGCACTCATGTCGTTCTTTCGATTGCGGCGCGGCCGCATCCAGTGGGACAGTTTTTCCTTCGACTGGTATACCGATCTTTTCAGGAACCAGCAGATCATCGATGCGCTCCTGAACACGCTGGTCGTCGGCTTCTTCGCCGTGCTGATCGCGCTGGTGATCGCCACTCTGCTCGCGTTCCATATGCATCGGCATCCCGGCCGGACGAGTGCTGGCCTGCAGTTCGTGATTTTCCTGCCGTTCCTGCTTCCACCGATCATCACCGGCCTCTCGCTCCTGGTCTATTTTCGCGAGATCGGCTTCGGCCGCGGCCTGATCGCGGTGATCGTCGGCCACAGTATTTTCGTCCTGGCCCTGGTCTACCGGACGATCCTGAACCGGCTGCAGACGCTTAGCCGAAGCCTGATCGAAGCCTCGCAGGATCTCGGTGCCACTCGCTGGCAGACCTTCCGCTACGTGCTCTTTCCCCATCTCCGGATGGCGGTGGTGACGGCGGCGCTGCTCGCCTTCGCGCTCTCCTTCGACGAGACCATCATCACGCTTTTCTTGGTCGGTGACACCAGCACGCTGCCGATCCGGCTCTATGCGATGATGCGGGTCGGCTTCACGCCTGAGATCAACGCGCTGGTCACGCTCATCCTCTTGTTTTCAGCCGGCTTGACCTTGATCATCGCAAGGTTTGTCGGTGGTTCGGAAGGTCAGCTGGGCCTGAAGTAATTTTCTTGGGGAGAGGAGGTATGGGGAAAGCCAAACGTCTGGAGGGCAAGGTTGCAATCGTCACCGGCGGTGCGCACGGCATCGGCAAAGCCATCGCCCGGCGTCTGGGCGAAGAAGGCGCTGATGTCATCATCGGCGATATCGATGGTGCTGCAGCCAACAATGCCGCCGATGATATGAGCGGTGCCATCGCCATGGCCCTCGACATTACGCAGCAGGACCAGATTGATGCAGTCGTTCGGGACGTCGAAAAAAGATTCGGCCGCCTCGATATCCTCGTCAACAACGCCGCCATTCTCGACATCGCGCCGTTCGATCGACTGACCTATGAGCGCTTCAGCGAAGTGCTTCGGGTCAATCTCGACGGTGCTCTTCTCTGCTGCCTCGCGGCCGCGCCGGTGCTCGCAATATCCGGCGGCGGGAGGATCCTCAACATTGCCTCGATCATGGGGATTGCCGGCAGCAAGGACGCAATCCCCTACTCGACCGCGAAAGGCGGCATCGTCAACCTGACCCGCTGTCTCGCCTGCGACCTCGCTTCCAAAAACATCACGGTCAACGCCATAGCACCAGGCTTTATCGACACCCGCATGGCCAGGCTTGAAGACGGCAGCCACGAGCACGACACCGACTATTTCAAGACGGTCTATCTGAAACACGAAAAAATCCCGATCGGTCGCGCAGGCCAGCCCGACGACATCGCCGGCCCGGCCTTTTTCCTCTGCTCGGACGACTCCCGTTACGTCACCGGCCAGATCATCGCGGTCGACGGCGGCGTCACCATGACGTTTTAGTGGGGAGAGAACATGGCAGATCAATTTCAGACCATCGAAGCAGATGGCATCAAGGTCACCCTCGATTTGGCGGCGGGTCATCTTCGTTCGTTCGAGATCGACCATGACGGTCACCTCATCAAGCCCCTACACACGGCGCCATGGGTCGACGATCCGGCGGTCCGGAATGATCCGGGCATTCCGGTCGTGCTGAAGCATCTTTCCGGCGACTTTTTCTGCGCACCATTCGGTGAGAGCGATGTCGATGGCGGACCGCCGCATGGCTGGCCTGCGAACTCGCTCTGGCGCTTCGATGGGGAGGAGCAGAAGCCAGGCGGCAAGACGGCGCGTTTAATCCTCGATCACGACGTTCTAGGGGCAGGGCTGATCAAGGAAATAACGCTGCGCGACGGCCATCCATTTCTCTATGTCAGCCATCGGTTCGACGGCGGCAGTGGTGACATTTCGGTGTCCAGTCATGCGATGACACGTTTCGAGGGCAGGGGACGTCTCTCCTTCTCTGCAAAAGCGTTTGCCGATCTGCCCGTCGAACAGGTGGAACCGGATCCATCGATGGGGCGCTCGCTCTTCGCTCGCTCGGCACGCTTTACCGACCTTGCCCAACTGCCGCTCGCCGACGGTGGCACGGCCGACCTCCACGACTATCCCATCGCCGAGCGTCACGAGGATTTCGTCATGCTGGTGGAGGGCGGCGACCCGCCGCTGGGTTGGACAGCAGCGGCGAGACTCGATCAGGGCGATCTGGTGCTTAGCCTCAAGAACCCTGCCGAGCTTCCGGTGACCTTTCTCTGGTTCAGCAATCAGGGCCGCGACTACGCGCCCTGGAATGGACGTCATCAAGGCGTGCTCGGTATCGAGGAAGGCCGTGCCTACTCGATCTACGGCCATGCCGCCTCGATCAATCCCAACCCGCTTTCCGATGCCGGCATCCCGACATCGATCACGCTGGACCCGAACGGTTCGGTCACCGTCCGCCACGTGCTCGGCGGCGTGCCACTGCCGACGGGTTGGCAGGACATCAAGTCGATCCACGCTGCCGATGGCAGCCTTCGCATGACCAACCCAGACGGCGCTGCGATCGATCATCCTTTCGACGACATGTTTCTCACAGCCGAAGGTTAAATCCATGTCCTACCACTTCGCGACTGCCGAGAAGACTGTCCTGCCTGCCGATCGTGCCCGTGTCTTCTTCGACGGCATTTTCAGCGATCCGCGTCTCCAGCATCCGGAAGGTGTTGCGGTCGGTCCGGACGGATGGATCTGGTGCGGCTCGGAGAACGGCGAGATTCTGCGAATCGACCCGAACGGCGAGACCATCGAGCGCGTGGCCAGCACCGGCGGCTTCATCCTCGGCCTTGCCTTTCTGAGCAGCGAGGCGCTGTTCGTTTGTGACTTGAAGGCCGCGGCGCTGTTCAGGCTCGACCTCACGTCCCGAGAACTCCGGAGGTTCACGCCCGACGGCATCACGATCCCGAACTATCCGGTGGTGGATGCCGCCAGAAACCGTGTTCTGGTCTCCGACAGCCACGATATGACGACAGCGGGGCCGGGTGTCTGGGCCTATGATCTCGAGACCGGCAATGGCGGTCTTTGGTATGATCAGCCCATGACGTTTGCCAATGGCATGGCCCTGTCGCCCGATGGGCAAGCTCTCTATGTCTGCGAAACCTTCGCCCGGCAGATCTCGCGAATTCCCATTCAGCCCGACGGGACCGCCGGTGATGCGGCGCCGTTCGCCACAGGTCTCCCAGGCCTGCCGGACGGGATTGCGTTCGATCAGGCAGGACAGCTTTTCTGCGGCTGTTACGAGCCATCGCGCATTCTGCGCATCGCGAAGGACGGTAGCTCGGTGGAGGTCTATATCGAGGACCCGACCGCCCACCTGTTCGCCCATCCCACCAACATCGCCTTCGATGGCACCGCCCTCTACACGGCCAATCTCGGCCGCTGGCATATCACGCGCATCGAGACCGACACCTCCGGGGAGCCGTTATGGCAGCGTAGCGATCGGCGCTAGAGCCTTTCCCGATCAGGTGTACGCACCTGATCGATAAGGAAATGCTGCGAAACAATGAGATAGAGCGTGCATGCCGATCACCTCTGATCGGGATCCGCTCTAGGTGACCAAGCTTCGTTTTCTTAGTCCATAGGTGTTGATCGCGTTGTCGCGGAAGAGCTTGGCCTGATTCGAGGCATCCTCGCCCGCGACGATCTCTCGCGAGATGGCGACCCACTCGGCGAGCCCCGCATTGATGTTGCAGACCGGCCAGTCGCTGCCCCAGACGACCCGATCGCAGCCAAAGCATTCGAGGCAGTGCTCGACCCAGGGCCTGACGACGTCGATCGTTCCTTCGCCGGATTTGGCATAAGCCGTGACACCGGAGATCTTGCAGGCGACATTCGGCATGGCGGCAAGCCTCCGGATCTGTTCGCGCCAGGGATCCATCGCGCCTGAGGCGATGTCCGGCACGCCGCAATGATCGAGCACGAACTGCACGTCTTCACAGCTCCCGGCGAGTTCAGCGGCAATTGCCAATTGCCGGCCGAGAAAACAGAGATCGAAGGTCAGACCGTGCCCTGAAAGCTTTCGGATATTGGCCCTGAACGCGTCGTCCTGGGAAAGCTCGTCCGGCATGACATGCAGAATGCGGCGCAAGCCGACGACCGGCCGATCGGCGATGGTATCGAGCCAGGCATCGAAGCCCGGATCTTCGGGGCGGCAGTTGGCGATCACGCCCGACATGATCGTGTCGGGATCGTCGACCATCTCCAGCACCATGTCGGTCTCGGCCCGCCAATCCTCGGCATCCGCCTCCATGAACAGGGTGTTGGTGATGCCGGTATCGGCGGCGGCAAGCTGATAGTCTTCATAGCGAAAACTCTGCCCTTTGAGCGCTGCGATCTCGTCCGTCCACGGATAGCTGAAGCGGTCGCCATAGATCAGATGCTGATGCGTATCCAGAATGTCGACGGCCATGCCGCTTCCTCCCGATGCCGCCGGCTGGCCAGCCGGTGGGTTTACTTGATTTGTATCATCATAATCGTGGTAAGCTCTCAGACAAAGAGCCAGGGGAGGCAGCGTGGCGCCAGCGACGCTCAATATCGCGATCCGCAAATTCGGCCCGTTCGAACAGGCGATCAAGCAGCAGTTCGAAGACTTTCGGCACGAGACCGACGTCGACTGTAAGCTGGAACTGACGGCGCTCGATCTCGATCCCCACTACGAGACGCTCTTCGGTCCGTCAGGGCTCAAAGACGGCAGCATCGACATGGGCCTGCTGGTAACAGATTGGCTGCCCATGGCCGCAACCGACGGCCATCTCCTGAACCTTGCCCCCCTCATCGAGGCCAACTCACCACCGGACTACCCGCATGGCTGGTGCCCGTCGCTGATCCGCTTGCAGCAGATCGAAGGCGGCGTGTTTGGCCTTCCCTATCATGACGGCCCGCAATGCCTGATTTACCGGAAGGACCTGTTCGAGACGCCCGAACACCGTGACGCTTTCAAGGAGCGCTTCAGCCGATCGCTGCAGCCGCCCGCAAGCTGGGACGACTATCTCGACATCGTCCGTTATTTCAGAGACGTGTCCGACATCTACGGCACCGTACTTGCCGCCTTTCCCGATGCTCACAACACGGTCTACGATTTCTGCATCCAAGTTTGGAGCCGCGGCGGCGAGATCACTGACCAGAGCGGTCGATCGACACTCTTGACGTCAGCAGCCGAAGCGGCGCTCGACTTTTATCGGACACTTGCGAAGAGGGACGGCGAGCTGATCTATCCTGATCCACGCTCCATCGACTCGGTGCGCTCAGGCGAGATTTTCGCCGACGGCAAGATCGCTCTCATGACCAACTGGTTCGGCTTTGCCGCCTATGCCGCCAGCCATCCCGATTCCCAAGTCAAAGACCTGATCGACATCGCTCCTATCCCAGCCGGTAGCGGCGGTGCTGGCGCGGCCACCTCGCTTAATATCTACTGGGTGCTGGCGATCGGTGCCGGGTGCCGACATCCCGACCTCGCATATAGCTTCATCAGACATTGCACGACCCCAGCGATGGACAAGCTCACCAGCACGGCTGGTGCGATTGGCTGTCGGCGCTCGACTTGGAACGCCCCCGAGATCCAGGCTGCGGTGCCCTTTTACGCCGGTCTCGAAGCGCTGCATGCTGATGCAAGAGAGCTGCCGTCCGATCCGCGTTTTCCTGAGCTTGCCCACATCATCGACGATCTCGTGAGCCTGGCGATCACGACGGATACGCCATCGGCAGAGCTGCTGGCGAGCGCGCAAGCCAAGGTCAAAGAAAAATTCGCGGATGAGGAAGGATCATGACGCGAAGTTATGATGCCGAGCAGATCAGGCAGCTTCGACAGTCCTGGCCCCTACCGTCAACGCCTCGCCCGATCGTCATCATCGGCTGCGGCGGCATCGTCCATGATGCCCATCTGCCCGCCTATGCCAAATCGAGCCTGCCGGTAGCGGGCCTGTTCGACATCGATCAAGGTAAGGCGAAGACTCTCGCGGAAAAATTCGCGATCGATCGCATCTATCCCAGCTTTGCCGACGCCATCGCCGAACCTGATGCGGTGTTCGACCTGGCACTGCCGCCGGAAGCCGTTCTCGAAACAGTGGCAGCACTGCCCGAAGGGGCCACCGTGCTCATTCAAAAACCGCTGGGTCGAAACTTCGATGATGCCCAGAACATCGTTCAGGTCTGCCGGGAACGTCGCCTGACCGCCGCGGTCAATTTCCAACTGCGTTTCAGCCCGATGATGCTGGCCGTCCGCGATGCGATCGAGCAGGGCATGATCGGCGACATCACCGATCTCTCGATCCATCTCACCCTCCGCCAGCCCTGGGAGCTCTGGCCGTTCATGACCAAGCTGGAGGCGGTCGAGGTGATCATGCATTCGATCCATTATCTGGATTGGATCCGATCGGTGCTCGGCGAGCCGGAAGGGGTCTACTGTCATTCGGTCAAGCACCCTGATCACCCCGATCTCGCCGATGCCCGAACCAGCACGATCCTCGACTATGGCGGCCATACCCGCTGCTGCTTGTCGCTCAACCACACCTGGAACCATGGCGGCCCCTATCAGGAAGCGGGGGTGCGCATCGACGGCCAGAACGGTGCGGCCTATGTCAAGCTCGGCCTGCTCTTGAACTACCCCGAAGGCGAGCCCGAAGAGGTTCACGTCAAGACCGAAGGAACCGAATGGACCTCCGTCCCGATGAACGGCCGCTGGTTCCCTGACGCCTTCATCGGCGTGATGTCGAACCTTCAGCGCTTCGCCGCCGGCGGGGACGAGCATCTGCAAACCGCGGTCGAGGATGCCGCCCGTACCATGGCGCTGGTCGAAGCCTGCTGGCAATCCAGCCAAAGCGGCGCAACGCCCATCCCGCAGCTTTGATCGACAGTTGGAGATACTTCGCAAGGCCTCAATGTGACGTTACGATCAATGCATTAAATCAGGGAGGAACGAATATGAACAAAGCCATGACCCGACGTCGTCTCAACCATCTCCTCGCCGGCACGGTCATCGCCGGCTCGACACTGTTTGCGGTCGGTGCGATGGCGGAGGACCGCACCATCGGCGCCGTGCAGATGGTCGCGGAGCATGAATGGTTTCGGACGGTCGAGCTCGGCATGCAGGCCGCTGCCGATGCGGCGGGAGCCGAGCTTCTGGTCGCCAATGCTCAAGGACAGGTGGATACCGAGGCGGCGATGGTCGACAACTTCGTCGCCCGTGGCGTCGATGCGGTGCTGATCAGCGCCTTGAACTCCGATGCGTCGGTCGCCGCCCTGCAGCGCGCGGTCGATGAGGGCGTCACGCTGATCAACTACAACACCACCATCAACTCGCCGATCATGACCAGCTTCGTCGGCGTCGACAATTACGAGCTGGGCGCTCAGATGGGCCGTTACGTCACCGACTATGTGAACGAGAATCTAGGAGGTTCAGCCAAGATCGCCCTCCTGACAATTCCCAAATATGAAGTCGGCCAGCAGCGGCGCGAGGGCTTCGTCGACGAGATCTCCAAAGCCGACGGCATCGAGATCGTTGCCGAGCAGGAAGGCGAGCTGCCGGAGCAGGCGGCCAACACGCTGGAGACCATTCTGCAGGGCAATCCCGAAACCCAGCTTGTCTGGACCGCCAATGAAGGCGGCCTGGTTGGAGCCCTCACCGCCAAGGCGTCATCCGGCAAGGACATCAAGATTTTTGGTACTGACATGAGCCTGCAGGTTGCCGCCGCTCTCAAGAACCCCGAAAGTGGTCTCGTCGCCGTCTCGACCCAGGACCCCTACAATATCGGCTACAACGCGGTGCAGCAGGCGCTCGACAAGCTCGACGGCGAGACCGTGGCGGCCGAGACGATCGTTCCGCTGGAAATGTACTACGGCAGCGATCCGGCAGCCGTCGACGCCTATCTCGAAAAGTACCAGTCGCTGGCGCAATAGCATTGTGATGGGCCGGCCGGCACCTCGCGCTCGGCCGGCTCCAGCAATCTGAATGGCCGCCGTCATGTCACGCCTGCTGAAGATGTCCTCGATCAGCAAAGGGTTTCCTGGCGTACAGGCTCTTTCGGGCGTCGACTTCACGCTTGACCGGGGCGAGGTGCACGCCCTGGTCGGCAAGAACGGCGCCGGCAAAAGCACGCTGATCAAAATCCTGGGCGGCGTGTTTCCGCCGGATGGTGGTGATATGAAGATCGAGGGGAAAGCCGTCGATCTATCCTCGCCCCATGCCGCCATGGAGAAAGGCGTCGCGATCGTTCATCAGGAACTCAGCCTGGTGCCGCAGTTGACTGTCGCCGAGAATATTTTTCTGGGTCGCCTCGGCCAAGGTAGCGGATGGTGGCTGCGCTGGACGGATCTTGCGGCGAAGGCACAAACCGTTCTCAAACGGCTCGACAGCGCGATTGATCCCAAGGCGACCGTGCGGGACTTGAGTGTCGCCCAGCAGCAGCTCGTCGAAATTGCCAAGGCGCTGGCGCGTGACCCACATATTCTGGTGCTGGACGAGCCGACCTCGGCGCTGGCGGATCAGGATGCGGAGCGTTTGCTCCATATTCTCCGGCGCCTGGCCTCTGACGGTGTCGGCATCGTCTACATCTCCCATCGCCTCGCCGAAGTCGAGCAGGTCGCCGATCGCGTCACAGTGCTCAGGGATGGCAACACGGTGTCGAGCGTCGCCATGGCCGAGGTCGACCGGCGTCGCATCGTCGAGTTGATGCTGGGCGAAGAGCTGAGCCACGGTGATGATCTCCATCCGCCGAAAAACCGTGGGGACGTCGTGCTGTCGGTCCAGGGCCTGTCGAGAAGCGGTGTGGTCGAGGACGTGTCGTTCGACCTGCACAAAGGTGAGATCCTCGGCATCGCGGGCCTGGTGGGTGCTGGACGCACCGAGCTTGTGCGCCTGATCTTCGGCTGCGATCAGGCGGATGCCGGCGAGATCAGCATCGGCGGGCAGCGGATCGAACGTTTGAGCCCGCGCCGGATGTGTGGCCTGGGTGTCGGCTACCTCCCCGAAGATCGAAAAAGCCAAGGCCTCGTCCTCGATCTTTCCATTCGGGAGAACATGGTGATGACCGTGCTCCACCGCATGTCCGATTTCGGTTTCATGAACCGGCGGCGCGAGCGCGATGTGGTCGACCAGCTGATCGCCGATCTTCAGGTCGCCTGCAGCGATACCGAAATGCCGGCCCGGACCTTGAGCGGTGGCAATCAGCAAAAGATCGTGATCGGCAAGTGGCTGGCGACGAAGCCGGCCTTGCTGATCCTGGACGAGCCGACCCGCGGCATTGATGTCCAGGCCAAGGCCCAGATCTTTCGCATTCTCGAAGGGCTCGCTGAGACTGGGGTTGCCATCATCTTCATCTCGTCGGAGATCGAGGAGGTGATGATGGTATCGCACCGCATCCTGACCATGGCGAATGGTCGGATCGTCGGCGAGACCGAAGGCGCCAATGCCGATCTCGCCGATATTCTGCTTTGCGCGACCGGCACCTGATGAGCACGAAAGGGACAGCGAACGACATGGCCAGCGTCAGCGCCACGCCTCCGCCGGCGACCACCAGGCGGCACATCTCGCCGGTCACGCGCAGCATGTTGTTTTTGTTACTTGCCTATGTGTTGCTGTTTCTGGTGCTGAGCTGGCAAGCGCCTAACTTCACAAGCTCGAGCAACCTCCTGAACATTCTCCGCCATATGGCGATGATCGCGATCTGCGGCGTCGGTCTCACCATGGTGATCGTCGCCGCCGAGATCGATCTTTCCGTGGGCTCGGTCGCCGCCTTCTGCGGTGTCTGCATGGCGCTGTTCGCGGTCACCTGGGCGATCCCGCTGCCGCTCGCCATGATCATGACGCTTCTGCTCGGCGCAGCGTTCGGTGCCTTCACCGGAACACTTCGTGTCCTCTTGAAGATTCCGAGTTTTATAACGTCGCTCGCCCTTCTGACCGCGCTTCGAAGCGGTGCCTTTCTGGTGAGCGGCGGCTTTCCGATCTCGCCGATGCCCGAGGGCTTCAGCTTCTGGGGCAATGGCTGGATCGGCCCCCTGCCGGTGCCCGTGGTCATCATGGTGATCGCCTACGCGCTCGGCTATGTCGTCATGGCGCGCACCAGCTGGGGCCGCGCGATCTACGCGGTCGGCGGCAATGAGGAAGCAGCACGCCTTTCCGGGATCAGCGTGCCTGGCGTCAAGATCGGCGTCTTCGCCATCTCCGGCGCACTCGCAGCCCTCGCCGGCATTCTCCTCGCTTCCAGGCTCAACTCGGGCACACCGACCGTCGCCCAAGGCATGGAGCTGGAGGTGATCGCCGCCGTCATCATCGGCGGCACCAGCCTGTTCGGCGGTGCTGGCTCCGTGCTCGGCACACTGCTCGGCGCCCTCTTCATGGCGACGCTCAAGAACGGTATGGTGCTCATGGGCGTCTCGCCCTACAGCCAGGGCGTGGTCAGCGGCGTGGTGATCGTGCTCGCCGTACTCCTGGGCGCCCTCCAAATGCGCCGCCGCTAGTGGCGTGGCCACCTCATTGACTTGGGAGCGCCTTCGAGGAACGTGCTCTTCAAGCGATGGGTTTGCGGTCTCTTGTCGGTAACATCTCGGGAAAGTCTCGAACGAACACGCGACTACGCGTCGCCGATCGCTTGAAGGGCGGTGTAGCAGGCGCTGAGCGGATGATAGTCGGTCTTCGCAGGCGGGCTCTTGAGGTCGTCGTATGCCTTGCCGTTGATATCCAGAACACGGAACCAGCCGCCATAGTTGTGATCGATCAGGCAGCGGTCTGAATAGGCCCAAAAATCGTCGTACCAACGCCAGTAGTCGGGATCGCCTGTCTCGGCGCCGAGCGACGCGGCAGCCGCTATGGCTTCGGACATCACCCAATAGTAGCGATCCGTGTCGAGAATGGCGCCGTCCGGTCCGAAGGTATAGTGCAGACCGCCATTCTCTGGATCCCAGGCTTTTTGGACGGCAATGCCGAAGAGTTCTTGGGCACGCCCGATCATCCAGCTTTCAAGCCGATGGCGGTTCAGGATGACCAACAGCTTGGCCCACTCGACGAAATGGCCGGGCAGGTAGCCATAGGGTCGAAACAGATTCTTCGGGTCGTCGCGATTGTAATCCCAATCGACCGACCAGTCCGACCGATAATGCTCCCATATCATCCCGTCGGTTTTCGAGGCGAGGTCGACGCAGATCGTTTTTGCGAGTTGGTAAGCTCGATCAAGGTACTTGATGTCGCGCGTCGCTTCGTAGGCGACGAGCATCGCTTCGCACATATGCATGTTGGCGTTCTGGCCGCGATAGGGATCGATCTTCGCCCAATCGCCTTCGTGAATGACGTCGACATAGAGCTGCTGATCCGCCTCCCAGAACCGATTCTCCAGGAGCGCGTAGATCTCATCGATCGCCGGAATCGCATCTGCAACCCCCGCTTTCGCAGCAGCCGAGACTGCCAGCAGCACGAAAGCATGGCCGTAGCAATGCCGCGTGCCATCCTCGATGTCGCGGCCGTTCAGCACCCAGGCATAGCCGCCGTCCTCCTGACGGTGATGCTGTTGGAGAAAAGCGATGCCGTGTTTCGCCGCATCGAGGTAATGATCGTCGCCGAAGACCACGGCTGCCGTCGCGTAGTTGTAGATAAACCGGCAGGTGCCGACGAGATGCTTGGTCATGCGATCGTAGATCGACCCATCGTCCTTCAGCTGATTGATGAAACCGCCATAGTCGTGGTCGACAACGACCGGATCGTAGAACGTCATGATGTTTTTGATTTGTGATTTCAAAAAGGCACTGTCGCGGTAGGTCATGGCTGCATTTCCGATCTGATCTCAAACGCCCGAAACACGCATGCCTTCCATGAAGTGTTTGCGTAGAATGAAAAACAATAACAGGGAGGGAATGCTGGCGATCAGTGTCGCGGTTAGAACGACGTTCGGCCCTGTCGAGGAATAACTGCCCTGGAACACCTGAAGTGCGTTCATGATGGAGCGCACCTCGCCGCGATTGGCAAGCACGGTGGAAAACAAAAGATCATTCCAGATCCAGGTGAATTGCAGGAGGAAGGTCGCCGTCATCGGTCCCCAGCAATTGGGCAGCACGATGCGCAGAAACACCGTCATCTCGCGGGCACCATCCATGCGTGCGGCTTCGTCCATCTCGGTGAAAAGCCCGCTCATATAGTTCTTCAGGACCAGTACGGGAAACGGAACGCAGATCGCCGTGTAGAAGAGGATCATCCCGATATGCGTGTTGAGGATGCCGACCTCCTGATAGATGAAGAACAGCGGGATGAGATACATCTGGAGCGGAAAGATGGTGCCGGAAAAGATCAGCATGAACCAAAGGTTCTTTCGGGCGAAATCGATCCTGGTCAGACCGTAGGCGGCGAGCGCTGAGACGAACACGGCGATGCCTGCGCCGAGCAGGCCATAGAGCGTCGAGTTGAGAAGGCCAGCCCCCATCTTGGCGTGGCTCCAGGCGGTCACGGCATTGTCCATGAACGGGGCGAGGCCGCTCGGCAGTGAAAGCGGGTGGTTCAGTGAATATTCCTCGGTGGTCTTGAAGACGGAAATTAC
>Ga0224508_10001141_pt1 | contig 24200 bp, 20 predicted proteins | sample SF_Jan12_sed_USG_4_FD_170157 | JGI IMG/M metagenome (GOLD analysis project Ga0224508, IMG submission 170157) | Sediment microbial communities from San Francisco Bay, California, United States - SF_Jan12_sed_USGS_21 | ecosystem: Environmental > Aquatic > Marine > Sediment | place: USA... | reverse complement strand
GAGACGGGGAGGGGAAAATATATTCCCCCCCCCCCCTCGGGGGGGGGGGTGGGGGGGGGGGAAAATGACGCAAAGATGCTCCTGATTTTACGCGGGATTTGCCCCCCACCCTAACCCTCCCCCCGAAGGGGGGAGGGAATAGGAAAAGAGGGGGAGGGAATAAAATCGCGATATGGTCAGGTGGTTTTGCGCATTGGGTTGTTGGGGTGCGTGGTCCAGTCGGCTTTTTCGGTGGTGATCGGCTGACCGGTGCGCGGATCGGTGCCGCCGGTCAAAGGGTTCATGGTGATGCAGTCTTCTACCGGGCAAACGCTGACGCAAAGATTACAACCGACGCACTCTGCATCGATCACTTCGAAATGGCGTTCGCCATTGACGGTTGTGGTAATCGCCTGGTGTGCTGTGTCTTCACAGGCAATATGACAACGTCCGCACTTGATACACAAACTCTGATCGATAAACGCCTTTTCCACGTAGTTCAGATTCAGGTGCTGCCAATCGGTGACGCTGGGTACCGCACGACCGACCAGATCGCTGACACGTGACATGCCTTTCTCGTCGAGAAAATTACTCAGACCGTCAACCAGGTCATCGATAATCTTGAATCCATACACCATTGCCGCCGTGCACACCTGCACATTACTGGCGCCGAGTGCCAGGAAATCCACTGCGTCGCGCCAGTTGCTGATCCCGCCGATGCCTGACATGGGTAGACCGGCCGTGTCTTTTCCACGGGCAATCTCGGCCACCATGTGCAAAGCGATAGGTTTGACTGCCTCGCCACAATAACCACCGTGTGAACCCATGCCATCGGTCGCCGGATACATGGTCAGTGTGTCGTAATTGACCCGCATGATGCTGTTGACGGTGTTAATCAATGACACCGCATCGGCGCCACCATCTTTAGCCGCTTTTGCCGGTGGCACGATGTTGGTAACGTTTGGCGTCAACTTGATGATGACCGGAACACGTGCGTATTTCTTGGCCCACTCGGTAGCAAGCTGTATGTATTCGGGCACCTGGCCGACTGCGGCGCCCATGCCACGCTCCGACATGCCGTGGGGACAACCAAAATTGAGTTCAAAAGCATCGCAACCTGTATCTTCGATCATCGGCACATATTTCGCCCAGACTTTTTCTTCCATCGGCAACATGACAGACGCGACCAACGCGCGATCGGGCCAGTCTCTTTTAATCTGCCGGATTTCATCGAGGTTGGTCTGTAGGGGCCGGTCGGTGATGAGTTCCACGTTGTTAAAACCAATGACGCGGCGCTCATTGCTGTGTATCGCGGCATAGCGGGGGCCGTTCACATTAACGATCGGTGGATCCACACCGAGTGTTTTCCAGACCGCGCCACCCCACCCCGCCTCAAATGCACGATTGACGTTATAGGCCTTGTCGGTCGGTGGTGCCGAAGCCAGCCAGAAGGGATTTGGCGAACGGATACCGAGAAATTCGCTACGTAAGTCAGCCACGCTACACCTCCAGGAACTGATTGATGGCGATCGCCGCAACCTTGCCGTCCTGTACCGCTGAAACGGTCAGATCGTCACCACCGAGCACGCAGTCACCGCCTGCCCAGACATCGGGCAACGACGTCTTACGATTCTCGTCGATCACTATCTTGCCACGCTCGACGCGAACACTATCTGCGGTCTGGCCTAGCTCATCCCAAAATACTTTTTGACCGATTGCTTTGAAAACGACGTCAGCCTCCAGCGTATAGGTCTCGCCGGTACCTTCCACGCGGCCATCTTTATCGAGATGTGTGTATTCCAACTCAATACCCGCCACGCATCCTTCGCCGCGAACCCGATCCCGGTGGATGACCGTGATTAACCTTTCACGTTTCTGTGCCCAGCCGCTTTTGACATCCGCCGCGGGAATAAAGGAGACCGGTTGCGACCAGCACTTGATTTTCACACCACTGGTCTGCGCGAGCTGTTGTTCAAAAATGCTGGCGTTCATATGTTCCGGGCCGCGCCGATAGACTATCGTCACGTCTTCCGCGCCGAGCCGCTTACTCTGCACTGCGATATCGATCGCTGTCATACCGCCACCGATTACAACGATTCGACGGCCCACCGGCAGGTCTGTTTTCTTCTTCGATTGCCGCAAGCTTGCAATGTAGTCAACCGCATCCTCAACGCCGTTCTGATACTCATCGTCCAGACCGAGCTGATTCACGTCGGCCAGTCCAAAACCCAGAAAAACCGCATCGTATTCATCGCGCAGCTCGGCCAGTCTCAAATCGCCACCCAACGACATGCTTGTTTGCACTTTTATGCCCCCGATACCGAGGATGTACTCGATCTCCCGCTGAGCAAAATCATCGACTGTCTTGTATGCGGCGATACCGTACTCGTTTAACCCGCCGAGCTTTTTGTCCCTGTTGAATATCGTTACGTTGTGCCCAAAACAGGCCAACCGATGAGCACACGACAAGCCTGCGGGTCCACCACCGATAACGGCAACGCGCTTGCCCGTATCCGGGGCCCGCTCAAACAATTGAATTTTTTCGGCAAATATCGGATCGGTCGCATGCCGTTGCAGCAAGCCAATCTCGACCGGCTTGTCCTCGTGTGTGTTACGCACACAGGCCTGTTCACACAACACTTCGGTCGGACAAACCCGGGCGCACATGCCTCCCATAATGTTCTCGGACAGGATCGTGTGCGCAGAGCCTTTGGTATTACCGCTGCGTATGCGCTGGATAAAACCCGGTATGTCGATGCCGGTCGGACAGGCAGTCGTACACGGTGCGTCATAACAAAAATAACAACGATCGGATTCGATCAGCGCTTCAGAATGACTTAGCGGCGGATGCAGGTCGCTAAAATTTTCCTCGATCTCCGCCGCAGTGAGGCGCCCCGAGTTGATATCCGGTTTTTGACTCACCGATGCGGCCTTTATCGATCGACTTTCGTTGGCGTGGCCAATTCTGCCTGCCGGTTCAGCGCATCGTAATATGGCGCAAACGGCGGACGGTTTACATACTTGCCAGCGCCACGTTCCACACGCAGATCACCGTCGGCAAAGACCACTTTGCCGGCGCTCAATGTGTGCGAGGCACAACCCTGCACCGTCATGCCCTCGAAAATATTGAAGTCGACGTTTTGCTTATGGGTCTTGACCGAGATCGTCTTACTCGCAGCGGGATCCCACACAACCAGATCGGCATCGGCGCCGACCGACACACTACCTTTGCGGGGGTAGATGTTAAAAATCTGCGCGGCATTGGTAGAAGTCACTTTGACGAATTCGTTTAGAGTCAGTTTCCCGGTGCTCACGCCGTGATGCCACAGCACTTCCATGCGGTTTTCGATGCCTGCTGTCCCGTTGGGAGTCAGTCTGAAATCATCTTTGCCAGCGGCTTTTTGGTCAGCACAGAAACAGCAATGATCGGTTGCAGTCGTTTGCAGGTTGCCAGCCTTCAGGCCACGCCATAACGCAACCTGGTGTTCGGGAGATCGAAACGGCGGACTCATCACATGCGCGGCCGCCCTTTCCAAATCAGGATCCCGGTAGACCGAATCATCGACGAGCAGATGTCCGGCCAAAACCTCGCCAAATACCCGTTGGCCTTCATTACGTGCCCGGGTAATCGCTTCCAGTGCCTGGCGGCAGGAAACATGCACCACATAAAGCGGGCAATTCAAAACCTCGGCAATGCGTATGGCGCGATTGGCCGCCTCCCCTTCAACTTCGGGTGGCCGTGACAGCGGATGTCCTTCTGGCCCGGTAATACCCATGTCGTAGATCTTCTGCTGTAGACGATAAACCAGGTCACCGTTCTCGGCATGCACCGTTGTAATCGCACCCAGCTCTACCGCTTTCATGAAACTGTTAACCAGTATCTCGTCGGTGGCCATGATGGCGCCCTTATACGCCATGAAATGCTTGAAACTGTTTACACCGTGATCGCGTACCAGTGTTTCCATGTCATCGCTTACCGTGTCATCCCACCAGGTGACAGCGACATGAAAAGAATAGTCAGCCACCGCTTTTTCAGCCCACTCGCGCCATTGTTCATAGGCCTCCATCAGTCTTTGCTGCGGATTGGGGATGACGAAATCGATAATCATGGTCGTGCCACCGGCCAGTCCTGCAGCCGTGCCGGTATAAAAGTCTTCACTGGCAACCGTTCCCATAAACGGCAGCTGCATGTGTGTGTGCGGATCTATACCGCCGGGCATGACGTACTGCCCACCGGCATCGATGACATCCGCGCCCGCTGGTGCATCGATACCCGGGCCGACTTCTACGATTTTGCCGTTGTCGCACAACACATCGGCACGGCGGGTCTTGCCGGCAGTGACTACTGTTCCGCCTTTGATTAATACCGACATTTTCTTAACCTCTGTTCAATTGGGTTGGCCGGCCACGCTCCGGCGACTCATTAAATAATAGATGATCCCGCCCAGGAAGGAGCCGGTAAACCAGCCGTAATCGTAAAACCAGCTCATCATTCCGGTGGTTATGGCGACAACTGTCAGCGCAACCGGGATCAAAAACGCGACAAAACCGGGGATATGCCATGCCGGGTACCCCGCATTGTCCTTGTACAACGCAAGCACGTTGTAGTGCTGCTTTTTGACCAGAAAATAGTCGACAACCATGATGCCCGCGATCGGCCCCAGCAGGCTCGAGTAACCCAGCAGCCAGTTCGAATACAGGCTTTCGATACTGATGTCGGTATCGAGCAAGCCGAGCTTTTTCAGGAGCTCCCAACTCATAAGCGCAATGCCGATGATGCCGGTCAGAATCACGCCCTTGTTCTCGTTGATATATTTCGGTGCCACGTTCTGAAACACGTTCGTCGGCGACACGATGTTCGCGGCCGTGTTCGTCGAAATCGTTGCAAGGATAATCACGAGCATCGCGAGCACGACCCAGAACGGACTGTCGATTTGGCCGATCAGGTTGATCGGATCGGAAATTGTTTGGCCGACGAGCTCAGTTGATGCCGCCGTCATGATGACGCCGAGGCCTGCGAACAGGAACATTGTGAGTGGCAGACCGATAATCTGACCGATGACCTGTGATCGCTGCGAGCGCGCATAACGACTGAAATCCGGGATATTCAGTGACAGCGTTGCCCAAAAACCGACCATGGCCGTCAAAGCCCCGCCGAACCTGGGCCAGAACGATGCATCGGCAGGACGCACGGCCGGCGCAGACAAGACCTCGCTTATGGAGACTTTTGGCGCGGCCCAGATAACCAGACCAATCGCGACGGCCAACAACATAGGCGCGGCCAGCGATTCGAGATGTTTGATCGATTCGGACCCTCGAATAACCACCACAATGTTGGCGAACCAGAAAATAAAAAATCCGATCACTTCGCCACGTTGACCCAGTGCGGCCCAACCATCGAAAAGCACTGACAGCAAAATATGTATGGCGTAGCCGCCGAACAGAGTCTGAATGCCGAACCAGCCACAGGCGACCAGCGCGCGGATCAGCGACGGCACGTTCGATCCGATAATTCCGAAAGATGCCCGCAGTACAACCGGGCATGGGAGTCCGTAGCGCGTGCCTGGAAATGCGTTCAGCGTTAGCGGAATCAGCACGATTATGTTCGCGATCAGGATTGTCCACAGTGCTTCGGTTACCGAAAGACCGAAACCGGAGGTCAAAATGCCCCCAAGCATGTAAGTCGGGACGCAGATCGCCATGCCGACCCAAAGTGCGGCAATATTCCAGCGGGTCCAGGTGCGCTGCGCAGCCTTGGTCGGAGCTATGTCGTCGTTGTAGCGCGGGCTGGCCAGCACATCGGCACCCGCCTCGAGCTCGTAGAACTCGCCGACCTGCACAACCCGGCTGTGCATCACCTGACGTGATGGTCCCTGCATGTTAGCCCTCGGTTAACGGCCCATAGGATTCGGGACGTCGATCCCGGAAAAACTGCCACGTGTCTCGTACTTCGCGAATCATGTCGAGATCGATTTCGTGTACGAGTAGTTCGTCCTGATCGTAACTGGCCTGCGCTTCAATCTGGCCGCGCGGATTAACGATATAGCTTGAACCGTAAAATTCACCCATCTTGTCGGCCCAGGGTTCTTCTTTGCCGATTCGATTGATCGCACCGATGAATATGCCGTTTGCCGCCGCGGAAGCTGGTTGTTCCAGTTCCCAAAGATATTTGCTCAAACCCGCAACAGTGGCCGAAGGATTGACGATGTACTCCGCGCCGTTGAGGGCCAGCGCGCGCCAGCCTTCCGGGAAGTGACGGTCGTAACAAATATACACGCCGAGCTTCACGTAGGCGGTGTCAAATACCGGATATCCCAGGTCGCCCGGTTTGAAAAAGAATTTTTCGTAAAAACCGGGATCGACTTGTGGAATATGCGTCTTGCGGTATTTGCCGAGATAGTTTCCGTCCGCATCGATCACAGCTGCGGTATTGTAATAAACACCCGTCATCGACTCTTCGTAGATCGGCACGACCATCACCATGTTGTGCTTTTTCGCATACTCCTGCATCAGTCGGGTCGTGTGCCCATCCGGGATAGGTTCGGCGGCTGCATACCACTTTCTGTCCTGACCCGGACAAAAATACGGTTGGGTGAAGACTTCCTGAAAACACAAAACCTGCACACCTTGTTCGGCGGCATCCTTGATGAACGGGATATGTGCCTCGATCATCATGTCGCGGATTTGGCGCGGTTCCATGGAGGTATCGCCCTTGAGCGACATTTGAATCAAGCCACACTTGAGTTTCTGCATCTTGCGAGCCCCGATTAAAGATAAAGTTTTTTGCCGCGAAAACACGGGCGTTACCGTCATTATGGGACGGCTTTGCGAAAGTGTTTTGCCAATCATCCATTCTGGCAAATGAGGGTATATCAATCAATAGCTTAGCCTTTGGGAAGAGTGCTGGTTAAGCGCCTGGCCCGGTATTAAACTGGAAACTGATGAGCCCTCCATCCAAGGGCCGGATGCACCTCATGACACTAAGCCGGAAACAAATCGAATCATACTGGTTACCATTTACTGCCAATCGTGATTTCAAGAAAAAACCGCGGGTCATCACGGGTGCCAGCGGTCATTACTACACAACCGAAGACGGTCGCAAAATCTACGATGCCTTTTCCGGACTCTGGACCTCGGGTGTGGGTCACTGCCATCCAAAAATCGTTGAGGCCGTGCAAAAACAGGTCGCACAACTGGATTACTGTATGGGTTTTCAGGCCACCAGTGATAAGGCATTTCAACTCGCCGGTAGCGTGTGCGACATGGCGCCGGACGGATTCGATCATTGTTTTTTTACTAACTCAGGGTCCGAAGCGGTCGACTCGGCGTTAAAGATCGCGTTGGGTTATCACCGCGCCATCGGTGACGGGCATCGTACGCGACTGATCGGGCGCGAACGCGGTTATCACGGGGTCAACTTCGGTGGTATCTCGGTCGGTGGGATGGCGCCGAACAGAAAAGCGTTTAGTGCCAACCTGATCCCTGGCGTCGATCATTTACGGCATACGCATAGTCTTGAGCACAATGCTTTTAGTAAAGGGCAACCCCGCTGGGGCGCGCACCTGGCCGACGACCTCGAACGTCTCTGTGCCTTGCATGACGGTGGCAATATTGCAGCGGTTATCGTCGAACCGGTCGCGGGATCGACAGGCATATTGCCACCACCGATCGGTTATCTGGAGCGTTTGCGCGAGATTTGTGACCAGCATGGCATTCTGCTCATCTTTGACGAAGTGATCACCGCATTCGGTCGCATTGGATCTTCTTTCGCTGCGGAACGCTTTGGCGTGATGCCGGACATCATCACAACTGCGAAGGGCCTGACCAATGGTGTCATTCCGATGGGTGCGGTGATCGTGCGTGATGAAATCTACGAGGCGTATATGCAGGGACCGGAACAGATGATTGAGCTGTTCCATGGCTACACCTATTCCGGACACCCGGTTGCCGCGGCTACAGGACTGGCTGCGCTTGATGTTTACCGGGAAGAGGGCTCATTCGAGCAGTCCAGACAACTCGAGGGCTTGTTCGAAGAAGCACTGCATTCGCTTGCCGATCACAAACACGTAGTCGACATAAGAAACTTTGGTCTGATGGGGGCGATTGAAATGTCACCGCGACCCGGTGCGCCCGGCGCACGCGGCATGGAGGCACATAAAACCTGTTTCTGGGAACACGATCTGGTTATTCGCAATGGTATGGACACACTACAGTTCTCACCGTTTCTCAACTCGAAACCAGACGATATAAGTAAGACTTTTGAAACCGTTCGGCGTGTGCTCGACGACATCGCATAATACTCTGGAGCTGACATGACATTGCAGGCCATCAAATCCGAACCCGGCACCATAGTCGGCCATTACATTAACGGTAAACTTATTGCCGACGACAATCGGGCGACTCCTGTGTTTAATCCGGCGACTGGTGAGATCGCACGACACGTCGCGATGGCCTCGAAAGACACTGTCGAGCAGGCCATTGCCGCGGCCCAAGAGGCTTTCCCGGCCTGGCGTAATACCCCGCCGGCAAAGCGTGCCCGCATCATGTTTCGGTATAAGGAGTTATTGGAGCAGCATGCCGATGAAATCGTGGCGTTGCTGACAGCGGAGCACGGCAAAGTACTGGATGATGCCCGCGGTGAATTCATGCGCGGTGTCGAAGTGGTTGAATATGCCTGTGGTGCGCCAGAATTACTCAAGGGCGAACACACCAAAAACGTTGGACCCAACATCGACAGCTGGTCGGAGTTGCAGCCATTGGGTGTAGTAGCCGGTATTACGCCGTTCAATTTTCCGGCGATGGTACCGATGTGGATGTATCCTCTGGCAGTTGTTTGTGGCAATACATTCGTGCTTAAGCCCTCCGAAAAAGACCCCAGCGCACCTTTATTTTGTGCGCGGCTATTTAGTGAAGCTGGATTGCCGGATGGTGTGCTCAACGTAGTCAATGGCGACAAGGAAGCCGTAGATACGTTATTGGCCGATCCACGTGTCGAAGCGATCAGCTTTGTCGGCTCAACCCTGATCGCCGAGTACATCTACAAAACAGGCACCGATAACGGCAAAAGGGTGCAGGCACTCGGTGGCGCCAAAAACCATGCTGTCGTCATGCCCGATGCCGACATCGACAACGCCGCTAGTGCGTTGATGGGCGCGGCTTATGGTTCCTGTGGCGAGCGTTGTATGGCCATTTCGGTTGCGGTCTGTGTGGGCGACGAAACCGCTGACGCTGTCGTCGGAAAACTGCAACAGCATATTTCGGATTTGACCGTCGGTGATGGCACCGATACCGCCAATGACATGGGCCCGCTGATCACCGAGGTGCATTTTGACAAAGTGAAGGGTTATGTGGACCTGGGGGTTTCAGAAGGTGCCAAACTAGTGGTCGACGGCCGCGGATTTTCTGTATCCGGCCGCGAGAACGGATTCTTTCTGGGCGCTTGTCTGTTTGATCACGTCAAACCGGACATGCGTATTTATAACGAAGAGATCTTCGGCCCGGTGCTTTGTGTCGTCCGTGTCCAATCGCAGGAAGAAGCGATGCAGCTGATAGACGACCACGAATACGGCAACGGTACCTGCATCTTTACCCGTGACGGTGAAGCCGCCCGGTATTTTGCCGACAACATCCGCGTTGGTATGGTGGGTGTCAACGTACCCTTACCGGTACCGGTAGCCACACACAGTTTTGGTGGCTGGAAGCGCTCTTTGTTTGGTGATCTCTACGCCTACGGTCCCGACAGTGTGCGTTTTTATACCCGCCGCAAAACAGTGACCCAACGCTGGCCCACCGGCGGTGTACGCGAAAGATCACAGTTTTCGTTTCCTACGAATCGTTGACACCGCACCGCCATCACACATCGTCGCGATGATGCATAGTTAAAGCCAATCCGCACCCACAGTATGACCTTGTCCTTAAACCCTTGTAGTCCGCGTTTGCTTTTGGCCTGCGTGTTGTTCGTCATATCGACCAGCGCCGGGGCCGGGGACGCGCAGTTGCGTTGGTCCGGGGTCGACCGCGTCGTAGCATTTGCCGATGTACACGGCGCCTACGATGAGCTGGTCGATCTGCTCCAGACAACCGGCGTCATCGACGACAATCTGACTTGGACCGGGGGCAAAACCCACCTGGTCAGCACAGGCGACCTGCTCGATCGTGGCCCACATTCCCGCAAAGTCGTCGACTTGTTGATGGCTTTGCAAAAAGAAGCAGTCGCGTCCGGTGGATACGCGCATGTCTTATTGGGCAACCACGAACTGATGAACGTCACCGGCGACCTGCGCTATGTCTCTACACAGGAATACCGGGCCTTCGCCAACGAAGAGCCGGCCGGGGACCGGGAGGCGGCCTACGCGGAATTCGTCAGTGACAGGCTGCTGGCAGCATCGGAAAGTTTGCGTAGTGAGTTTGACCAGCGCCATCCGCCGGGTTATTTCGGCCTGCGTGCGGCATTCGCACCAGACGGAAAATACGGCCAGTGGCTGCTCGAACGTCCGCTGATGATCGTCATTAACCGCACCGCGTTCACCCATGGTGGCTTGCCGCCACTGGTCGCGTCGTTGGGTCTGGAACAGACCAATCGGGCCCTCGGCGAAGCCTTGGACAACTACGTGGAGAGTTGGCAACAACTCGTCAATATGGGCCTGGTGTCGGAATACGCCGATGCGACACGGGAATCTGGGGAACTCGAAGACAAACTGACCGCAGATTCTACCGGCACGGCACAGGAATTTATCCGCTCATCCAAATCCGATATTTTCGATGACGATGGGCCGTTGTGGTATCGCGGCACAGCGCTTTGTCACCCCTTATTGGAAACCGCGGTCACTACCGCGGCGCTGAATAAACTCGAGGTAGACCGTGTTGTCGTGGGTCACACGCCGACAACGGATCATCGCGTCACGATGCGCATGGACAACCGGGTCGTATTACTGGACACCGGCATGCTCGGGTTTTACTACAAGGGCGTGCCCTCCGCGCTGGTCATGAAAAATGATCAGATCAATATTGTTTATCCCAAAGGCAGCCCAAAAGACCCGTCAGCGTTGGATGATCCGGATCTGGAGCAGTTTTTGCGCGAGGCGCCGTATTCTTTCGATGAGGCCACTAATAGCGTTGTCCTGCGCCAGGCTGGACGCGAGTTGTCGGCCGTTTTTCGAGCCAAGAAAGACGCTCCGAACTATGCAAAAGAAATCGCAGCCTATCGAATTGACCGCCTGTTGGAACTGAGGATGGTGCCGGTCACCGTTGAACGCAAAATCGCTGGTCGGCTGGGTATGCTTAGCCTGCGTAGCCAAGACTATATCGACGAAAGCGAGCGTCTCAATGCCGGCACGCCCATCCCTGCCTGGTGCGCCTCCGGCAATGACTATGACCTGATGTACGCGTTCGATGGGCTGGTGGGAAACGAGGGCCGCACCCGGCAGAGTATGCTTTATTTCGGCCCTGATGTGTCGCTGCATCTAACCGGATTCGGCCGTGCTTTTGGCACGCGACCGGATCTCCCGGCCTACCTAGATAATGCAGAACTCAGTCTTGCACCGGAGTTGGTTCGGCGACTGGAAATGCTCAATGAAGACAGTTTGGGCGGCGAACTAACGAGTCTACTGAGCAAACGCCAGATCAGGGCGGTGCTAAAGCGCCGCGACGTAATGCTAAAAAGCTGGCCACGCACCGGTTTACATGGACAAAACCGCTAGCAAAGTCTTTAATTAGATCAAGACATACGGAGTTCACAACACCATGCGCAAGTCGATCGGCCTTGCCATTCCGGCTTCCATCATCACGGCATATTACGTGGTGTCCATAGTGGGTGCGTTATGGGTGATCAACACTTATCCGGCCATCGGCGATTTTCTCCCGGTCGGCGGTATTGAGTTCCTGGACGATCGCGACTCGGACACCTTCGAGCCGGTCTACACACCGGAGCCCAGGACCTCGGGCTTCAACACCCATGCTGGTGCAATCCGGCTCGCCGTCGCCATGATCGGTACCGCAGTGCTGATGGTGCCTATCTCGTGGGTGTACTTCATCACCTACGGCAGAAAGGACATTGACCAGTCATTTGTGCAAACCGTTGTTGTGTTGCCTATTGTCGTTGCCGGAATCGCCACGATAGTGCAAAACAGCCTGGCATTGGCCTTTAGCCTCGCCGGCATCGTTGCGGCGGTGCGATTTCGTTTCACGCTGGATCAACCGGCGCACGCACTCTATATTTTCGCATCAATCGGCATTGGGCTGGGGGCCGGAATCGGCGCGCTGGGCATATCCACGGTAATCTCTATCGCATTCGTGTACGCGACACTGGTGCTGTGGAAACTTGAATATGGCGCCAATTTTACGGGCGGCTTTTTGTCTTTTCTTGCCGGCCGCGACAGTGATCAGGACGACTACTGATGGCCGGGACCAGATTCGCGGCGCTATTGCTTATTGCGGTCCTGATACAAGCACCGTCAACCGGTGCTGTTGGGGCCGATAGCGTATTGGCAAACTATAGTTTCAGCGAAACCACGCTGACACAATGGAAGCTGCCCAGCAAGCTGCGTGAAATCAGCGGTCTGGTATTTCACGACGGCCGGCTGTTTACTCACAACGATCAGCTCGGGATCGTATACGAAATCGACTATCGTGAAGCACGACTGGTTAAAGCTTTCGCACTCGGCAAAAAGACGGTGCGCGCCGACTTTGAAGGCATCGCAGCGGTAGGAGATACGTTTTATATGGTCACTAGCAACGGGCGACTGTTTATCGCCAGGGAGGGAGGCAACGGCGAGCGTGTTCCGTACAAGTCCTACAAGACCAAACTCGGTCGCCGCTGTGAGATTGAAGGCCTGGCGCATGATGTTCCCGGCAAGAGACTTCTGCTGGTTTGCAAGCAACCACGTAGTAATGAACTCAAAGGTCGCATCGCAATATTCGTCTGGTCACTGGAACAAGAACGAATTCTGGAAAGCGAAACAATAATGGTAAAGCACTCGGCAATACACGACCTGCTAAGTACGAAACACTTCAATCCATCCGGTATCGAAGTAGACTCGCATACCGGGCACCTGTTGCTGATAGCCGCGCGCCAACATGCTATCGCCGAAATAGATCTCAATGGCCAGGTCATTACCGCATTCCAGCTACCGTTGGCCTCACGTCACCGGCAAGCGGAAGGCATAGCGCTGACGGCGGACCGCGATTTGATAGTCGCCGACGAAGGTGGAAGGGGAAAAGCACGGTTGGCAATTTACGAACCGGGAAGTTGATATGCGGGAACCCGAAAAAAGCAATAAAACACTCGTCTTAGTGCATGGCCGTCATGTTAAGCCTACGCAGGAGTCACTGGAGACAATTTGGCACGACGCGTTGCGTTGGGGCATTCAAAGAGATTATCCGGAAAAAACTTCCGCGTTCGACGCGATCAGACGGGAGATGGTTTATTTCGGAGATCTCACGAACGAGTTTTTGGCTGCCAAAAATGTTGTCTACGACGAGCAACTTGACGTCGCCGACCGTTTACACGCATTCGAAACGCTGAAAACCCTTCCGAAACGCAAGAAGTTCAAGCGTGCAGAATACCAGCGATTGCCTGGAAAGACGGCCATAAAAGAAATTTTGGCCGATGTCGGTTCACCGGTGCTGGGCAAATTGGGTCTGGAGATACCCGCGATTGGCAAGCTGGCGCCCGAGGTATCGGAGTACTGGGACCATAACAGCCATTACAGTTCGTCAGTACGGGATCGCGTGCGCACAGTCCTGACCGACACGTTGAAACACTCGGACGAAGTGATGATTATTGCGCACTGTATTGGCGCGGTAGTCACGTTTGACGTTTTGTGGGAACTGTCGCGATCTCTGCCCGAACACAAGGTGAATGTTCTGCTGACGCTCGGCTGCCCGCTGGGCAACAAAACGGTGCAGAAAAAGCTTGCGGGCCATGGTAATGACGGCGCAGAACGATTTCCCTCAAACATACTTGCCTGGAATAACGTTGCGGCAGAAGACGACTACGTCTGTCACGACAAAACCATTGCCGATGACTTCAAAGCGATGCTAAAGCAGCGTGTTATTAGCTCGATCAAGGACTTCCGCATCTACAACATGGCCGTTCGTTACGGTAAATCCAATCCACACAGTTCCATCGGTTATCTCATACACCCGCGAATCTCAAAACTGGTCACCGACTGGCTGTAGCCCGGTTTAGCGGCAGCGGCGAACAATCTGGCGCTCCAGACGCCGCGGATCATTTATCGTTTTATAGAAGTCATCAAAGTATTTGGTCGTCTTATTTACAGTCGCGGGAGTAAGGCCTGCCTGTTGCGCATAGAGTTCATAGATAGCTTGCTGCTGCTCCCGGTAGCGCTCCAACGTCGCTTCCAGTAAATCGGATGCCCGGCAAAATCCACGGTACGCGCGAACTCGCACGCTCTTGATTCTCACGGTAGACGCGGGAAGCGCATACGGTGTATTAATTATGCCGCTGTAATCAAAATCATAGGGAACCGGCACATAAGCACCGTCCTCGTTGGCGATCAAAATTGTATTGTGGCAGCAACGATCTTCGCCTGGGCCGTCCAGCATCGACCAGTCGGTGTTGCCTATCAGGTACTGGAAGATCTCAATCAAATTGGCGGCTTCGGCATTGAGCTCGTGCCGCTCAATCCGGGTAGGTTCTTGAAAAGAATATCCACTACGCGCAGCCATGCGATCACGGTCTTCAATCAAAAAGGCGTAGCTGGTCAACGGCTTTCGCTTGCTGTCTGTTGAAACGTACGTCACGTTTAGCAGGCGTGTTTTGAAACTCTGCTCAGTTAACAGGTTGAGAATCTTGTAGACCAGATATTCCTGCAGTACGTATTGCTGATACAGCTTCCTGTTGTCCTGGCAATGTGTGACGAGCTTGAGTTTGTCCTGACCGGCAAAAATCGTTTCGGCGGTCGTCTTGGTTTTGAAATTGATGCGCAACGGGGGAAATTTACAGAGGTCGGGGGCACGGCGGGTTTTCCCACGTTGCCTTACACCGATATCGAATGTGTGTGTAACACCCGTATTGTCAGTGTATTGCAGCTTGGCCGGCCGATCTTTCGGCTCCGGATCGAGGTCGCGGAGCAATTCGCCCAGGGGTGCGGTTATCGTGACATCTAACAACTCGGACGAATCAAACAGCGGTGTTTCGGTGGCCACTGCACCAGCAGCGCACAGCACTAGCAGCACGCCAATCGAAACGCATTTTCCGTACCTAATCACAATCGAATATCAGTCCAGTCACTCAAGCGGCGTGGTCGCGTCAGACTTTCACCGATCACTGGAGAACCGTTGTCGCTAATCGTATCCATATGCTCCAATCCCGAAAAATCGAGGCCAGTGCGCTCAGAGAGATGGCGGATCGATACTCGGAATTCACTGACACTCACGTCAATATCAGACTGCGAACCCGCGCTTTCGCGAAACTCATCCAACAGCTCTTCGTGACTGGCGATCAAAGCGACCGCCCGAAGGCCGTTGGCACCATGCCAGACGACCAGTTTCCAGAACGCTGTAGGTATACGCACATCATCTGCAAAAACCTCTACCTGCTCATTGTTTTCATCAGTGTACAACGGTCCCTGCAAAACTGTAAGATTTGTATCAACGACTTGTTCAAAGACCCCATTTTCAAGCACGTAGCGCTCGATGCCCTGCCAGAATTCGACCGTCTGGTTAAAGCGCCATTGCTGTGGCGAACAATTGGTGAAATGGAACGTGTCGGCATTAGCCCGCTTCGCCTGGGTTTTCGTCCCCCAGGTTGGATCATTGCGCCGGGTCAGGTGACCACGGTCGAAAATATGCGACCAGGCACTATAAAAATCCTGATCCAGAAAGGCATCCCGATCGATGCGCCGGTCGATATACCACGTCTCGCCTTCTGAGGCCTTGATATTTCCGGTCTTGCGATCAACGGTTTTGTAAGTCTCACCGTCGATGTTGGTGCCTGTGATCATCGCGAAACGCAGATCGGAGTCCATGATGACGCTAAAGTTTTGATATTTCAGCTCGCCACGCTCACGATTCGGCTGACTCTGTTTCAGCGGCATCACGCGATTTTGTAACGGTGCGACGATCTCGGCCAAGTCGATACTCACACCGGACACGAAATCGATGTCGAAACCGTTGCGATTGGCATAGTTACGGTCCAACTTCTTGCCCTCCGCCGAAGACAAGAGCGGCCCCTTGCCATCTGTACGCTGCGGCGTAACTCCGGTGCCGGCGGGAAAGTAGCAACCGGTGGGCGGGCGGACGGTCATCTCGATGGGTACGACAAAGGTCATTTCCTGACCGTTCTTGTTCGTAGTCATAGGCGTCTCCGGTTTTGTAATGTTATCTGCCAGTTCAGGCCGTGTAACTGTCGGCAACCGGTCACGTTCGTCATCAAACAAGCTAAGCGCATTTCTCAACAAGACCTGTTCCTCTGCCGGCAGGCCCGATAGGCGGTCTTTCAGAAATCGGTAAATGCGGCTGATACGAATGCCTTCGTTTATTTCGCGCGGCAATCGCTGGCCCTGCTCATCGCGCTCTTCGGACGGCGCGCCGTAATGATGCAACGCGACGATTTCCCAATCGTCATTGAACACCGGCGCACCGGATGAGCCTTTGAGCGTATCCGTTTCGTAAAGCAACCTACGCTCGTCCCGGTGTGTCAGCAGGTTATTACGAACAGCGATGGTCTTGAGTATGCCGCCCGGATGCTGGATAACATTGACGTTCATGCCAATCTGATGGCGGTCCGGATGATCGCTGATCGGGCAATAACCCAACTCCGCAGGCATTGCAGGACCCTGAATTCTCTGTCCCAGAGCGACAAGCGCAAAATCGAGTTTTTCTTCGTCACTGTAGAATTCGAAACGTGCAGGATCGAGTTTAAACGCGCTGATTGGCCGGCGCTCGCCAAACTCGTTTGCCTCGTAGTCAAAAATCACCGTCGTCGCTTTTGCATGGTTGGTGTCCTGAACGACATGCTGGTTGGTCAGAAACAGATCCGGGCTGATCAGAAATCCCGTGCCCAGATCGCTGCTGACGTCGGTGACCACTTCGACCTTGCCTATCGCGCGACGCGCCGTGGCACCTTCATTCAAAAAGGACACCGGCTGGAAATCATTGGTCTCACCCTGTAGCGACTCAGCCTGACTCATTCCCTGTTGGACCAAACGACGCTGCCGTCGTGCCTCGAATGCCACGCGGCGGCGAGGATCTTTCTCCGCCTCGCGCCACTTACCGGCCTGTGCGTATTGACGTACTTCACGTCGTTCCTTCTCGCTGTCAGCGATCCTTTTTTTGAATGCGCGTTTGGTATTTTCCTTCATCGTCCCTCTCCTATCAGCCGTGTGTGACGCCACGGCAAAAATCCCTCTCAGGAAACAAAAGCTTCTCTAAACATGTAGCTGCCGATTCCAATGCCGTCAAGACGATCGGACCGGAAACGCCGGCTCAGATATAACGGTGTGTTTATGTGATCTGCTAATGGCGCGCCCGCGCCTCGCAGACCGGCAGCGTTAAGCCAGCCCCCACCCCTAAGCTGTTGTATTTACTGACCGGGCAAGTTGGGGACCGACTAGAGTAGCGAGTCAAAACATCAGGTTTAGAACGACCAGTGACACGACGAGAAATATGACCGTCATGATGCTGCCGGCGCGGATGAAATTGCTGACCTTGTAGTCACCCGGCCCCATAATCAGTGCGTTGACCTGGTGGGTCGGGATAATAAAAGAATTCGACGTAGAGATCGCTACAGTCAGCGCAAACATTGCAGGATCCGCGCCGCTGACCAAAGCCAGATTGATCGCAAATGGCACTAGCAAAACGGTCGCGCCGACGTTTGACATTACCAGTGTAAAAATTGCGGCCAACAAAGCGACCATGGTCTGCAGGGTCCATATCGGAACTTCTCCGAGCGTAGCCAACAAGTGCTGTGCAACATAGCTGGCCGTACCGGAGGTTTCGACGGCATGTCCCAGCGGCAGCAAACCTGCGAGCAGAAAGACTGTTTTCCAGCTTACGGCACGGTACGCCTCATCCATGGTCACGACACCAAATACGATCATGCCGACTGCACCGGTCATCAACGCAATCGGCAACATGATATTAGTAAACAGCACAAGGCCCAGTGAAAGAACAAAAAAAGCGATTGCCAATGCAACCTTATACGGGTGTTGCTCTTCTCGTGGATAGTCCGCGGTTACGACCACAAAATCCCGGTCTTTTTCCAGCAGGACAAGGTTCTCCCAGCGCGTATGACAAACCAGCGTATCGCCCGCCTGAAACGGCACGTCCTGTAACTTATTCCAGATCGTCTCGCCGGAGCGGAAGATGGACAATAGACTCAGGCCGTAGGTCATGCGCAGACGCAAGTCACGCACGGTTTTGCCAATCAGGTGCGAATCCGGTGGCACGACCAATTCCGCTACACCGGCAATCGAACGCGCGAGTAGATGTCTGAACTCCCGCAATTTCGAGCGTACCGTCAAACCACCGGCGACGACAAACGCTTTGAGTTCCTCCGGCGGCGCAATGACGGCCAGCGTTGCTGGCGCTGCAATGGGCGCCTCAATGGGCGGCGCTACCAGAACTTTTCCGGCATAACGTGATGCGACAATTTTTACTTCGAATTCACGCTGCACGCTTTTTATATCCCGCCCAACCAGAGAACTGCCGACTGGTACTTCGACTTCGCGCACGGCAGCGTCCATACCGTAAACCCGACGCATAAACCGAATCGTCCCGGCCCCACGCCCGCCGGTTCGTTTTAGCCCACGGGGTAGCAAATAACGGCCAAACACCAAAAAATAGATCAGCCCACTGGCGACCAGCGCGAGTCCGACTGGCGCTACCGCAAAAAGTCCGAACGGTTCCATGGCTCGATCGGGGGCCAGATTCCGGTTGGCATTGCCGAGCAAATCGTTGAGCATGATTAATGGGCTGGATGCGACCATGGTCATCGTGCCACCCAAAATCGCACAAAAACCCATGGGCATTACCAGACGGGACATCGGTAAGCCGGTCCGCCTGGATATGCGCGCGACAACTGGCAAGAACAACGCGGTAGCGCCTACGTTTTGCATAAACGAAGAGACAAACGCCACCGTGCCAGAGATCAGTGCAACAACTTTCGTCTCGGTCTTTCCGCCTAAGCGCATTATTCCCCAGGCAACACGTTCCATTACACCAGTCTTGTCGAGTCCGCCACCCAAAATCATCACGGCAATAATCGACACAACGGCGTTACTGGATAATCCGGAAAACAAAATATCCGGGCTCAGCAAGCCCTCCAGCGTGGGCACATAGATGAGCAAACCAAGGAGCGTCATGACCAGAATCGCCGCAACATCGACGCGGACTAATTCCGTCACAAACAGGAACACGGCAAAGACGACTATCGACAAAACGATTGCCATTTCCGTCGTCAGTACCGGCAGCGGGTCCATTCTGTTCCCTAGGTGTTTTGCCGCATTATAGGCGAGATTGGAGCCGCCAGATTGTCAGCGCCTGCTAGTCATCCGATTTGTAAACCTTACCGCCCTTCATGACGAAGCGGATGCTCTCAAACAGGCTGACGTCGGCAAGGGGATCACCTTTGATCGCAATAATGTCGGCGTAACGCCCTGTTTCGATAGCGCCGACAGTATCAGGCCAGCCGATCAGTTCGGCGGCGTGAATCGTAGCCGCCTGCACCGCCTGCATCGGGGTCATTCCATATTCGACCATGTAGGCGAACTGCTTGCCATTGTGGCCGTGAGGGTAAACCGCTGCATCTGAACCAAAGGCCATGCGGGCGCCACTTTTGAAGGCTTTTTTGAAGTTGTCGCGCTGAAGTTGGCCGATCTGACGTTCTTTTTCCAGAGATTCCGGCAGCATACCCACCTTGGCGCCATGCTCAAGTATGAAAGTGTCGTTGTATACGTCCATTACAAGGTAGGTGCCATTTTTTTTGGCCAGCCGAATGCCTTCATCGTCTATCAGGCTCGAATGCTCGATCGAATCGACGCCTGCAGTAATGGCGCGCTTGATACCCTCGGCACCATGCGCGTGCGCGGCCACCTTTCGGCCATGCATATGGGCTTCATTGACTAGGGCCTGCATCTCTTCAAGCGTGTATTGCGGTCCTCCCACAGAGTCGCCTTTGGATAACACACCGCCGGTCGCACAATATTTAATGAGATCCACGCCGTATTTGATATTTTCGCGCACCTTGGCACGAACCGCCCACGGTCCGTCCGCCACGCCTTCGGCGCGCCAATCATAGGAAGGCGGTAACAGGTTGTTGTCGCAATGCCCACCGGTGATACCGAGTGCCGGGCCCGATACCCGCAGCCGTGGCCCGTCTATTTCACCGGCGTTGATCGCGTCTCGCAGTGCCACATCGGAATAACCGCTGGCGCCGACGTTGCGTGCGCTGGTAAACCCCGCCTGCAAAGTGATCAGCGCGTTCATGGCACCGTGCAATGTTTGACGGGGAATGGACAACTCGAGACGTTTGTAACCGTGATAGCGATGGTCACCTGTGAGATGCACATGCATATCGATCAGACCGGGCAAAACTGTGTACTCGCTGAGATCGATAACCCGCGCACCACTTTGATCGACGTTTAACTTTCCGACCAAAGCAACGCGGTCACCCGTGATAACGATCGTCTGATCATGCAGTACCTTGCCGGCGACCGTGTCTATCAACCGCCCCGCTTTGATAATGGTCCGTTCTTGCGCCTGTGCGGTACTTGGCAGCAGCGCGGCGATCACGATCACGATGTGTAGACGCATTTCCGTCCCTTTTTCTAAAAACGGGCGCCTATTCTCGCACACCAATCACGGATAAAAGAAAACCGGGGACGACGTCGGCTGTCGTTCTTGGGTCAGACCCCGGTTTTCTCGCTTCTCGGTTTTTCCGCTTTTAAGCGTCAGACTGAATGGCTTCGAGGTATACGCCCTTCGGCTGCACGCCGACAAACGACTCGCGTACCTGACCAGCCTGGATCAGCAATACGGTCGGTATGGAGCGAATCGCGTACTCGCGGGCGACATCCGGATTATCGTCAACGTTCACTTTCACGACTTTGACATCGGCGGCTTGTTCGCCGGCCAGTTCATCGATTACCGGACCTAGCGCACGACAGGGTCCACACCATTCCGCCCAGAAGTCCACCAGTACCGGTTTATCGGCTTCAAGAACTTCGCTGCGAAAAGTCGCATCGGTTACTGCTAATGCTTTATCTGTCATTTCATTTCTCCTGCAAAAAATCCCCCTCCATTTGGAGGGGGTTGGCCATCGGGAGTACGTGGTTAAACCTGCGCGAATCCACCATCGACTGCGAGTTCGGCGCCGTTTACATAGCTGGAGCCCTGCCCTGCCAGGAATACGACGGCTGAAGCAATTTCTTCGGGTTCGCCAACCCGGGCCAGCGGTGTCTGCTCGCTAACCTGCTTGCCAAACGCTTGCTGATCCGCCTCGGGCAATCCGGTACGAGAAAGTATCGGGGTTCGGATCAGCCCCGGACTGACCGCGTTGACACGAATCTTCCGTGGCGCCAGATCGGTCGCCAGCGTGCGTGCCAGCGAACGCAAGGCGGCCTTTGTCGCCGAATACACGCTTGCTGCCGGCAACCCGATTTGGTTGACGACCGAGGTATTGAAGATGATCGAGGCGCCATCGCGTAATAAAGGCAGCGCCTTTTGCACCGTAAACAACGCGCCTTTCAGGTTGATATCGGTTATGCGATCAAAGTGTGCTTCATCGACCTGGTCGATCGGAGCAAACTCGACGATGCCCGCATTTACAAAAAGCACATCGATATGACCGAAACGCTCACGCGTCGTCGCAAAGAGCTTGTCCAGATCGGCAAGATTCGCCACATCACCCTGTACCGCGATCGCCTTCGACCCCAGTTTCGTAGCAGCCTTGTCGAGGGATTCCGCGTTGCGTCCGAATATCACGACCTTAGCGCCCTCACGTACCAGCTGCTCAGCAGCCGAAAAACCGATACCGCTGTTGCCACCGGTCACTACTGCTACTTTTTCTTTAAGTTCGCTCACTGTCTTTCTCCTGATTTGTTTGCCGCCTATGCGGACTTAGGTTTAATCGAACAGCGCTGCGTCTAGCGCGTTACAGAAATTGAAATGGGATCGTTGGAAAATGGGTCCGTCTGGTTGCTCGCATTGGCCACAAACCACATGCTCATCGTTGCAATCACCAGCATCCCGAGGCCGCCTAACTTGCTTGTCGTTCTCATCTCGTTCCTCAAAACCGACTGGTCGGTCTGTTTAGAGTTAATAAAAAAAGCGATTACCGCTTTCCTGTTTGCCGGTCGTGTCCCGACTGATGGAAGGAGTATACCGACCGACTGGTCGGTTTGCAACCCCTAGGCGACTTTTATCTGCAGACCCTCCAGGTAACGAACCAGACCTCTCACAGACTGCGTAAAGACCTGATTGTCCTGGGCATTTTTGGCCATACCGGTCGCGCCCTGGGTGGTAGCCATCACAAACGAGGCCACTTCGGCGACATCGACATCGTCGGCCATCCGCCCATCACGCTGGGCCCGCAGGAACGCTTCGGTCAGCCGTTGGTGCCAGCGCCGGTAGATGCGCTCAAGCCGCGTACGAAATCCCTCATCCAGCGGCGACATTTCCTGTGCCAGGTTGTTGATGGGACAACCACACACGAGCTTTTCACCCTTCAAATCGCCTGCCATACAACGGAGTAACTCGATCAACGCCGACAGCGGATCGTCTCCGGCAAGGGCATCGTCCCAGAACGCTTTTTGTCCGGGTCCATAAAGCTCATCAATGACGGCGTAGCCGAGTTCGGCTTTGGTCTGAAAGTGGTGATAGAAACAGCCCTTGGAAATACCCAGCTGTTTCAGCATCTGGCCGATGGACGCCGCCTGATACCCCGACCGGTACATCTCGTCCGCAGCGGTCTCCAGGATGCGCTCCCGTGTGATCTCGGCCCGGTTGTCTGTTGATACGTTCACCCGGCTATTATACAAACCGACTGGTCGGTATACAACCCGTGCTCCACCACGCTGCAGTGTCCCTATACTAGCCGTCCAGCCGTTTACGTGAGAGAGCACCCATGCCAAACACAAAAACCTTGAATACCGCAGTTATCTACGGCAGCGCCCGGGAAGCGCGACAGGGCATCAAGGCAGCGCGATTCGTTACGCGAAAACTCGAACAGCGTGGGCACTCTGTGATCCTGGTCGATACCCAGGAATACCAGCTACCGTTTCTCGATCGGATGTATAAGGAGTATGAGAAAGGGACCGCGCCGTCATCGATGGACACCGTTGGTGAAATTCTCAACGCTGCGGATGGTTTTGTGATCGTCAGTGCAGAATACAATCACAGCATCTCAGCGGCGTTAAAGAACCTACTCGATCATTTCCAAAGCGAATATCTGTATAAGCCGAGTGCGATCGTCACTTATTCTGCCGGCCCGTTTGGGGGCGTCCGCGCGCTAATCAATCTACGTGCCATCCTCGCGGAACTCGGCACACCGAGCATTCCCAGCGCATTTCCGGTTTCCGGTATCCACAAGGCCTTTGACGACGATGGCAACCCGCTGGACCCGGCTTACGACAAGAGAATCGTCAAATTCCTGGATGAGTACGAGTGGTATGCACACGCACTAGGTCGTGCGCGGACCCACGAGATTTGTGAATCGCAGATTCCCACGCAACAAGAAATGTGTAGAGGAAAATAGCACCCGGAATCGCTTTTGGCAGATTGCCAGGCAATTAGCGCGCCGGCCCGCGAAACTCCCGTGCAATAGTGGCAACCTGTTCTGGATCTCCAATCGGCAGAGAACAGAAATCCGGGTTGCAAATGTACATTAAAGGGGCATCCCGATCCGGATAGCGGCCCGCGACTTCGTAATGCGCCAACTTGCGGGGCTCGTAAGTGGCACGAGCAGCTCCGAGCAGCGCCTGCGCTCCAGGATCGTCCTGCTCGCCGACGACACTGAATTCGACATACTTTGCGGTCAGTTTTTCCAGGACCAGGGCAAGTTGTCCGGTAATCATGCCTTCGCGACGAATGACATCAGGTGCTGCGACGGCACGTATGGCCTTTTCGGCCACGGCCGCAAGCTCAGTATTTTTAGTGTAGACGGACAGGTCATATAAAAAATGCGCTGCTACTGCGTTGTACCCGAGGGGTTTTCTCGGTGGAATAATTGCCGCAGTCTCGTCGGGCGGCGATGAATAAAA
>Ga0224508_10001140_pt1 | contig 24202 bp, 21 predicted proteins | sample SF_Jan12_sed_USG_4_FD_170157 | JGI IMG/M metagenome (GOLD analysis project Ga0224508, IMG submission 170157) | Sediment microbial communities from San Francisco Bay, California, United States - SF_Jan12_sed_USGS_21 | ecosystem: Environmental > Aquatic > Marine > Sediment | place: USA... | reverse complement strand
GGCGGGCAGGCGGATGATCGTGGTCGCCGCCAGCAGCACGAGGAACGCGAAGCCCGCGATCCGGATAATCACGTCCAGGAGCCAGGTCTCGCTCGACCAGGGTTTCGACAGCATTAGCTCGAGGCTGTGGATGCCCTTGATGGCGAAAAACCCGTAGATGAGGATGAGGACGGCCTGGCCGAGCAGGCTTTCGATTTTGGTGATCATTGGCTCCCCGCCCTCTCTGCCGCCGCGCCCGCTTCAGGCTGCGTGTCGGTGCCGCTGCTCTTGAGGAACGGATAGACGAACTGCTGATGGTAGTAGCGCGGGATGTCGTCATCGATCCCGTACTTCTCCGGCAATTTCTTGCCCGGCATATAGAGCGTGCCGAACAGCCAATCGATCAGCGGTACTTGCGCGGCGTAGTTGGTATTGTAGGCCTCGGGCTTGTTGGCGTGGTGCCAGTGATGGAATTGCGGCGAGGCGACGATCCACCGGAGCGGCCCGAAACTCAGCCTGGTATTCGAGTGGATCAGGATGGTTTGCCACTGGAAGATGAAAGCGTAGATCAGGATCGCACCACCCGAATAGCCGAGTACGAAAATCGGCAAGAGCGACGCGATCTTGGCCACCGTCTGATCCAGGGGATGGATCCGGTAGGCGGCCAGCCAGTCCATCTCCTCGACACTGTGATGGATCGAGTGGAACTTCCACAGGACCGGAACCTCGTGGAAGGCCCGATGGGTCAGGTAGTAGCAGGTATCGGAGATCAGGATGATCTCGATCACCTGCAGCCACAAAGGCTGTTCAAGGACGAACTCGCGGACCGAGACCGGGATCAGGCCGGTGAGGGTGCCGAGGAAAAGCCCGAAAGTCGCGATCAGGCAGAGATTGATCAGCACCTTGTTGATCATGAAGGTGAGGACGTCGTTCTGCCAATGCTTGCGCAGGATCTTCTGGTCCCCGTGGAGCGCAGTCAGGCGCTCGAACGGGATAAAGATCAGCGCCGCGATGAGCAGCGCCTTCGGATTCAGCAGATGCAGAAGGTCCACGCCAACCCCCAGACCAACCCCTTTGCCCGGGCCATTCCCCGCTCCCACGAATGGCCGCGTTCATACGTTAAGACAGCGGCAAATCTACATGAAAACGATGAAATTTTCCACTTTCTTATTCAATCGGCCTGGCTTCCGGCACCGAAGCCCGCGAATCCAGGGATGATCAGCGGCACGGACCCGGCATAGGCACCATATTCCGGGAACTCGGCGCGCAGCACACGTTCTTCATTATACATGCGGCGGAACTGAAAGGCGACCGTGAGGGCGATGACGGCGAGCGCGGCGGGCGAATAGTTCGAAATTCCCAAGCCCGCCAGCGTGATCATCTCGGCGCCGTAGAGCGGGTGACGCACGACGGCGTAGGGTCCCCCCGTCACCAGCCGCCGCGCATGGGCCATGACCGAGAACGACCGGCCAAGCCAGGCCAGGCAGTAGACCGATAGCGCCGTGCCGGTCAGCACCAGGACGCTGCCGATGAATTTAGCGGCAACGCCTAGATCACCCGTCGGCAGCACGACCAGGGTCAGGATTGCAAAACTGCCGATGATCGCCGAGACGCGCGGCTCGATCCCCTGGGCCGTGCGCCGTGCCGGCAGTCGCATTACCGTCGTCGCGACCACAAGCATCATGAAGATGTAGCTGGTCAGCCGGGTGACAACATCCAGCGCCCATTGCTCGTCGCCGGGCCTCGGGTCGTCGAAGAGCAGCGCCAAACGTCCCAGCGCCGCCAGCGCGAAGAAGAAGAAGACCGCCGACAAGACGAAGCGCCCGATCTGGTCCTCGTTTGGTAACCTCACCCCCGCACCCTCTCATTTCCTTCGCGATTTGAACTGGTTCGGTCTGGATCTGCAACCGGCATTTGTGCCGCGGCCCCGCATCGGATAGACTGAATTCGGGTGAAAAGAGCATTGCAAGCGGGTGGATGCAATGACGGAACTTTGGCTACGCGTGGTCGAGGCCAGCCAGGAACTGGTCTGGGTAAGCATCGCGTTCTTTCTCGTCAGCTTGGTGATCAAGGGCCGGGCAACCTCGGAATGGATCAAACGGTCCTGGGGCGAAGCGCGGCTGAACCTTTTCTACTATTTCCTGGACCTGGTCCTGGTGGTGCCCGTCGGCGCCTTGATGATCGCCGGGATCAATTTCCTGATCCTGGATGGCGGACTGGCGTTCTACACGCCTGAAAGCTACGACGCCTGGCCGCCGATCCTTGTGCTGCTGTTCTGCGTCGCGACATCGGATTTCATTGGTTATTGGCGCCATCGGCTGCTCCATACGTGGGCGCTCTGGCCGGTTCACGCGATCCACCACTCGGATACCGAGATGACCTGGACGACGCTCGCGCGGTTCCACCCGATCAACCGGCTGATGACCACGGGGTTGAACGCTGCCTTCCTTTCCCTTCTGGGCGTGCCGCCCGGCTTTATCGCCCTGAACGGCATCTTCCGGCACTATTACGGCTATTTCATCCACGCGGATATTCCGTGGAGCTATGGGCCGCTGCGCTTCGTCTTGGTCAGCCCGATCATGCATCGCTGGCACCATGTGCGCGAGGTCGAGGGGTCCGGGTCGAACTTCGCCACTGTCTTCGCGCTCTATGATCTGGCGTTCCGCAGTTTCTACATGCCGCCGCGCGTGGTGCCTTCGCTCGGCATCACCGAACCGCGGTTTCCCGACACTTGGCTTGGCCAGACGCTGTATCCCTTCCGGGTCTGGGCCGGGCGGATGCGGCGCGAAGCGGCGGAAGCACAGGCGGCAGAGTAGCCGCTTGGCTCTGTCTTACGGACGCTCCAGCCACATCTCGGGTGCGAAAGTCTCGGCAATCTCGGGCCGGAAATAGACGATGGCGCGCGGGGCCGTCTCGGCAGACGTGCCCCAGGGGGCGACGCCGTGGAGCGACAGGCGGTGGGCCAGGTAGGCCGCGCCCGGCTCCGCGTGGACCGGGACACGGGGACAGCGCGCGAAGGCGTCGCGGCGCGCGGCAACGTAGGCCTCGGTGATGTCTTCTTCTCCCCAGCGTTCTGGAACGATCCCAAAAAACCGCGCGCGGAAGGTCTGGCGCATCAATTCGTGTGACCCCTCGTAGATGGTGAAGGGCGCGGCATCCGGCTGGGCCCAGGTGACCGGGACCCCTAGGATAAAGGCGTGGGTCTCGCCCAGCTTGCGCCGGCGTCCCGGTTCGTGACGGCGCAGACCGTCCACATGTGCGGCGTCCCGGTCGCGGCGGAACCGGAAGGCAGCCTCGCTCTCGCCCTCCCAGGACTGGGGATAGCCCGGAAAGCAGATCGAAACCTGGGCGCGGTCCCAAGGCAGCCCGGTGAAACCCAGAACCTCGCGCGCAAAATCGACCGCCTGGCCCGCAAGCGGCGGCACGCCGGCCTCGGGGATCGCGCCCGAGCCATCGTTCGGCAGCGCGTTGACCCCGGCGAACCAGGTGTCCCCGCATCGCAGCCAATCGGCCCGGAGCCCAGGGTCGTCGAGGGTGGCGAGCGCGACATCCCGCACCGCCTCGACCCATTCCGCCAGCACCGGATCGTTGGGAAATGCGCACCAGCCGCGCCGGAAAAACTGATCGGCTAGATCATTCATTGGCTAGGCGACCGTGGCCGGCCGAGGGGCTTCGACATAGCCAAGCGCCCGCTCGATCACGTCGAGTCCGGCCCCGGGCCGGTGCGCCTCGGCCGAGAGGACTTGGCGCCAGCGCCGGGCGCCGGGACGGCCGGAGAAGGCGCCGAGCATATGGCGGGTGATCTGTGCGAGCCGCGTGCCCCAGTCCAACTCGCGGGCGATATAGGGGAACATGGCGCGGACGGCGTCCTCCGCCGTGACCTCTGGACCCGCCGCGCCGGTGATCAGCGCATCGGCGCCCGCCAGAAGCCCGGCCGGGTCGTGATAGGCGGCGCGGCCGATCATCGCCCCGTCGACCCCCTGTGCCAGATGAGCCTTCGCCTCGGCCAGCGAGGCGATGCCGCCATTGATGATGATGCCAAGCTCCGGCCGGTCGCGCTTCAGCGCATGGACCAGCGGATAGTCGAGCGGAGGGATATCGCGGTTCTGCTTGGGGCTGAGCCCCTCGAGCCACGCCATCCGCGCATGAACCGCGAAGACCTGGACCCCGGCGGCGGCGACCCGGTCGACGAATTCCGGCAGCACCCGCTCCGGCACCTGGTCGTCGACGCCGATCCGGCACTTGACCGTGATTTCAGGACCGTCCGCCCCTGCCGCTTCGATCATCGCGGCGGCGCATTCGGCGACGAGACCCGGTTCGCGCATCAGGCAGGCGCCGAAGGTGCCCGACTGCACGCGGTCCGAAGGGCAGCCCACATTCAGGTTGATCTCGGCAAAGCCCATCGGCGCGGCGATCCGCACGGCCCGGGCCAGATCGCCCGGCACCGATCCGCCCAGTTGCAGCGCCAGCGGATACTCCACCGGGCCGTGGCGCAAGAGATGCGCCGCGTCCCCATGCAGGATCGCGCTGGCCGTGATCATCTCGGTATAGAGCAGCGCACGGGCCGTGAACTGACGGTGAAACATCCGGCAATGCCGGTCGGTCCAATCCATCATCGGCGCGACGCAAACGCGGCGGGCCTGGGCAATCCTATCTCGCGGGCTCATCATGGCCCTCATATAGCCCCGAGCCCCCCTCCCTTTCCAGAGCCGCCGGTCTGGGCCAGGATGCCGAAGAAATGGAGGATATTGCGATGAGCTTCGACCCCGCCACGCCCGATGGCGAGAATGCCAGCCTGACCAGCGCGATTTCAGCCGATGGCACGCCCCAGCCGGGCACGCGCTACACCGTGCCCGCGCGTTGCGGGGTGGCGGTGCGCCTGAGGGCCGGGCAAAGACTGACCGTCATAAACACCCATGGCACCCAGGTGGGCGACTTTTGGGCGTTCAACGCGGAGGCGCTGGACGAATACATGTCGATGGAGCACATCCGCGTCGATCTGCGCTCGGTCTTCCCGAAGGCGGGTGACCGGCTGTTCACCAACCGGCGCCGCGCGATCCTGTCCTTCGAGGAGGACACGTCGCCCGGTGTCCACGACACGGTGATGGCGGCCTGCGACAACGATCGCTACCAGTTATTGGATTGCGGCGGATATCACGACAATTGTACCGACAACCTGCGCATGGCGCTGTTCGCCATCGGCGAGCGGGCGCCGGCGATTCCCTCGCCCTTCAATCTGTGGATGAACATTCCTGTGACGGCCGAGGGTGCGCTCGATTTCCTGCCCACCGTATCCGGCCCCGGCGACCGGGTGATCTTCAGGGCCGAGATGCCGGCGATCGCAGTGATCTCGGCCTGTCCGCAGGACATCTTGCCGGTCAATGGCACGGACGGCTCGATCCGGGACCTGGCCTTCGAGGTCAACTGACGAGATCAACTGACGGGGCGCAAGAGCGACCGGTCCGCGACCAGGCCGAGCCCCACGCCATTGGGCGGCGTCACGACGCCTCCGCGGCCGAAGCGCAGGCTGGGCCGGGTCAGGTCATGCGCCAGCAGGTAACCGCCATAGGCGCATTCCACCGCCTGGACAGACTCGCCTCCGGCCGCTGCCAGCGCGAGCGCGGCACGGGTCAGCAGGCTGGTCTCGCCCACATGGCAACCGACGATAACGCCGAGCCCGCGCTCGCGCGCCACACGCAGCATCTCGAGGCTGCGGATCAGTCCGCCGAGCTTTGAGACACGCAGGTTCACGATCCATCGGGGGCCGTCGAGGCGTTCCAGGTCGGCGATGCGGGTCGCGCTTTCGTCCAGGATGATCCGCGCGCCGGTCGCCTGGGCAATCACCTCCATGCCGGCAAAGTCGCGGGCGGCCAGCGGTTCCTCGATCGCCCAGACCGGGAGGCCAAGCGCGGTCACATGGGCAATGCATGTGCCCGGGTCGGAGAAAAGGTTGTTGGCGTCGATCCGGAGGCGCGCGCCGTCGCCCAGGATCCGCCGGATCAGCGATAGACGCGCGCGGTCGGCAACGTGATCCGGCGAGACCTTCACCTTCGCGTCCGTCATGGCGAAGAGGCGATAGCCGGTTGCCATCGCCGCCGCTGCATTGCGGCCGGTGACGCCGAAGACCGCAGAAATCGCAGCCGGGCGCGCGGGTGGCAGACCCAAATACGGCTCGATCCCCTGCCCCGCGCGCCGCGCGAAAAGATCGATCAGCGCGAGTTCGATGGCCGCGAACGCCGCCGGGTTCAGCGACACAGCGGCGGCGTTATCGCCGATCCAGGCTCCCAGCCCGGCAATGTCGCCGACCGTGCCGAGGGACGCCCGGTGCTTCGCGAAAAACCGGGCGGCGGTCGCCACCGTCTCGCCGGTCACATAGGCGCGGGGGCAGCCCTCACCGACACCGGTTAACCCGTCCTCTTCCGCGACACAGATCACGTTCTCGGTCTCGGCCCGGCTGGCTGAGCCATGGGCGAACCGCATCCGGAAACGGGCGGGGAAGGTGGCCAGCGTCAGGCGCATTCCAGCACCCAGGGGCGCAGGTCGAACACCAATCGGCCCAGCTCGGTCAGGACCGGCAGTTTGAGCTGCGCCTCACGCTGGCCCGCTGCGATCGCGGCCGCCTTCATCGCCTCGCCGGTGCCCGGGCGAAGCGTCACCAGCTTGACCGGCGCCAGCCGGCCCGAGCCGCGCTTGGCGGCGTATTCGATATTGGCATCCGAGAGTGCGCGATCGAAGGCCTCGGCCAGCCCCGGTCGGCCCTCCTCGCAGAAAAGCCGATATCCCGGCTGATCGGGATCGGCGATCACCAGGAAAAACCCGGGCGCGACGCCGACCGACCGGGCTGCGGCGCGGTAGGCGGCGATCACCTGGTCCTCATGCAGCTTCTCGCCGGTGATCGATGTCATGCCTTGCCCCTTGCGCGCGAAGGCAAGCGTGGGGCATCGCCCGATCCGGCCGGTCACCTCGACCACGTCGTTGATGTTGTACCGGTAGAGACCTGATTGCGTGGTCGCGAAGATATAATAGCGCCGCCCCTCCTCGATCTGATCGAGCCAAAGGAAATCGGGCCGGTCCGCCTCCCAAGCATCCTCCTCGACAAACTCGAAGACCGTGTTGGTCAGGTCTGGCAGACAGAGATTGCGCGCCGCGTCCAGGTTGATCGTGCCGACGAACTCGCTGGCGCGGTAGCCGATTTCGACGACGCGCAGCGCTTCGGGCATCAGCGGCACGAGCCGGTCGAGCGCGGCGCGGCAATTGCCACCGGTCCAGGTGGCCAGCGTGTCAAGCCGGGGCCACAGCGCGGCGGGATCGTCCGGCAGATGCGGCAACAGCGACAAGAGCGTCGAGGGATTGGCGGTGATGATCCCGGTCAGATCCGGCGCCGCCGCCATCGCGTCCGCATAGGCACGGTACTTCGCCGCCGGGTCGGCGATGGCGAACACCTCCTCCGACACCACGAAACGCTGGCGCAGGATGCGGGGTGCCGTGGCGTATGTCTGGCCCGAAGTCGCACCATAGGGCTGACCGGAGGCTAGATGACCCTCGATCCGCGCGCCGCCGAGGCCCGCGATCCGGCCCGAAAAGAACCCGGTGCCGCGCGCCAGGGTCGCCGCCAGCACCCGCTGCGCGGCGCGTTGTGCCGCCTGGCCCGACGCGGTGACGGGGAAGTCACGGGCGGGCGCGGTCGTGCCGCTGGTGCGCGCGTAATATAGGGGAGGCTCGGCGGTCAGCGCAGGCGCGCCGGTTTCCGCCTGGCGCGTGATCGCCTCGGCCAGGGTCTCGTAAGTCTGGACTGGCACCGCTGCGCGAAAGGCTTCGGGTTCTGAAATGCCGGCGAACCCGTGGGAAGCGCCGAACTCGGTCTGTGCATTCCCCGCCAGGATGCGCCGAAGCGCCTCCTCCTGCGCCCGGGCCGGATCGCGAGCCGCGGCAAGCAGCGGGCGCCGGTAGCGCAGATCGGCGCCGATCAGCGCGGCGCGCAGCGCAATCGCTCCGATCATGGGTCGGACGTCCGGTTTGGGTCCACGTTGGGGTTCGGGGCCAGAGTCTGAGCAAGGAACCCCTCCGGATAGGCGCGATTGATCAGACCCAGCTCACCGACCTCGCGCGGGGGCAGAAACCGGGTGCCGAAGAGCGTGTCCCAAAGGATCAGGTTGTTGCCGAAATTGTGGTTCGACTCGGCGACGATGCGCGAATGGTGCCATCGGTGCAGCTCGGGGCCTGCAATGATCCAGTTCAAGGGCCCCAGATGCACATCGGCATTCGAATGCTGGAAGAAGCCGTTGACCGCATAGAAGACGAAATAGGCGGCGACCACCTCTTGGCTGACGCCCAACAGGATGAAGGGCGCGGCGTCGAGCAGGAATTGGATCGACTTCTCGAGCGGATGGAACCGGCCGACATTGAGGAAATAGAGCTCACCCGGCGAATGGTGCACCGCATGGAGGCGCCAGAGGGCAGGCAAGCCGTGGCACGCGCGGTGCAGCCAGTAACGCAGGAAATCGGCCGAGACCAGCATCAGGGCCGCTTGCGCAGCAATCGGCCAACTGGTCGGCCAAAGCCCTGCCCCGCCGCCAACAGCCTCGGCCGCGAGCCCGGCAATCGCGAGCGTCAGTGCCGAGGGCAGAGCCACCTGGACCACGATCAGGTAGGCCGCATCCTGCAGCACCACCTCGCGGTCCGGCAGCCATTGGCGGCGATAGGGGGCGGCAAGCTCCATCACCAGGATCGCCGAGGCGCCGAGGATCACCGGCAGATAGGCAGAGAACGCGACCGGCGCGCCATGGCGGCGCAGCCACAGGAACAGACCACAGGCCAAGGCCATCACCGCCGGATAGGCCAAGGCGCGTCCGAGGCGCCTTGCCGCTCCGGAAAGGAGCGCGCGCCGCCCCGCGGTGCCCAGGTGATGAGCCAGAATCAACAACCAACCCGCGAGGACCAGATGGAACGTGGTCGAGATTGGCCGGTCGAACCAGCCTCCCGGAACAAGCCCCGAGGCGCCGATCGCGAAACGCCCGGCCATGACCGCGAGATAGAGCGATCCGATGCCCGCCGTGACCATCGCCAGACGATCGTTTGGCCGGATCCGGTCGAGCCGCGCGATGACCATTGCCATCATCGCCAGCAGCACAAGCTGAATGCCGAGCAGTGCCGGATAGGGCATGAGCCCCGCATGCCACAGCGGATCGGGTGGCAGCCAGCCGGGCTGCGCCATGCGCATGATCCCCTGCCCGGCCACCCGGGCCAGGAACAACAGGCTCAACAGGCTAAGAACCAGCCGGGTGCGCGCCAGGCTGGTCATGATTTCCCCTGCCTCATGGCCGCCAGGATAGCGCAAACCGCGGCGCAAGTCTTCTGCAACGGAATTCTGAGGAATCCGGTGCAAAATTATATCAAAGAACAGTTATTTGCCCGTGATTGCCTGCACGGCGGTCACGGCGATCAGGTGATAGACATCCTCGGCGCTGCAGCCGCGAGACAGGTCGTTGGCGGGCCGCGCCAGGCCTTGGAGGATCGGGCCGATCGCGATCGCGCCGCCAATTCGCTGGGCGATCTTGTAGGCAATATTCGCCGCCTCAAGGCTTGGAAAGACGAAAACATTGGCAGCGCCTTCCAGCGGAGAGGCGGGCGCCTTCGAGGTGGCGATCGCCGGAACGAAGGCGGCGTCGAATTGCAATTCCCCATCGATCATCAAATCCGGCGCCGCTTCGCGGGCCGCGCGGGTCGCTTGCGCCACCTTCGAGACCCGGTCATGGGCGGCACTGCCATGGGTCGAGAAGCTGAGCATCGCGACCCGGGGCACCTGACCGGTCAGCCCGGCGAAGGAACGGGCCGAGGCGACGGCGATCTGGGCCAATTCCCCGGCGTCCGGATCAACGAGGAGCCCGCAATCAGCGAACGCAAGCGGGCCTTCGACCGGGTGGTGATCCGACTCGAGCAGCATCAGGAAAAAACTCGACACCATGGTGCTGCCGGGCGCCGGGCCGATGATCTGCAGCGCCGCGCGCACCGTGTCGCTGGTGGTGGCCACCGCGCCCGCTACCGAACCGTCCGCATGGCCGAGGCGCACCATCATTGCTCCGAAGACCAGCGGATCGCGGACGGCAACCTCGGCCGCGGCCCGGTCGATACCCTTGTGCCGGCGCAGGTCGTGATACGCGGCAGCAAAACTTTCCGTCAGCGGCGAGGTCTCGGGATCGACAATTGTCAGCGCACCGGGATCGCCCCCCTCCGCACGGACCCGCTGTGAAATCTCGCTCTCCGGCCCGATGAGGATCGGCTCGGCGATCCCGTCCGCGGCCGCGCGCAATGCCCCTTGCAGGATCCGCGGATCGGCACCCTCGGCAAGCACGATCCGCTGCGGCGCGGTCCGCGCGGTCCGTCCGATACGGTCCAAGGAATTCATCGGAAATCCGGTCCTCCCAGATTGGCTCCGGCGGTAGGAGCCATAGAGAAATTGCATCGTGTTGCACGTCGGCGCATTTTTACTTTATTTCCCATTGATTAACGATATGCTCCGTTGCACCGTGTTGCATTCTGGTGCAGACCATTGCATAATTTTTGGTGGACGCAAAGAGGGGATGATAGGTTCGAATCCCGCGAAAATGCCGAAGGAAATTGTCAACGCTCTAACGCCCGCTCGGGTTAGACAGGAGAAGCGCCCTGGTCGGATTGCCGATGGTCAAGGGTTGTATCTGCACATCAGCGAGACCGGGGGTCGATGGTGGGTTTGGCGAGGGACCGTTCATGGTAAGCGCCGCGAGTTGGGTATCGGATCGGCCCGCCTGATACCATTGGCCGAGGCGCGCGAGAAGGCTCGGCTCTGGCGCCGCACCGCGCGGGACGGCGGCGACCCTGAGCAAGAGCGCGACAGAGCGAAGATGACTGCTCTGACGGTGGAGGGCGCCGCGCGTAAGGTCTGGGGCGATCAGATCGAACCCCACGCGAAAAACCCGAAGCACTCAGCGCAATGGATCAGGACGCTTAAGGTCTACGCCTTCCCCCACATCGGCGCACGTCCCGTTCACACGATAACGCAGGGCGATATTCTGCGGGTGTTGGCGCCGATTTGGACCGAGAAACCGGAGACCGCTCGGCGGGTCCGCCAAAGACTTCGGACGGTTTTTGACTGGGCGCGGACCGCCGGTCATTTCGACGGCGTAAACCCGATTGAGGGGATCGAGCGCGGCCTGCCAAAGCAGCGTGACAGGGTGCAGCATCACCGAGCCCTGCCCTATGGCGAGTTACCGGTGTTTATGCGCCGGGTCGAAACAATTGACGGCGTGGGTGCGCTGGCGCTTCGATTCACTATCCTGACGGCGGCGCGATCCGGCGAGGTCCGAAATGCGACATGGGCAGAGATCGGTATAGAAGCCCGGACGTGGACGATCCCGGCTTCTCGTATGAAGGCGCAGCGCGAACACAGGGTGCCAATCAGTGACGCCGCCGTGTGCGTCTTAGACCGCGTGCGTGCGCTATCCGACGACCTAGTGTTTCCCGGCACCAAGCCCGGTCGGCCCGTGTCCGACATGACCTTGAGTGCCGTCCTGAGACGACTCGATGTGGACGCGACCGTCCATGGCTTCCGCAGCACCTTCCGCGATTGGGCGGCGGAGCAGACCAGTTTCGCACGAGAGATTGCAGAGCTCTGTCTTGCCCATGAGGTTGGCAACGCGGTTGAGCGCGCCTACCGCCGGTCTGATCTGTTCGACAAGAGACGGGAACTCATGGAGCAGTGGGCGGTGTTCTGCACCTCTGGTGTGGACGCAGAATAGCCAGCCTGGTGCAGCGTGAGAAAAAACGCGCCTAAAAGCGATCTTGCTCTTCCGCCGCCGATTCGATTTGTTTATCATTTCTATATCTGGGAAGTGCGCCTAGACCGGAGCGCCCTAACCACATGAGTATCCGACTAACCCAGAAAAGTCGTTCACCCTAAGCGGTGAGCCAATTGGCGCTGCGAGCGTAGCGCCTTCCTCTTGAGTCCCAATCTATCGAACCCGCCCTGCCTGGTGCACGGCGGGCGCTTTTATGCGCGTGAAAGGAAAAAAGCTTATGGCACTTGAACATTCATCGACAAAACGAAGCAGCTATTTGGCAGCAAAGAAAGGCGAGCGCATGCTGCTCTCCGATCTTGAGGTAGCTGATCTTCTCAGCTGCAGCCGAGCAACCGTATGGCGCCGCGTCGCCGACAACACGCTTCCCGCGCCGCTCAAGATCGGCGGCATGAGCCGTTTCGTCCTCTCGGAAATCCTGGAACGCCTGCCGCTCGATGTCTGTGTGCTCGGGATGGGCGACGACATGCACACGGCCTCGCTCTTTCCCGGTTCGCCCGAACTCGCCCGGGCGCTTGCGCCGGAGGACGGCACACCAGTCATGGCGGTGACCGCGCCCGGCGCGCCGGAGCCGCGGGTCACACTCACCGCGCCGGTCCTCGCCGGCGCCGTCCATGTGTACCTCCTCATCAAGGGGGCCGCGAAGCGCGCCGCGCTGGAGCGGGCCTTGGCTACCGGTGATCCGAATATCGCGCCGATCCGCGCAGTGCTCGATGCGGCTGCCGGCCCGGTTGTGTTCTATGCTGACGAGTAAGATCCCACGCCCGGCGCCGAGCCGGTGAAAGGAGAACACGTCCGATGACCCACGCAACCATCGCCGCCGTGACTGGACGCATCGTCGAGCGATCAGCCGAGACGCGGACGGCCTATCTTGCCCGCTGCCACCGCGCCGCCGAGGCGGGGCCCGCTCGCGCGCATCTCTCCTGCGGAAACATTGCCCATGTGGTTGCGGCCTCCGGGCGCGACAAGGCCGCCATCGCGCGGGAGAAGGGCGGCAATATCGCGATCGTGACCGCGTATAACGACATGCTATCGGCCCATCAGCCCTTCGAGCGCTTTCCGGCGCTCATCAAGGAGGCCGCCCACGCCGCCGGCGGCACGGCGCAGGTCGCGGGCGGCGTGCCGGCCATGTGCGATGGCGTCACCCAGGGCCAGCCGGGCATGGAGCTGTCGCTCTTCTCCCGCGACGTCATTGCGCTCGCCGCCGGGGTATCGCTCAGCCACAACTGTTACGATGCTGCGATCTTCCTGGGCGTTTGCGACAAGATTGTGCCGGGCCTGGTGATTGCGGCGGCCTCCTTCGGCCATCTGCCCGCGATCTTCGCACCCGCCGGCCCGATGACGAGCGGCATGCCGAATGACGAGAAGGCGCGCATCCGCCAACGCTTCGCCGCTGGCGAGATCGGGCGGGACGAGCTTCTGCGCGCCGAGATGGCGAGCTATCACGGGCCCGGCACCTGCACCTTCTACGGCACTGCCAACACCAACCAGATGCTGATGGAGTTCATGGGGCTGCACCTGCCCGGCACGAGCTTCGTTAACCCGAACACGCCGCTCCGCGACGCGCTGACAGCCGAGGCCACACGTCGCGCGCTGGCGATCACGGCGGCGGGCAACGACTACACGCCCGCTTGTGACGTGCTGGACGAGCGGGCCTTCGTGAACGGGATCGTCGGCCTCTGCGCCACGGGCGGCTCGACTAATCTCACCCTGCACCTAGTGGCGATGGCGCGGGCAGCGGGCATCCTGATCGATTGGGCCGACATGGCGGAAATCTCGTCGGTGACGCCCTTGATGGCCAAGGTATATCCGAACGGCATCGCCGACGTGAACCACTTCCATGCCGCCGGCGGTCTCGGCTTCATGATCGGCGAGTTGCTGGAGGCGGGCCTGCTGCACGAGGACGTCACTACCGTCGCGGGCGCCGGCCTCCGCCGCTACACGAAGGAGCCGAGGCTCGTTGCCGACGAGATCGGTGCGAAGCTCGACTGGGCAGAGGGTGCAGGCACGAGCGGAAGCCGAAACATCCTGCGCGGTGTGGGCGAGCCGTTCCAGCCCACGGGGGGGCTCAAGGTGCTCGAAGGCAACCTCGGCCGGTCGGTCATCAAGATTTCGGCCGTGAAACCCGAGCGCAGGCTTGTCGAAGCGCCCGCCCGCGTCTTCCACGACCAGGAAGCGGTGAAGGCCGCATTCAAGGCAGGCGAGCTTGACCGCGACGTGGTGGTTGTCGTCCGCTTCCAGGGGCCAACGGCAAAGGGCATGCCGGAACTTCACTCGCTCACGCCGCCGCTGAGCGTCTTGCAGGACCGCGGGTTCAAGGTCGGGCTGGTCACCGACGGACGCATGTCCGGGGCCAGCGGCAAGGTTCCCGCTGCCATCCATCTCAGCCCGGAGGCGGAGAATGGCGGACCGATCGCGCGCGTGCGGGACGGCGACGTCATCCGCCTCGACGCGGAGGCCGGCACGCTGGAGGTAATGGTCGATTCGGCAGTTCTCTCCGAACGCGAGGCTGCGCGGACCGATCTTGCCGTCAGCCATGAAGGCATAGGGCGCGAACTCTTCGCCTCTTTCCGCGCTCACGTCGGCGCGGCAGAGGCGGGCGCCGCCGTGATCGTCTGAGGAATCCGATATGACAATTGAGACAGCCTGGGCGGCCGTCCGCGATCGTGGCGAGATACTCAAGGCCACGAGCCTGCGCGACCTGTTTGCGGCGGGCCCCGATCGCGCCGCTTCCTTTTCGTTCCGCGATGAGGACCTCGTGATCAATTTCTCGAAGGAGAAACTCGATCAGGCGGCGCTCGACGCCCTTCTGGCCCTGGCCCGCGCTTCCGATGTCGAGGGGTTGCGCGACGATGTGGTGGCTGGCGAGGTTGTGAATGTGACCGAGGGGCGCGCCGTACTGCACATGGCCTTGCGTGGCGGCGCGCAGCCTCCGGCCAGTGATGACGTCGAGGGGGCGCTTGCGCGCTTTCTCGCTTTCGCCGAACGGGTACGGAGCGGTGAGGTCGCGGGCGCGGGTGGCAAGATCACGGATGTCGTCAATATCGGCATTGGCGGCTCCGATCTCGGCCCCGCCATGGCGGCCCGTGCGTTGAGGCCCGACATCGACGGGCCGCGGCTGCATTTTGTCTCGAATGTCGATGGCGCGCATCTTGCCGACACGGTCGCGGCGCTGGACCCCGCCCGGACCCTAGTGATCGTGTCTTCCAAGACCTTTACCACGCTCGAGACGATGGCGAACGCCCGGCTGGCGCGCGACTGGCTCGGCGCCAATGCCGTAGGCCAGATGGTGGCGGTCTCGACCAAGCTGGACGCCTGCGCGGATTTCGGCATCCCGGCCGAGCGCGTCTTCGGCTTCTGGGACTGGGTCGGAGGGCGGTATTCGCTCTGGTCGGCGATCGGTCTCAGCCTGGCGATCGGCATCGGCGCGGAAGGTTTCCGGGCGTTCCTGGCTGGTGCCGCCGCGATGGACCGGCACTTTTGTGAGACGCCGCTCGAGTCAAACCTGCCCGTTCTCCTTGCCCTTGTCAGTATCTGGCGGCGCAACGCCATGGGCTGGCCGACGGTCGCACTCATCCCCTACGACCAGCGGCTTGAACGCTTTGCCGCCTATGTCCAGCAGCTTGACATGGAGAGCAACGGAAAGCGGGTGACACGCGAGGGCGCCCCGGTGACGGTGGCGACCGGTCCCGTCATCTGGGGCGAGCCCGGCACCAATGCCCAGCACTCCTTCTTCCAGCTTCTGCATCTGGGCACCGATGTCGTGCCGGTCGACTTCATCGCCGCCGCCAGGCCCCGTGACGCAGACCCGGCGCATCACACGCTGCTCCTCGCCAACTGCTTCGCGCAGGGGCAAGCCCTCGCCTTCGGCCGGACGGCAAGCGAGGTCGAGGCGGAGATGCGGGCCGCCGGGAGGAGCGAGGCGGAGATCGCACGTTTAGCGCCGCACCGTACCTTTCCGGGAGACCGGCCATCAACAACGATCCTGTTCCGCGGACTCGATCCCTTCTCGCTCGGCCGGCTCATCGCGCTCTTCGAACACAAGGTCTTCGTGCAGGGCGCGATCTGGGGGGTGAATTCCTACGACCAATGGGGCGTCGAACTTGGCAAGGTGCTCGCGGGCGGGCTCATTCCAGCCTTGCGCGACCGCACCGAACCGCCACCGGGCACCGATGCGTCGACGGCAGGCCTCATCGACAACCTGAAGGAGCTCAGTGCATGAAAATCACCGAGATCTGCACCCTCGCCCCCGTCATACCGGTCATCGTGATCGAGGATCCGGCCCACGCCGCGCCGCTCGCTCGGGCGCTCGTCGCCGGAGGCCTCCGGGCGCTCGAGGTAACGCTTCGCACGCCTGCAGCACTCGACGCGATCCGCGTGATGGCCGAGGCTGCGCCCGAGGTTATCGTCGGCGCGGGCACTCTGATCTGCCCGTCGGACGTGACCGCGGCCAAAGCCGCTGGCGCCCGCTTCGGCGTCTCGCCGGGCGCGACCGGCCGCCTCCTCGATGCCGCAGCCGAGGCCGGGCTGCCGATGCTGCCGGGGGTCGCGACGCCGGGCGAGGCGATGGCGATGGCCGAGCGCGGCCTCCGCGTGCTGAAGTTCTTCCCTGCCGAGCAGAATGGCGGCGCGCCGATGCTCAAGGCATGGTCTGCGCCGCTGCCTCACATCCGGTTCTGCCCGACCGGCGGGGTCTCCCCTTCGAACGCCGAGACATACCTCGCTCTCCCCAACGTCGTCTGCGTCGGTGGCTCCTGGGTATGTCCTGCAGCGCTCATGCGGGCCGGCCAGTGGAACGAGATCACGTCCCTCGCTCGCGACGCCACGGCCCTTCGACCGTGAGCCGATGCGGCGTTCCAAATTGAAGTCCAGGAAGAAGCACGACATCAGTTAGCATGGTGACCGCTGCTTTGGCAGACAGTGACCAGCGAGTTCCCTACCGCGAAGGTCTGCAAAGCCGCCAAGAACGACGCTCAGCTAATCAAAGGAGCGCGTACTCTTGGCACATTCGAGAAATAGCCCCTACGGCAGCAATCAAGGTCTAACCGGACCTTCGAAACCTTGCGCTAACGGCAGGTTTGTCCCGCAAAGCCGTCCTTCGAAGCGCCCAAAACGGCTAGGAAACTCGACGAGAACGGTCAGATGACCGCTCCGAGCCCAAATTGACAGATGTTGCGCCGTGTTCGAACGGCAGCAATCTGGGGCAATCCCGACCTTCGATAGATTTGCGCTATGTGTATTTCTGACCCCAAGCCGACCTAGCGCCGTCGTCGCGAAGAGCGCCAAAGACGACGCTCTGGGCCCTGCATTTCCGAGCCGGCCACGTGGGTTAGAGTCAGCGATTGCTACACGATGGTTCCTCAGTCCCGTGGCTGGCCGGCCGTCACCTGGAGCGCCGCCTTGAGGTCATGAGCGGGTGGTTGCTGCGAGGCGAGGTCAAGCCGACTCTCAATCCCTCTGAGGTGCCGCTCCATCAATGCGACGGCGTCGTCTGCCCGCCGTGCCAGGACCAGTTCGGTGAGTTCGTGATGCTCGTCCAGTTCGCAATCGTCCGGCGGCCGGGCCTCGTGGACGGCGACGATCAGCGAGGACCTTGCCGTCAGTTCGCGCAGGAAGCGGGCGACGATCGGGCTTTCCGCCTGCTCGGCAAGGAGCAGGTGAAATTTACTGCAGCGCCGGATTACCGCCCCCTGGTCACCGATATCACGCGCCGCCTTCTCATGGGCGAGATGGGTTTCGAGCGCCGCACGAAGGGTGTCGGTCGGATTCTCGGCCACACGCCGGATCAGGTGTCCTTCGATCATGCGACGTGCCCGGAACACCTCACAGGCCTCTTCCGCCGTCGGCCGGGAAACGAACGCGCCCCGGTTCTCCACCAGCTCGACGACGTGGTTCGCCGAGAGGCGCGCGAGGATCGAGCGGATGCGCGTGCGCCCGACGCGGAAGATCTCGCACAGTTCGTCTTCCTTCAGGTGGGTGCCGGGGCGCAGTTTGTGGTCGACGATCGCGTCGAAGATCCGCGCGTAAACCTGTTCATTCGTCAGCCTATCGGCTGGCCCGGATCCGGCATCGATCGTTTCTACCACGTCGTCCATCTTCGGCCCTTTTCCTCACCCCGCCGACGCGGCGCATTGCGCGAACGCCCAGTATGCATCGGATGCGCGCGCAGGGGAACCAAAGCAGGGGAACCAAACGCGCTCTGAAAATATTGTATACGATTCAGCTTGCGCTTCGTATACGAAATATCCAGTCTGAGAATCGCAAATTTCGCCAATAGCGGCTCCGTCGCGATGCGCGAGGCATCGGGCGCCAGCCGCAGATCAAGGGAATCCGGCGCGGGAACAACCGTGCCGAGAGACCCGGAAAGGGAGATCAAGATGAGAATCCTGACAGCATTGGGGACAGCCCTTGTCGTGACGGCCCTCGGCACTTCGGGGCTGGCCGCGAAGACACTCCGGATGGCGGATTCCACCGACATTGCCGCAATGGATCCGCACTCGATGACCGAGAGCAACACGATCGGTTTCCTCAACCACGTCTACGAGGGGCTGGTGCGCTACAATGACGAACTGCAGGTCGAACCAGCCCTGGCGGCGTCCTGGGAGTTCGTCGATCCGACCCGGGTGCGTTTTCACCTGCGTGAAGGGGTCACCTTCCACAACGGAAACCCCTTCACCGCCGACGACGTGGTTGCCTCGATCAACCGTGCCGCCGACGATTCCTCGCCTGTGAAGAGCAACCTTCCCGGCGTCGCCTCGATCGAGAAGGTCGACGATCTGACCGTCGATCTCGTCCTGAAGGGAACCGACCCGATCGTCCTGAACTACCTCACCAACATCTACATCCTCGACAAGGAGTGGATGGATAAGCACGACGCGCTGCTGCCTTCAGATATCCGCGCCGGCAAGGAGAACCACGCGGTGGCCAACTCGAACGGCACCGGCCCCTTCATGCTGGAGAGCCGGCAGCCCGAGGCCAAGACGGTGCTGGTGGCGAATCCGAACTGGTGGGACACGCCAAAGCACAACCTGAGCCGCATCGAGTTCAGCCCGATCGCCTCGGACGCGACCCGGATCGCCGCGCTCTTGTCGGGCGAGCTTGACTTCATCACCCCGGCACCGCTGCAGGACATCGAGCGGATCAATGGCTCCGAAGGAACCTCGGTGATCGAGGGGCCGGAGTTGCGCACCATCATGCTGGGCTTCAACTACGGCGACACGCTGCACGACTCGAACCTAACCGATGCCAATCCTCTGCAGGATCTGCGGGTCAGGCAGGCGCTGAACATGGCGATCGACATGGATCTGATCCAGAAGAAGGTCATGCGCGGAAAGTCGCGCAATGCGGGCCTGCTGGTGGCGCCCCCGGTGCCGGGCTACGATGCCGCGCTTGACGAGCGTTCCCCCGCCGACCCCGCGGCAGCCAAGGCGCTGCTCGCCGAGGCGGGCTATCCGGACGGTTTCGAGGTTGGATTCGACTGCCCCAACGACCGATATGTGAACGACGAGGAAATCTGCCAAGCGGTTACTGCTATGTGGGCCAGGATCGGTGTCAAGGCGGCGCTCAACGCCCAGACCAAGAGCAAGCACTTCGAGAAGGTGCTGGCGGGCACCTCGGACATCTACATGGTCGGTTGGGCAACTCTGCCGATGCTCGACAGCTATTCGGTGCTCTCGGCGTTGCTGCATACGAAGAGTGACCGGATGGGCGCCTGGAACCCGGGCGGTTACTCGAACCCGAAGATCGACGAACTGACCGACAAGGTGGCCGTCGAGCTCGACCAGGCCATGCGCACGGCGATGATGTCCGAGGCGCTGGGGCTGGCCAAGGATGATGTGGCGATTATTTCGCTGCACCAGCAACCGCTGGCCTGGGCGGTGCGCGATGGCGTCAATCTGAAAGTGACCGCCGACAACAAGCCGCGCCTCTGGTACGCGACTGTCGACTGACGGTAGGCCGTCCTGCGGTCCGCCTTCCATTCTCCCGGGAGGCGGACTGCTCCGCCGATCCATGATTCCACCGCGAGAGGCCTGGCATGCTCGCCTTCATAGTCCGGCGTCTATTGCAAGCGGTCCTGGTGATGCTTGCTGTGGCGCTGATCGCCTTCGCCATGTTCCGCTTCGTCGGCGATCCGGTGAACAGCATGCTGCCCGAGATCGCTACGACCGAGGACCGCCAGGCGTTGCGCGCGCAACTGGGGCTCGACGAACCCATTCCGACCCAGTTCGCGAAATTCATTGGCGGTGCGGTACAGGGCGAATTCGGCATCTCCTACCGCAATAAGCGGCCGGTCTCGGACCTGATCGTGGAACGGCTGCCGGCAACGCTGGAACTGGTCTTCGCTGCCGCCTTGTTCGCACTGTTGATGGGCGTGCCTATGGGTGTCTATACCGCACTCAATCGGCACGGTTTCGTCAGCAATCTGCTGCAGATCATCTCGCTGATCGGCATCTCGGTTCCGACCTTCGTGACCGGCATCCTGCTGATCCTGATCTTTTCGGTCTGGCTGAACTGGCTGCCCTCCTTCGGGCGGGGCGAGGTGGTTCAGCTCGGCTGGTGGTCGACCGGGCTCTTGACCATCAGCGGCTTGAAGTCTCTGGTTTTGCCGTCTGTAATGCTTGGACTTTTTCAAGTAACGCTGATCATGCGGCTGGTCCGCGCCGAGATGCTGGAGGTGCTGCGCACCGACTTCATCCGCTTCGCCCGCGCCCGTGGCCTGACCGACCGGGCCGTCCATTTCGGCCATGCGCTGCGCAACACGCTCATGCCGGTGATTACGATTGCCGGGTTGCAGCTTGGCTCGATGATCGCCTTCGCCATCATCACCGAGACAGTGTTCCAGTGGCCGGGTATGGGCTTGCTGTTCATCCAGGCGGTCAGCTTTGCCGACATCCCGGTCATGTCGGCGTATCTGGTGTTGGTCGCCCTGATCTTCGTGGTCATCAACATGATCGTCGACCTGCTTTACTTCGTGGTCGATCCGCGGCTCTCGGTCGGCGGCGACAGGGCGTGAGGAGGGATCACCATGTCCGCTGATGCGCCATCGCGGTTTGCCGTCCTTCTCGACAGCGACTTCGTTTATTCCTTCCGCAAGTCGCGGGTGACCCTGATCGCAACCTTGGTGACGGTATCGATCATCATGGCCGCACTGCTCGCGCCGTGGATCGCGCCGCATGACCCGTTCGACGTGGCGACGCTCAGCTTGCTCGACTCGGAACTCCCGCCGGCATGGGCCGAGGGTGGCGATCCGCACTTTCTGCTGGGCACCGACAACCAGGGCCGCGACGTGCTGTCGGCTATCCTTTATGGCTCGCGCATCTCGCTGGCGGTGGGCTTCGTCTCGGTATTCTTCGCGCTCGTCGCCGGTGTCGCCGTCGGCCTGATCAGCGGCTACTTCGGTGGCTTGGTCGACGCCATTTTCATGCGCATCGCCGATGTGATGCTGAGCTTCCCGACCATCCTGGTGGCGCTGCTGGTCAGCGGCATCGTTCGCGGCGCCCTGCCGCGCGAGATGCACGAGAACGCCGCGCTGGCGGTGCTGGTCTTTGCCATCGCGATCACGACCTGGGTGCAATACGCGCGGACTGTGCGCGGTTCGACCATGGTCGAGCGCGGGCAGGAATACGTCCTGGCCGCCCGGCTGGTGGGTCGCAGTTCCGCGTCGATCATCTTCCGCCACATTCTGCCGAACGTGATGGGGCCGGTGCTGGTAATCGCCACGATCAACCTGGCGATGGCGATCCTGATCGAGGCGACGCTTTCGTTCCTCGGCGTTGGCATGCCGCCGACGAACCCGTCGCTCGGCACCCTGATCCGCGTTGGAAACGAGTATCTGTTCTCAGGTATTTGGTGGGTGGTGATCTTTCCCTCGCTGACACTTGTGGTGCTGGTGCTGGCAGTCAACTTGATGGGCGACTGGCTGCGCGACGCCCTGAACCCGAAGCTGCGGTGAGGCGCGGATTGCAAGACATGAAACAGTCCGGCCCGCTTCTCGAGGTCCGCGACCTCAGCGTTGTTTTCGACACACGCCGCGGGCCGCTGACCGCGGTCGACCGGATCTCCTTCGATCTATCCCCCGGCGAGATTCTGGGCGTGGTCGGCGAGTCCGGTGCCGGCAAATCCCTCACCGGCACGGCGATCACCGGCCTGCTGGAGCGACCGGGCCGTATCGGCGGCGGTGAGATTCGGTTCGAAGGCAACCGGATCGACAACCTGCCGCCCGAGCAAATGCGCCGACTGCGCGGCCGGAGGATCGGTGCCATCTTCCAGGACCCGCTGACCAGCCTGAATCCGCTCTTCACTGTGGGGCGGCAGCTTGTCGAGACGATCCAGACCCATCTCGATCTCGGCCGCGAGCAGGCCCGCCAGCGTGCTCTCGAACTGCTGGCCGAAGTCGGCATCCCGGCCCCGGAGAAGCGGATCGACCACTACCCGCACCAGTTCTCGGGCGGCATGCGCCAGCGCGTGGTGATCGCGCTGGCGCTCTGCGCCAATCCGAAGCTGGTGATTGCCGACGAGCCGACGACCGCGCTCGACGTCTCGATCCAGGCGCAGATCCTGGCGGTTCTCAAGAAGCTTTGCCGCGAGCATGGCGCAGCTGTGATCCTGGTCACCCACGATATGGGGGTGATTGCCGAGACCGCCGACCGCGTGGCGGTGATGTATTCCGGCCGGATCGCCGAGATCGGCCCGGCGGCGCAAGTGGTGAAGGCGCCGCGGCACCCTTATACCGAGGGGCTGATGGGCTCGATCCCGGTGATCGGCACCGGAGCCGATCGCCTGACCCAGATCGAGGGCTCGATGCCCCGGCTGACCGATATCCCGGCTGGCTGCGCGTTCCACCCCCGCTGCCCGTGCGCGAGGGCCGACTGCGCGGCCGTCCGCCCGGAGCCCCGCCCGGTCGGGGACGGCAAGGTCGCTTGCGTGCTCTACGACGGAGGCGGCATATGACCGCAACCTCCGAACCGTTGGTCTCGATGCAGGGGTTGAAGAAGCATTTCGACGTCTCGCCGCCCTGGCTCAACCGGATGCTCGAACGCAAGCCGAGGCTCCACCTGCGGGCCGTCGATGGTCTTGACCTGGAGATCCCCCGCGGTACCACCTTCAGCCTGGTCGGCGAGTCCGGCTGCGGTAAGTCGACGGTCGCTCGGCTCGTGGTCGGGCTCTACGCACCGACGGCCGGCAGCATCCGCTTCGAGGGCACCGACCTGACCGACAGGCCGGCAGGCGATCCGCCCGCAATCCGGCGCCGGATGCAGATGATCTTCCAGGACCCCTATGCCAGCCTCAACCCGCGCTGGCGGGTGCGCGACATCATCGCCGAGCCTCTGAAGTGCTTCGGCATGCTTCCGGACCGGGCATCAGAGGATCGCGAGGTCGGTCGGCTGCTAGAGCTCGTGGGGATGAATTCGCAGGACGGCGAGAAATACCCACACGAGTTCTCCGGCGGTCAACGCCAGCGCATCTCGATCGCCCGGGCGATCTCGTCAAAGCCGGACTTCCTTGTCTGCGACGAGCCGACCTCGGCGCTCGACGTCTCGGTGCAAGCGCAGATCCTGAACCTGATGAAGGAACTGCAGCGGGAATTGGGGCTGACCTATCTCTTCATCAGCCATGATCTGGCAGTGGTGCACTTCATGTCCGACTTTATCGGGGTGATGTATCTCGGCCGCATCGTCGAAACCGGCCCGGCGCGGCAGGTGTTTGCCAATCCGCAACACCCCTACACCCGGCTCCTGCTCGACACGATCCCCGACATCACGATGGCGCGGCGCGACCGCGAACCGGTTGCCGGCGAGGTGCCGAACCCGATCGACCCGCCGCCGGGCTGCGCCTTCCATCCGCGCTGTCCCTTCTCCGATGCGCGTTGCCGGTCCGAACTGCCGGAGCTGCGGAACGCGCCCTCGGGAGCGCGCACCGCCTGTCACGCAGTCGCGGAAGGCCGGCTCGCGGACGGGCCGGTTCGGGCGGTCCCGTCGACGCCTGCGCAGATGCCGACTTGAGGAAGGATCTCATGCAGTTCGATTTCCGGGAACTGCCAGCCAAGGACCGCTACCGCCTTCTCTGCAGCTTCGTCGCGCCGCGGCCAATCGCGTTGGTGACGACGGTGTCTGACAGAGGTCAGATGAACGCTGCGCCGATGAGCTTCTTCAACGTCTTTGCGCACGAGCCGCCGATCGTCATCCTGGGTCTCAACACGCGTCCGGACGGTTCGCTCAAGGACACCACCCTCAACATCGGCGAGACCGGAGAGTTCGTCGTCAATCTGTGCGACCTGCCGATGGCGCAGCAGATGGTTGACTGCGGCATTGGCTTTCCGCGTGGTGTCGATGAAGTCGATAAGGCTGGCCTTTCACTTATCCCGTCATTGCAAGTGCGGCCCGGCCGCGTCC
>Ga0224508_10001139_pt1 | contig 24214 bp, 25 predicted proteins | sample SF_Jan12_sed_USG_4_FD_170157 | JGI IMG/M metagenome (GOLD analysis project Ga0224508, IMG submission 170157) | Sediment microbial communities from San Francisco Bay, California, United States - SF_Jan12_sed_USGS_21 | ecosystem: Environmental > Aquatic > Marine > Sediment | place: USA... | reverse complement strand
TTTGAAGAATATAATCCGGAGTCGACCCTTATTGTCCCGGGAAAGGAAATACACAAAGCCAAATTCCCCTTTATTGATATCCATAGTCATCAATTCCGAATGCCGGAAATGGATCTGAGCACACTGATCTCCGATATGGACAAGATCAACATGGCTGTCATGGTTAATTTAAGTGGGCGTTCCGGGGAAAATCTAAAAAATGCATTAGCCAATGTAAATGCTAATTATCCAAACAGATTTGTTGTTTTCGCCAATGTAAATTTTGAGGGAGTCGGAGGCGCTGATTGGAGTGAGAATGCTGTGAATCAGTTGAGAGAAGATGTTGCCAACGGTGCACGTGGGCTGAAAATTTATAAAAGCCTTGGCCTGAGAAATAAAGATATAGAAGGGAATCGAATTGCGATTGATGATCTAAGATTAGACCCAATTTGGAAGCTATGCGGGGAATTGGGAATTCCTGTGATCATCCATTCAGCAGATCCAAAATCTTTTTGGGATCCAATGGACAGCAAGAATGAACGCTGGCTGGAATTAAAGACCCGTCCGCGGCGTAAAAGAACCGCAACGGACCCGGCCTCCTGGGAGCAGATCATTCAGGAACAACACAATATGTTCAAAAAACATCCCAATACAATTTTTATTAATGCCCATATGGGATGGTATGCCAACAATCTTGGGAAACTTGGGGAATTGATGGATGAGATGCCCAATATGTATGTCGGTATTGGCGCTGTCATTGCCGAACTTGGCAGGCAACCTAGAAACGCCCGTAAATTTTTCGGTAAATATCAGGATCGTATTCTTTTCGGAAAGGACAGTTGGAAACCTGAAGAATTCCCTACCTATTTCAGGGTTTTGGAATCAGATGATGAATACTTCCCTTATTATAAGAAGTACCACGCATTTTGGTCTATGTACGGACTCAACCTGCCAGATGACATCTTAAAGAAGGTGTATTATGAGAATGCCATGAAATTACTTCCCGGTCTCGACACCGAATTGTTTGAAATTACGGAATAAGGCTATGGGTTTCTAATAGATGATCTTGGCGGAGATTGCCAGAGTACATTTACGATCATCCATTTTTCCTCTATTTTCATGAGTGAAATGTAGTCAATACCCCAAATGGCATTCACCTTAGCAATTGCTGTTTTGTCTGAAACCTCAAAGACTTGTACGCCTTTTGGTGTGCTTTCATCAGCTCTCGAACCATCGTCATTCCAACGTTTGGCTAGAGTTATCAGGTCGCCAAAAGGCATTTCTAATTGCTCAGAGTACATCTCTTTTTCTTTATCCCAATAAAAACCTGTTTTACGAAGGCTTTTGTGGACACTCCTGTAGGCCAGGGTAGTATCTGCCTTATAGAAGGCATGGATATAGTCGAAACAGGCTTCTTCAACGGCAGTTACTTCTTCTGTTGGATCTTGTGCGAGGAGACTGCCCCATGCGAATACGCAAATGAGCAAGAGGATGGGTGATTTCATTGTTGTGATTTTGTTTACTCTGTCTATAAAAATACGGAATTAATTTACCACATCGCGTTAAATGTTACTCACCTTTTTAGTACCTTCTCCTGAAAATCAACACCTATGAAACATCTATCCATTTTCCTGCTAGGGTTCATCGCAATTGCGATAATGCCGCTCCCGCTTACAGCCCAGGAAGATATATTTGAAAAGCTCGATAAGATGGCAGTCTATGAAGAAAAGATCATGATGCCTATGCGTGATGGTATTCGACTGGCTACGGATATATATCGACCCAAAACTGAAGCAAAAGTGCCCATTATTTTTTCCAGGACTCCGTATAATTTCAATTCCTGGGGCGATGGTGAAAAAAGGACGCGGACTGCTGAAAGGGCATATCAAGCCGTAAAAAGAGGTTATGCCTATGTTGTACAAAATGAAAGGGGTCGTTATTACTCAGAAGGGGAATGGGATATCCTGGGCACGCCATTAACCGATGGCTATGATGCCTTTAGCTGGATGGCAGACCAAAGCTGGTCTAATGGGAAGATCGGGACGTTGGGATGTTCTTCTACAGCAGAATGGCAAATGGCCGTTGCCGCGCTAGATCACCCCTCGCATGCCGCGATGGTACCGCAGGGATATGGCGCCGGTGTAGGTCGAGTTGGAGATTATTTTGAACAAGGAAATTGGTATAGAGGAGGCGCAGAACAAATGCTCTTCATTGCATGGTTATATGGGGTTGAACACGACAAATTTAAACCCAGGATCCCGGCAGGGGCTACACAGGAAGACCTGATCCGCATCTCGCGTTTCTATGACCTGGCACCTGAGAATCCTGCTGTAGATATGTCAGAGGCTTTAGCGCATCTACCCCTTCAGGATATTCTGCAGAATATTCATGGGAAACGAGAAGTCTTTGATAAAATGGTTCGGCGTGATCCCAACCACCAGGAATGGTTTGAAGGTGGCTTATATCATGATAATATGGATTTTGGTGTACCTAGTTTTTGGTTCGCATCCTGGTACGATGTATCGATCAGTCCGAATATTGTGCTGTTTAATCACGTTAGAAACAATGCTAAAGATCCGGAAGTACGGGAGAATCAGTATCTGGTTATTGCACCAACACTCCATTGCGGGTATACAAGGGCCACAGAAAATACGATTGTAGGAGAACGAAGTGTAGGAGATTCGCGATTAAATTACGATGAACAGATCTATGCTTGGTTCGATCTATGGCTTAAAGGGGCTTCCAACGATTTTACATCCAATACCCCAAGAGTTCAGTACTATACCATGGGCAGTAATGAATGGAATACAGCCGAAACTTGGCCGCCTGAAAACGTACAAAGCATTCGCTTCTATCTCAACTCCGGGGGCAATGCCAACAGCCTCTACGGCGATGGGAAATTGAGTATTTCTAAACCAGGGGATTCTCCCCCTGATTCCTTTGTTTATGATCCGATGAACCCCGTGCCTTCCTAGGGCGGGAATGTGTGTTGTACAGGCAATGCCGTACAAGGAGGAGCCTTCGATCAGCAACAAATGGAAACACGACACGATATTTTGGTCTATACTACGGATCCTTTGGAAGAAGGGGTAGAAGTCAGTGGTTTTATTGAAGCCAGTCTCTTCCTTTCCTCCGATGTAAAAGATACGGATCTGACGATCAAATTAGTAGATGTCTATCCGGATGGGAAGGCGTACAACTTAGATGAAACTATTCAGCGTGTGCGATATCGCGAAGGCTATGAGAAAGAAGTTTTTATGGAAGATGGCGAGGTATATGAAGTGAAAATGACACCTATGGCCACCAGTAATTTCTTTAAGAAAGGGCATCGTATCCGGATTGAAGTTTCTAGCAGTAATTTTCCGCGTTTTGCCCGAAACCTGAACACAGGGGGCAGGAACTATGATGAAAAAGAGAGCGTGATCGCACATAACAGCATTCACCACACCAGTGCCCATGCTTCCTATATAGATATCCCGATGGTCAGGAACAGTAAACCATCTAAATAAGCCAGGGAAACGGATGACAAACTGGGCCACATACAGATTGATTCTAAGCTTTGCGATTATGTTAGGAGTGTTTGGCGTTTCCAGCGTAGTATCACAGTATTCGGCCCATGAGTGGGAGGAACGGGATGAGTGGATGGATGTAGCCCGAATAATACAGCTGGCAGGCGTGGAAAAGGGCCAAACGGTAGCAGATATTGGATGCCACGAGGGCTATATGAGCATGTATCTTGCCGAAGCAGTGGGGCCAACAGGTCAGGTGCTGGCAGAAGATATCAGCAATTATCGCCTGGAACGTTTGGCGGATAATGCAGCGGAAAGGGGACTGGTCAATATTCAAACAATCCTGGGAAAAGAGTCCGACCCTTTGCTACCGGCAAGGACGGTAGATATTGTTTTTGTGATCGATGCCTATCACGAAATGAAGCAGCCTCAAGCCATGCTCCGGCATTTTAGAAATTCGTTAAGAGCGGGAGGAAAGATCGTAATCCTGGAAAAGCTCAAATCCCAGGTGCGTAATAAATCTAGGAAAGAGCAAGTAAATGCCCATAGTCTGGGACCAAAGATCGTCAGGAAAGAATTGGAAGCTGCCGGCTTTAAAATTGTCAGAGAAGCCCTGGACTTAGGAGATTGGGAAAAGAACCCAAAAAAGAAAATCTGGTGCCTGGTCGCCGAATTCGAAGAGAGTGACCCCTGAAATATATACAAATGGGACAGCTAATACAGGTCAATAAAAATTCGTATCCCAAAAACTCACCAAAATTAGCATGGGGGTGTATAGCGGCACTTATGTGTTTATTTAGCACGACGGTATATGCGCAACCGCATTTTAGTGCGCAGCGGGAACGTATGGTGTTGATCCAGCTGAAAAGCAGGGATATTTATCATAATGCTACCCTGGAAGCCATGGGGAAAGTGCCGCGGCATCTCTTTGTCCCGGAAGACATACAAGCCTATGCCTATGCAGATCATGCCCTATCTATTGGTCATGGACAAACGATCTCTCAACCGTATATCGTTGCTTTTATGACGCAGGCAATCCGACCTAAAAAAGATCATAAAGTATTGGAAATTGGCACGGGATCCGGTTACCAGGCCGCTGTTTTGGCCGAAATAGTAGACTCGGTCTATACTATCGAGATTGTGGATATCCTCGCTAGAGAGGCAGAAAAACGCCTGAAGCGGATGCAATACAATAATGTAAAGGTGCGGAGTGGAGATGGCTACCACGGATGGCCGGAGGAAGCGCCCTTTGATGCCATAGTGGTTACGGCAGGGGCAGAGGAGATACCCATGGCACTTTTTGATCAATTAAAGGAAGGTGGTAAGATGGTCATGCCCTTAGGTCCGCACGGAGGCATTCGCCAACTTGTGCGCATTACTAAGAAAAAAGGAGAGATCAGGATTCAGGAAATGATGGCAGTCCGTTTTGTCCCATTTACCCGAGATAAAAATTGAGGTATAAAAAAACCCTGAAGTATGTACTTCAGGGGAGGTCATTCACGTGTGATTGATGAGCTGATTGCAGTGTGCTTTCTAATAAACGAAGTGCTGTACTTCTGTCCATCGTATGCGTTTGCTTTCTTTAAAGTTGGTGAAGTATGCAAAGCGCCGTGATTCTGTCGGAAATTGATTGCTTATGCGTTTCATGATGTTCGTTTTTTGAGGTTGTTTTATTTTTTCTTGTTGCTTTTTACAACGATTCTTTCTTGACTACACTTATATAGACGGAACAATTTTCAAATTGTTACAGTACTATGTTATAAATAGTACTGTTTTATGCAAATTTTAACATTTCTTCTTGACTCCTGATAGGGGACAAGCCCTTTGTATCACTGGGCTTATAGGCTATCAGGGAGTATTTTGTTAAAAATTACACAAAGTTAATAGGGCATGATATGAGGGAGGAGATCTTTTTACCGAATTATTGGTTAGAACAGTACTAAAAATGAGCAAAATTCACTAATTTGTAAGGATACAAACTGCTAACTAATCCTTACAAAATATAGCTATTATGAAAGTTTACGACGATAAGCACATTAAAAACGTGGTATTTGTTGGGGCTCATAACAGCGGCAAGACCACGCTTGCCGAAACAATGTTATTTGAAGCCGGACTCATTAACCGAAGAGGAACTGTAGAAAACAAGAATACCATCTCTGATTATCACGAATTAGAGCATGAGCGTGGAGCATCTGTTTACGCCACACCTTTACATACTGAATGGCGTAATTACAAGATCAATATAATAGACACCCCGGGTCTGGATGACTTTGTTGGGGAGATCATTTCTTCTATTCGTGTAGCCGATACCATAGTGACTGTACTTAATGCACAGCATGGAGTGGAGATCGGAACAGAGATCATTTGGAATTACATTAATACATATCACAAGCCCACACTATTTGTCATAAATCAAATAGACCATGCCGGCGCAAATTGGGAAGAGAGTCTAAAAAGCTTAAAGGACCTGGCGGGCAAAAATATGGTACTAATTCAGTATCCTTTAAAAATTGACGGCGCACAATGCATTGTTGATGTCTTGAAAATGAAATGCTACAAATTTGGTCCGGAAGGAGGGAAGCCCGAAAAATTGGAGATCCCTGATGATCAAAAAGCTCTGGCCGAAGAATTACATAACGAACTGGTAGAGAAAGCAGCCGAGAATGATGAGGAACTAATGGAATTGTTCTTTGAAAAAGGAACACTAAATGAAGATGAAATGCGAGCCGGAGTAAAAGCCGGGATGTTAAACCATGATCTTTACCCGGTCTTTTGTGTATCCGCCTTACATGATATGGGAAGTGGCAGATTGATGGGCTTTATAGATAATGTTGCGCCGGCAGCAGATGATCTTCCTCCGGAGCAATCCGTAGAAGGAGAGATCCTGGAACGCAGTTCAGAAGCGCCTACAGCCTTATTTGTATTTAAAACTATCTACCAGCCTAGCCTGGGTCAGATCACCTTCTTTAAAGTGAAAGCGGGTACCGTAAAAGTTGGCGACCGACTCGAAAATTCCCGGACAGGAGAAACAGAGGTCTTGCACCAGCTATTCATTATGGACGGTAAGAAACGGGAAACGGTTAGTCATTTGGAAGTTGGGGATATTGGGGCCACTCTTAAGCTGAAGTCCACCGAAACCAATGACACTTTACGGGAGGCAGGTTCTAATGTTACGATCAAGCCCATTAAATATCCGGAACCCCGGACAAGGAAGGCAATTAAGGCTGTTAATAAGAATGAAGAAGAGAAATTGTCAGATGCTCTCAAGAAGATACATAGCCAGGATCCCACTGTTGTGATCAAGTATTCTAAAGAACTACGTCAGCAGATATTGGGCTGCCAGGGAGAACTTCATTTACAAACGATCAAGTGGGTATTAAATAATACATATGGGGTAGAAGCAGAGTTTTCGCCTCCAAAAATTGCCTATAGGGAAACAATCCTCCGCCCATCTTCTGCCAACTACAGGCATAAGAAACAATCCGGAGGTGCCGGACAATTCGGGGAAGTACATTTAAAGATAGAACCCTGGTATGAAGGCATGCCGGAACCGGAAGGTTTCAACTTAAGAGGTAAAGAAGAAGTAGATCTCCCTTGGGGCGGTAAACTAGTCTTTTACAACTGCATTGTAGGTGGGGTCATTGACGCCCGTTATTTGCCAAGTATTAAAAAAGGGATTCTCGAGGTGATGGAATCAGGTCCGCTCACAGGTTCTTATATCCGCGATGTCCGAGTCATGGTGTATGACGGTAAAATGCATTCTGTGGATTCAAATGATATTTCATTCAAGATCGCCGGGGCACATGCCTTTAAAGAAGCCTTTTTAAACGCCAAGCCAAAATTACTGGAGCCTATTCAGGAACTCACCGTACGTGTTCCTGAAGATATGGTTGGAAATGTCATGACTGACCTTCAATCGCGAAGGTCAATTATTCAGGGCATCGACAATGAAAACCAATATCAGATCCTAAAGGCAACAGTGCCGGAGGCAGAACTATTTGGATATTCCACCAACCTTCGTTCCCTCACACAGGGGAAGGCTACTTTTAGTTCCAATTTTGCTGCGTTCAAATCTGTACCACAGAATATTCAAGACACCCTGGTTAAAAAAGAATAGGATACGCACCTAACTCTATAGAAATTTAATAAAGACCAAGAGTCTAATGCGTATATATGTCCGGATTTGAGAATTTTATTGACCTCCATTGCCACCCATCATTAAAGCCTTTTGGAAAAAGCTTTAAATACAATCCGGTAGGTAAACAGCAAGAAGATTCCAGGCATATCACCAGTCTCTGGTATTATGATCCCCCCTCAATATGGGACAAGCTGCTCAACTACGCAACCAAGCTCACCAAATTCAGGCAAAGTAATTTCACCACCCTGGCAAAAGGAAAAGTGAGTATTAGCTGCGTCGCCCTTTATCCATTAGAAAAATGGTTTGTCCGCAATGAAATGAAACCCGAACTTTTGCTCGATATCGGTGCAAACTTCGCTTTGGGGATCAGTGATAAACGTATTGATTTCATTCAAGGGATCACCGACTATTTTGAAGACCTGGAGCGGGAATATAATTTCTATAGGCAGATAGATGGTAAATTGATCAAACTGAAAAAGGGTCAGTATCGCTATAAATTGGTCCGGAATATGGGCGAAATCGAAACCTATGAATCCATGGATGAGGTCCAGGGGGTAAAGACCATCTTTGTGATCATCACCATTGAAGGCCTCCATGTCTTGAATACGGGTTTACGTCTGCCTCACGATCCTGTGGAAATAACAAAAAACCTGGAAAAGATCCGAGATTGGGAATACAGGCCTTTCTTTATAACTATTGCACATCATTTTTGGAATCATATCTGTGGGCATGCCGCTAGTCTTTCGGGCCTGATCCTAAAATTTGCCGATCAATCAGAGGGGATCAATACTGGCTTTACACCTACGGGCTTAGACGTACTCAGGCGGCTGCTTGACAATAGTGATGGAAAACGCATTATCCCGGATATTAAACATATGAGTCCGCAAGCCCGGGAAGAGTATTATGCCTTGTTGAATGCAGAACCTGCATATGCCGATGTTCCCATTGTCATAAGTCATGGCGCCTGTAATGGTTTACGGGCCGCTACCAATAGGGTAGTAGTGCATCCCGATACAGGCGCTAAGTTGAATCCGGTTGACATAAACTTTTTTGATGAAGAATTGATCCGCATGGTCAGAAGAGGCGGGATCATGGGACTCCAATTGGATGAGCGCAGAATTGTCAATGAGCAGACCAAAAAGAAGGTAAAAAAATCCATCTGGCGGAAGAAGATCAGAAGGTATCGATCTGAATTACTGTGGAATCAGTTGGAGCACGTATGCCGTGTACTGGATAATGAACAATTGCCTGCATGGGATCACATCGCAATTGGGTCCGACTTTGATGGGATCATCGATTCGCTTAATGGCTTCTGGACGGCAGAGGAATTACCTGCCCTGGCTGGTCATCTCAAAGAACACGCAGATAAATTTCTTGCTTCCTACAATTTTAAGAATGCCTCAAATCGAATTGATTCAGACCAGCTCATCGCCAGGCTGATGTATAAAAATGCACGCAAATTCCTGGAGAAATACTTCCAAAACCAGGGTGCAATCGTCTAAATTATAGGCTGAAATCCGGACAAAACGGGTCATACATCGAAAAAAAGGAATTTAAAGGGCAATTTCCAGCAGACAGACATATTTTAGAGGTCTTTTAACCGTATATAAGGGGCACTAATAATCTAATTTGAAATTGTTATGAAATTCAAAACCTTATTTATTAGCCTTTTTACCGTGGCACTCCTCGTTCTTAGTTGTTCTAACGACAGTGATTCAAGTGATACCGGTAGGCTGATCATTCAACTCACAGATGCACCATTTCCTCATGACCTGGTGGCAGAGGCCAATGTGACGATCTATAAAATAGAAGCCCGTCATAAAGGAGTCCAGATGGATGAAATGATGGAAGAAGCCAATTCCGACGATGATTTGGAAGGTACTAGTGAGGAAAACAATTCACCCTACATCACCTTGATGGAAGAGGAAGTATCCGTGAATTTACTGGAGCTTACGAATGGTATTACCGAAACCTTGGTGAATACCGAAATACCGGTAGGGACGATCGACCTTCTCCGTATCTATGTCAAAGGGGTAAGCGTCGTGCTGGAGGACGGTACAACTTTTGATCTCAATGTTCCAAGCGGGGCCCAGACAGGGATCAAAGTTTTTATCAAACCTCCTCTTGCCATTGAAGGTGGATTGACAGCCGATTTGTTGCTCGACTTTGATGTCAGCAGATCCTTTGTTAAGCGAGGTAACGGCTCATTAGGCTTTCATTTTAAGCCGGTGATAAAAGCCTCAAATATGTCGACAGCCGGCAGCATTGCTGGCCTTGTAAGTACGCTACAGGATGAAACCTCTGTAGGATTAGAAGGCGCACAGATAACCTTGATTGCAGCTGATACCGTCAATACAACAACTTTTACTGACGCTTCCGGCATGTACATGCTGTTGGGCGTCGAAGGCGGTTCTTATGATGTCATGGTTGAATTGGAAGGCTATGACCCTCAAACAGCTGAAGGCGTGAATGTAATTCCTGCAAATAAAACTACCGTTGACTTTGATTTAGAGCCGACTCCCTAAAAAGCAGTATTGCTAAAAGAACTAAAAGCGAGGAAAATTCCTCGCTTTTTTTATGACCTCATGACAAAAATCATTGTTTCCCCTGTATTTGAGCAGCACCTTTGTATCAGACAATTCGGGTCATGGTTTTATGGAGTATTCTCATTGGATTACTACTCCTTTTGTTGGCCCTTTTATTCATACCCCTGAATCTTGTGCTGAATACAGTTACTCAGCAATATTACATTCAGGCAGCCGGTTTGGCGAAAGTGAAGATAGAAGGAGACGATAAGGAGATCATCAGGTTGCGCCTGCAAGCCCTTTTTAGGAACTTTTATTTCTATCCATTGGATTGGATAAATAAACCGAAAAAGATAAAGGAGGGAAAAAGTAAGAAAAAGAAAAAGAAAAGAACCAACCTATCGCCTGGGACCATGTACCGAATGCTAAGAAGTTTTAGAGTAAAACGCCTTAGGGTCAATGTGGACACCGGCGATTGTATTACCAATTCGAAACTTTACCCCGTTTTTTCATTCATGAACTTTTGGGGAGGAAATTACGGGCTAAATTTTCAAGGCAGGAATGAGATCGTACTGCATCTGCAGAACAGGCCCATAAGGCTATTAAGATCATTTATTAACCTGTAAACTAAGTAGTATGGAAATGCATTTTGAAGAATTGATGAAAAACATGACTGAATTTCTAAAGACAGAAGCGAAAACAGACACTGTGATTGGTGAAGCATTTAAATTAGGTGAATTCACATGTGTTCCCGTGATCAAAGTCGGATTTGGATTTGGAACCGGCGGCGGAGAAGGTGTTGATCAGAAAAAAGTAAAAGGACAAGGTATGGGCGGTGGTGCCGGAATGGGCATTGAACCTATAGGATTCCTCGTAACTAAAGATGAGAACATATCTTTCCTTGAATCAGGAAAAGCACACGGCCTGGCCGCTGCGTTTGAAAAAGTTCCTGAATTGATCGATAAATGGGTAGATCGCAAAGAACGCGAAAAAGAAACAGAGATGGCTTAACAAAGCCTTAGCTGCATGACGACGACCGGGATGGCCACGGGGGTTTGCCATCCCGGTCCTTTTTTGCCAGGTATTAAGCGACAAAGCCCGTTGTACAATGCAGCGAGTCAACCACACATATTCTCACCTAAACTCTCCTCACTTTTTTGTATCTTTAAGTACCTCCCGAAACCGTCGACGGTTAATGGCCCGGTTTCAATACACCCCTCCTTATTTACCTGGGAACACACGGCCAGTTGAAGTATTATAGGATTATGCCTTATGATAGCCCTAAGTACTATCATCTGCTTAGCATAAGTAACTACACTAAATCAATATCATTATGGGACCTCAAACTATTACACTGCGAGTAGAAGCAGCAAAATTGTATTCTGCAATCATTACCAATAAAAATCAAATGCCCACATATTGTAAGTTAGTAAATGGAGAAATAAAACCTCCTAATGGAAAACCTTTACAGGATTTTACGACAGATGTTGACTTGGGTGACAAAATTTCTTGGCAAGCTGATGCCATTGCATCAGGTGAATTAGGTAATGATGAACCTATTCTAGAACTTGCCGAGAATTACCGGGTAACGATTGATAGTATTGCATTCCAGTTAGTAAACGGTGAAAATAATTTTTTCGAAGGTGACCCTATTGTCATTTTTGATCCGGGTAACTCAGGTAAAATTACTAATCAACAGATGAAAAGTTCGGGACTGGTCTCTGGTGAAATCTATACATACACTATAGATTTTAGTATCATAATTCCTGGTTATGATAAGAAATCATTCTTTATTGACCCCAAACTTCAAATCAAATAAGCACGAATAAGTCTATGAATGTTTCAGCCCTCAGGAAAATTGCATTTAGTCTGTATTGTCTTGTTACTCTTGCAGGTTATAGCCAAGACCAGCGAATTGCCGATAGTCTGAACGTGATCTATCAGCAAGGTCAATTTGAAGGCGAAGCCCAATTAGAGCTGTTAGGGGAACTTGCTTTTCATGAGAATCGGGATTCCAGATTGCGGCAGCAATACGCACAGGAATTAATCGAATTAGCTAAAAAAGCAGGAAATGAAAATTTTATATACACGGGCTATTACCAGCTCGGGAATGCCTTGCGTATAAGTGGTGATATAAAATCGGCCATAAATGCTTATTTCAAGAGTCTGGAAGTGGCTCGTTCTATGCAGAACGAAGATCGTGAGGGCCATTCCTTGATGAGTATTGCCGACACCTATTCCAGTATTGAGGATCGGGAAAATGCGGTTTCTTATTACAAGAATTCAATAGAGCTACTCCGAAAGACTATGGGTAAACTGAACTTTGGTATCGTTCTTTTTAACCTGGGAGATGAATTGATCAAACTGAACCGATATCAGGAGGCCTCAACATATTTGAACGAAGCTGCAACTATTTTTGAAGAAGCTGAATTTGAGCAAGGCCTGGTGTATATCCAGGGAAATCGGGGTGTCATTTCAGGGAAAACCGGCAATCCAGATCTGGGGATTAGCGAATTGCTGCAAACGATTGAAAAATTAAATGATTATGAGGATTACTATGCAGCGTCTTCCTACATGATCTACCTCTCAGAGATCTATTCGGAAGATAATAATATGGCAGAAGCTATTTCTGCGGGTGAAAATGCATTACAAATGGCTACAGATAGGGATTTAAAAATCCAGATCCGTGATGCAAACAAAGCGCTCTATCAGATCTATTCCAAGGCAGGTTTTAATGACAAGTCCTTAATGGCATTGCAGAATTACTATTTATTCAGGGATAGTATTTACAACATAGAATCGGTTGAGGAAATTGCAACACTGCGATATAATGCCGATATGACCCAAAAACAGGCTGAAGTAGATCTTCTTAGCCAGCAAAGAAGCAATCAACGAATTATCCTATGGGCTACCGGTATTGTTGTATTGCTACTTAGCACCTTGGCCTTCGCGATGTATCGCAGAAATAAATATGTGCAGAAGACAAAGAAGATCATAGAAGGAGAGCAGGCGCGATCTGAGGAGCTGCTTTTAAATATTTTACCTAAACAAACTGCAGAAGAACTCAAGGAGAAAGGGAAGGTGACGGCCAAGAAATTTGAATCGGTCTCTGTACTCTTCACCGATTTTGTGGGCTTTACGAAATACGCCGAAATGCTGGATCCCGAAAAACTGGTAGAGAGCATGGATTTCTACTATGGACATTTTGATTCCATCATGGAAAAATTCGGTTTGGAAAAAATCAAGACAGTCGGAGATTCCTATATGTGTGCAGGCGGACTCCCATTCGAGGATCCTGAACATGCCGTCAAGATCGTGAATGCAGCACGTGATATCATAGCATTTGTAGAAGAAGCCAAAAAGGACCGGAGCGAGGACACTATTCGTTTTGATATTCGTATTGGCATCAATAGCGGTCCGATTGTAGCCGGGGTAGTGGGCACTAAAAAATTCGCCTATGACATCTGGGGCGATACGGTCAATGTTGCTTCCCGAATGGAAAATAGTTCTTCAGCCGGCAAGATCAATATTTCGGAAAACACCTATGCACTTGTCAAAGATCATTTTGAATGCGAAGCCAGGGGAGAAGTCGCTATTAAGAATCACGGTAAGATGAATATGTATTATGTAAAAGGCTTGCTAAAGGAGTCTAAACACAAAGAAAAAAATATTTCGTTTGCTTAGTTACAACATCTAAAAGTAAAAACCCTGGCTGCAACCAGGGTTTTGTCATACTTACTTCGGGGTTTAGGAACAACCTATTATTTTCTTGTAAACACCAAAGTATCTATTTCGCCGCTTCCGCCACTAACATCTCGCAGGCTAAGCATTGTTGCTGTATACGTTATTACATCCCAATCATCGTTCAGGTCATCAAAATCATGGGTGTCAGGAACGCCAAAAAATAAGGTGAAATCTACATCGCTATCCGAACTGTCGTCCATACTGTTGTCTTCTTCTACAGACCAGGCCCCAGTGAGCATCTCTGCCGTACTCGAAGCACTTACTACACCGTCACTACTAAAAGTAAAAGTAAAGCCGGCGTAATCAGAGGTTTCATCAACCCCGGAGTCCACATAACTGGAGATCATCCAATCTCCTGAAACAACATTGGATTGGATATCTGAAACCGCCTGAACGGGATCCAATCCATTGTCGTCATTATCATTTGAACAGGCGACAATTGAAAATGATCCCATAATACCCACTAAAACATAAACAAGATTCTTTTTCATGATCTTTTTTTTAATTTTTTCATTTTGTTATATAATGATCATTATATAACAACTATATCGCAAAAAGCCCTACTTGGCTTCGTCGATCTTGCACGTTTTAATGCCGAACGGGGCATAGAGAGGGCAAAAGCTTACAAAGCTGGTAAGTGCAAATACTATTGCAACAACCAAAAGTACAAGGCCCAATGTACCGGTTATGGTTCCGCTGAAATACAAAAAAGCAATGACTGCGGCTGCGATCAATCGGATAATTCGATCAGTAGTTCCCATATTTTTCTTCATTACGATATATTTTAGATTATAAGAACAAATCTAGCTGGGAAAAATCTACTAAACAGTGACTAGAGTCACACCTCTACTATTTTAATGCCTTCCGGATCTTGAATTACGACCCCTTCGATCTCCAGTTTTTTAATCACCCGACTGATGACTTCGCGTACGGTTCCCAACTCGTCGGCGATCTGTTGATGGGATAATTTAACCGGATTTTGATTGCGGACCTTGACTTTCTCTTTTAAATAATCTAAGAGTCGTTTATCCATACGATCAAACAACACATGGTGTATAGTGTCGAGCAGGTCGCGATACCGACTGTTGTAAAGATCTATAAAGAGGGTACTGAAGTCGGGATAAGACTGACGTAAATGTGGAAGTCGATCTACCGGTACAAGAATGATCGTACTTTCCTCCTCAGTCTCAGCATAAATATGGCTTGGCGTATTTTTTAAACTGGCAGAATAAGACATAATGCATGATTCTGTTGGCTGGATGTAGTAGAGCAGCAGTTCCCTGTCTTCATGGCGGGTAAATACTTTTACCAGGCCTTCAAGCACAATTGGGATCACTTTAATATATTGCCCTTCCCGGAGTAATTCTGTATGTGCAGGAACTTCCGCAACCTGGCTGGCCTCTAGTAAATCCTGTACCAGGGCCTCATTAAAAATGGAAAGTTTCTTTTTGATCTCTTCTGTGGTCATAGCCTAAAAGTAAAGAACCCCGGCTATGTTTCAAATAACCGGGGCTCACATTGCTTGATTTGTTGGTATTATTTTTTCGCTTTGTAATAATTTTTAGTCACTTATAGCGCATTATGCCCGAAAGCTTTCAACATTTTGCCGTTGACTAAATGAAAAATTTGATTTTAATTAAAACGGTCATTTAAGAAGGTATATTCGATCCCAAGTGTTACCGTTGTCCAATCCCTGTCGCCCACACCAATGCTGGTATAAGACAGGTTTATCTCCGTGCTGGTCCCAAATAGGAAGCCGATCGTTGGTCTGTAATAAAGTCCGCCCTCATTCCCATCATTTAATCCCAGTGCATGCCCGGCGTCAATCCCAAAAGAGAAATCGCGTGTTGGCCAGATACGTACGGATCCCGCCAAAGGCACAAATTGGATAGAAGGAAGGTCAGTTAAGATCACTTCAGAGTGAAATGTCTCCGGAATGCCGTGTATATAGCCAACAGTGGCGCCCAGATCAAATATTTCATTGATGGCACGCATATAGCCCACATCCAGGCCCAGGGCCAGGCTGACATCGTTATTGTAATCATTGAATGGGAGTCCGCCCTGGATCTCGATCTTAAACCCTTCCTGGGCTTGAATACAAGTAAAGCTGAAAATAGCCATGGAAATGGCTAGTAGTTGGTTTTTCATAAGTAAGAAAAGTATTTTGGTTATTGTTGAAACGTTAATAGGTGTAAATTAGTATTGGAATTAGAAGCCAGAGCCCATGTGTAAACTCACTTCCAGAAGACACTTTGTCAAGCAATCTGCAGCACTTACTGCCGTAGCGATGATGCCCTGGTCCTGTATGCCGGGAGCGGAACGTACCTACAAAATAGGTCTGCAGCTTTTTAGCGTTCGCGATTTTATGGATAAGGACCCAATTGAAACCTTACAAAGGGTAAAAGCAATGGGTTATGAAGATTTTGAGACCTATGGCCTGGATCTGAGCAATATTGGCTACTACGGCATGCAGGCTAAAGAGTTTAAAGCCGTACTCGATGATATGAACCTGAGCACGTCGAGCGGGCATTATAATTTTGCCCCTTATTGGAATGTTTCGGAACATGAACTGCAAAAGTTTATAGATCAGTGTATTACAGGAGCTAAAGCGCTTGGACAGGAGTATATCACCTGGCCCTTTTTACCTGAGGAATATCGCACTATGGAAGGCTATAAAATGCTGGCCGAAAAGCTCAATCGTATTGGAGAACAAGTGGATGACGCCGGTCTTAGTTTTGCTTACCACAATCACGGTTATGAATTTACAGAGCACAATGGCGACCATGGCTTTGCGCTAATCCTGCGCGAAACAGATCCGGAGCTCGTAAAACTGCAATTAGATATGTACTGGGTGGCCCACAATACCTCGGAAAGCCCTGCAGATATCATAGACCGAGACCCCGGACGTTTTGTTATGTGGCATATCAAGGATATGGACAAGGAAACCCGGGATTATACAGAAATGGGGAATGGGTCAATAGACTATCACGATATACTAAAGAATGCCTCCCGGGAAGGATTGAAGTATTATTTTATTGAACAAGGGGGCAATTATGCGACAGACTCTATGACGAGTGCGGCTAGCAGTATGGCCTATTTTAAAGCAGAATTACTTCAATACCTTGGATAACTCCCAAATAATTAAGCGTGTAGGTCTGAATTGACTTAGAATATTTTGGGTTTTCATTCGTTAATTGAATAAACCCAAATCACAACCCAAATGAAAAAAGACCTAATACGCATCGCTCTCGTGATCTTTGCTTTCTTTATGGCCTTCTCAGGCCTGGCCCAGGGCCTTTACCAAAAAGGTAAGATCCAGATCAGTAAGAAAAAACATATCGACGCCTATATTCAGATAGATTATCGTTTCCCACAACGCTTTCAGGAAGATATTACCTACCTGGAGCCAGACAGTTATGCCAAATGGCAGGAGACAGGAAAATTAAAAGGCAAACACAAAATTAAATTGGGATTAAAAGACTTTGAGGGCTTTGCCCTGGACAATGGCCAGTCTTTTAAAGTGATCAAATATATAGATCTTACCAAAAAGGGAATAGGCATGCTTCCCAAGCGTATATGTGTAGAACAGATCGCAAATGGAAAAGTAGATGCCTACAAACTCTACAGTAATACGACAGGCAAAATTTCCTATGAATTAGCCGATGTGGTAATGGATAGTAAGATGCAGGGAGATCAAATGCTAATAGATTATATCCAGGATAATTTTCAGATCCTGGTGCAAAAGCTTCCTGGTCACAAAAACCCAAGGAATTTGCAGGGCGCTAATTTATTAACGCTGATAGGCGATAATGAACGCGTAAAAACCAATTACGATAATAACCATTACGGTTTCCGTAATCAATTTACTGAGCGCCAGAAATTTGGTGTCATCGTCAATAAACAATATGAATCCTCCTTTTTAAAAATGATCAATGATTATAACGGCATTGCTGTGGCTTCTCTCGAAGTGGAATAGCACAAAATCAACTACAGTCTAGACAAAATCACCCCTAACGAGGTGATTTTTTTTGCTCAATCGAACATATTTCACCGTATTCGCTCAGAGATTCTTAAATTTAGCGGTATAAAGTAACCTAATACCGACTTTAATTATGTCTGATGAAAAAGTATTTGTAGCAAGTCCTGAAGCCAAATCCAAAGCCAAAACGTTTCGGATAATCGCTTTTATAGCCTGGATCCTGGCCATTGCCGGGCAGATATATGCCATATTGAATTTGATTGGTAATGATACCATGACCTGGTTAATTGTCGCCATTGTAGTGATCCTGATTTTAGCGGTCACAGGAAATATCCTTTGGAAAAAAGCAAACAGACTCGATCCTGCCTCTAAAAAGAACAAGACAAAATTCTTTATCCAAAACCAGCTTGGAGCCATAATGGGCGTGCTGGCCTTTTTACCATTAGTTATCGTCATTTTAACAAACAAGGATCTCGATGGCAAAACAAAGGGTATAGCAGGAACTGTCGCCGTTGTTGCCATGTTGATCGCTGGTATATCCGGCGTGGATTTTAATCCGCCCTCTGTCGAACAATATACTGAAGAGATCAATCAGCAAACTGAAACGCTAAAAGAGATCAATCTGGATAATGATAATGTGTATTGGGCAAGGGCAGGCAATGTGTATCATATATATGAAGATTGTCAGTACATCTCCGGCCGACAAGGTGTATCCAATGGCTCTGTTAAGGAATCCTGGGAGAAAAAGGGGATTTCAGAACTTTGTAAGGTCTGTGAAAAGAAGGCGAGAAAAGCGAATAATATTTTAGAATGAAAAATGGGCATATTGCTTTTAGATAAAATTAAAATGAAGTCACTCCTTAGGGGGTGACTTTTTTTATTACCACCTATGTCTTAATTATGATCCTCCTTGGCGTATTTTTATGAGACATTCAAATAATTATAGTATTTTGAGCGTGGATAAGCAGTGTCCCTTAACCAGAGAACAACTATGACCATAGGTATCCTGAAGGAAACCAAGAAGGGGGAAAACCGGGTTTCCATCTCGCCAAGAATTGCCAAACAATTGATCGATAAAGGGTTTAACCTGATCGTAGAGGACGATGCCGGCGTTGATTCTTCCTTTAATAATAAATATTACCGCGAAGTTGGGGCACAGATAGAACAACGCGGTGTTGTCTACAAAGAATCGGATGTTCTTGTAATGATCAATCCATTTAATGAAGATGATCTGAAGCTGGTCAATGAGGGCCAGGTATTGATCAGTCAGCTTTACCACCAATCCAATCCAGAACTCATCCAGACGATCGCCTCTAAAAAGGTCTCAGCTTTTTCCATGGATGCCATGCCACGTATCTCACGTGCCCAGGAAATGGATGTGCTTAGCTCACAGAGCAATCTTGCCGGTTACAAAGCGGTAATTCTTGGTGCGTATCTGATGAAGAAAATATTACCCCTGATGATGACGGCGGCCGGGACTATCAAACCAGCCCGTGTTTTGATCTATGGAGTAGGAGTAGCCGGCTTGCAGGCCATTGCTACTGCCAAACGTTTGGGGGCTATCGTAGCTGCTACGGATATCCGACCAGAAACCAAGGAACAGGTAGAATCCCTGGCAGCAAAATTTATTTCTGTGGAAGGGCCCCAGGAAACTTCTGGTGATGGCTATGCCAAAGAAGCCTCTGAGGATTATGCCAAAAGGCAAAGAGAAGCCGTAAACAAAGAATTATTTCGTTCAGATCTGGTGATTACCACGGCTATGGTCCCCGGAAAGAAATCCCCTGTTTTAATCACTAAAAAACAAGTTGAACGAATGAAGAATGGGGCCGTGATCATTGATCTGGGTGCTGCTCAGGGAGGTAATTGTGAACTGAGTAAGCTCGATAAGACCATTTTCTACAAAGGCATTACCATTGTTGGAACGACCATCTCCCCAGAAAGTGTGTCAACCCATGCCAGTGATCTGTATTCCAAGAATATGTACAATTTTATTATGCACCTGACGGAGAACAATGAATTAAAGTGGGATCTGGAAGATGAGATCACAGATAGTACGCTGATCGTACATAAGGGAGAAATACGAAAACCCTAAAGCACAAAAGTATGAGTGAATGGACCGATTTTTTCACCAGCAACCAGGACTTGATCTTTGTCCTGATCCTGGCAATTTTCCTGGGGGTTGAATTAATAAAAAATATTCCGGCTGTATTACATACCCCTTTGATGTCTGGCGCTAACGCCCTGAGTGGGGTAGTCGTAGTAGGGGCTATTTTAGTCATGCTTAATGCCGACCCAAATAATTATCTAATCCTCGGGCTCGGATTTGTTGCAGTAGTCCTTGGGATCATCAATGTCGTAGGAGGCTTTGCCGTAACAGGGCGAATGTTGAATATGTTTAAAAAGAACGGTAAATGAGCACAGCCCTGGCCCTTATCTACTTACTCAGCACAGTCAGTTTTGTTGTCGGCCTTAGATTACTAGGCCATCCGGCGACTGCTAATAAAGGAAACAGACTAGCAGCAGGCGGCATGGGATTAGCCATTCTTTCTACCCTGTTCTTACATGAACTTGAGGTTCCAGTAAAGATCTATTTGCTGATCGGCGGAGCCATCCTCCTTGGGGGAATCGTGGGGGCACTCATGGCGGTCAACGTAAAAATGACCAAGATGCCGGAGTTGGTCTCCCTCTTTAACGGCTTTGGTGGAGCCAGTGCTGCCTTAATTGGCTTAGTAGAGTTTGGAAAAGGAGCAGGGGATCCCCAAACAGCAGCGACAATAACAGCCGGAGTAGTCATAGGCTCTCTTACCTTTTCAGGCAGTCTTGTTGCCTGGGGCAAGCTGGATGGACGCGTAAAAAGTACCGTATTCATCCCTCAAAGAAATATTATTAACAACCTTGTTTTAGTCGGATCTATCGTCCTTGCCGTATTACTGGCACTGGGCGTAGTACAGGATCCTGTTTGGATCTATGTGCTGGTAGCCGCAGGCTTGCTGTATGGGATCTTATTTGTCTTGCCTATTGGCGGGGCCGATATGCCTGTAGTGATCTCATTATTGAATTCCATGACAGGTATCGCCGCAGCGATCACAGGGGTTTTGTATTCCAATAAGTTAATGCTGATCGGGGGTATCCTGGTAGGATCTGCCGGCTTGATCCTAACCTTTGCCATGTGTCGTGCTATGAATCGCACGCTGATAGCGGTAGTCTTTGGTGCCTTTGGAGAAGAGGCCCAGGCGGGAGGAGAAGCCAGGACAGTAGGGGGGACGGTCAGGAAAACGACAGCCAGTGATGCAGCCATCTTGCTGAATTACGCTAAGGATGTGGTTATTGTGCCCGGTTATGGTCTGGCCGTAGCCCAGGCGCAGCATGTGATACATGAGCTGGAACAACTCTTGACGGAAAGAGGGGTGGTCATCCGTTATGCCATCCATCCGGTAGCCGGCCGCATGCCCGGACATATGAATGTATTGTTAGCCGAAAGCCAGGTAGATTACGGACTTTTAGTAGAAATGGATGATATTAATCCTCATTTTCCACAAACAGATGTTGTATTGGTCGTTGGGGCTAACGATGTAGTGAATCCGGCGGCACATAATGATCCGGCGAGCCCGATCTATGGCATGCCTATCCTGGAAGTAGAGCATGCTAAGAACATAATTGTTAACAAACGCAGTATGAATGTGGGTTATGCAGGGATAGACAATGAATTATTTTACAATAGCAAAACAGCAATGTTATTCGGCGATGCCAAGGCAGCATTGACAGATTTAGTTGCTGAATTAAAAAAATTATGAATTAATTGGCTGTATTTAAGATTTATGGCCTCATATTTGCAAAATAGTAAATATTATTATTAAAATTTTTAAAGTTAAGTACAATGAGTAAAGGAACAGTAAAATTCTTCAACGATTCAAAAGGTTATGGATTCATTACCGAAGAAGGTGTTGAAAAAGATCATTTTGTCCACATTTCTGGATTGATCGACGAGATTCGCGAAGGCGACCAAGTAACATTTGATCTCCAAGAAGGGAACAAAGGACTAAATGCAGTGAACGTAAAAGTAGTCTAACGATATATTTATATGTAAGCTTAGAAGCCCATCTTTTCAGATGGGCTTTTTTTTATTCTTCTATAAGGAAACTTGGAACAGACGTTGTACCTTATGGGCAATTAAATAATATATGGCAAAATCGCAGCAATCGTACAGTAAACGCGAAAAAGAAAAGAAGCGTTTAAAAAAGCGAGAGGAAAAACAAAAGAAAATAGAAGCCCGAAGATTACTGGCTAAAGAGGAGGCCGGGGGTATTCCTTTTGCCTATGTAGATTCAGAAGGAAATCTCACGGATGAGCCCCAGGATAAATCTACCTGGGAAAAAGAAGATGCCTCAAATATTGTTTTGGGCATACCCAAAAAAGAAGAATCCGATGAGGAATATGATCCGGTACATTCCGGGAAAGTTTCATTTTTTGATACATCAAAAGGCTTTGGCTTTATTATAGATACTGATACACAGGAAAAGTATTTTTGTCATGTAAGCGGATTAGTTGATGAAATTGCGGAAAATGACAAGGTCACCTTTGAATTAGAAAAAGGACCAAAAGGCATGATAGCCGTAAAAGTTACCTTAAAAGAGTAGCAACAGGATATTCAGATATCCTTTGTATCATACTTCTTTGTACCTGCCTGCTCATGTGGTAGGGGCCTTAGACACGGCTCAGGTTTGTCCCCCAAAACTGTTATTGCCAAGGCGGAAGGCCAGGGGAAACAGAGCCTGCGAGGTTCACGAATTCCTTATACTAAAATAATTGAGTTCATAAGTATTGCCGTGCCTGCGGCAACCCGATATCTGGAATTATATAAAAATTTGATTATCAAAGATTTAACTTAATTCTGGCATTCAGATAGATAGATTCACCTATCTTTGCAACAATTAGTTATTAGAGCAGCTTCTCTTTTTTTGATATTCTTCAGAATTTAATCAATCCGTTGTTTCCTTAATAATTTAATAGTTGTAGCGCAATGAAGCGTTTATGACTTAAACCGAATAGAGCATAGTGTTTACTTCGTTTTAAGCCATCACAACATTAAAAAGTATCGTATCAAAAATCCAATATTCCCCAAGAACAAACATTCCGACTTTGCCAAAATATTACGAAGTAGGGTGAATACTTACTTCAAAACACATGGCAAAAGCAGAAACGCAAATGCCGAGATGAAAGTTAAAACGATCATCATGCTAGGGCTGTTTTTTGTGCCCTTGCTAATTCTATCAAGCGGAGCGGTAACGTCTATAGCTATGGTATTCGGACTGTATATTATCAGCGGTCTGGGTATGTCCGGTATTGGAATGGGGATTATGCACGATGCCATCCACGGATCGTATTCAAAAAATAAGAAAGTCAATACGCTCTTAGGCTATACCTTAAATCTTATAGGCGCCAATTCATCTGTCTGGAAAATACAGCACAATGTATTGCATCATACCTATACAAATATCGAGCATGCGGATGACGATCTAAACGCACCCTTCTTTTTGCGATTTTCACCTCACGCAAAGCATTACTGGTTACATAAATATCAGCATATATACATTTGGTTCTTTTACGGGATATCAACCCTCTCCTGGGTTACAACAAAAGATTTTGTGCGTCTAAAACGCTATAGAAACATGGGCTTTTTAGACAAAAAAGGAGAATTTAACAAGACACTTGCGAGTATGATAGCCTGGAAGTTAGTGTATTATTCCTATGCCTTGATAATTCCAATGATCATGCTGCCCATGGCCTGGTGGGTTATTCTGCTTGCGTTTGTGAGCATGCATTTTATCACCGGTCTTTTGGTAAGCATCGTATTCCAGGTAGCTCATATTATGCCCGTAAATGAATTTCCCTTGCCTGATGAAGCAGGGCTGATGAGTAATAACTGGTATGGCCACCAATTTGCCACAACGTCCAACTTTTCACCTGATAGTAGCATTCTGTTTTGGTTATTAGGGGGATTGACGCACCAGATTGAACATCATTTATTACCGGATGTATGCCATGTACATTATAGAAAACTGACACATATTGTAAAGGAAACGGCCAAAGAGTTCGGGATGCCTTATAACGTTAAAAGAAGTTTTGTAACTGCCATTCGGGATCATGTACAAATGCTCCAAAGCTTAGGTAAAAAACCTATAGAAATACATTTAGAAACACCTAAAAGTGTATTCTAATTTAAAACACAGTAATAATGATAAAACAATTCATAAATAAATTTATTAATAACAGTAAAGTAACTATCATGAAAGAAGGAACAGTAAAATTTTTTAATAACGCCAAAGGATATGGCTTTATA
>Ga0224508_10001138_pt1 | contig 24232 bp, 26 predicted proteins | sample SF_Jan12_sed_USG_4_FD_170157 | JGI IMG/M metagenome (GOLD analysis project Ga0224508, IMG submission 170157) | Sediment microbial communities from San Francisco Bay, California, United States - SF_Jan12_sed_USGS_21 | ecosystem: Environmental > Aquatic > Marine > Sediment | place: USA... | reverse complement strand
CTTTCAGTTAGGGCTGCAAATACGATTAGTCTCCTAGATGACGTAACACAAGATCCCAATATGCCTTCATATGTAAGAACACAGTTATGGCAGGCAGTTTCTAAATTAGAAAGTATAAGAGAATAAAAGTACTTTTTTACCTGCATTTTTATGCGTAGATGTATCGAAAGAGACTACAACTAGGGGTTTCTTCTAAAACTAGTTTGACTTTTTCTAAATTTCTTTGATTTTTGTTTTATTGTATTATGAATGGAAATGATACATAGATTACCTGTTTATCTATGGTTGGAGTTGGGCATTTCCAAATAACACACCAAATGATTTACACCAAATTAGGACTTCATCATATTTTTCAAGATCAATTTCACTGGATATTTCATAGGATTGCATTCCAGAAAAACGTTGGATCATTCCCAAATTCACAAAATCTTTTGCATGCTTGTCCGTTGCAAGATACACATAAAGATCTGGGCCATTAAGGGTTTTAAAATTCTCACCTAAATGCAAATGTATTTTTTCATTTGAGAATTCTATTGTTGCTAGACCTGAGGTTTTGTGGAAAAAATCTCCATCGACAAAGTTTCCTGATAACGACATTGGAATGTCCATTTCTAATTCAATTACAATGATTCCATTTGCAATAAGATATTGCATGCTATTGATAAAATCTGAATCTGTAATGGCATTCTGTGCCCAAAAGCTAGCATTATTTTTCACCCATGGTGGAATCTGATTTGATTGGCTTTCTGATATTTTTGTTTCTGGAATTATAATAATTTGTTCCTTGATCAGAAATTGTAATGCGTTGATGAATGTAGCATCATCTATTGAACCTCCTGCCCAGTAGCCAGCGTTGTTTTTCACCCATGATGGAATTTCTTGAGCATTTGCAAAAGTGGTAAAAGTTCCTAAAAATATAATAAAAATTATGCTCAAAACAACTATTTTGTTCATTGTATTATAAACCTGAAATAAAGTAATAAATCATTTTACTAAATTTTGAAAATTCATCAAATTAATTGAAAATTATTTTTGAGTTTCATAATCCTAATGGAGATCATGAATAAAGAGTAGTCAGCATTACTAGTACCGTGGCCTAATTTCATCAAATTCTGATTCAGTATATGGAGCTTTATAGGATTCATTATCTGTGTAGTAAATTACTTCGTATATTGTATTCAACAGATTTTTTCTGACTCTTTTATTTTTGATGTTGATATGTTTATTTTCATGCACTAGTTTATTTCGTAAAGTGATTAGTTGTTCAAACATTGCCCATTTCTTAAAAATAGGTGACGCATACCTGATATGTTCACTTTCATATCCTATAGAACTTTTATGTTCTTCACTACGATGTCTTAAAACTTGGAAATAATCTTTCCCCAATAGAGTAGAAAACAAGTGTTTTAGATCCTCCAAATTAGAAAAGGAATATGAAGATAAAATTTGAATAACTAAATCTTTTTCTTTGTCTCTATTCTTCAATAATGATTCTGCCCTATCTGGAAACTTTTGAACAAATTCTTTACAATAATGCTTCAAATGAACTTCTAAAATGGTTACTGAACGAATTACCAAATATTCGAATAAAATATCAGGAATTTCATTTTTTTCTGAGCGAGTATCTGTGATGATGACTTTTTCATTTAAGATAGGATTAACTTCAAAATTATAAAATTTCCTCACAGATTTCCAAGGTTTTGTATTCTCCATTACATCTTTAATTGATTCACGGTATCGTACGTTGTCTTTTGGTTTGAGTTTTTTGTAATCTTTAACTAAACTCTTCTCTGTTTCTTTATTCCTCATCATACATCTAATTTTATGTTTGAATTTTAATTTTTCATACTCTATTTTCATAATCCTATCTAAGATTATGAATGAATCTGTATTGTGGTTATTGAACTATTGTGAGAACCACTTTTCCTAAAGACTTTATCAAAAAAGTCCTGTCTTGAGAAAAGATGGATGTTTTTTGCACTCATGACAAAATGTTAGGATTTTAACGCATTTATGGTAAACGTTGTAGGCGGAAAAGTACAAGCAAAAGAGAATAAATTCCCATTAGTTGGAATAACATTATTGAAAATTGAAGAGTATTTAGAAACACTTCCAGAAAATGTGCTTAGTGGAGAAGATGTCCAGCTACCAGAAAAATCTTTTAGAGAAATTTTTAAATTTGTAAATTTAGGTAGAAATGACATTTTTTATCATTTAGGTTGTGGTAATGAAAAAGGAATCGAGATAGCAGTAAATGAATTCAAAGTAAAAAAAGCTGTAGGAATAGACAATAATCTCAAAAAAATTCAACAGGCAAAAAAAAATCTTGAACAAAAACATATTCAAGGACAGATGGTTCACAAAAATATAGAAGAATCAGATATTTCAGATGCATCAGTAATTTTATTTTGGTTTACAGATGATAATGTAATTAATCAAATGATGAAGAAATTTAAAAGTCTAAAACCAGAAACGAAAATAATTACAATTTGGGGACCACTTCCTAATTGCCTTCCAAACAAAGTAGATTTTCCATACATCATCAACAAAGTACCATTCAAAAAAGCGCAAAATCTGCAAGAACAGTTATTGGCAATTTTTGGTGTAAAATGTGTAGATTTTGTAACTGCATGGGAATTTGCAGAACGGTACACGAAATCAATCGCCACCGCTGAAATTAAAAATGATCGATTTTTGACAATTATACAAACCTTGGTGATTTGGATCAATGCAAAAAAGTTAGGAGTAGCATGCGGAAAAGATATTCCAGAATCTATTCAGACTTATATCAATATCATGAAGATGAATTTTGACATTGATTTTGATTATCTTTTAAAGGAATAATCTGTGTAATCCTTTTATTTTGTTTTAACATGAAGAAGCCATGGAAGGTAGAATTAACATTAATGTATCTACAGTAGATTACGATAAAACAAGTAAAGCATTAACTCATCAGCTATCTATGCTAGAAGAAATGGTACACAGTCAAGAAGATTTTGTAATGACTGACTCAGAATTTGCATTTGGTTGGCACTTTTTTGTATTAAGTATAAACAAATCACTTGTTCAAAAATTAGTAGAAACAATGGGTCCAGATTTTGAGAAATTAAAGGGAAAAGGAATGGAAAAAAAATTTCTTACATGGCTAACAAAGAATATAGAGAGTAAATCCCCCAGATTCAAGCTTGCCATCAAAGAAGAGATGGAATCAAGCAAATTTGGTATTTTCTAAAATTATCAAGTCTCTTACTTGGTTTACATTGGTTTGATTCTCTTACACTAATCATTATGATTAGATTTTGTGACTGATTTTGATCCAAAATTGAATATATCCAAAATTCCCAACACATTGTTGACTTTGTATTGGTTAGATGAACCCAATGATATGAAATTATAGTTGATTTAAGATCCTAACAAAATTTACTTAAAACATTCACTGATGAATCATCAGTGAGTTCTAAATACTTCATCTGGAAGTAGATCTTATTGTCAATTATTTATATTCCGATACGACCATCTAGACGTGAATCTGATGAAGATGAATTGGATAATGATTAATAGAAAGATCCAATAGTCAATTGCATAAAGTAATTTTGTGTTAGTTGATATTCCTAAATGATGGAAAGACTTAGCTAAAGAGTTATAATTTGATATTGAATCAGATTAAAATTGAAATCATTCTTCTAAAATATTAAAAAAGATGTCATTCTTCATAAAATATCCAGGACAAGCCCTTACTTCTTCCCAGTCTGGAGTATTTGTAGATTTATTGTCATGGTAATTTTCCACATGAAAGAGATTATGTTGCAAGTTTAGATTCTTGATTTAAAACTAGAGATGGATTAAACAAGGTATAAAAGTCCACAATTTCAATTTCAGGCACAAAATAATTGATTAGATTTCATCTCAACCATTTTTATGCATCGCTATTCTTTAATTGATCCAGGTCGAAGCAATTTTTGACAAACGCACAATATCTAGGGTTCAAGAAACCATTCTTTCATGAAGATCAGAGAAATAATGGAATTTCTTAAGGAACACTCAGAAATTGAGGATTGGGTAGAATTTACACGTAGGAATTGGAGCCCATTTGATGAAAAACTTTGTAACTAGTTATTTTTAATCTATTTGTATAGTTTCTAGGTATCAGTTTTCCCTTCTGATCAGATATTGTCTTTTGCCTCATAGTATTGTCCATACACATTAAGGCATTTTTCAATTTATAAAGGCCCTCGAGGGGAATCGAACTCCTGTCCGAGGATCCACAATCCTCTATACTAACCACTGTACTACGAAGGCCACAAAAAAGAAAAACAGTCTATCCTGTAATAATCTTTGATTTTTTACTGAAAATTAGACTGTAGATTTATTATTGACTAAATTAGATGTAAAATATGCGATTATGGTGGATTGCAATGGCTATAACAATCGGACTATCATATTATGGAGCTATCCAGCTAATGCCATTCAAGTAGAGTCTCAAATTCAAGAATAATTTTCGATTTTACAACTTGACTGTAATTTTTGGATAAAGTATTAGCGATCGCTTTAAATTTGTTGCATTAGGGTATGTTTCGACTTGAGGAAAGGATTCATCACCAATAGGTTACGTTCAGGTAAAAAATCAATAGAAAGATCTGTCAAAAATAAAATGGAGACTATACAGGGGGGGAGATTTGTGTGGATTGATTTACAAAACCCCGATAGAAATGATATTGAAAAATTAGCTGAAAAATATAATTTCAATGCACTTAACATAGAGGACTGCATGACTAAATTTGAACTTCCCAAACTAGACAGCTATGACGATCACTTCTTTGTAATCTTACATTTTCCACCACTTTCACAAAAAGTAGGAATTTCAAAAAATAGTCAATTATCCATATTTCTTGGAAAAGATTTCCTTGTTACAGTCCATCAAGGAGATCTTAAACCTCTAGTGGAATTAGTTGAAATATGTAAAACAGGTTCAGACCAACAAAGAAAAAATAGGCTATTAGAAAAATCTTCAGGATTATTACTACACGAAATCATAGACGTACTAGTAGATGATCTTTTGCATACTTCTAGAAAGATAATTGCAAATCTAGATGAAATAGAAGATAGAGTTTTTGATGAAACAAAACCAGTAGCACGAAGTATTGCTTTGCTCAGAAGAGAAATTAATCGATTAAGAAGAATTGCCAATCCATTAAAGAAATTTGTATTAGAAATTACAAATAATATTAAAAAATTTTCAGAAAGAGAGGACGAGCAACTTGTATTATATTTTGATGACGTAATTGATCACATAGACAAAGTAATTGAAACATTAGAAGAATCTAGAGAAACTATGGAAATTTATAAAGACACAGATTATGTATTAAGTACTGAAAAAACTAACAAAGTACTTGCAGTACTAACTATAATATTCACACTGGCAATTCCATCAACAGTAATTGGAACATTTTATGGAATGAATGTTAATCTACCAGGAGGATTAGAAGACAATTCAATGATCTTGGGCCCATTTACAACTTTCATAATTGTTATTCTTGCGTCAGCAATTCCTGCAATTCTGATGTTCGTATATTTCAAAAAACTAGGCTGGATTAGTAGCTAAAATATTGACATTCTAGAGTTTTTTATGAATACTAATTCTAACTTTGGTTAGAGTCTGTTCAAGATTATCAGGTATTATGATCAATAATCCAGAATTTTTTCCAACATTTTTATAAATTCCACTAAAACTATGATAATTCTGGGTTAAACATCCTTCTTGAGCATAGAATCTAAAAGAATCAGACTTCAGATAATTTATCATTTCATCGTGCGAGGACACAAAATAAACATCAAATGCAATATTTCTATCATTTAATGAGAGGGCATATTCATATGAAGTAGATTTACGAGCAGCACAAGCAAGAACAAATTGGACATAACCTTGCTTTACGAATTCTCTTTGGCTTTCAACACCATAATTTGTATTTGGAGTATTAGGGAAAATCTATACATATGGATCATCATTTAATTGAATTCCCTGAATAGATTCAATTTTGTTATATTTTGATATCAGGATTTCCAGCTTTGAGCTTTTCCCAATCTGCTAGAAAGTTTTCTAGACCGATTTTTGTCAATGGATGTGATAACATCTTGTTTAATACTGCAGGAGGTAAAGTTACAACATCTGCTCCAATTTTTGCAGCTTCGACTACATGTACTGGGTGACGAATACTTGCGACAAGAATCTTAGTTCCAAAATTATAATTGGAAAATATTTCTTTAATTTCTTTAATTAAATGCATTCCATCTTGACCAATATCATCTAGTCTTCCAATAAATGGACTAACATATCTTGCTCCAGATTTTGCTGCAAGTAAAGCTTGGTTTGGAGAAAATATCAATGTAACATTAACAGGAATTCCTTCTGATGAAAGTGATTTGCATGCTTTCAAACCATCAGGAGTCATGGGAACTTTAACGACAACATTATCACCATATTTACGAAGACGTTTACCCTCTTCCATCATTCCAGAATATTCCGTACTAACAACTTCTAAACTTACGTCACCTTTGATAATTTTTGTAATTTCTTCCATTGCATCCTTAGGATTGCCCCCTTCTTTTGACATTAGAGAAGGATTAGTTGTGATTCCGTCTAGTAATCCCATATCATTGAATGTTCTAATCGATTCCAGATTAGCAGTGTCCAGAAAAATTTTCATAATTTTTTACTCCTAATTTTTTTGACTTGTTTTGCCATATTAAAGGATGTTATTCCGTGCTTTTCTAAGAGTAAAGGAATCTCATTATCTCTGGCGGATTCTCCAAACATATCCTGAGCTCCGATTCTCTTTATAGGTACAGGATATGATTCAGAAATTGATTCTGCAACAGCAGATCCCATTCCACCAAAAATATTATGTTCTTCAGTAGTGACGATGTATCCAGTCTCTCTAGCTGCTTTTTCTAAAATTTCATTGTCAATTGGCTTTATTGAAAACATGTCCAAAACTCTACAAGAGATGCCTTCCTGCTGTAATGTTTCGGCTGCTTCTAAAGCCATTCTAACAGTTATTCCACATGCTGCAATGGTGCAATCAGAACCATCTCTTATGGTAATTCCTTTTCCAATTTGAAATTTTTGAGACTCTGAGTGAACCAAAGGGGTTTTCGATCTTGCCATTCTCATGTAAAATGGGCCATATTCATTTGTCATTAATTTGGTTAATTTAGAAACTGAAATTGTATCAGCTGGAATAAAAACTCGGAAATTAGGAATAACTCTCATTATTGCAATGTCTTCAATTTGTTGATGTGAACCTCCGTCAGGCCCAACAGTTAGTCCACCATGAGATACCACTAATTTTACATTTAGGCCTTGTTTGCCCGGTGGTGAGGGATAAGCAATGTTATTTCGAATTTGATCAACTGCTCTTCCAGGCAAAAATATTGCATAAGTGCTAGCAAAAGAAATTTTTCCGGATACTGCTAATCCAGCAGAAGTTGTAACAAGATTTGCTTCGGCAATACCTACATTGAAAAATCTATCAGGAAATTCTTTTCCAAAGCCAGATGTCTTTAGTGAATCAGTAGTATCTGCACCTAAAACTACAACGTTTGGATTCTCTTTTCCAATCTGAATCAAAGTTTTGGAATATTCTGAACGCATATCAGTCATAATTGGTTCATTCAAATGTATCCTGCCTCCTGTGCAATTTTTTTAATTTGTTCTTGTTTTTTCCCTACAATATGTAATCCAATCCATTTGTTTACTAATTCTGTTCCACCTAATTCTTGGGCTTTATCAAGCAAAAGACGTCGTCTAGATTTTAAAACCTCACTTCTAAAGTCTTTAATTGCTACTGGCATATCTTGCTGTCCAATGAGGGCACCACCACCAACAAAGACTCTAGCTCCATCTGCAAATATGGAACCAATATTCTCAAGATTTACTCCTCCGTCAGCCTCAATATAACCTGAAAAATTGTGTTCCTTTAGAACAGAATTTAATCTAGCCATTTTTGCGTGTGTTTCTTCAATATATTTTTGACCAGATTTTCCAGGTACTACGGACATAACAATAAGCTGATCAAGTGAAGGTAAGAATTTGTATGACCATTCAGGCAATTCAGTATCAGGATTTATTGCAAAACCAACACCAACTTGATTTTGTTTGAGTATATCATGAATTTCTCCAAAACTAGATTCATCAGTTACTTCAGCATGAACTGTAATAATGTCACTTCCTGAATCGATGTAATCTCTAACATGTTTTACAGGTTTATTTATCATCAAGTGTGAATCAAAAGGAATTACAGTTAGGGGTCTTAGTTCTTTGATTTTAGTATGATCAAAAGTTTTGTTTGGTACAAATTGACCATCCATCACATCAAGATGAATATAATGAGCTCTGCCAGAAATACATCTTTTAATTTCATTTTCCAGATTTGTCATATCGCCGGCAATAATTGATGGAGCAATCATGAATTGTGAATCTAATTCGAGATTAATTATAGGAATTACATCAGAATCAGGAGCTCTTCCGTGCCATAGTGGATTATCTTCCATATGTTCTATGGATTTTCCCTTAACTGTTCTACATATTATCATAGTAGGTACTCCTTTTGTTGCATTTGCTTTTGCAATGGCAGCATCGATTTGTTCAACTCTATGTCCAGCAATTTCAATAACATTCCAACCAAAGGATCTCCACTTATCGCCAGTCTTCCAACGAGATGCATCTTTCCACATTTCAGTAATATCATCACCTTCTAATTTTTCATCTAATGGCATTATTTTTTCAGTATAGGAATCTTGTTGAATGAAGTTTCTATCAAGAAATGCAGTAAGGTTATCAACCTTGTATTTTGCAGCTGTCATTGCTGCCTCCCAAACTTGACCCTCGTCTGATTCTCCATCTCCAATTATTGTATAAACATGATAATCTTTGGAATCAAGTTTTGCAGTTAGGGCGATTCCCACAGAATAAGACAAACCTGTACCTAAAGAACCTCCACAAAATTCCACGCCTGGACATTTTAGGTCCGGATGTCCTTGTAATTTACTACCAAATTTTCGTAGAGTGTCTAGTTCAGACTCTGGAAAATATCCTGCAACTGCCATATTTGAAAACAAACCGGGAGCAGCGTGTCCTTTAGATAAAACTAAACGATCTCTATCTTCCCATTGAGGATTAGTAGGATCAAATTTCAGATATCGATTAAATAAACAACCCAAAATTTCAGCCATAGAAAAAGAACCTCCAGGATGACCTGAACCAGCAATATTGGTTGCCTTAATTACCAATCTACGGGCTTTGAGAATATTCTTCTTTATTTGATAATAATTACTCCCCATATGGAATTTCTCTTTGTAAATTTAATAAAAGTCTACTTCTAGAAAATTTTAATTTGATCGCCACTAAATGATATTATGGAAATTAAAGAAAATGTTCCAATTGTAGTTTTTGATAACCAATGTTATTTGTGTGTAAAATTTGCAGGATTTGTTGATTTTTTTTCCAGAGGTAAAATGACAATAATAGGACATTATTCAGAGAATGGAATACAGATAAGAAATGAAATTCTAGACGAATCTGCTTTAGACATGTTTTGGTTTATTGATAAAAAAATGGCATATGGTGGTAGAGCAGCATTATTTCCATTGATAAAATCAATTTTTTCTAAAAAAACAAAAAAAGCATCAACTATGAGAATTGATAAAGATTGCCAGCAAGACTGCAAAACGATTAAAGCAGTTTTTGTAAGATCATCAAGTATTCTTACAAATAGCAAAAAAATAGATCTTTAATAAATCTAAATATGACTTTAAAACGTAGACTTTCATAATGAAGATAAAAACTGAAAGTTCTACTAAAAAGAAAACACATCTTCTTTGTGGATTTGTATTAGAAAATTCAAACACAGTCCTAGGATTAGGAAAATTTGATGTCAAAATAACCTCAGCAATCAATCAATCTCTAAAAGATATGGGAGGAAAGTTCGGAAAAATAAGCATAATTCCAGCACCGAAGGGAAAACCTGCTCAAAGAATTCTACTTGCAGGGTTAGGAAAAAAAGAGAATTTAACAAAAGATACTATTAGATTTGTTTCAGGTAAAATTGCACAAAAAGCAAGAGAGTTAAAACTAAAAGAATTTTCAATAATTGTACCTCCTAGTTTTGTGACTGATCAAATTTCATCAGTTTCTCAAATTGTAGAAGGCTCCAAGATGTCCCTGTATAAATTTGATAAATTTAAAGAAGAAAAAGCAGGTAGTTCACCAGATCTCACAATCATAGTTCCAAAATCCAACAAAATATCACAAGCAATCAAAACAGCTGAAACTGTTGCAGAGGGAGTAATATTTACAAAAAGTATTGCTAACTTACCTCCAAACAAATGTACCCCAAATATGTTAGCAAATTTTGCAAAAACAATTGCCAAAAAGAATAAAATGAAATGTAGTGTAATTTCTAAACCTGAATTAAAAAGGAAGGGTTTTGGTGGAATTACAGCAGTTGGCCAGGGAAGTAAAAATGAACCTAAACTGATTATTTTAGAACACAATCATGGACCAAGAAATGAAAAACCAATTGTTCTAGTTGGTAAGGCAGTGACCTTTGATACTGGAGGAATTTCTTTAAAACCAGGAGAAAAAATGGACGAGATGAAATTTGACAAATGTGGTGGATGTACAGTTCTTGGAATAATGAAAGCAGTTTCAGAATTAAAATTACCAATCAATGTTGTTGGAATTGTTCCATCCGTTGAAAATATGCCAGGTGGAGAAGCATATAGACCAGGAGACATCATAAAGTTGTACAGTGGAAAAACTGCTGAGATTCTAAATACGGACGCGGAAGGCAGGTTGATTTTAGCTGATGCATTATCATATGGAGAAAGGAACTTTTCACCAAAGGCAATTATTGACTTTGCAACTCTCACAGGAGCATGTATCATTGCGTTAGGTACCAATGTGGCAGGAATTGTTTCAAACAATGAAAAATTAACAAAGAGAATCAATGAATCTTCTAAAAGAACTTTGGAAGAAGTTTGGGAGCTTCCATTAACTCAAGACTTTATGGATATGATAAAATCAGAGGTTGCAGATATGAAAAATATCGGAATAGGTAGAGCTGCAGGAACCATTACTGCTGCAGCATTTTTGAGAAATGCAATTGAAAATACACCATGGACACATATTGACATTGCAGGAGTTGCATGGACACAGGTAGCTACAAAAGAAAAACCATACAATCCAAAAGGTGCTACTGGTTTTGGTGTAAGATTGATTCTAGATTATTTACAAAATCTGTAGAACTAGTAACCCCTACTATTTCTATCAGGTTTGCCAACATTTGGATTTCTAAAACCATGTTTTTCCATCATATGATTTAGAAATCTAATATCATCTGTAAAGGATTCACCACATACACTACAATTTGGCATTGAAATCATATCAATCCAATTAATTCAATATTAATAGATTGATTATAAAATGCCAGCACTGTTGCTTCCCAAGGGCTCTCGCATCTTAGTAGCACAACAGCGACGTCAGGTTTGACTTCCAAGTTCGGAATGGGATTGGGTCGCACCCTAACGCTATGGCCGGCTTGAAATATTACGTTAGATTCTCATCTATTAACGTAACGCCAGTTTCAAATCTTCCCAAAATAGGTATAAAGCAAAGAAAATACCGAATTACGACATGACACATAGGGTTGCCGTTTTAGATAAAGAGTTATGCCAACCAAAAAAATGTGGTTTAGAATGCATAAAATACTGTCCAGTCAATAAATCAGGAGCAGATTGCATTGTACTAAATGAAGAATCAAAAAAAGCTCAGATCGATGAAGACATCTGTAATGGATGCGGAATATGTGTCAAGGTATGTCCTTTTGATGCCATAACAATTGTAAATCTAGCAAGTGAGTTGGCTACAGACAAAATTCATCAGTATGGGCCAAATTCATTTCGACTATACAAATTACCTACTCCAAAGAAAGGAGAAGTTGTTGGGTTACTAGGAAGAAATGGAATGGGGAAAAGTACCGTGGTAAACATACTGTCAGGAAATCTAAAACCTAATCTTGGAAGATATGAAAATCCTCCTGAATGGGATGAGATTTTAAAATATTACAGTGGAACTGAACTTAAACAACATTTTGAAAAGATTGAGCAAAAACAAATTCGCGCATCAATAAAACCTCAACAGGTTCATCATATCACACAAGCATTTGATGGAACAGGAAAAGAACTCATTGACAAATATGATGAAAGAGGGGTCTCAAGAGAGATAATCAAAGAATTAGGGTTAGAAAATTCTTTAGAACAAAGTTTAAAGGAGCTAAGTGGTGGAGAGATACAAAGAATAGCAATAGCTGCTGTTGCATCAAAGGATACAGAATTTTACTTTTTTGATGAGCCTTCATCATACAATGATGTTTTTCAAAGAACAGGCGTTGCTAGAGTGATACAAAATTTAGCAAGAATAGGAAAAAGTGTAATGGTAGTAGAGCATGACCTAACATTATTAGATTTTCTCAGTGATTATATCGAAGTATTATACGGTGAACCTACTGCATATGGAATCGTTTCAAATGTTTTATCTACAAAAGTTGGGATCAATGTTTTTCTTGATGGATATTTACCAAATGAAAATGTAAGATTTAGAGACAAGAAATTCTCTTTTGATGTATCATCTTCATCTACTGATGTATTTCAAGAAGGAAGTGACATTGTAACCTACCCAAAACTAGAGAAAAAGTTTCCTTCATTTTCAATGACAATTGAGCCCGGTAGAGTAAGAAAAGGCGAAGTTCTAGGCATAATGGGTGCAAATGCTCTTGGAAAGACAACCATGATGAAGATGATCGCAGGAGTTGAAAAACCAGATTTTGGTAGTATCGATAAAAAAATTAAGATAGCATACAAACCACAATATCTCCAAAACGATATTGATGTAGAAGTTGTAGCAGTATTAGATAAAGCAAACGGCAATTCCGTTGAGGGAAGTCTTGAAGAAGAACAAATACTCGACCCATTAAAAATTAAAAAACTTTACAATAAATCTGTCAAGAATCTTTCGGGAGGAGAATTGCAAAAAGTTGCAGTTGCATCATGTCTATTACAAAAAGTAGATCTGTATGCGTTAGATGAACCCTCAGCATTTTTGGATGTAGAGGATAGAATAGCAGTTGCAAAATTTTTACAGAAATTTGTTCGTTCTTTTGGAAAATCAGCAATAGTAATTGATCATGATTTACAGTTGATGGACCTGATTTCAGATACAATGGTAATTTTTGAAGGGGAATCAGGGATTGAAGGTCATGCTTCATCTCCTATGCCCAAAGCTGATGCTATGAATAGATTTCTAAAATCACTTGACATATCCTTTAGAAGAGATGAAAAAAGTCTCAGACCTCGTGTAAATAAATTAGAAAGTAGATTAGATAAGGATCAGAAAGCTTCTGGAAATTTCTATTACAAGAATTGATGGAAAATAGGTCCTATTCTTAACATCATTTTAGGAATAGAATAATGGTAAATTATCTTTCTAACGAATTATTTTTTTAAATAATTAGTCAAAATTCCATATATTAGTTGATAATCCTGATGGAAATTATGAAATGTTAAACAATATGCTGATCAGGAACTTCATTCGAAAAATAGGATCATTAAAATATTTCTCAATACATATTGTTACCATGGCAGACAAACCTCTTGCTGACAATCCCTACAATGCTGTACATCAACTGACAAAAACATTAGAGTTCTTAAATCGTGTCAATTTGTACATTGAGGATGCCCAAAAAGTAAACAACGAAAATTTTGTAAAGATTTGGGAAGTAATCAAAGCCGATAGGCAAAAACATGCGGATATGTTAAAGGAATTCCTTGCAACTGAAATGAAAGAAAATAGATTCTAACTATCCTCTTTCTTTTTTAAAATTAATTCATAATCCTAATGGAGATTACACAAGAATTTTGTAGATTTATTTTTCAGATTTCAAGGTCATCAGATTAATCTTTGGAGGATTTGTATCTTCAATATGCGTAAGCTTCTGAACTGTGATAAGTTTTTATAAAATTAGATAAAATTATGAATGTTGGTATCCAAAGAAGTTGAACAATTAGCAGCAGAGGTTTTCAAAGCTGATCCGAAAATTATTCATCAAGGTCTAATAGATTTGGAGGGAAATGTCTTACTTGACCAATCTTCAGCTGCATCTACACCAATGGAACCTGATCCTGATAGAATCAAGTTTTATAATCAGCTTAATCTAAGACGACATACCAGAGAACACTTTGATGATGCCTATGGGAAAACAGACTATATTCATATCACTAGAGAAAAAATGCAGCAAATGATTCTATACTTACCAATGATTACAATTTATCTTACTTTGGAGAAATCTATTACTCCTGAAGAAGTAAAAGTCACTGCTCAAAAAATAAAATTTATAGACAACGAATTTATCACAAATGCAATCAAATCTTAAACAATTTTAACTTGATCAAAACTAAGGTATTACAAAAAAATTGATTAATCATGGCGGTAGTTTTTAAAATTTTTAAGACATTTTCATAATTCTATCTAAGATTATGAAAAATATCTATGGATTAATAGAAAAGGGTTATTGGTTGAGTACCAACTTAACTTCTATCTGACCATTACTGAATGTGGTTTGAATTCCCTTGATCTTGCTCTTGTACAGGAATAGTTTTTTACCGTCATCAGTAATCGTACCAGATGTGCGGATCAGTTTGTTGTCATAAAGAGTCTGAATTCTTCGGTATACCGTGCTAATTGGAGTCTTGGTTTCAGCAGATATTTCCGTTGCTGATTTTGGCTTGTCCATAATGGCTTCAAGAATGGTTCTGCAATATTTGTCTGAGACAACTGAGAGAAGAGCATTCTTTGTTGCATCTTCATCTATTTCATATGTGGATTGTAAAACTTGCATATTGTGATTATACTCAATTTTGATATAAACATCGAGTACACACTGTCTTACAGTGTGATATGGATGCATATTTTTATAATTCTATACAAGTTTATGAAATAATAAAAGAGAAAAGAGTTATTGCATAAAGTTTGTTTATCAATCAGATCTACATTCTTTCTACAGTTCTCCTGAAATTTTAATAAATTATAGAAAACATCCAAATCTACAACTAATTTTAAATCTTTAACATCTAGAAGATACCTAGTCTTTTCATGGACTATCAAAGTCTTCAGGAACAAGCTATGAAAATTAGCCCCGCAATTCGTTATGCAACCATCACTGACTTGAACGGAAGAATAAAATCTAGCGGCCATAAAAAAGGAGTAAGAAATCTTTTAACAACAAAAGAGAGTCTTAAATCACTAAAAACATCTGCAAGCATTTGGAAAGCACGAAATCAGATCTCACGAAAGATAGGAAAAGGAAAGTATGCTCTTGCTGAATATGAAAAGATCAAGCGTATAGTGATACCACTTGATGATGCGCATCTTCTCTATCTGACTACAAGTGCCAGAGCCGATCATTCCAAAATCATCAGCAAAGCTACTAAATTGAAGCTAAAATAACGAATATCGTTTCCTTTTTTCTTTATTTTAAAGATTTAACTATAATAATAACGATATTATTTTAATGTCACTATATGATGCGCAACAGCCAAGCAAATCCATAGATTTGTTAACCGAAGTAATATTGAATTCAAACAGAACTGTCTTCTGCCACTATTTTATGGAATGTGGAAAAAAGGCAACAAAACAAACCAATCTTAATGATAAACAAATCAATGTATGTGATGATCATTATAAAGAAAATAACTAGATCTTCTTTTTCTCTCTGGTATAATGATGAATCTAGATATATTATCAAACTTTAGGTAGAATCAAGTTTAAAATTAATTTTAAAATTTTATAAGAAATCCTCTTTTAGAGTCTCTTATCTGATAAGAACCAAAAGAAGTCATAGATTTAACCAATTTTTTGGGTTTGTGGTTGCCTAAAGATTCTTTTACTTTTTGCTGTCCTAGGCCTTGTTCTCAATGACATTCCACAGCAGGGACAATGAGATCCATCCCATTTTAAGAAAATTTCACAAACATTACATCGTTTTTGTCCGCTTGCATATCTAAATTGATGACTTCCCCATTTTGCTTTGTACCTAGTACATATTCCCTTACAAACCAAAAGAAATAGCCTTCTTCTTTTTTATTTGTAAATATTTTTCCTTGTATTTTCCACTACATGGAGATTGTCGGAGTCTATAATTACAGCAAGGACACCATGAACCATCCCAATTCATAAAAACACCACAAGAATTACATCGTTTTTGTCCGCTTGCGTATCTGCCTATACTCACAGGTTTTCTTGCCCTGTATCTCTGACAAATCCCATTACATGAAATTCCCACTATCTTTTTCTCCAATCTACTAATAAATATAATTTCAGATCAAAAATTGATTTCAATGTTTAACTCCAAAAGTATTCTGAGATATTAAAGTAATGTTTACATTGCTCAAGCTTTTCTCTAGTTGAGACACACTTTTTCTTAAAACATTTGGTGAAACCGGTAATGATCTATTCCATGAATTATCATTTTTGTCTAACAGTTTATTTGCCAGTGATATTGCAGCACATGATAGGCCTAATTGATTTTTTGTTACATAATTTACATTTTCAAAAGCTGTTTTGATTAAAAATATTGCAAGAGAGGATATTTCATTATTAATAGAATATTTTTTAGTTAATTTTTTAATTTGGTTTAGTACATTTGGAATCAGTTTATCATTACTCAAATCTTTTCTGGCATTTTCAGAAACTAAATTGATTTGCATTGCACATTCATAGTAATATCGATTTAATGTTGATGTAGCAATAACATCCTCTTCTTCAAATGAAATATTGCATTTAACACATTTATCCACTCCAAGATTTTGGAGTCGATTGAAATGGCCACGAGTTAAAACATAAACATTTCTTGAATGCAATTGAATAGGTATCTCCGAAGTTTGTATAAGATTATCATTAAAAAGATTAATCATGTATGAATACCAATTTTTATCATTCTATGGTAAAGATGAAAGCAAACTATTAATATCAAACCTCAATTTTTTCATAAAATCATACTTTCTTTAAATAGGATCTCTTATCTATAATGGGGATGTAATTATTTTGTATCAAGTCAGTATGGTTGATTTTTCCTAAGTTCGATTCAATACCAATTATGATTTCTTCCATAGAAATGTTTGTTGTAAGTAGAGACCAACGAATCATAATCTTTAATTTTTGAAAACTCTAGAAACTTGTGTAGATAGAATTTGTGTGTCTTGCAAGTTATCTCATTCTTGATTGACTGTTCAAATATTTCGTAACTGCGTTGCACGAAACAGTATAGGTAAAGAGCTATAAATGACCTATTTTCGGTCATTTCAATTACAAGAATTGACTCGAATGTTAAAAAAAGCACTAGAAAGTGTGCTTAGCTTAAAAGAAAGTGAAGAATTAATCTCAGCATTTGATCAGATTGGAGACATAATCATTGTTAGAATTCCTGATTCTCTCTTATCAAAGAAGAAAATTATTGGTGAAACTTTGCTAAATGAAGTAAAAATTGCAAAAAGTGTTTTTTATCAGGCATCAGCTATAAAAGGAGATTTCCGTACAAGAAACCTAGAAATTCTTGCAGGAGAAGATAATACTGAAACAGAATACAAGGAATTTGGATGCAAATTTACAGTAGATGTTGAAAATGCATTTTTTTCTCCTCGACTTTCTACAGAAAGGGAAAGGATTGCTAATTTGATTCAAGAAGGAGAGGTAATTACTAACATGTTTGCAGGAATCGGGATGTTTTCCATTATGGCTGCAAAAAAGAAAAAATGTACTGTTTACAGTTTAGATATCAATCCTGTTGCATCTAAGTTGTGCGAGAAAAATATCAAATTAAATAAGCTTGTAGGAAAAGTAATTTCAATTAATGGGGATACATCAAAAATTATCAAAGGAGAATTAGTTGACAAATCAGATAGAACATTGATGTTGTTACCTGAAAGATCAGATGAATTTTTAGAATCAGCAATCAATACAACGAAAAATGGAGGCAAAATCCATTATTATTCACATATTCATGCTGACAAAAAATCAGAGGCAGGAAAACTTTCAGAAGAACACTATCTTCAAATTACACCAGTACAGTCAGAAATTCTAGGTTCAAAAATTGTCAGAGCAGTAGGCCCTAGATATTATCAAACAGTCGTAGATGTAAAAATTTCAAAATAAACTAATCATCAGATGTGATTGATGCAGGTGAAGGTTTTGTGGTTGCCATAACATATCCAATCCATGCAATTACTCCGAGTATTCCTCCTGCAATCATAAGTACAGACAATTGCAATACAATGGGACTCCATTCGGAGAGCATTAACAAGTATGCATATAGAAAGAATCCACCAATACATAGAATAAAGATGGTAATACCCATTCCTTTACGTTTGTCCATGGCGGAGAATTTTTTCGTGAGTTATTTATTGGTTTGAACTAATCTAATTCAATTGCCATAAGATAAGCATCTTCACCATCTCGATAGTAAGCATTTAGTTGTTGTCTGATTACAAACCCTAGTTTTTCATACAGTCTAACTGCCTCATTATTGCTACATCGTACTTCAAGATAGAATTCATCGCATTTTCTTGATTTTACACCCTTGACTGATTCTTCAACAAGTACTTTACCGATTCCTTTCTTTCGATAATCATCAAGAACCGCAATTGAAACCACATGACCTTTTTTTACAAAACCTAATTTCTTAAAATTTGAAAAACCATATTCAGTTTTGCACATAATATAACCGACGTGTTTTCCTCCAATTTCTGCAACAATAAATGCCTCGGGAAGTTCTGCAAGTAAGCTTTCATAGAAATAATCAGAATAGTGTTCAGGAAGTGTTTTCAAATTAATTTCCATCACAGGAATCAGATCGCTTGGTGCGGCTCGTCTAATATTGCAGTCTCCTAATTGTCTTAGAATTACTTGCATGTTATAGTATACAAGTATCAATATTTAATTTTAAACCAAAAGACCATTTAATGGAAAGATTTAGTCCTAAAGAATGGAAAACCCCTCACAGGAAGATATTATTTCTATAGTCAATTCCATATTTCAGGTAAGTGATTTCACAAAAACAGAATTTTCATTAGAATTTAGAATTGAAGATTATGAGGTTAAATCGAAGTTTGTGGATTTGGCAAGAAAGTTAGAAGATATGAGTTATGTCTGTAAACTAGAAGAGACGAACGGTACAAGATATATCACCATTCAAAAATTTGCCCCAAAAAAACAGAGAAGATGGCTGAGTACTGCATGGACTCCTCGAATTTTGTTTGCAGTTGTCATTTTATTTGTGATGGTTGATGGATACTATAGAACGTCGGGAACAAATTCAATTGTAGAGATCGGAGATCCTCTAGAGATGGCAGGAATCTACACATTATCATTGTTAGGAATTTTAGGAATTCATGAGCTTGGTCACATTGTTGCTGCAAAAGCACATGGACTAAAAACAACCTGGCCTTACTTTATTCCAGGATTACCTGTTATTGGCATTCCAACATTTGGTGCATTTATCCAAGCAAGAGGATTAACAATTAATCGAGAAATTTTATTTGATGTTGCTATTGCAGGTCCTATTGCAGGATTAATAATTGCAGTAATAGTTTCAATTTATGGAGCATATACTGCACCAATTTTAGATCAAGATATTGCTGCAGGATTGTTTGCGGAATCTAGATTGATAGAATGGAATATGGGAGAATCATTGTTAATGTCTGCAAGTTTGGCAATGTTCGGCAAGGGAGGAACAGGATACGAAGTTATCATGACACCTGTTTTGTTTGCAGCTTGGGTTGGTTTTTTAATTACATTCTTGAATTTACTACCAGCATGGCAATTAGATGGGGGACATATGGCAAGAACATTACTTGGTCCAAAGCTTCACAGATATGCAACTTTTGGAAGTATAGGAATTCTTATTTTGTTAGATTATTTCTTAATGGCAGTATTGATTCTCATAATGAGTGCAAGAAATCCTGGTGCAACCCCACTTGATGATGTTTCACCACTTTCAAGAAACAGAAAATTGGCATATGTCGGAATTATAGGATTAGCAATTTTATGTGCACCATTGCCATCAGATTTTTTGCCTGGTATTTTACCTTAACAAAAGTCTAGCACCATCTGTGATTACTGCAATTTTTTGTCTTGTTCCTTGTGTTTTTAGAATATAATCCATAGAGTACTTTATGCCTTGCAAAGATATCATGTTGAGTTTTTTTGCATAAAATTCAGGAAGAATAGAAACTAAGCCAACTTGAAAATTCTTTTGTATTTCTGAGAGAAATAACAAATCTTCCATTCCACTAATGTATTTGGTAGGATTTCGGAGTTGCTCCAAAGTTAATCTATCTTCAATATATTGTTGAATTGCATCAGAGCCCAATCCACCCTTACATTCAGCTACCAAAATTGCAAGACCATCTTTTTTGATTGCATTTGAACAATTCCAAAGTGAAGACAGAGACTTTCCAAGACTATCATTACTTGAATCTTTACCAGTACTAATTATCATTGTTTTATGTTGACCTACATCTTTGATTGAACGTGATTCCAAAATTTTTGTTGAGGAAAGAGTTTGTGAAGGGTGACCTATGGAAAAATCGACTATGCCTTTGGAATTTGCAATTATTTCAATTCCTTGAATTTCAAAAGTATCGGAAAATTTTTTTGCTTCGTTCAAACTTTCAGGATATTGTCCAGGAGTAGGAAGATTTCCATTTCTTTTTGCATATGCTGAAAGCATTGACTCTAGACCAAATTTTTTGATAAGACGAGTTGAAATAGTTTCATATCCAAACAGTCCATCAAATTCCATTTCAGCCATGAATACCAGATTTGAATTTGAAATATCAATATCATCAAACTCATTAATTGAACTTCCTTCAGGCAACCTAGCTTTGACTGAATTTATAATTTTTTTATCAGTTAAAATTTTTGGAAATGGTTTTGATTTTTGCTCACATAGACTAAACAGTGATGAAATGATTTTTTGAATAGACTTGGAATTATGTAATACTACAAGATCCATGGGTTTTGATAAATCAAGTGAGTTGAGTTTTTCATTGATTGCTGAATCTTCTAAAATCTTACCATCAGAATCAATTTTTTGCTCTAAATTCTCTGCTCTTATATCCAAAACAACGTCTGTAATACCGTAATTTAACCAGATTTCAGGCATAATTCATACACAATACAAACCAAAATAAATCCAGTGTAGTTAATTTTGGTATGAAATTTGTAAAAGAGTTTGCAATCTTTTTGCATCAGAATGGCATAATAAAATTTGGAGACTTTACACTTGCTAGCGGAAAAAAGAGTTCATACTATGTAGATTTAAGGCTAGTTCCGAGTTATCCTCATGAATTTAGACAAATGGTAAAATATCTTGAAAATGATATTGCACATAATATAGGGTTAGATAAATTTGATTCAATAGTTTCAGTTCCAACAGGAGGTTTAGTAATAGCATCAGCATTAGCGATAGAAACTGTAAAACCGTTAATCTATGTAAGAAGTAAACCGAAAGATTATGGTACTTCAAAATCAGTAGAAGGTAAAATTCATGAAGGAATGAAAGCGATCATGATTGATGATGTTGCAACTACTGGAGGATCAGTTGTAAATGCAATAAAATTGCTAAAAGAAGTCGACATTTCTGTAAAAGATGCATATGTTATTGTCAATAGATTGGAAGGAGCAGATGAGGCTTTGGCTGAATTTGGAGTTAAGATGCATTCAATTCTAAATATTCTACAGATTACAGAAGCATTGTATGAAAATAACCTCGTAGACAAGAGTATTTTAGAAAAAGTGAAAAATCAAATTAACAAATAAGTTTTGGCAGCTCAGACAAATGCCTTTCAATCATCATTCAGATATAACTCTGATTCTTCATTGCAGCCAGTAAATTTTGAGTTTGCTCATTTTAAAACTAATGGAAATAATATGGACCCGAAGGGCTTCTGGACATTTTTAGCTCAATTCAGGTCCCAAAAAATTAGGGATCATAACGTGACTGAGATTTTAGGTAAAATTTGTAATAGATGCTTGTGAGTGTAGATGATTATGGTTAAGAGTTATTTCAATTAATAGCGAATTTCAAATTAGTTTCCAAACTCTATTTTCTTGATTTTATATATCTATGAGCAACAAATCCAACTGCTGTTGGAACTGCAATATACATTCCCAAGTTTAATGCAATGACAGATGCACCCAATCCAAATACTTCAAATTCATTTCCTTCCTCTGCTAGTGTCAATATAGATAGAGTGGAAATCATTGGAGTGATAAATGCTCTAACTGCTTCTTGGAACAAGGGGTTTTCTCTTTCCATGTCAGCGATTGTTGGTGAGAATGAATAATAGAATTGGTTGAATCCAGTCATAAATGATGTACCATATACAGTACTCATTACAGTGTTATCTCTAAGTTCTCTTAAGAGTTGGACTTGTGGTGCTAATTCAGTTCCATATGCTGCAGTTGCAATAAGACAGCCACCTCCTACTTCGTTATCATCTACATCCACGTTTACTTTAGGTCTCTCATCTGCCATAATTTCAATATCATCTACTGTTTCTTCGACTTGATTCTCAGTCTCAGATACAATCTCTTCTGTTTGTTCTGTAGCATTTGATGTCATTTCTGTAACATCATCTGCAGCTTCAGATAGTATTTCTTTGGTATCTGATGTTATTTCTTCTACTCGGTCTTCTATATCAGACACAGTCTCTGCTTCTTCGGCAGCAGATGCAGGGATTACAGAACCTTCAAGCATACCGTCAATTACTTTAGCAAATATGTCTGATGATTGTGGACCATCTATTCTTTCAGTTGTACCATCAGAATTATTAACTATGAAAAATGCAGGTGTTCCTTCAATACCATTTGATGCACCAACACTTGTATTATATGCAACTCTGTCATCGTATTTTCCGGAATCAAAACATTCATCAAATGCTACGACATCTAGTCCTACATCTGATGCAAATAATTTAAGATTACTTGAAGATGCCCATCCTTCATTTATTCCTCCTTGGTTGTTATACAGATGAGAGTGAAACTCCCAGTATTTTCCTTGTTCTTCTGCACAATATGATGCGTTAGCTGCAGTCATAGAGTCACCTCCTAAGAATGCAAAGTCAACAAAATAAAGATTGGCCTTGCCTGTATCGATATAATCCTGCTTTATTGTTGGTTTCTCATTTTGGAACCACTGGTCACACTTTGGACACTGGAAATCACCAAATTCGATGATTGTGATTGGAGTATCTTCTGAACCTTCTACTGGAGGAGATCTTGAAACATCAATTTTGGCAATTATTTCAAGTTCCATTACAGAGGTACTTGAGGATTCAGGTACTTCATCCTGAGCAAAAACATGTGAGGGCATAAAAACACCAATTCCAGGTACCAACAATAATACAAATAGCGGAATAATAATAGAATAAGTAACTATAGATGATGAAGAGGGCAATAGTTGTAACATTTTCATTTCAATCCATAATAACAATAATTTAAACAATTATGTTAGAATGCGGTGTGGTTATTGGATAGATCATAGCCTAGTAAAAAACAAGAAACAAAAATATCAAAAAAATCAATAAAGATGAGATATTGTAAATCTATCTTTCACCTAAGACACGCATATAGATCAAACGAATAGATTCATAAATTTTCTCATAATAGAACGTTGTCTGTCCTCAATCCTACTCTCAAATCTATTGAACTAATGTGTTAGTAACTACCAAAATTGCCACCATGGTTTTTCTTGTGTTTTTAGAATTATACATATATCCCCAACTAGCTCTGTGCCAGGTCCACATTTTGTAAAGTCCGTATCATTTTGATCAACGATATCAGCAGGATCGTTTATTCCAACTGCATGATAAATTGAAGAATATTCTGAATAATTCTTGTCAAACCAATCTTGGTAGGCAGGTTCGTTATTGTATCTATCAACATAATGCTGTGGATCTTTTTCTGGATCAACAAATGCTGCAGGTTCTGGAGTTGGTTCTGGAGTTGGTTCTGGAGTTGGTTCTGGAGTTGGTTCTGGAGTTGGTTCTGGAGTTGGTTCTGGAGTTGGTTCTGGAGTTGGTTCTGGAGTTGGTTCTGGAGTTGGTTCTGGAGTTGGTTCTG